>Ga0325411_1002040_pt1 | contig 22654 bp, 7 predicted proteins | sample PopdelMetagenome_13_FD_206181 | JGI IMG/M metagenome (GOLD analysis project Ga0325411, IMG submission 206181) | Populus deltoides microbial communities from Bellville, Georgia, United States - Xylem-PdIQD-R4 | ecosystem: Host-associated > Plants > Phyllosphere > Stem > Wood/Secondary xylem... | reverse complement strand
TATTTAATGTTGCTAAATCAAAAATCATGAGAGTGAGAGGGCTATTTTGAGATGTACGTTTTTGAATTTGGGGAGGTTTTTCGACGCGCGGTGTGGGGAGTTGAATGCACGTGTTGAGGGAAGGGGACTGGGGCGGTGACGGTTGTTTGGGAAGAGGGGATGGTGGGGTAAAAAAGGGAAGTGATTTTGGGCAAATTGTTAAAATGGAAAGAACGTTAATGGTTTTGAAATAAATTTATTAAGGTGTGTTTTTATGGTTCTTATTTTAAGTTTTTTTAAAAAACAAAAAAGACATTGATTGATGAAGAAAAGGTGTTATTATTAATAATAGAATTATAAATTTTTAAAGGGATATCATTGTAAAATACTTTTCCTAACAAAACAAAATTAAAATGTTTTTATTTATATAATCAATTGTACAATATATCTCATGCCTGTTCATTTTTACAATTAAAAATTTTTATTTTTTTAATTTTAAATTAATATTTTTTATGTTTTCCGAATATTTTAATGTATTAATATCAAAAATAATTTTTTAAAAAAATATATTATTTTAAAATATTTTTAAACAAAAAAATACTTTAAAAGATAACTGTAATTATACTTCTAAACGTTTTTATCTATGTATTTTACGGTGCGTAGAATGATTTATCTCTTAAATTAATTTTAAAACTTTAAAATTGACATGGACTTCTAACATCTTAGCTAGAAAAGAGATAATAAATACCTTTTTTCTTCAAAACTCACATCAAAAGCAAAGAGACCATGAGAAGGAGGGATCCCCACATTTTTCAATCTATCTTTGTTTTTATTTGTTCAATTGCATCTCCTAATCTTAAATATAATAGACAATTTCTATGATTGTTTGAAGGCATTACAAGTATAGGAAATTTAAGTTATAAATTATTAAATATTTTTATTCATTTATTATATCATAATAAATTATTTTATTATTTAATAACTTAACTAACTATATTATTCACTACATTGTTGTACAATTATAACTCAAAAGGTGCATTGTTTCCTCAATAAGAAAAATATATTATTTATTTTGTAAGAAGTAAGTGATTATGATTGACTTAATCCACGGTAAAAATTTGTATTATTTTTTTTTTAAATTAGCTAATTGCTTTATAATTATGATAGTTATTTATAATTAGGTATAGTCTTGACAAAAAAAAGTTTTTTATTACTATAAAGAAGGAAAAAATATTATTTAAATAGTAAAAAAAATCATATTTGAGTAACTAATCTCATTGCATTGCAAACACTATCTTTTTTTTTTTATGAAATTCGATATGAATTATAAAACTAGACATAAAGATAATAATTAGACATAGAGATAATAATTAAATATAAAAACAATGACTAGTATAAATACGAAGTTAAAGGCTACAACAGGATACAAAATCCACATCACGTGTAGAACTTTCCTTTACTAGACAAACCAAGTCATTAGCCGCTGTAAGGATGTGAGAGAAGGTGATGACTACAAAGAATTAGAAGAATATAATTGAAGTGTGATGAGGTTCGAAGAAATTCTCTTTGGTTAAAGGCTTTTCTAAAGCGTCGCAGTGTTTTTAAAGATTTTTAAAAAATAATTTTAAATTAATTTTTTAGTGTGTTTTGATATTTTAATGAATTGATATCAAAAAATATTATTTTAATATATTTCTAAATAAAAATTTACTATAAAAAAAATCTCTACCGCATCTTCAAATAAACTTTAAAACTAATAATTATGTTGAATCATTTAAAATTAAAAATCAAATCTTGGACTTAAAAATTACTAAAAATCATAAGCTTATACAAAACAAGTCTTTTAGAAGACATAAACGAACTGATCTTACAATGATGATCATGACCTTTTTAATTTCAAGCACCTCCACCTTGTTTTGACCCATTGATTATTTTAGGAATTAGAAAAGAGCATAAGAACTTAGCCTAATGGTCTCTGAATGCGCCACTAATTCTTGAAATTCCTAGCTTTTTATAGATGATTCATATATATATTACACTTCTTGTAGTAGCTAGTTGGCTTCTAGGTGGATTAGGCCAGAGCTTTCTTCCATCTTAGTTTTGCAAAGATCATTCTCGTTGTTCCTAGGTAGCCACATCATCCAAAACATGTTTATTCCTTCGTACAAGCTAGGAGGAGTCACCTAAATAGCGCCCCCTTTACACCAGATTTTCCACACCTCCTAATCAATAGAGAAAGAGATGAGACACTATTTTAGCTATAGAAATTCATAAAAGGTATAAATCTTGCAGTTATTTGGATGATGCATTTCATATAAATGAGTATTTGGCATCCAATTTGTCAAGTATCACTAGCAACACAAATGCTTCTACTTTAGGTGGAGCGAATCCTTTTCACCTATATATAAGAGTTCATACGAGAGATACTCGGAAGTACAACCAAGTCAATAATAGTGAAGTTCCTTTTACTTTTACATTTATGGATCCAAATTAACTTGTTTATCATATCACAACAAGACCCATATATGGGTAATATTACAAAAAATACTAAAAGAGCTCAGTGTATGATGGTTTACTCTTTCACTATTCACCTAGACATATATTATTGTGGATTGGAGTAGTGTAATGACAAGATTATCCTTGCTAAAGAAACTTGTTAAACATGCAGTTAGGGGTAGGATTGTCTTTTTCATGGGATGCATTTGACATTAAAAGAATGATTGGGGATAAAATGGTTCGTTTAGGCTTTTTGGGCTACAGTATAGATACTGATTTGCCTTTCAAGACACAAAATTTTAACCTTTGGGTTGGGGGCTTCTTTTGTCTTTTCAAAAAAAATAAACAGTGAAGATAGAACCATGCCCCTGATGGGGAAATATGCATGTGTTGAGGAGTCAGGGGTAATTGAGTATTTGTATGTATATAAATTATTGTTTATATTCAGAAATGGGTCAAACATGATTGCAAGACCTAAGTAAATGCGGGTTAAGCATAATTGCTAGACCCAAGTAAACGCGGGTCAGGCATATTTGTTAGCCCAAAGCGTTTGGACTTGGTGCCAGCCAAGTCCAAAAAGCATGGACGTGGCGGTCAACCAAGTCCAAAGTAACGTGGGTCTGGCATGTTTGCCAGACCCAAAGCCTTTGAACTTGATAGTCAACCAGGTCTAAAGTGAAGTGTAAACCCTCAGATAAAATAATCTCATCTTGATTTAGTAAAATAAAATTAAATACAATGGATGTTGAGAAAGGATTAAATTGAACAAATTAATAGGATTAAAAGAGAAGTTATGTAATGAGAGGGGTGAAATTGAAAACAATAATAAAGAAGTAAAGAGTTAGTAAAGAGAAAGAGAAGTAGTGGGGTTAATGTATTAATAAAAGGAATGGTGGGGTTAATGTGAAAATAGAAGTAAATATGAGGGGGTAAGATGCAAATATGAAAAAAATATAATTAAGATTTCTTCTATTAAGAAGAAATCTCTAGAAATTCCTAGAGTAATGGCTGGCTAAGGAGAGGAAGAAAGAGGAGAGAAAACAATTGAGCAGAAACTTTGTAAATTCATCCTTTGAATCCAAAAAAAAAATGTGAGAGTAAGTGAGCTAAAAGTGCTTCAAGTAAGATTAGGAAGAAAACTTTGAGAAAACCTAGAGAATTTACTAGTGAGAAGGGACGGGTTAGAAGAAGGAAGGAAGGGGAAGAAGAAAAGTGGTTGTTCTTAATCTCTTGACTCATTTTCTTTGTAAGAGAAGGTAACAAGCTCTTATTAAGTCACTTGAATTTGTTTGTGTTTTCCATGAATAATTGAGATTTTAGAATACCTTAGTATAGGTTTAAGAATTTTGTTAAGTAATGATAGGTGGAGGTATTTTGTGTTTATAGTGGCTCAAAATGACGGAAAAATGCACGAGAAACAAATTTATACTTATTGAACTTAGAAATCAAAACTGGACAGGTTGTCTCTTAATTTCTCTACTAAGATTTGAACCCTAATATAACAGAATTTGAGATCATTTCTTTCATGAAAGATGTATACATGGATGCTACCTTTCAAATGAAATTGACCTTGCTTAATTTGAAGTGACAAAACACTAAATATAAAAGAAAAATCGAAGATAGGTCAAAATCAGGAATTAGTAGGACATATTTTTAGGTTTCTGAAATTTGTGAATTTAGTCATGTATATGGAAAAAATGGGTATATTCTTCTTAATAAAAGTTGTAGACCCATGTCTTAGCTTTCCAAATAAACCAACCACACATAAAACTGAGTTCTATAGCTTCGGTTATACTCAAACTATTAAACAGTGTTTGGAATTTGTTATGTTAAGCCATCTAAAACTTGTAAATTGGTAACTTCTATTTGGAATTGTTTTTTATTACAAAATATTGAATTATGAAGGCAATGAAAATAACATGTATATGTGTGTATGTGTGGTTAAGACTCAAAATTTAAATTAGTGTAACTATTGGTACAGGTGAGATTGTGGGAAATAAACAAGAGCAGAGGACAACTAGCAAAGCACAGATCTCAGGTAGGTGTCTGACACTTAGATCTCTAATTTAAAGTCTCTTTTAATTCTTTAGCTTAGCTCCTAATAAGATGCAGTTCAAATTTTAGTATTTATATGTAGTGTTTGAATTATGGTTGAACCAGTTCCTGGTTTGGGACTAACGCCCAGTGAATAGGCTGATGATTAGACCAACTTCCTGGTATAGGACTGGTGCCCTGTGAATGGGTTGATGGTTGCACCAGTGTCCTAGTTTGGAAGTGGTGCCCTGTGAATGAGCTGTTAGTTAAATTCGTATTCTAGAATGAAATTGGTGCCCTAGGAATGGTGACCAATATAATCTGTTATTATTGGACAAGATTGGTGTGTTGACAAGTGAGAAATTATAGAAATTGATGATAGATGAATTAAAAGCAAATTGTTAGTGTAATGAAAAATGTACTAGATCATCAAAATTAATTTAGTTATGTTTATACAAATTAATATGCAGGTTCATCCCAGCAATGAAATCCTTAGTTGATGCATGGGTGTTCCCTCTATATAGTCACTTAAGTTAATAGGAAAATAAAAAAATTTTATTTTGGGTTGTATTTAACAATACTTCTAATTTGTATGTATATAGTTATGTAGTACTATTTGTTAAAACTTTATATAGTAAACTGAAATTTAGAACTTACATTATGTTAATATATGAATGCAATTACAATGGTTAATTAATGGTTATCTCTTTAAAAAAAAAACTTTCTGGGATTATTTTCTCATTTTTTTAACTTGATGATTGTGTGAATTTTACCTTAAAAGTCTAGGGTGTTACAGTTTGAGACTTAAAATGATTGGAATGTGTATGGGTAATGAATAATGGATGTGTACAAGTAATTTGTCAATAACTTGGGACCTCTCGGAAAAATGGGAGACTTTGCCAAAATTTTGTAGAAATTTTAGTAAACTTTGTATGAGTTCACCAAAAAATAAAATAAAATAAATTTTTACCATGTTTTTTCCTTTTTTATATTTGATGTGTTGGTTTTGGAAATTGGGGTTGTTACATAAAGTGTGTATGACATGTTTACCAGACCCAAGTAAACATGAGTCAAACATGTTTGCCAGATCCAAGACGCCTAAACTTGGCATCGGCCAGTCCAAAGTACGTGGACCTGGTGGTCAGCAAAGTCCAAAGTAACGTGGGTCTGACATGTTTACCTAACCTAAGAAACATGGGTTTGACATGTTGTCAAACCCAAGTAAACGTGGGTTAGGCCCGTTTTCCAAACCCAAGACACCAAGTCCAGAGTGTGTGGATATGGCGGTCAGCCAAGTCCAAAGTAAATGTGGGTCATACATGTTTGCCAGACCCAAGATGTTTGGATTTGGCAGTCAGCTAGGTCCAAAGTAAAGTGGACCTGACATGTTTACCAGACCCAAGTAAACGTGGATCAAGCATGTTTGTCAGACTCAAGGTGTCTGGACTTAACACCGACCACGTCCAAAGTATATGGACCAGACAGTCAACAAAGTTCAAAGTAACGTGGGCCTGGCATGTTTGTCAAACTTAAGTAACGTGGGTTTAACATGTTGCCAAACCTAAGTAAACGTGGGTTAGGCCTGTTTTCCAAACTTAAGACACCAAGTCCAGAGTGTATGGACGTGGCAACCAACCAAGTCCAAAGTAAACGTGGGTCAGACATGTTTGCCAGACCCAAGCTGCCTGGACTTGGCAGTCAGCCATGTCCAAAGTAAAGTGGGTCAGACATGTTTGACAGACTCAAGTAAACATGGGTTAGACACGTTTGCCAGACCCAAGTAAATATGGATCTGCCACGTTTGTCAAACTCAAGGCGTCTGAATTTCGTTAACGCCAAGTACAGAGTGTGTGGACGTGGCTGTTAGCCAAGTCCAAAGTAAAGTGGGTCTAGCATATTTGCTAGACTCAAGTAAACATGGATCATACATGTTTACTTGTTGTTGTTATTATTATTAATAATAAATTTGAAAAACAATATTATTACTATTGAAAAAAACCATAAATTTGATTTGAAAAGTAAAATTAAAAACTATAAGAACTTTGAGAAAAAAGCCAAAGGAAAAAATAAGAAATCAAAAGTAGAAGGACTGAATTGAAAAACATAATTTACACAAATTAAAATTAAAGGGCTAAATTGTAAACAAATAAAGCTCACACAAAAGAGAAAAAGGACCAAAATAAAAAAAGCCAAAACAAAAATGATGGATTTTGAAACACCAATAAAAATAGGGATGGATTTAGAAGGACTAAAACTAAAAAGGAATAAAAGATAACAAATTAAAAGATTAAAAGAATGAGAACTGAAATAAAAAACAAAACATATAAGAAATTGTAATTGAAGGAAAAATTGAAAAAAAACAAAACAAAACTTCAATAAAAGGAATAAGGACAAAATAAGAAATGAGTTTGCCATGTTTGTCAGAGCCAAGACACTTGGACGTGGCGCTAACCAAGTCCAAAGTGCATTGACATGGTGGTCAGTCAACCAAGTCCAAAGCAACATGGAACTGGCATGCTTGACACACCCAAGTAAATATGGGTCAGACATGATTGACAAACCCAAATAAACATGGTTGAGCCTGTTTGCTAGATCTAAGGCGCTTGGACTTGGTGCCAGCCAAGTCCAAAATGCATGAACGTGGCAGTCAACCAAGTCCAAAGTAACATGAGTCTAGCATTTTTATCAAACCCAAGTAAACGTGGGTTAGGCATGATTGTCAGACCCAAGTAACGTGGGTATGGTATGTTTCCAAACCCAAGGCGCTAGGATTTATCGTCATCCATGTTCAAAGTATGTGGACATAAAAACAGCCAAGTCTAAAGTAATGTGAATCTGACATGTTTGCTAAATCCAAGTTAAAGTGTGTCAAGCATGTTTGCTAGACCCAAATGCCTAGTTTATCAGGCCTGCATGTGCCTTACCGAGTTCCTTTTTTTTGTTTTTAAGTTTTTTAAAAATTAACGCAGTGGATACTTTTTCAAATGAATTTTTGGTTTATGTTTAGGTAGGTATGATTCATCTGTAGTTTCTTCTTAATTTTATATAGATTAATTTTTTATATTTATTTTTTTATAAGATTTTTCATATGTGCAGCCTTGCATTGTTTTTTTTTTAATTATTGTTCAATAAATTTTATGTGTTATATGTAACCTTGTATTGTTTTTTTTAATTATTGTTTAATAACTTTTATACATGTGTCAATTTCTATTACAAATTTTATGTGTTTTTCTATTACAAATTTATTTTGACAGGGAAATTTATTAAACATAACCAGGTAAATTAGTCGTGTTGCGTTAGATATCTTGATTTTTATTTTTCGCTTGGTTGATTAATTAAATGCATGCATAAGTTTTTTGATTTACACGTAGGAGTTTTTTTCAATGTGTGTATGTGTGTGTGAAGAATTTAGTGGAGGAAACTATTTGGCCATTGTTTGTCCAAAAACGTTTAAAGGCTTTAAGTGCTCTTAGGTTGTTTTCTCTTAAGAAAAAATTTACTTTCTAAGGTGAGTGTTTGAAATATGTATCATTCTCATTTTATACATTAGATCCAAACAATTAGATGAATATATAAAATATTTTTGCAAACACTTAACTAAGTTATTCATGTCTTTGTAATAATAAAGAGTTGACAAACATTTGTTACTCTTTACTTACTAATAGTTGTCGGGACTTCACTTTTCACTCAAAACTTGGGCTTTCATACTTTTTTTGTTCATCGTGCCACCTTTTGTTTTGAGTTGCTCAAATAATGCCTATATTAGATTGATGTCCCTTTAAATTTTACAATTTGATTTTTATATAAAATTCAAGACAATTTAAGTAAGTTTTTTGCATGTTACTTATCCGTTGCTTGAAAGCCAAATCATATACCTTTTAATGCTGCCAACTCTTGATTGCATGCTTAGAAAGTGCCTTTTTCTTTCAATTGTCTCACAATTAAAAGTAGCGTGCGTTTTCAAAAGTAGCCCACGACAACACGTCAACAACTTAACTAGTCCTTGTCTAATTACAGATAGACCCCAATAATGCTGAAAAATTGTTTAAAGAATATCGTTAATTGGCATATTTGATGTCAAATTAAAAATGGAGTCAACTCACTTTTTGGGTTAAAACTTTTTTAAAATTTAATCTCCAACATATGCTTTTTAACATAGAGCATTAACATGATTTAAACAAATTATGGGTGGATTATAAATTGATCTAAAAGAATTCTTAATTGACATGTTTTGTTGAAACTCAAAACTCTCTAAAGGTTTCTATCCCATATAGGAAAAAAAATAAAACTTTCTTGGTGTTTATTAAGTAAGAAGTTGAAAAGTTAAAATTGAGCCCGAATAGCACCCAAAGAGGAGAAGACCTAAGAAAAGTGACATTTGAGTTTAAACATGCGCGTGTCGGCTAGGCCTAAGCTTCAAACTAGGTCTAGGCTTTAAACCAGGTCTAGGTTAGGATTTATTATAAAATAATATTTTGGACCACAAAAAATTATTTATTATCCATAAAACTTAAACTTGGTTTAGTCTATGAAGAATTATTTCTTCCAACCCATTATTTTTTCAAGTCCAGCCAAGAATGTTAACAGTCTTTTCCATAAGCATTTTATATAAATTTGAATCTGAACATTTTTTTAGCTAAATAAATTAAAATTTATGTCCACTATGTTCATATTTAATTCTTGATTTATAGTAACTAATCAAAGGTTGTGAGAATTATTTTTTTTTAATATTTTAACTTCCAAAATTCACTATAAAAAATAAAGGTGAATGAAGAATTTGAAACAATGTTTTTCAAAATTTCTATGCACTCTTTCTCACATCATATTTTAGTGTTTATTCTTTTTTTATGCTTTGGTTTTTTTTTCTTCTAAAATCTAGAGCTTAAGTTCATCTTGTTGAGAAATATTTAAGTTGCATAATTTTTTGTTTAAAGATCTTGTTTAAAACTATATCTAAACTAAGATGTTATTGTTGAGATCTTAGGAAGCATATTACAAACATCTTAGTTGCACAAATAAGGAGTAATAAATTCAAATGATTTATCATTGACGACAACAAAAGTTTCATTGCTTTAAAATGCATTCAACAAGTAAAAACCTTTATTTATTTTAATTTAAGCATAATTGTTGTTGTTGCTGCTGCTACTATCATACATATGGTACTTTGGTTTTATATCAATTGAAAATTTGAATTATTTTATTATAATTATGTTGAAATCATGTTTACCATGAGTTTTATTTTTATATATTTATAGATTTATGTTTTGAATGCTTTTGTTATAATAAACTAAACATTATCATTCAATAATCTAATATATTTACAATTATGAAAAAACACATAATACCTCTTCGTCATGATATAAAGACGACAATTCTTGAGCATTTAAGATACAAGACATGATGAATATATTAATATCTTAAGATATTTTATATGTTATACAAAATCATTTAAGAGTAAATTAAAAAAATACTACTTTATAAAATATTAACAAAAACTAAAAGAGATTGTGTTTTTACTAGGCATCACCTCACAAAATACTATTCATTGCAATAATATTTTTTTTTTGCTTTTTTTTTTAAATATATATATATATATATAATTTTATCCTTTAATATTTGATTTATTAGAGATTGAGTTTCATGATTTTTTGTGGTATGCTTTCTATGTGGTTATTTTAGTTTCATAACCTAAGTCACAGATTTAGCGGGTCAACTAGATTGACTCGAGTTTTTTTTTTTATCTATTTTTAATTGTTATTTTGTTTTCAGTTTTATCCTTTAACATCTTTAACATTGGGTTTGATTAGGAACTGAACTTTTTCATTTATTTCGCTTTTTTTTTTATGAGGTTATCCCGATCTTATAACTTGGGTCATGAGTTTGCGAGTTAGCCCGGGTAAACTTAGGTTATTTTATAATGTCTTTTTTATTTATTTAATTTCATCATTCAATAATGAGTTTATTGTAAATTATGCTTCATAATTTATTCAATATGCTTTCTATGGAGCTATATCAATCTTATAACCTTGATCGCGAGCTTGACAGGTTAACCTAAAATGACTCGAGTTGTTTTCTTGGTTTATTTTATATGAGTTTATCCTGATATCATGACTCAAATCATGGGTTTGGTGGGTTAATCCGGGTGAACTCGAGTTGTTTGTATATTTTTTAAAATTATTTTTTAAAAAAATTATTCCTTCAACATTGAGTTGATTGAGAATTATACTTCATAATTTATTTCAATTTACTTTTTATAGAGTTATCCTGGTCTCATGACCTGAATCGTGGATTTGGCAGGCTGACTTGTATTTTTTTGTCTCTTTCTTAATTTTTTTTCAACATCATTTAATAGTAAATGGATTGAGAATTAAGCTTTATAATTTATTTTATTTTGCTTTATATAGGGCTAATAAGTCTTATGACTTGGGTCATGGATTTAAAAGGTTAATCTGAATCAATCTAATATGTTGTCGTTTCAATGTTTTTTTTAAAGGATATCGTATTAAATCTTTTTTAGTCAAACTATGTTTTTACACAGTTGTCCAGGTTATTTTTGGACTCTTCGAGTTGACTGGATCAAATTAGACCAACTCCCACACAATTTAGTTTTTTTTATTACAAAATATTAGCTATGCATAACTCTTTTGTATATTAAAAAAAATAATAATCGATTCTGCAACATAGCTTAAAACAACTATCTAGTGATATACCAGAAGTTAAATGCAAGATACATGAAGTTGTACGAGAAAAGCATGCAAATCATGTTATTCATGTTACTTTACAGTTAAATGAATTTGGATATCTAAAGCTCAAATCATTTCAGAAATTATGATGATAGTCATGAAAGAATTGGAAATAGTGTCATTTTTTCTCTTTCAAATTAATTATTACCACATATATTCCCTTTTAATTCGGTATTAGGATAAAATTATATAATATTAAATATAAAAATTAGAAATAATAATTCCATTTTCATTTAAAAGATTTTTTATAATAAAACACAATCATCTATGAGCCAGAAACCAAAAGAAAAAAAAAATGGTGCAGCCAAACTGAGCACAAGTCTCAAGATGTGGGCAAAAGCGTAATTTCAATTCGTGGGCGCGTGGGATTGGGTTTGTTCTGGACCTGGACAGTGTTGTTGAGCAGTGTTTCTTGTAGGGACCTGAAATGTGGGTCCCAGACATAAGCACTGCGGGAGCGGGTTATTATAAATACATGATGGGTGATTCTCTACGATACATTTCACAGGGACGGCATTGCTGAACATTCTTGGACCCGTTGGATAGGATATGATTCGATGTATTTAATGGCTGTGATCAGTAGTTGGTGATCCGATGGTTGATCTTGAAGTTCATTTAACCATGCCTTGATCAAGGTTTTGATGTATTAAACACTTTTTAAAACCTTCGTTAGCTTAGCCGGCACTTCTCGTGGCATTTTTTAAAATTGTTTTGTCGTTGAAAGAGAGCGTTGCTCTTTATTTGAAAAATAAAAAAATAAAATTTGTTGGGACTAACATATCAAAAGAGAAGCCAATAGTAACAAAGCAAGAGGGAGTTTGTTGAAAAGAAAAGAAAAATTTAGGGACTTGGAATGAGTAAATTATGACGTACATATAAATATTTATTTTCGTTTATAATTATGAATTTGCTACCTTGAATAGATCAACTCAACTCTTTTAATTTGATGTCAAAATCTTTAGGCAATTTGTCTATATCATGAGAGATTTCTTTGGTGTAAACTAATTAAAACAATTCATGTATTTTAAAAATAATCTAAATTTATTAATTTTTTTATTAAATAAATGATTTAAGAGTTAGTTATCATTTACTAACAAAACATCAATTTTTTTAAAAAAAAATCTTGTTTTTGTTAAATGTGCACTAAATAACTGATATTTTTCCATTAATTACACGTGTTCTATGATAATGTATAATATTTTTTTAAAAAATAATTAATAAAGAAATATATCAAAATATTGTTTTTAGATTTTAAATAAATATTAAATATAATTGTATTTAAATTCCATTAGAACTTGAAAAAAATCAAAATAAAATCATCATTCTGTTAATCACCATAAATATTTATAATGATTAATTGCAAACTTTTAACTTAAATCTTCAGAAAACATTAGAAAAGACATTAATTTAATGTTTTTTTTAAATAAATTTACTTTTAAAGCATATTCAAATGCACTTAAAAACACAATATCAAATAGATACACATATGTCAAGATATAAATTGTTTTTAAAATATTACCATGTAACAAAAAATAAGAGTACATTCTAAAAACATGTTGCACACCGAATTAATTAAAATTAATTAATTTTTACATGATTATTTTTTTAATTTCTTTAATTACATCATTTTTTTAATACAAAAGAGTTATCTTAACACAAAAATATCTTGTAAGGCTGCGTTTGTTTTTTATCAGCTTTTGCGTTTGCGGTGAAACAAACGCAGCAAGGTATTTGGTACCAAACTAAATAATGTTTTGTATCATGGGACCTACTAAAAAATTGAGTTTAAAACAAAGTTTTTGTGCAGCAGTTTTTACATACTTTTTTAACTGAGTTTCTTGAAACCCTGTTTATTTTTGCGTTTTAAAAGCACTTTTGAAAACAATTAAATTTAAATTTTTTTATCGCTTCAAATTAATATATTTTTGGTGTTTTCAAATCATTTTGATGTGCTGATATTAAAAATAATAAAAATTATTTTGGTGCATTTCCAAGTACAAAACACTTTGAAAAGTAACCGCAACCACACTTCCACCTAACATTTTATACATGTTTTTTGCTACACATAAACTTTGACCATAATTTTACCAAATACGTATCTAAACCCAACTAGTCACAGCTAACCACACTTTTTTAAAACTTACTTTTTTAAATCACAAAAATTACCTAAAAAACAAACACATTCTAATACAAACTAATAAAGTTTTTGATGAAGTGGCATTTATAAATTAAGTTTGAATGTTGATAGCAATGGGGGGTTATGGTGTGTTTACTTATAGTAATTATCAAAGAATTATTTTAAAATATTTCGGGACTATTTACAAATGTGGCTAATGTTATTTTTTAAAATATTAATACTTCTTCTCTTTGAATTTTTTCATTTAGCCTTTTTTAAATTGCCTTTTTAATTTTCTTGTTTTTTTTTATGTATTTTGTAAGTATTTAATTTTTAAAGAGATTTTTCTAATTTATCTTTATTTTTAAGAATAAAAATATTTATTTTTGAATAATATTTTTAATGAGTGCAACCTTGCAAGATATATTTTTTTATTTAATTTAATACAATCAATTTTATGTGTGTCTATTTCTACAATCATTTGATTAAATAAAAAAATAATTTTAATAATTAGAGTCATTAAATATAATTAAGTAAATAAACCATGTTGCGAGATTAAATATCTTAATCTACATCCGCTCCTGACTTTTTCAAATATGTATTTAGTTATTGTTAATGTGTTTTTTTTATTTGTTGACATAAATGATTCTTAATTTATTTAATTAGATGTGTGTATAAAGTTTTTAATTTACATTTGATATTTTTTTATGTAAAAAAATATATAAAAAAAGTTTATATGTTTAATTTTTTATGTTGATAAAAAAAACCCGGTCCTTAGCAAAGAGTGAGTAAAATAGTCATTAATTATAACCACCACTAATAGAACTCTCTTTTCTCTCACTTAAAAAGACCCTAAAACCTACCTCTCTGTTTTGTAAGCAACTGTAAAATAACTAGCAATTAATTTTTCTGTAAATATATTACTATTTTTGTTTAAACCCAATAGAAACAATGTAAACAGAAATAATTATAATTAACAATTAAGACATCAACAATTACGATAATATAATTAAATTACCAAACAATTTATATGTATATAAATAGTTAAACGATCAAAATTATTTCACTTTCATAATACAGGGGCAGACGTCTAATTAATTCATGTTCTTTTAATTTTCTTATTTCCTCTGTATTTTATTGTACATGCAGCAGTAATGGCCAATTAAGCCATTGGCCTGCATGCACCCCAAAAAAAAAAAAAAAAAAAAAATTGAAATGAGAATGTCTCTTTAGCCTGCAAATGTTGATGTCAGTAGCTTACTTCATAAGTAGACCAAATTCAAAGCAACGAATGTCTCTTTTCTTTTCTTTTCTTTATGGGCAAATCATATTCCTTGAGTGGGATACATATAGGGACAATCATATAGCTCGAGTTTCATCCTTGGAAGTGGCAGGGAGTGTTCTTCATTTAATTAATTGTTGTCTTCTTCTCAGCTCCTTTCGTTCTTAATTTTCCCCTAATCATCATTCTCAAAAAAAAAAAAAAAAACCTTGAGAGATCATAGTTGTAGCAACACTACATACATTATATTTCCGTGATCGTGAATCTTCCGTTCGTTCCTGTCTCTACTACAAGGTGTGTATTTCTACTCATTCTTGTGTTATTTGTTATTGTCTTTATATTATATTATATTATTATTTGTTCATACATGTTTGCAATTATGATCCAGGAAGAAAGAAAGTGAAGTATTAAGGATTATATTTGTGGTTGCAATCGATTGATAGAGAGGTTGTGGGTGTCTAAGTGATCGTGAATCTTCCTTTCGTTCCTGTCTCTATTACAAGGTGTGTATTTCTACTAATTCTTGTGTTATTTTTTTTTATTATATTATTATGTGTTCATGAAGAAAGAAAGTGAAATATTTGTTCAATTTAATCTTCATTTTCTCCTACCAGACTCCCTCAATTTCTGTATGCAAGTTTTTATCGAAGTCTATCTCGTTCAAGGGTTAAATAATTGTAAATACAGATCGAATACTTATTATTAAAAAGATTGTGGTGTTTTAATTTATTAGTCAATTAGAAAAATAATTAGTTTTAAAATCTTCTTAATAATACATATATAAAATTAAATTAAGACTTTAATCTTGATAACTAACATTTTGAGCTTTTACCTTAAATTTGATAAGGATGTAAAAGCTACAAATTCACAAGAATAAAATTTCTTTGTGTTTGGTGGATTAAAGTAGGGCATGGCTAGCTTTCACCACCGTAATTTGATCTTGACACCATTGTTTCTTCTTCCTTTTCTTTTTTATCACTTATGGTTTTTTTATTTATTAGAAAGCTCAAAAATCCACGAACTTCATAGTAATAACAGCCCTTCCGATTACTTAATAACTGATGAAATTAGAGTCATTTTAATCAAATCATCTTCAATAGATAAAGCTATAATGTAATTATTTGCTAGGCTAAGCGTATTTGTATATTCATAGTTCCAGTTAAATTCTAAATACTATAAATTTACAAGGATTTGTATGATGTTAAGAGAAATATTCCCATTTAGCCAACACTAAGATAATTTTTTGCGCTATGCTGTGAGTCGAATCAACTTTTTTTAAAGCAAAAAAAAATATCTAGGTGTACTTATCATGTTTTCTAGTGGAAAAAAACTGTGGGGGTTATAGCGATTTAGTCGACTTTATAGATTCGAAGACAATACAAACGAGTGGTAAAGTAATAGTTTGACTAAAAAAATAATGAAGATATTTTTTTAAAAAATATTAAGATGACAATATATTGGATTGATTTGAATTTACTCGAATCAACTCATGTTAACCTGTCAAGTCCCCAACCTAAATTATAAGACCCTAATAACTCTATAGAAGACAAATAAGAAAAAATATTAACACAAATTTCTAGTCAACTCAATATTATAGGATGAAATTGAAAAAAAAATTAAAAAAAACACAAAAAACACATGACTTGAGTCAACCCAATTTAACCGATCAAAATCGTGACCCGAGTCATGAGGCCGAGATAACCTCAAATAAAGCAAAATAAAATAAATTATCAAGCCTCATTCTTGATCAACCCAATATTGAAGGTTTAAATTAAAAAAAAAACCCTAAGGCAACTGGGCTAACCCACGACCAGAATCATAAGAGCGCGATAAACCCATAGAAAGCAAATAAAAAAAATTATGAAGCTCAATTTTCAATCAACTCAATGTTGAAGGAATGAATTGAAAAAAAATCAATTAAAAATACTCGTGACTCGAGTCATGAATCCATGATAATCCCATAGAAAAAAATAAATGAATATTAAACCTAATTCCCAATCAACCTAATATTGAAGGATGAAGTTTAGAAAAAAAAATTAACTAAAAAGAATAAAAAAATAACTTAAATCAACTTATACTAACCTACCAAACCCGGATAATGAGACTAGAATAACTCAATAAAAAGTAAATTGAAACAAATTATGAAATTTAATATCTATTAAACCCAACATTTGAGGATGAAATTGAAAAATAAAAGTTTGAACTAAGAAAAAACTTGAGGATTAAATTAAAAAAGACCAAAACATCTCACTATTCATTGCTATAGTGAAATGCCAAAACCTCATATTATATGTTAATTATTCGAATGTATGGTTAGTCTATCAGAAATAAAATTCTTATAAATTCCCTAGTTAATGCAAAATAGAGTGTAGACTTTTTAACAATATATAAAATATTACACAAGAATCCTGACCATGAAATAAAAATTAATCCAAACATTTTTAATGAATTATTCTAAAACACAATAATATATATATATATATATATATATCTCTGCTGTCTATCTCTCTATTTATCTATCTATCTACAAATCTAGATAGAATAATTGTTTATCATGTCTTGTATAGTATACTTTTATCCAGGATGAAGTTATTCTACTCAAGTTGCAACTTATTATTATTATTATTATAAATTTCATGTTTGATTTGAAAGGTTGATTTCTTTTTGCTATAAATTTCATGTTTGTATATGTTGATATAAGAAAAATAAAATGAAAGTAGATCAAATTTGAAATACAGGATCCCTTTTAGTTTGAATATTTTTAGCTTTGGCCTTCTTTGGCAAATCAAATTTGAAGTATGGAATTGCTTTTAGCTTTTATGGATATATCATAAGGATAGTCATACGTAAGTTACTATTAGATGCTAGCTCTAGTTTGATCATTGCAAGTGGGAGAGAGGGTCCTTAATTCAATTAATTATTTACTCCTTTGAAGACTTTTCTTTTTATTCTATACTAAAAAACTATTTTTTTTTGGGAGAGAATTTCATAGAATATAATTCAGTGAAAGATAAACATGTATGGTTAAATAGTTACTTAGAGTTACAAATATTAGATTAAAGTCATACATTTAAATTTACAGATTAATATTATATTTCAAGTTTTAGGAGATAAATCTCTTAATTTACAAATAATTACATGGTCAAAAGTAAAAGGTAACTAAACCAATATTATTTCTGACGATATCCTAATAGACCTAAAAATAGAAATTAACATGTACACATAAATATAAAAAGGTAGTAACAAATAATAACAATGACATGTAATAATCTCCATGGAATTTCTTTTGATACATAAAATTAGGCATAAACCTTTTTTTACAACATACATTTTCCATCTGTTACCAATATCCATTAAATATCCTATCCTATTTGTCGAGAATAATTTCATCTTGGAAATCTCAACACAACTCAATGATTTTTGAACACTATCTCCTTATAAATCAATTCTTATTTGATACCAAGATATTCCTCTCTTGGTATCATTAGCTTATGTCATTCTTTTGGAATAACTAATTAATATTTTCCCTCTCATTTCCTGGGAGGTAATTGTCGATACTAATAAATCTCATTAGCATCATTAGTCTCTCAATACTGGGTTATACTAATCAATTACATTTATGCGCCTATATCAATACAACCGATTGGTATCATTAACTATTCCTTCCCCAGAATAGTTAATCAAATCTTATTCATATCTGGTTTACCATCAAAGTTGCCGATGTTAAGAACCCTTGACATCATTAGCTTTCTTACCTACAGTAGCTAATCACAGTAGAAATGATTGTCAATACCAATGTGATCCATTGATATCATTAACTATTATTGACCTGGAATAGTTAATCAATTTATCTTTTTCACTTAACTACGAGTAACCATGCCGATGTTAGCAATCTTTACTAACATCATTAGTCACCCAGTTGCTCGGGATCGACTAATCAATTAAAAAAATATCGGCACCGATGAAACCCCATCGATATCATTAGCTATCTAAACCTGGATAGTCAATCAATGTCATCTGAAATGCCGGTACCAATGGAACCCCATTGATACCATTATCTATCCAAATTTGGATAGCTAATGAATGTCATTTGAAATGACGGTGCCAATGAAACTCCATTGATACCATTAGCTATCCAAAATCAGATAGCTAATCAATGTCATCTGAATCTTTCATTCGTATCGACCCCTTTCGTTTTTCTTATTAACATCTTATGAATTGTAACCATGGTTGTCAAGTATCATTTGCATATATTCTTAGTTATCGACACTATAATCACTAAACATCATTCACATAACCTTGGTCACCCTCATCATAGTGCCAAGTATCAATTTATACCCTTAGCCACCCTCATCATGGTGCCAAGTATCATTGTAATGTATCCTTAGCCACCGACACTATAGTGACCAATTATCTATAATTTCTTCTTCAATCTCCAAGTCATTATGTATACCCAATTCATACTGAGGTATGTAAGATAATTACGTCTATTCTAAAGTTATCAATGTAAGGTAATTGTATCCATCCTAATAATAATATAATTAATTTGATGCATAACAATGCAAGCAAGATACTCATATTCGTTCAAACATTATCCTAACTATTGGAGGTATATCATTGTATGCAAGGTACTCTTATTCATTCCAATAATATCATTACAAGTTTGATACATATTAATGTACGGAAGATACTCATATCCATTTTAATTATATTATAACTAGTCGATACACATCAAAGCACGCAAGGTACTCATATTCATTCCAATATTATTGAAACAATAAAACAATAAATTTTAAAATTTATCAATAAGTTTACACAATTTAAAAACACAAGGTGCGTTGCACCTACCTAGAGTATGTGCACGTGCTGCCACTCCATGCAATTATCTAGTCCCCACAGCTTCCCCTATACCACTAGGGATTTAGTTTTTATCAACAATACAACCAACATCACAACTTCATTTAATTGTCTTTCAACTAGTATTCTCAAACTAACCACAAGGAATTTCCTTAGAATCTCATACTCTTACCCATTTTCATCTTCATATTCATTCTTATAATTTTGTTATTAAAATCATCACTTAACAATAATTCCAAGCAAAGATTAAAAATTGTCTAATTCCAATCAATTTAGCTTAACCAACCCATAACACTATCAAGTGTTTTAAGCATAACAAAAGCTGTAAAACTCAGTTTTGAACATGGTTTGTCTCTATGAAAGGCTAAAACATAGAAATACAACTTTTAGGAAGAAATCAACTCCAAATTATTTTGGACAACGAGGATTTTCATCCCTTGGAAATCCTTTTCAACTTCCAACTTATTTTCATGCATATGCAACATTATCCAAGGTCATTTGACATCATTAAATCATAAATTTAAACCAATTCTAAAACAAAACATTCAAACAATTTTCATACCTCTACAATATAGCAATATTAGGCCAAAATAAGGAAACTCAACCCTTTGGAATTTCTCCTTTTTTTTTACACATACTATATATGTTATTATCCTTGTTTAGCATTATTAATACAACAAAACAATGAACCATTCATTTTCTTTCACTTTCTCCTCGTGCAATTAAATATTTGCAACAAACCTTAACAATTAATATTCTTACATCATTATCACAACAATAATTTCACCCTACTAGTTGGAATCCATGATAATTTTTATTAACTAGTCAATTTGTCAAAAATATACTTATAACTAGCCTTAAATATATTTTATTTTCCAAATTTCTTTCATTTCAATTTTTTCATGTTCCACCTCATTCATATCCACACAACCAACAAGTTAGCCTTTTATTCAATCAACATGTTTATATAGTAATGTTCCTTCCCATTCTTACACCATAATCATTCTTCCTCTCATATAAAAAATACACAATTAATCTATAACAATATTAATAACAAGAACATATTTTACCATTACATCTTTCATAAACCCTAACACCCATATAATTCTAATTTCATCAAAACATGTATTTAATCAAGTTTCCTAAATTTTACCAAAACTAAGCAATAGATTCAAAAAGCAATAAGTCATCCACCTTAGATTTGTTTTTCAAACCCAACACTCGTGCATAATATATCTCAAAATCAGAATGCTCCAACAATTAAATCTCCCTAGATCTGAATAAAACCAAGCTAACCTGAACATTGACGAGCTACTGTTCAACATGAACAACACCTTACCAGAGAGTGTTTTCTGATCTCCACCATCCATAATAAAGGAAACATCTAGGTGCATCACATATCCAAAAATAAACATGATTCAATTGTGGAAGAGAGATAAATCAGTTGGCGATCAAAACTGCTCTATAAGTGTATTTCCTTTTGTTTTCCATGAAATTTCTGATGATGATTTTTGTCAAATGGATTGTGTGCTTTTCGATCCCTTTGGCCAGTTAGTATAAGCATGTGCGAAGAGCAATATATAGAAAATGCAGCATGATCCAACAGTGAATGCAAGAGATATGGCCACCAGAGCATATATTATTGTTTTTTTTTTTGGATTAACTCCAAATTCTACACTTCTATCTTTAGCTGAATTTTCTCTATTGTCTCTCATTTCATTTTTTTTAAAGGTATATTTTCCATTCATTACAATTTTATTCCTTATTTATGCCTTTATGTATTTTATTTTATTTTTCAAGTAAACTATTCGGTTTGTTTTCTGCTTAAATCGCTAGTCTTTACCAAACTCTGATTGGGATGAGATCTTTAACCAAGGTAGGAAAACATATTAATAGATTTCATGCAAAATTGCATCCTAATCTGATGATTGGATTGAGAGCTCTTGCTTTCTAATGTAAAATTGGTCAGTTCATGACTTTTCGTCAACAATCCAAATTTTCTTGTTCAATCTTCACATAAAATCATATCAATTATCCTTCTAAACCCTTAAGGTCATTTTATTATTTTGAAATATATTCATTTTAAAATTTCCACCTTTATTTATTTATCAAGCTCATTACTGTTTCAAAGTAACGTTACTAATTTTTAATCGGTGCTTGCACCTTCAGTCCTGCCCTTTTCATTGTACTGTCTTTTATTATAATTTATTATTTATTACCTCACTTATTCTTTAGAAACATATCATTTTCCTCATTGTTTTATCCATCAAAACGCATTACTAGTTTCTTTGTCCTTCTGAATTCTAAACCAAATTTCATTTTATGGAGGTCATCCCCTCCATTATATATCATATTTATATATTATTTCTTATCTTGGTTTTCATCACTCATCGAGATCATACCACTTTCAATATTACATTTACATGGAAGTTTACACATTCACATATTTAAATTATAAAGTTTCAGGGTTTCACACATATTTTTTATTAGTCCAAGTTTAGGAGTACAATAGCCACTTGATGAATCAACACCAAGGCTTTTACACCACTTGAAATCCTTCTTCAAGATTTTCCTCACTTGAAGATATACCCTCTTCAAGATTTTACTTTGGTGATATTTCCTCACTAATACCAAGAGTTTTTACCTAACTCTCATAGTTTTACAAATATGGTTTTGTTTACAACAAACTCTTTCAATAGAGTGGATGGTACAAATAAAGTTCTAGTATCTCTATAACTCACTAAGTAGCACTTATTGGATTTAAAAGTGTTTAAGTGTAGTGAGAATGAAAATGTGTACTCTTTGTGCTACAATATGATGGTTTAAAAGCACTAGTTAGAGTATGATTAAGGATTGATAATTTTGTTGTTATTTTGATATTGGAGTAGATTTTTTATTATATATGTTTGGAATCCCTTACTAATTTTGCAATTAGACAACCTATATAAATGTTTATAAGAAAAATTAGCCATTAGAACCCTAGTAATGAGTAAAACGGTCGACTAGTTCAAATTGGTCAATGATTGTTCATCATAAGTATCATTAAGTCTTTTATTTTACATATGTATTTATTGTTTTTATTTGGGTTTTTTATAATAATTGATGTGCTTTTTAGTAATGAAGTTTCTTTTAATGTTTCGATAGGTT
>Ga0325411_1002037_pt1 | contig 22666 bp, 9 predicted proteins | sample PopdelMetagenome_13_FD_206181 | JGI IMG/M metagenome (GOLD analysis project Ga0325411, IMG submission 206181) | Populus deltoides microbial communities from Bellville, Georgia, United States - Xylem-PdIQD-R4 | ecosystem: Host-associated > Plants > Phyllosphere > Stem > Wood/Secondary xylem... | reverse complement strand
CTAGCAAGTTGCCTCGTAGCGGCTATTACTACACCAAGCCATGCCCAACAATGCGAGGTGGCAGCCTCACACCACATAGCCCCTTGCATGAGGCAGCTGCCTCGTGCAGGGCTGTTGTCAATAGCACCAAGCTCTGCTCCTAGTGGGGCAGCAGCCCATGGCCGCTCTCTTTGCTGTCACTGACCACTAGCTATGCACATAGCATTGCCAAGCACGCCAAACTTTAAAATGTTTTTATTTATTTTTCTAATTTCTAACGAGATCTGCGTATTTTGACCGAATTAAAAAATCCAGCTAGATTTGGCTGGAAAAGTACCCAATTTCTTTTTTTAATTTATAAGAGAAAAATAATTTTTTTTAAAAAATAAATTTTGCACATAAATCTAGTTCGCAACTAATGACCATAACAATTAAAATATACAATTAATAACTATAATTATTTAACGAATACTCTAATACTAATGTTGAATTTCCTGAAAAAAATATATATAATAAAAAAGATAAATTTTAAATTTTAAAAGTCTCAAAAATCTTGTTGGAAAGATTTAGAATTGTTTAAAGTTTATACAAAAATTACTTGAAAATTAGATAATCTTTTTGGCATTGATAATTTGCTTCGAGGCCGAGTTATCGCATATCACAAATCACTCAAGTGTTTGATCTCTAATAATAATTTATATAAATTACAAGTGAGAAATCTCCTAAACTTTTTTAGAAGAGAGAGAATGATATACCTTTGAATGCTAGCTTTTTATTTTTGTGTTTAACGTATTTCTATACTATATTGTACAAAAAAACAAAAGGTATAACATTCTTCTTTTAATAAAAAACCCGAAAACCTTATAAATAACAATATCTATTTGCCCCTTAAATAATATCACATATATCATTTCAGGATAATTTTTTCAATTAAGTTCATATTTTAATTTTTTCAAGTCTAGAATTGTTATCTCTTGTATTAATTATATTCTAGACCTCAATTTCTAAGACTTTTCCCCAATCAAGTCATATTTAGTTAATAATCCCATTTTAATTTCTGATTAATTTTTTTATGTGTATGACCCATTAGGTTTCTCAATAAGTTGGCCCAAATATAAATTATAATCTTAAATAAAATAGGATTTAATAAATTAAATGATTTAATTTACTATTAATTTAACAATTGATTGATTTATATTTGAAGATCAAATACAATATCTAGTGACCTGTCATGACTTTCTAAATATTAGAAAATTTATAAATGATTTGACTTAACTTTTAAGCAAAGTTTTTAAACCCGGCCCGGGTTCCGGGTTTTGACCGGGTCACCTGGTTTTGACCGGGTCGGCCGGGTCAATTTCTATTTTTAAAAAAATTCAAAACGACGTCGTTTTAGTTTAAAAAAAAACAAAAGTCAACGGGTTGCAACTGAGTTTTTGACCGGGTTTTGCTGGGTCATCGGGTCAACCCGCCGGGTCATGGCTTATGCTATTTTTTTCATCAACCCAGCCCGGTTCCAGCCCCGGATCGGCAGGGTCCCGGGTCGACCCGCCAGGCCGGGCCGGGTTTCAAAACACTGCTTTTAAGTGAATAATTTTCGAGTAATTATTATTATTTCATCAAGAATATTATGATTTGGATATTATAGCATGAAGTATGTCTGTTTTGTTAAATTATTTTTATTCTCAACACTATAGTTTTTGATTATTTGAATAAGATTTAAAATTCTTTTTAAATTTTATTCTATATTAGTTAAATACTATTCAAAAATAAATAAAATATTTTTTCTATTTCAATTACTCAAATTATTTTAACTGTCTAGTTAAAAATAAAATTATTACATTCATGATATTTAAGATAAAAAGTCATCAATATTTTATTATTATTTTAAGTACTATCACATTTCCTTCATCTCTCCACGTCGTGAACCACCCAGCGCAGTTGACCCTCTACCATTTCTCCAGTGGTCAACACAAAAGTCCAGTCGAAGTTTCAACCTCCATTCAGACCCACTTACCCATAGTCCCTGCAACACCCAAAAGCTCACACAAAATCATCATTCTCATATTTGAAAGCCCCTCCACTGTCCAGTATTTCTCTCACGGCCAACGGTAGCGGCATTGCCCTTACACGCCGGCGACGGCAGCTTCCACAACTCAGTCACTCTCTTTCTCCTCCACCCATAACAGCTAGCAGCGCCGTTCAACCCATCCACGACTCCAACTCCACCCAAACACCTCTCTAAAACAGCCACAAATGAAGAGTTTATTTTCCCGCTATCTCACACCTTAATCGCCTTTTGCTTCTTCCATGCAAAATTTGTTCCTTTTATTTTATTTTTCTTAAGCCGATGAGTTAGTCAAAACTATTCTGTCATTAGCTATTTTTAATCTAAATATATATTGTTATATGATTGTAAGGAGTTAATGATAATTACCAATTAAAAAAATAATAAAAAAGAGTTATTTGGCACCCTACTTGATCCCTTATAATAGGCCCTTAACAGTTGGAACTTCACCAACCACTAAATAATAAACAAAGGCCTTCCTTGTATAACCCTCCTATAATCGCTCCGAACCTCTTCTCCTTCCTCTGGAAATGGAGAAACCACCACCAAATTTAGCTCAAGGCTCAATCAATGCCGTCAAATCTAAAGACTACCCACAAAAAGCTAAGGGAGGGCCATTCATTGCCTTCCTTTTCTCTATTTTTATCTATATATATCTCTATTTTCTATATTTTCAATCTCTCCCCTTCAACAACCCTAAGTTTTGGTTCTTCATTTCCAACACTTTCGTCCTAATCATTGCTGCATGTGGATTATGGTTCGTTCTCTTGCTCGTCAAAAGGCATTAATAAACATGATATTTATGAAGAGCACGTGGTAATGAGGAGGCAAAGAAGTGTTCCAACATCCCCCTCATCAGCATACTCGGAATTTATCAAGACAGTACGCTTGAATGAAGAAACGGTAAATAAAGAGAGTCGAGAAAAGACAAGAGCTGCCCACCAAAGAAAATTGCCAATTGTTCATGAAAGTGTTGAACATGAAAATCCTTCCTCCGTTAATTCCCAGGAGGGAAAGAGGCTAGAAACTAGTGCCGTAAGAAGTGGTGAGGCTATTCGTCACAAGAAGAAGGCTGTTGTACCAAAAGCTTTACAACGTAGCAAGTCGGAGATTGTTAAGCGGGTGGTGATTGATGAGAGTAAGAACATTATACGTAGAATAGAAACTGAAAACTATGACCCACCAGACTCTGTTGAAGAAAAAAATGAGTACGCAAGTATGTCCAACGAAGATTTAAATAGAAGAGTTGAGGAGTTCATTCAGAGGTTCAATAAGCAAGTTCGGCTTCAAGGAGAAGTTTATTCAAGAAAATAGGGATCGAGATATTAAAAGATCACCCTTTTGCTGTCTTGTTGCCTTCCACTTGGCTACTACATATTTTACTTAGTTTTTGTTAGTGTGCAACTGCTTCAGACTTTTTCCATGCTGCAATATTCTTGCCTTTGTATAGGAACTTGTTTTCCTTGTGTGGTTATGTTCCTTTTGCACTAATAATTTAATTTATGTTCATTGTTTCAAAATTAATTAATTTACGTTCGTTAGTAGTTTTCAGCTTCTGACAATTTGATTGCTAACAATTCAGAGTTTAAGACACGAACCCTAATGAATCTTACTTCCAAGATTTATCTTAGAAAATGAACTACAAATGAAGTACTTTTCATGCTGAAAACTTATAAATTATGTGACAATCGATAATTAAGTCATAAATTATGAATCACATAAATGAAAAATAAATGGTCTATCATTAAATAAATAAATAAATAAATAAATAACTGCTCTTGAGTTTATATGAGAATTTTGGATGAAAAGTGTTTTGTGTGCCCTTCTTCTTCACCTCATACATATGGGTATACATGTATAATATGATTAACAAATCTTATGGGATAGGTAAGCTTATTTATTTTTCAATCTCCTGAGTTTGAACCTTACGAGCACTACGTACTTTGAAAAATAATTCCCCAAGATGTATTAGAATAATGCGGGTTTGCAACTTTAAAATTGTTCATAAATGATTTTAATTTCAATTGACATGTAAGTTAATATGAAAATACTGTTACTTTAACATGCCCTATAGTCAATTGGGTGATTACACGTGGCTTTATTATATTCATGTAAATATATATTTATTATTAATAAAAGCTTAATTTATCTTTGATATTCATATAATATTAGATTAATTAATGAATCTAGAGTAAAGATAAAGTTCATGGGATAAAAAATACCTTGCAAAGAAAATTATAAAGTTGTTATAATTATGAGATTTCTATTGTATCAAAGTATTGTTCCTAAAATGTTCCTAGTCAATACTCTCTTAAATATTAAATATTTATTAGAGTCGTAAAGACTAATATATATTATGTTATTTATTTTATGAAAGAAAACAACTATTTTCATAAGATAAGATATAAAGGATACCTAGAACTAATATATAGGTGCTTGTCATAATACATGTATACTGAACTGACCTGCATGAGAATTTCATATGGAGAGATCACCTATGTCTATAGAAAGACTCACGTGACAATTGTGTAAGTGATCCTTAAACTTGAGATCATGGTTGTCAAAATCACAATTTGACTTGTAAAATCATACGATTTTACAAGTCAACATATATATAACGTGTAAAATTGGGTTAAAAACTCAAAATCGGTCAAACTCGCTTATAATCGGTCAAACTCGCTCATAATCGGTCAAACTCGGTAAAATCAGTAAAACCAGACCGATTTCACGAGTTTGACAAAAGTTAAAAAATTTGCTGACTCCAAGTCCATGAGTCTTTGTCCCTGAGTCCCCCGACACTCCACTCCCAGTCTCCCTTTTCCCCTTTGCTAAAATCTCAAATTCTCAACCCTACCAGACTAACACTAGTCGCCGTTAAAACTAAGAGATTGTGAGAAAGAGATGGAGTCGAAGAGGAGAGCAATAAATCTCATCATTTGAGATTTAGACACATTGTCTTAGCCTTCTCACTTCAGATCAGCTATAAAGAATGTCATGTGATTTTCTCTTTTATTTTCGACTGCTGGTGTTTGCAACCGCAGTAGAGATCGTAGATCTATATGTTCCTGTTTAATCATAACAAATAATTGCATCGAAGCTAGCCTTTTCTAAGATTAGGTTTTAATTCTCTAAGAATGACACTACTTTCATCCTTGCTCTGTATCAAAAGAAAAGGGTCAATCAGAAATTAGGAGATCATGAAGTTATGCATCATGGTTTTAATAAGAAAGTTTCAGAGTTAGGACTCCATATATATAATGAATATATTAAACTTAATTAGAATTAATAGATTAATATCTCTCATTTCATGATTAACATTCTGTTTTGTGCCTTTCATTGCAAAGAAATCATCTTCCTTTTCTCCTTCACTAGCTACTACTACTACTGAGCTATTTGCAACCCCGACTTCCTTTTCTGATTGATCCCGAGTGGAATCAACTTGCCTTATTTGACGATCAACTACTACTATGGATCCATTTGGTTTCTCATCTTTTGCTGCTGACCTAGAATTAGACATCTTTCTATCAATATTTTCTGGTGTTGGAGGAGATTTCTTTCCTGTAGTAGATCTAGAAACAACCTTGCCACTGCCACCACTATTTCTTGATGGCGACCCATTACCAGCACTCGATCGCTTTTCTAGATTCCTGGTTATGGCCACAAAAGAAGAAAGAAGAAAGAAGAAAGAAGAAAGAGATGCAAACTTGCTGATGAGAAATGCTTTGGTTTGATTCTGACTAAAAGTGAAAGAAATGCTTGCTGATGAGATACAAATAAACAAACAAAAATGGGTTTTTTTCTAGACTAGAAGTAAATATAGATCAACGGTAGAAAAAAAGAGAGCATAAAATTTAATACCCACCTAAAATAAGAAAAAGAAAAGAAAAGCATATAACCAATACCAAGTTAAGATTAAAGTTGCGCCACCAAATATAATATACATAACTGTGTTCTAAGAACGAAAAAAGAAGAAGAGAAGATTATAAAACACATTTCACAAATATCACCAATACCAAGTTAGGATTAAAGTTGTGCCATGAACGACTTCTTTTTCCTAAACTGCAATTCTATCTATGAGCTGTGGTATTTTGTCCAACTCTCTACACTCTACATTATACATCTTTGTTGATGCATATATTGATTCTTGAACGGCATCATACATGGCATCTAAAAAACTACCAGTGGCAATAGACTTAACGTGGCAATAGGGCAATATGGTATATAGAATTGAAGTGGGATGACACTATGGTATAGATGTTGATAAGAATTCAAGAAGAGTTCAGTGCAAGTATTGTCAGAAAATTTTTAGTGGAGGCTGTGCTTAGTTTACATAACACACCAACAAATTGTTTGTTTTAGGCTTGTTAATTTTTAGTTAATGAAATTCTATGGAGATAATTGTATTATATTGTATTTTTAAGTTATTTAAACCATGTATGAATTTTTATTTGAATTATGTATTTTAAGATATTTCAACATTTATAATTTTGTATTATTTATTTCACTTTTATTTTAATTGTGTTATATTATTATTTACTACTTGACTGTAATTCTCAATATATAATTAGTTAAAATATTTTATTATGATTTTATGATTTTACGATTTGAGTTTATGATCCGAATTTATATTGTATATTCCGTGTCGTGTCAAAAAATTATTTTTGACAACTTTGCTTGAGATTACTAAATTATCTTATATAAAGAATTTTATACTTTGATTTTGTTACATGTTATCATAATCGAGGTAATGAAAAGGCAAACATTGGATATAGCATGAACTATATGAAGGTATTTGAATGATCAAGAGAAGATTCATCACCCTAGATGAATTAAGAAAAATATTTCATCTATTCTCAAATAGTATTGACAGAGAAATCCGTAGTTAATGTGGAATGAGATTTGAAAAGAGTTTCAAATCTTATTCAAACGATCAATGACTATTATGTAAAGAACAAACATGATTTAACATGGAAAACATACTCTACATTTTAATGTTAAATTGGAATATTATTGATGAAAATATATTAATTACACTGAGAAACCGGTCACTGAAATGTTAGTCAAATTACTAGTCACTTTTCTAATATTTAGGAGATCATGACATGTTGCTAGACAATGCACCTAATTTTCAAATATAAATTAATAAATTATTTAATTGATAATACATTAAATTATTAAATTTATTTGATTCTTTTTAATTATAATTATAATTTATATTTGACTAACATATTAGGAACTTAATGGGTCACATAGATTAAGAACTATTATTTAGAAATTACATTAGAATGATTTAATTAACTATGACTTGATTAAAATATATTTTTGAAATTAAGGACTGGAATACACTTAATACAAGGATTATATTTCTAAACCTAGAAAAATCAAGTAAAGACTTGATTGAATTAATTTCTAAAATTGTCATGAATTAATATATGAATATTATTTAGGGGCAAATTGATATTTTGCCAATATTAACCTTATGGTTTCTTAGATTTTCTTATAAATAGTAAGTTATACCTCTTATTTAAGAGGTTGTTGTCTGTTAGATAGAAAAACTATGTAAATACAGAATTAGAGCTAGCAACACTTTAGGCATAATAACCTCTTCATCATAAATAGGGATTTAAGAGATTTCTCACGGGTAGTTCGTGTGGATTATCGTTGGAGGTCGAATAATTGAACTGCTTATGATATGCGACAACTCAGCCTTTAAGGAATTATTAAAAGCTGAAGAAGATCAGATTTTCAAGTAACAAATCCCTAAACAACCTTAGATCATCTAACGAGATTCTAGAAACTTCTGAATAATTTTGTTTCATAGTTTCCGCTGTGTGTATGATATTCGAAAAAATTAATAGTGGTATCAGAGCCTTTCTTAGAACAATTAGGGTTGTTTGATTGCATGTTTTAATTGTTATTGATGTTAATTTGAAATTAATTTTATGTGCAAAATAACTATTTTTTTTTCCAAAAAGTTAATTTTTCTCTCATAATTTTTTAAATCAGATTTTAAAAAATAATTTAATCACCCACTTACTATTCTGGTCATATCTAGATGGGTTTTCTAGATTTGGTCAGATTCCGGTCAAGGCTTAGCTTGAAAAATATACAGCAGCGTTGCCGTGGGTAGCAATGCCAGGTGTGCTGGATGTTGTCGCTGCTGGCAAAACCTAGTGCATTGCTATTGTTAGTTGCGTTGGGCGCTGTCATTGATGGCCTTGCGTGGTTGCAGACAGTGTCAGCCTTCGCTACTGGTGGTAAGGGCAAGGTGCCTTGTCGGCGACACAGTAGAAGAAGGGGAGAAAGAGATGATTTTAGGGTTTCAAGATATTTTACCCCTTTACCCCTCCCCTTTTATGTTATGACCATATAAAATACCCTTTTATATGAAATACCCTTTTACCCTTCTATTTATGACTTTTTAACCCCACAAATAAAATTTTTATTTTATTTTAATCGAAACCAAATTAAATTAATTATAGAATTAATTTTCCTAATATAATTAGGATTTAATTAAAAATTGTTTGTAATTAAATAAAATTTGGATTTTATACCTTAATTTATTTTCCTAATAGGATTAGGAATGAATTAAATTGTTTAATTCAAGTTTTTAAGTTTTATGATATCATAATGGGATTAGGATTTATTTATTTAATTATTTAATTAAATAATATTTACAAAAATGGTTTTTCTAAAATAATGAGAATTTTTTTAATCCTGAAAATTTTATTTAATTAATCCTAAAATAGTTTAGGATATTAATAAGAATTTTAATTTGATTAAGTTTCTTATTAAATTTTGAAATTTGTTTTTATGGAATTTATGTTAAATAAAATTTGTTTTATTTGAGAAATTATCAAATTAGATTTGATTGAATATTTCTAAGTGTTAGAAATATTATTTTATAGCAGCATATAAATCTAATAATTAGAATTGAAGCATGCAATGTATTTATCATGATATTAAAATGTTTTTATGTAAGATGGATGATTATGGACATTAAAGACCAATTTGATTGTGCTTTTATTTTATGGTTGAATGATTGTAATTTTATTAAATAAAACCTGCGAGTCATGCCTTATATTTATTTATTTTTATTCTGGGTTATAATTCTTTTCTCATCTACTTCCCCTCGAATGTAACTCAAGGTTTCCTAATTAATTATGTAAATGTTATGTAATTTAGAAATGTAGGAATCTAGATAAGAAATTATTATGTAATTCAAGAAAGAAAAAAATAGCGATAGAGGTTACAACCAAAGTGTTTGCAATGGACTTATGAAGACTTGTTACAACTATCTAGGATTTGACTGTATAATTTCCTTCAATGGCTCAAGGGAATTAGCTTATATATGTCTATAATCATCTAATTCGAATGACATACTAGGAGTGTATGTTTATATATAAATTGTCATGTAACAAATGTATATATGTTATGCCATGTTATATATAAGACCTAATTAATTGATATTAAATCCCCCATTAATGTATTAAGTACATGTTGAGAACATGAATAGTTGCCTTCTAATTTTATATGTATCAAACCAGAGTTTTATTCATGGATAATTTGTTGAGTCACTTAAGGTTATAATTAATCAAATATGTTTAATGTTATAAAATTGGATTCTACTTAACTAACCTATATAATTTGGATGAGTCACTCATGATCATATGAGGTTAGAGACATGAGTTAGGCGAAACACATATGATATATTTAGATAAAGAGTTGTCATCTAATTGATCTATGAGTCATATAGAGATGTGATTGATAAACTATATTAGCTATCTAATTTAATTTATTTTAATTTGTTAAGTCACTCAAGGTTCAATAAATTAAATAGGATCCTAACCTATTAGAAAAATCTAAGCGAGATTTCCTGAATTACTAGGGAGGGCTATTAATTTGTAAGAAAATAGTGGAAGACTAAATTACGATTAATGACCTTGTCTAAATTTTGAATTTAAATATGTATACATGAAACTAATACTCTTTATCTTTATATAAATAGGTTTGTAGATTAAAATGAATAGTGACATATCTCCACAAAGCATATTTGATGCTAACAAATTGTCTAGATTGAATTTCTTGGATTGACATCGAAATGTGAGAATTGTTCTCAAGTTAGAAAAGAGGTTGTATGTTCTTAAAAATCCAATTCCAAATGCCCTTATTGAGGATGTTGAAGAAGAAGTTAGGAATGAACATTAGCATCATGTTGATGATGATGAACAAGCTGCATATATGATGTTAGCCAGTATATCAACTGAACTTTAAAGATATATGGGAGACCTTTGGTGTTGCAGTCTACGCCAGAATATTTTGATTTTGCGTTTGATGAGATGACCAGGGTACCTGTTTGGATAAAATTTCCAAACCTGCCTCTCAAATGGTGGTCCTTAAAATGTTTATCAAAGATTGCTAGTGTTTTTGAAAACCTCTTCAATGTGATAAGTTAACTTCTATGTTGTCAAGGCTCTCTTATGCTAGTGTTTTGGTTGAGTGCTTAATAACCTGATTTATTCCATTAATATCATCCTGCCAAATAGTGCTATTTTTGTGCAATCAGTTGTTTATGAAACCCTATCCAAATTATACAAGCATATTATTATTATTATTATTATTATTATCATCATCGCTATTACTATCATAATAAAATATTATTATTACCATTATTGTTTTTTGATCAGAATATAAGTATGTATTAAGATCAAAATTAACAACGCTGGATAACCAGCAAGTTCATTTACATGTACAAGACATATAAGAACAAAAAAGGGAATAGACTCCCAGCATAAAAGAGGGAACATGATCCCATAAAAGACTAGCCATGTAAGGCCCAAAACAAGTGAGTAGAAATGGTTAAGGAAGAAACCAAACAAGGATTGCAGGTATCAAAATTAACCCAACCAACATCACAAGATAAAGAGAAGCATTTGTTACAACATCGAACAACTAACCAAAAAATCATGACCATTTAACAACCTGACATGAACAATAAAGCCAGCAACAAAAGCACCCAAGCAGCCATAAGCTTGGCATAATAACACCGATGGGAGCACACCAATCTCCTTCTAACCCAGCAACATACCAGCAAAGTAGCCAAGTAAAGCAAAAGTTACAAAACTAGACCCAGAAAGGCATTCAGAAGTAGCATGCCTCCCAAACAGGAGAGGAGGTACTGAAACCAAGCAAAAAGAGCAGCAATGAAAATGACAACCCATGACATCCAGAAACAAGCAGTTGGGAAGCATACCAAAGGCCATAACCAGAATACCCCTGCGACAACTTGTATGAAGATGAGACCAGCCAATTTAGATGAGGCAGCCAAACATATCAGACTGGCCTACACACCTTGAACGTGGAGGGCATCCAGCAAGAAAGAAAATGCTTCAAGCAGCAAGGCGTTGCCTAGACGTACCAACCAGGACTTCCCAACATAGTTATAACACTAGTTAGCACAAACAAGCCAGAGCACAAATAGCCAATACTACATGTAGCATCAACCATTCAATAACAACAGAGTAAAGAGTAACTCTAGCAAACCAACCCTAACAGTCAGCAGTAGTAGCATCTTGCAAAGGTGATGAAGTGTGAACCAGGCTAAGGAAAACCCAGGAGGACCTTCAGCAGCACCCAAACAGTCCACAACATATCAAAAACAAAAAGTCTAGCAAACCAAGTTGCATAGAGCAGCATCCAAACGTCCTTCAACCAGAGAGAACATCAGGCTGCAAAATAACAGTAACACCAGCCATTCCAGCAGCAGAGAGAGGGACAACAGCTGCAAAGAGGTAGCAAACAAACCTGCATATAGCAGCAATAAACAAACTAACAATCCAGCTACAAAGAGCATGGCATAACCAAGCTGCGCAAAGCAGCTACACAAAGCCAGAAAGTAGAGCCAATAGACTACATCCATTCTAGCAAATCAGATCTACACTACAGTAGCAGCCAAGTTGGCACCGAAACATGCTTCATCAAGCTCATTTATTGCAAGCAGCCATGGGGAAAAGCTTCATTTGCAAAGCAACAGCCAACAACAAACCAATAGGCCAAATCGACTGTACTTTCCTCTAATAGCTAAGCAACAACGCAGTAGAAGCAGACCAACACCAGCAGGCAAACTAGGCTGCAAACAACAGTACTAAAATACCCCGAGAGGGAGGCCAATGGCTGCAAACAGCCAGGGCCGAACCCCGGAGGCCCTCCCACACAACAATATGAAGAGACCAGGTCAAACAACATCCCAACAATAAGCAAGATAAACAATATAAAACAGTAATACAAAACTAGAGTAGGAGACCATCTTCGATATCTATCCTGCACAGGCTCCCTCAAGTGATACAGGAGCAAGAACTACAATACAGAAGCAGGCCACAACAAATCTAGACTGCAATAATGGTAGACACAACCACAAACAAGCCATAACAACCAGGCACCCAACAAACAGTCCAAAAACCTAATGGCATAACCAGCAAGAAGGCTAGATACACAACGCTTCATAAGGGAAAACACCCCATGATGTTGCAGAGGGCGGTTAAACCCTTTGAAAGTCCAGCTAAATATACATTATGGAGTGAGAGAGATAGGAGTTGGCCTACCACTTCCAGATCTAAGGAAAACGTGGTGCTGAACAGTACCTGAACAAGGAAGACACCCATCAGAATGGCCATCTCCAAAACAATCCTCGGCAGAGCAGATCAATACCAGCAAGCGCTTCATAGAAACACTCGTACCAATGCATCCACCAGACCCTAAGGTTAGGGCTGAGACAGAATGATTTGGGTTTGCTCCATCAAAGTGAGGAGCCACAGATTCGTCAGCAAAATCCCCATCTTTGGAATCTTCAATCTAAACACTTGTTAGGGTTTCGGGGGAACATATCACATTCTTTATGTTGGCTTTCAACTGGAAAGAAACAAAGATGCTAATTTTGGACTGACCATGAGTGGCGCTTAGAAAGGAACTCACGGAGCTCAGCAGCAGAAGGATGATCACGAGGAGAAACTTCGGGTGAAGAAGAGCATCTCTCTCTAGATTCTCTTTCTATCTGGCGCGCTATTATTAACATTATTATCACTGTTAATAGTATTATTAGAAATGTTATTGTTGTTGTTGTTATTATTATTACAACTACTATAATTACCATTATTAGTATTATTATCATTACTATTATTATTATTATTGTAACAAAAATCATAAACTTGATTTGAAGGATAAAATAAAAAACCACAAAAACTTTGACAAAAGAGCAAATAAAACAAATAAAAAATCAAAAGAAAAATGACCAAACTGAAATTATTATTATTATTATTGAAAAAAATCATAAAATTGATTTGAAGGATAAAATTGAAAACTATAAAAACTTTTAAAAAAGAGCCAAGGAAAAAAATAAATCAAAAGTAGAAGGACCAAATCAGAAAACATTATATATATAAATTAGAATTAAAGGATTAAATTGAAAATAAATAAAACTTTAACAACAGAGAAAAATACCAAAATCAAAACTAAAAGGATGGATTCTGAAAAACCAATAACAATGAGGGTATGATTTAGTTTTTTTGGGGTAAGGGAGAGAAATGATGGGAAAAAAAAAAGAAAACATCATTGGTAATAAGCTGACTACTTTTAGATGACACACGTTACTTAATAAGGAAAAGAACATGATGAAGAACAAAATGAGACAATGAAAGCATATTTTCAACCATTAGGAGGCACCGCATATGCCGCCCAAAATGTGCAGCGCCTCCCATGTGCTATAGCCTTTTCAATTTTAAAAATAATAATTAAATAGTAAATTACATTATCAACTTTGACCAAACTAGCAATTACAAAAAAAACTAATATGAAAAGACGCCAATACCCCTATGGTAATGGCTTATTTTTTTAACCCAAGGTCAAATATGTAATTTACTTTATATAAAAAAAGTGAAATGCCCGAAAAGACCTTTGAGTAGAGTTAAACATTTTTTTTTTTGTTTTAAGGTTAGCAAAGTTATTTTACTATGCAAAAGCATGATGAAAAGACAAAGACATGCCTAAAAAATTCTTAAATGAGAAATGAATCAAAGGAAAATATCATTTTGCCTCTAAAAGGTAGCAATATAAGAATTTTTTCAAGGTGCAAAATCGTCATTTTACTATTACAATTCACAGTAAACAAATGCATATATACAGTGATTATCCCACATGTTTTAGCCTTTTTCTTTAATACCTCTTTAGAAAAATTAAAATAATATCCAAATTTGGTTTGGAATTCATAACATTGTTAATATATATTAGCTATTTGACTCGTGTTTTACTACGAGTTGGATAATTTTTTTTCCAAAAACGAATATAAGCAGGTTTCTCCAAAGTGTTGTTTTTTAAAGAAACCCTAAGAATAAATAAATAAAAAAAAACTACGGATACATTTAATTAAACAAATTGAGAACCATTTATGCTAATAAATGCAAACAAGTGTTAATGCGTCTATTCAACTCAAGTTAGATACTTTTTTTTCAACACAAAAGAATAAATGTGTAGGTGATGCTAACACCTTTTTTGACATTGAGAAAAAAAAATTATGAATCAAAAAGTTGATGCTTACATATAATAAAATACAATGAGCATCATATGCTTGCGCTTCGCTACAACTTAGGTCATGAGATTATAATAATCTTGTAAAAAAAAAATCAGAAATTAATAATAGAAAAAAAAACACGAAACATATTACAAAGACCAATTCAAAATACCAAATGCTTTTAAAAAAAATTAAACATGACACCTTTTTTTTGAAAAAATTATAGAAACAACAATATAATAGATCGACACGAACTTTGTGGCTTAATCTACCAAACCTATGATCCAAGTCATAGACTCCATTGAGTTTAATAAGATTGATATTTTAATTTATTTATTTTTGCTAAATATATAATAAAAAATTGAAAAAATAAAATAAAAAATTAAAGGGAAAAAGAGACCAAGCCCAAGTGTGCAGGCTTGACTTGAGAGACATAGTGTGTTTGGGCCTTTATAAAAGCAGATCCAGACGAGTCCACCCCTTTTCTTTGAAAAAGAAATTAAGGCAAACACCATGTTATTTGCCAACCTAGAACCTGACCACCATTTTGGTGGCTGGAAAATCAAGCCATAAAGTTTTCCTCCTAAAAACCCAATTTAACTTAAAAACACTTACTAAACACCTCTACAACATATAAAAAAAAACCCATATATCAACCAAAAAATTACTGAAAACAACGCGAAACACCAAATCAAACCAGGATATAATTTTCTTTTTCGATCTAGATTTGTTTTTTCAGGCAATATTAAGGTTCAAAACAACCGCAATAAAACTTCCATTGTCGAGTGAAACTTGTCGACACCAAATTTGTTATTTTTCATCAATGGAATCGGTGCCAATAATGATTTTTCTCTCTTCAGCTCTCTTCAATTGGAATTCAATGACTTCCTCTCTAATCTCTTTAATACAAGGATTCAAAAATAAAGAAAATGAAATTTCCTATCAATAATGAATTTAAAAAATATATAGGGACCAAAAATGTATAATTGAGAAAGTAGGACAACAATTAATTTTTTACATAAACTTTGAAACTACCTCCTATTTTTTTCATCCTTTTCACTTTGGTCTGTATTTTGACTTTATTATCCCTTAACAATCTTAGGAAAATTGGCCATCAATTGAGTCCTCAAGATGAAAAAATCTTTTCGGAAAAAAGAAGAAATGGACAAAAAAAAAAAAACACAATGTTTAGTCCATAGTGTTTTATATGAGGATTTACAGTGCAATTTTGCAAAGTGAAATTCCCCATGTCTTTTAGAATAATGTTAATTGTTAAGAAATGTTTTTAAGAGAGCAACTGTAGTTTTTACCTTGCTTAAATTTCATTTATCAACACAAAATTTGGAAAATAATAATAATTTAATAAACCATAGCTTTGAAACCTGGCTCGAGTCAGCAGGTCAACCCAGGACTCGGCCGACCCGAGATTAAGCCGACCCAGGACTGGAACCGGGTCGGGTTGAAAAAAATAGAGAAATAAAAAACTCGGTTGACCCAGTAAGACCCGGTTAAAAATCCGGTTGCAACTCGTTGACTTTTGTTTTGTTTTTTTTTTACTAAAACAATGTTGTTTCGATTTTTTTTAAAAAAAATTGACCCGGGTGACCTGTTCAAAACCCTGAACCCGGACCTTGAACCGGGCCGGGTCTAAAAACTATGCAATAAACTATAACAAACAAAAATACGTATATATCACATTGTTAATGTAACTTTTCACAATGTTACACCGTTAAAAGAATGCATGTAGTGACCATAGAGCTTCAAAGAAAATTAGGAAAATAAAGCAATCCTAAAAAAAAAAAAAACAGTATTCACTTGGTTTAAGAAATTAAAAATTACCAGTATGTTCAAATTTTAATGACAAGAAGAATTAAGTTATATCAACTTTTTAATTCTCAAGAAGTTCAAATTTTTAGATTTTTAATAAATAAAGTTTTATTACTTTTTATGCTTTCTAAAATACCCTTTAAAATAAGAAAAATAAATATTTGAATAACACCCAACACCTAATAGAGTGAAATAAGAATTGGCACTAAAAACAAATTAAGAACTTAAATAGATAAAATAAAAAAGGAGAAACTCAAATTAAAAATAATAATAACAAAAGGTTGGCATCATATATCTGATTTTCTATTAGGTTCCATTTTTTACTATTTATCATCAATTATGATATTTTTAGTAAAATAATTGCTTTAATTTCAAGCTACCCTACCCGTTTACCCAAATTCTCATATTTTAATTTTAATGATTAAACTTTATCATTCTTTTCTCTTTCATTTATTTATATGATGTTATTTTTACCTCCTAACTTAGGCCCGTGACTAATAAATTTATCAAAGTCAGCTTGAATCTTTTAAAGTCATTTGTTTAATATTGAATATTTATTTTGCTTCAACTTTTAATATTTTTTTAATATGAGAATTAAACTTTATAATTTTTATTTTTTTCTTTAATTATGTTATTTCATTTTCATAATTAAGCTTGCAAGGTTAGATAATCATGCTAGGGTTTTTTAGTATTTAATTTTTTTGTAGTTTGTATTTATTTATTTATTGTTTTATTCTTCTAGATTTTGATTATTAGGAATTGAATAATATTATTATTTTTGATTTGTTTTCTATGAGGTTATCATGATTTCATAACTCGAGTTGCGAGTTTGCTATGCTAACTCGATTGACTCAGGTTAGTTTTTTTGTTATTTTTAGAATTTTTTTTTAATTTCATAATTTAGCATTGAATTATCTTTAAATTGAGTTTCATAATTTTTATTTTTAGTTTATGTTTTTCATCACCATGTTCATGTTATTTTTTAAAATTTAAAATTTAGCTATTTATATTATTATTTTTTAATTATATAATTAAATAAAATAATTTTATTGGATAGAATTGAATCCATAATTATAAGTTTTATTTTATTTTTTAAAATATGCTAACAATATTTTTATATTATTTTTTTACATAAAAAAAAAGAGCCCGCCATAGCAAAACAGCCACCTATGTAGTTATTATCGTATTTGCATCATTATTAATTGTGTTTTCAAATCAATTCTTTCTATTATCATTTTCTTTTCCTTGATGAAATATTCTCTTTTTTTTTTTATCACTTTTATTTGGGTTAACAAAGGTTTTTTTTTTCTTTTCTTTTCCTATATATATATATATATAAACTGAACTAGTGTAAAGATTGACAGAAAAGGAAAAGACATTATAGACCCGGTAGCAGTTCTCTTTATCCTTTCATAAAAACCAGAGTCATCAGGTGGACAGCAAAGGTCACTAACATGGTGGTGTTGGGTTCAATTCATGCCCCCTCCGCTTTATCTCCACTTCAAAAGATGATCGTTTCTTCTTCAGATAATAACAGCCTAGTTCTTGGAAGACGAAGAACCATAGCCTTTGGTTCCAGCGCTTTAGTACTGGCTTCCCTACTCAACTTGCACAATCCCAATTCAAACCCTCCTTTGCTTCACTCTGCTTTTGCCCAACAACAAGATGAACTTCAGCAACAAGAGGATAGAGTCGCTCACCTCTTCCAGGTTCCTCTCCCTCCCCGCCCATTTAGCTTCGGACTTAAATAATTGAGTAGGAGATTATTTTTGTTTTAGATGTGCTAATTAATGACCTTCTTAAGTTCTTGGCTGACTGACTATCAACAATGTGGTCACGGAGTTGTATGAGAAATATTTGCATCGCATGACTTGAATTTTTCCTTCATTGTTGGAGTCATTATTTGTTTATGTTCATGCTAGTGACATTTTGTAAAATTTATTATGTAGGAATCCTCACCATCAGTTGTTTTTATCAAGGACATCGAGTTAGCTAAAGTTCCTAACAGGCCTGAAGATCGGTTTATGCTTACGGAGGATGAAAATGCCAAAGTCGAAGGAACAGGTTCGGGCTTCATCTGGGATAAGTTTGGTCACATTGTATGTATGCAGTTATTCCCTTTTTATGTTATTAACTCTAAAACTTGTCTCTGGCAAATGTGATCTCTTCTTGGTTTACATGTAAATGAAATGATTAAAAGAAACTGCTTTGCCGATCAATACAAATTAGAAACTTAATTATCAGTATGTTTTACGGTGTCTATCCATCTTTTTTCATCGTCTGAAATATTTAATCTTACACATGCTTGGATTGTGCTGAAAATCACACTTTGATTCAAACCTTATCCAATCCCTTGAACATTCTTCTTGGCTTGATGAAGTTATTTCTTTTAGATCACAGGTATTAATCAGATATGCTTGAAAAATGTTGTTCTCATCTGTTACAGGTAACAAATTACCATGTTGTAGCTAAATTGGCAACAGATAAAAGCGGATTACAGTGTTGTAAGGTCTTCTTCGTTTTTAGTAATATGCATTTCTGTAATTGTAGCTTACCTTTTCTTTCCCTTGATTTTTATGATAATTCAGCTGAAATACTTTTCCTGAGAGGTCAAGTGCAGTGTCCACCATCTGAATTAAATTGCTCCTGGTCTCTTATCCTACAGGTATTTCTAGTTGATGCTAGAGGCAACAGCTTGTACAGGGAAGGCAAGATTATTGGTTTTGATCCATCTTATGATCTGGCTGTCCTTAAGGTATCGGATCGAACTTATGTGCAGTATATTTTAAACCTGCTCTTGATATATGCAGAGTACATTTTGTTTCCATGATGAAATCATTAGAAAAGTTGCAATCGAGCAAGCAATGTCAGGGAAAGTTGCATAAGCTACCTTATGATCTAGGGCCCACTTGATGTCACTATGAATATATAACATATTTCGTGTCATTCAGAAAATTCTGAATACCACATGCAATTGCCCTCACATGCTCTGATTCTGTTTTTTGAGAATGCTCTTTGCATAACCCTTCTTTTTGGTCGTCATAAAAAAAAATGAGTATATTTTGTTTTATTTATTTATTATGATTTCTAAGTAAATCTTCTTATTCTACTGTCACCTGCAGGTCGATGTTGAAGGATACGAATTGAAGCCAGCTGCTCTTGGTACTTCTAGGGAATTACATGTGGGTCAAAGTTGTTTTGCCATTGGGAATCCTTACGGATATGAAAACACACTAACAACAGGGGTAACTCCTTCATTAACATGTCTGTTATATAGATATTTTTAGGACAATGGTCAGTATCTACTTGTAAGTTCCATGACTGTAAGCAAGCATCAAATAGAAACATCCAGGGCCTTTTCATTGCAGATCAACTTTTCTATTTAGGGCATTCAAGAAGAGCAATAGTTCACTTTTCCTTTTGTGCTTGCTTAGCTATAGCCTGATGCCTTCTCTGGAATTATTATTTATATTACTAAATGTAGCATGTCATTTGGAACACATATGACAAGATATTTATCGCTGGAAATTAACCAAATAAATAATCAAAAGCATGATAATATGATATTGAGTTTCAATGATGCAGGTGGTCAGCGGCTTGGGTAGAGAAATCCCTTCACCAAATGGAAAGGCCATTCGTGGAGCTATTCAAACAGATGCAGATATTAATGCAGGTATCTTAAATTTCTTTAAATTAAACATTTTAGAATTATCCTGGTTTTAAGTTTCTAGCTCATTTATTTAAATATTTTTTTCATTACTAATTAGTAAAATGAGAGCAGGCAACTAATTTAAGGGGGCAAAATTTGGCTTCTCTTGAGTAGCCTCTGTGAGACTTAGCTTTCATTCACTTCTACTTAAACTTGCTGGCTCTTAACTTCATTAAATAGTGTTGTGGTATTGGCTTCACACTGGAAATATGTGAGGTTTTTTCAATCTATTTTTCTGTTTACGTACTTTTATTATAACTATTGGCCAAATCTTCCACTTCTAATCTATTCAACATATACAGGGAATTCAGGTGGACCATTGATTGATTCATATGGACATGTCATTGGAGTCAACACAGCAACCTTCACCCGGAAAGGTAAAATATACTTTTCAGTTCTTTTGTTTCTCTTCATTCAACCTTTTGAGCAACACTTTAATAATAAATATTACTTTTCATATATCTTAAATATGTAAATGGATCAGCGTGGACTTGGACAAACTGATTTAAAAAGGTTGTCAAGGTTGTCTTTTGTGACATCCAAAGTTGTAGGGTTCTTTAGCAGTTTCAGCAAAATCATATCTTCTCAACCCAAAGTAAAATAAAGAAAGAAAACCATGCTAATATTTTGTATGTAGTAAGGCATTTGTAGACTCAATGATAGTTGTTTTGAGCTTGTTTGTTTCTCAAATCTGCTAATGCTATTTCTCAAGTGAGAAGTTCTTGGAAGATTAAGAAAACAGGGGGAAGAACTCCCTTTTAAGAGTGTCCTTAATTCCTGGAAGAATTGTTATAAACTGGGGAGCAGGCTCTCTATCTCCAAATGATGATGTGCGTGGTTCTATTATTATTATTATTATTGCTGAAAGTAATTTTTTTCTAGCCATTGAGGTAGTCTGTTAGGAATGATGCTTTTCTCGATTGCATGTTGAAACAATAATAGCTGAGTGGAACATCTGAACTGCAAGTTGAAACAATAAGAACATTGTCCTCAACTGTATAGCAAACTGATATGGCAGTAAAAAGAAAGAAAGAATGGCAGTGCCATCATGGATTGTATAATAGGAGAACTGAATCCTTTCAGTTCAAAGTGCATAATATATAATCCAGGTTTCACATTTATTGCAGGGACAGGGGCATCCTCTGGGGTGAATTTTGCAATACCAATCGACACAGTTGTGCAATATGTACCAATTCTTATTGTTTATGGAACTCCTTATAAAGATAGGTTTTGATCTTGTTTATCTTTTGTACTTGGGAAAGACCTGGGAGTGTAAATACTGCGACTTAAGCAAGGTCATCGCTATGCAGGCAATTCCAAGCATGTGGTCATGTGTATTTTTTGGGTTTTTTTTTTTCATATGGTATATAAAACTATCTTTTTCCTCGTTGTATTGTTGATGGATTTTCTGCACTTGGCATCCACCATTTCAGTCTTGCCTTGTGAAGTGGGGAACTAGATTGTGGAATTGCAGATTTTATAACTCGACAGGAGACATCCTGACTGCTGGACGACAGCAGATTCATTTAGTGTTAGAATGACTCATGGTTTTGGTATAAAAAAACTGTATGCCCATAAAATCAAGCAATCTTAAATTTGCTGTGAGTGCATTTTCCGTCTCAAATCAGTAGGAACCCCTTCTTGTAAGAAGAGCAGGGGACAATTGTTGGATTGCAGATTTATAGATTGTTCAGTAGCTATAAAAACTTCGAAATCTGACATCCATTTCCTTCTTTTCCTTGGGACAAGACAAACAAGCACAAGGTGGCTCACATCCATAATTTTGGTTCGAAGAATCTAATCCGCTCTTTCCCTCGCCCATATTTCAACTCCACCATTCAAGTTCGATTAGGTAAATCAAATGCAGTTCATTTATAAAGTCGTTATGATTATAAAATTCATATTGCATTAAACCATTGTTCTTAAATGTTCGTGGTCAATGCTCTATTAAGACTTGATATTAATTAAAATTGAGATTAATATATGTTATTCATATTTTTTTTGTGAAAGGATGCAGTTATAATTATGAAATTCATATTGCATCAAATCATTGTTCTTAAATGTTCGTGGTCAATGTTCTATTAAGACTTGATATTAATTAAAATTATTGAGATTAATACATGTTATTATTATTTTTTTTGTGAAAGGATGCAGTTATTCTCATAAGCTGAAATATGAAAGATACCTATGACTAATATATAGGTACTTGTCGAAAAACATGTACTATAGAGCCTCATATTTAGGATACAAATTAACATATTTAAAATAATAGATAACATGAAACTAGGGAGTTTTTTTTTGTGTACATATCACAACTAAAATTTCAGTAGAATTTCCCTTAAATTTTAATGTTTTCAAATGTCAACATTATTATTCACCTGTACAAATCCTAATTTTACATCAAGATCCAACATTTAGGATCATTTCAATATCCAATAAGATGAAAATAGACAACGTCTAATCTTTTAGTTTTTCTTATTATATTCCATATAATGATTTCTATACAATCATTTTATAAACT
>Ga0325411_1002035_pt1 | contig 22668 bp, 14 predicted proteins | sample PopdelMetagenome_13_FD_206181 | JGI IMG/M metagenome (GOLD analysis project Ga0325411, IMG submission 206181) | Populus deltoides microbial communities from Bellville, Georgia, United States - Xylem-PdIQD-R4 | ecosystem: Host-associated > Plants > Phyllosphere > Stem > Wood/Secondary xylem... | reverse complement strand
AGAACTTTTCATACATGCGTGCCTTTTTATAGTAGGGTTTAATTATGGCTGAACTGATTAAGTTTAGTTCAATAGGTTTTACATTTTTGAAATTCATTGAAATTTTTTTATTTTCGTAATTGGTTCATTCATGTTTTTTCTCTGTTTGTTTGTTTTTTTGTTAATTTCTTGTTGGTTTTATCGGTTTAATCAGTTGATTAGTTTTTTTTTATCACCCTAACTGGAACTATTGTAAGGTAGTGTTTGATATGCTGGATAATATTGATTGGACTGGATAAAATTAGATAAATAATTGTATTATCGTGTGTTTAATATACTTTGAATTGGACTAGATCATTTGTTTTATTTTGTGTTTGGTAGACAATAGACAGGATCCAGCTGGCCTAAGGCCTAGACCAGGTTAACCTAAGGTCTGGACCAGTTTAGGTTAAAGAAAAAAACAGAGGAAGAATTGATTTGACTTGATTCGTTCAAAAACCCGAGTTGACCAATGACACGGTTGATCTAAGATAAAACATGGGTAAAATTCCATTGATTTTTTTTTTTGTCAAAATGAGGTTACTTTGATTTTTTTGTAAATTTGGATCAACCTGGGTTGACCCTTCTGACTCATGACCCGAGTCTTTTCCCGGGTTGATCCTTGAATCAAGTTTTAAAACTATGATAATAATTATTTTTTTGTTCATATGTTGACTTGAGTCAACCCGAGTTGACCCAACTGTCCCTTGACCAAGTTCTTGTCCCGGTTCAGTCTCTAAGTTAGGTTCCAAAACTATGATAATAATTGATTTTATCCTTAAATTGACCTGGATCAATATAGGTTAATCCATTCTACTAATGACTCAAGCATTATTCTGATCAACCCTCAAGTCGAGTTTTAAAACTATGATAATGATAATTTTTATTTTTATATTTCCTCGGGTTAACCTGGGTTGACCATCCCCACTCGTGACTTGGGCTTTACCTTGAGTCAACATTTTATTCGGGTCTTAAAACTATGATAATAACCATTTTTATCCACATGTTGACCCAAGTTAATTGTCAACCTGACTTGTGACTCGGGCTAGGCCCCAGGTTGACCTTATGCCGATCCTTGAGTTGAATTTTAAAATTATAATAATAACTATTTTTATGTTTACATTGACCCAGGTCAATGGTCAACTCGACTCATGATGTGAGCTTCATCTTGGATCGATCCTCGAGTTGGGCTTTAAAACTATGATAATAATCATTTTTTATTTTTACAGAGTCAACGGTCCACCTGACTTGTGACCTAGGCTTTACCCTCGGTTGATTCCAAGTCGGGTTTTAAAACTATGATAACAACAACTTTTATCCTTATGTTGACCCTGGTCAATAATCAATCTGATTTGTGACTCGGGCTTTTACTTATGTCGACCTCTAAATCGAGTTTCAAAACTATGATAATAATCATTTTTGTTTTTATGTTGACTCAAATCAATCCAAGTTAACCCCTATACATATAATTTGATAAGCTTGTCTTATCCTTTTTAATGAGATAAAAATCTCTCCACTAGAACAACTTTGTACAAGACAAAAATTGATTTTATACTGTCTAAAGGTGCACTAAACAACTTAAAAAAAAAGATTATCATGTCAAGTTTATCTTTGTCCAACATACCAAACACTACCTATATGGATTCATCACCATGAACAATCTTTGATCACTAAATCGGGCTAGAATGTTCTATTTTCTTGTATAAACCCTCACTTCTATCCAAAAATCCTTCTTATCATACCATAATTTTACCTTATATTATCAAAAGTACGATGTTTAAGCAAAAGATGTTGACAATTATATGCTTCTCTAAAAACCATAGTTTGAGTGATGCAAATGGAAGTGCACAAAAACAAAACAAATAAACAAAGAAGACATTTCCACAAGAAATATAAATATAAAGTGTGACATATCAAGATTAAGACACCATGAATCTTAATTAACAGTGTTATTTCTAAGAATAAAGTTCGATGTATTCTCCCTTGTAAGATGTTTACAATTCTTTAAGTAAGCCATAAACGTCGTTAATAAGGAAGGAAGATTAAAATCCCCAAACAAAAAGGAAAAATAACAAGAAATTTAAAAATAATATAAAACTAAAAAAAATCAAGGAAAAATAACAAAATTAACTTAAACATCTTTATGGCCTAATTTAGGGGTTTTCTAGAGAGGTTGGTGCAAGCTTGCTAATCTCACTATAGAACTAATCTTTGAGAATCAATTGGAAAACAATTTAAGCATGAGATAATAATTGAATTGAAATTTATGGCTTTTTATTGCCAAGATGTTGGTCTAGCATGATTGGGCATCCTATTAGATCTATCCCACTAGTTTATAAATATGTCTATTATGTTATTTGCATGATATGATACTGAATGTAACATATCTCTATATAATTGCTCAGAATCTTCATTTTTTTTTCAGCTCGGCTGCATCATTTTTTCCATGCTGAAAAAAATTCATCATTAGTTTTTTACTTATCATGTTTTGTTATTATTGATTAGAAATAAACATGTATTATTTTTAGATTAACTATAATGTTACTTAATTATATATTAACGATATTTGAACTCTATTTTGACATTTGATTATGAACAAATGAAATCATTAATATGATATTATTACTTAGAATGACGAGTATCATTGTGTGTGGTGAGATACAGGATGATTGGATCGGAATTGAGAATTATATATAAAAGTGAATTTAAAGTATAATCGATAACATGAACCTTCCAGTATATAAAAAGTTCTGCTAAAATTTTAATAAGTTAAAAAAATTAGTGTGAATAAATATAAATATGTTTTTATTCGGTTAAAGTAGGGCTTTATACTAAAAAGCTTTAATATTTTTTGTTTTTAAGAGGAATAAAGTAATTAAATTGTGTAATAAAAATGCTAAAAAAAAAAACTATTTAGCTTCGTTTATTCATGTAATGACTATAAGTTCTATAAAAAAAAATTTCTACCTCTAAAACAAAACTAAATGAATTTGCCAGCCCCTAACAAAAATAAATAAATTATATAACATAGGATAATATGTCCTTAAATAATTAATTAGCTCATGGTATAGAATTTATATATTTTTTAATTACTGATATATCATCCAGTCTAAACTCTAGAGTAGTTCACCAAACTATGTCTCACCAGATTTCAATTACCACAATACACTACACTGCCCTCTGCATTAATAAATGAGACATCCATACCACAAAAATTATAAGTGCCAAGTATTTTTAAAATATTTTAGAAAAAATTTAAGAATATTTAGTTTTTTTATTTAAAATTAATTTTTTATATATTTTCAAATTGTAAATAACTTTTTAAAAATAAAAAATATTATTTTAATATATTTTCAAACAAAGAACATTAAAAAAAAAAATAACACTGCCTAAAACAAGAAAAGTCTTCATCTGATTTCATAAGAAAACGCGAGGCATACAAATGAATTCTTCAGGTTTATTGACCATTCAGTATCCAAACAGTATAAATCATCTCCGATGAGTTACAAAAAAGTATATACTCCATGTGAGGAGAAGGGTGACGACAGCCTGAGAAAGGTTATCTTCGCCGTATTACAAATTCAGCAATGCATCTAATCAATATATTCTGGCTCAAAATGAACATTAATTCAACCAGCAAGTGAGATATAAGGATGATGAATACACATAATCACAGCAGGATTCGTATCAGGATATTCCAACCATCGAGATCAAAAATAGATCTTTAGATCATCCAGTGGAACAAGAAATAGCATGGCGATGGTAACACTGGGTTTGCGATGCCATCCCTTTTACCTTGTAAAATCAGCAGGTATACTAACACATCAACAAGGCAGCTCCATCTCATCGATATCCACCACCATAGGGTTGTTGGGACGGGTAACCACCGGAGCCCATCATGGGGTTATATCCACCAGGCATGGCCGATCCAGGAGGCATCTGGCCACCTTGCATCATTCCCATATTCATGCCCGCATTCATCCCTGCTCCCATACCCACACCAACCATGGGTTGATGCATTCCTCCATAACCTCCCATGCCAATGCCTGAACCAGGACCACCCATGCCCATGCCCATATTCACGCCCCCGCCCATTCCCATGCCAGAACCAATCGTAGGGTTTGGAGGTGGCCTGAGAACACCTGCACCAGCTCGGCCTAACCCGGTACCGGATCCCATAGCTCTGCCCATGGTGATAGTAGATACAACTGGAGTCATGGGCTGTTTTTCCATTCTCTTTTCCTTGCGATTAAGGGCATCAAAATCGACTCCAATGTCAGCTAATGGATTGGTTTTAGCTGCATATGAAAAATCAAAATTAAATAAAAACCAAGTCAACTCCCATAAAAAATAAATTAGGACTTGGAACACCAGAAGACCATCTAACATGTTTTGTTTGCTTTTAAATACTGAATATACTCACGTCCAGAAATATTCAAATTGACCAGCCCTCTACTCAGAGTATCTGCCCACACTGTTGACTTAGTCTCAAATTTGTCCTTGGATGGTTGAGGAACTATAGCAAGCGACCCTGTTGAAGATGGAAGAGCTGTCTGAGAAGCCATGGAAGTGTTTGGCCCTTGTGAAAACAAATTACCCAGGACATCATTATGTTGAGGAGATGAAGCAGATGGAGTTTGGTAAGTAAATTGTGAAGCGACTGGGAAAGCAGAGCCATGTTGTGGGAGAAAGTTTCCACTGTTATATTGTGGTGCTGATCCAGTCGGTGTATGATGAGAAAATTGTGAGACAACTGGAGCCGTAGAACCTTGTTGTGGAACTAAGTTTCCATTATTAAACAGCACCACTGGCCCAGCCGGAGGTTGTAGAGACATGTTGGAATGGATAGGAGCTGGGGATCCTCCCTGTGTAAAGAAGTTTGCACTGCTTAATTGCTGGCCCTGAGGAGCCATGTGTGGAGCTGCCGGCAATACCATATTCCCTGGTGGTGAATTGAAGTTCCCATACACACTAGCACCTGGCTGTGGATGCTGGCCAGATGGAAGTGAAAAACCTGCCTGTGAAGCTACAGCAGATGGACCAGATGGTGGGAGGATGTCTGCCAGAATATCAGTTTCTGGATGAGAACTTGACATTTCTTGAGGCAAAAAGTGTGGATTTGTTGAAGGAGGTTGAACATTGGGTGCTGAATAAGTCATGGCAGAGAATGTGTCACCATTTGGTGGTGCTACTGCATTGGGCATTTCTGTATTTTGATTCATGGTAGGCTGGAAAGGGGCAGCAGAAGCAGTGGACTGTTGAGCTGAGAAAGCATCTGTAGGAGTAGCTTTGAAAGGAGAGTCACCAAATGGATCTTCAAAAGCCTGCATCAAGGGTATGTCCTTTTAGATCACAATTGCTATGCCATGACACCTGAATCTTAATTTTACTAATTAAAACTAAAAGACAAAAGCAAAACCATGTTAGAAGGAAGGGTGGTGGTTTGCATATTCTTTTAATCAGAAAATATAACCTACATTGCATTAAATATCATCCTTGAAATTATAAGCCAACCATAAAGCAGAGGTTAGTTAACTGAAGACAATATTCAAGCATTCACATCTAGTCTCACATCCCTGAGAAATATGAATGTGATGTTAGTTTTTTGGGTTACAATAATTATGACATGCTACACAACACCTTTTTGTTTATTTATTTTTGCCAAGTCATTTGTTACCTAAACCCTTCAACTTGAATTACTAGTGTCCAACAGTTCTATACATATGGGAATTGGGTTGCATTCCAAAAAAGAAAAACAATGAAACTGGACAATAGTACACAAGTCGATGTAGCAGCAAGTATATGTTCAAATATTAGCAGCATTCCTCTTTTTAGTAATAATTCCCATAAGAATTCTACTAAAACATGTGTTTCTTCAGAAAGTGTTTAGAAACAAGTAAAGAAAGTTGTAGTCAAGAGAAATACATCCTTGAAGGACAAGACAGAATTGCACAATCACAAACATGCATGCAATGGAGCATCATAGAGTTTCAGGGAAGATATCCAAATCACTGAGACTCTGTTTGTATAAGAATGTGCATCTGCAAGTGTTTTGGAGTTACAACAGGGGTGGTGAGCGCATCAGTGTGTTTTGGGGGTTGTTTGATGCTCCTTGACCACAAGAAATTGAAATTTGCATAATAAATAACCCAAGAAATATGGAATGTTTTGGTTTACAAGAAAAGGAAATTTAGAGACTTCTAACCTCAATAAATTATGCTCACCTGATTCATAACATTTGATGGTGATTGTGTTGCAGCAAACGTGGATCCTAAAAAGTTTGTTTGGGAATCAGCTTCAGAGGTAGTTGTTGCAGAAGTAACTGGCATGATGGCTAATGGATTTGGAGTAAACACATCTGACAAAGAGCCAAGTAAGTCCATTTCAGCATTGTTCGAAGTCGGAGTGAAAGCAGAGGCAGTTTGAACAGATGTGGCAGTGGGGGGAGCTGTCAAAAGAAACATGAAAAGCATCAGTTTCCAGAAATGATGCATGTTAATTGCATAAGTTGCAGGCATAACACAAGGCCCAATCTCCATGCCTCATAAAATTTTGCGCCTCAAAAAATTTCCCTTCCTTTTCCACTGCTACATCAAATTCCACCCGACCACCACCCATAGCAATTATGGGAACATAGCTCCAGCGATAATTTTGGTTCCACTTAGAACTTAAGTTCGTCCAAGCACTGAACATATTGACCCAAACACCTAACTATTAAGAACACTGAACATGTGCAAGCCCACAAACAGACAGACAGGCACTTCAGTGACTAGGGGAACTTAGCTCCATCAATAATTTTGGTTCCACTTAGAACTTAAGTTCATCCAAGCAAAGAACATAATGACCCAAACACCTAACTATTAAGAACACTGAACATGTGCAAGACCACAGACAGACAGACAGGCACTTCAGTGACTAGCCTGAGTACTTGATTTTTCAACTCACTTGCAACATAAGTCATAACATCAGCAGCACATAAATGAGCATCACACTCATTCTGACAGTTAGTTCAGGACTGCCTCAAAATCTTAAATCCAACATGGTTTGACACCCTGGCCAGTATATTTAATGGACAACTCCATCTCACCGCATGCAACCAGATTTCAAATGCAAGTAAAGGACTGTGCGTTACAACAAAACACTAGAACATTGACATTAGTGGACAAGCAAACATACATGACTTAGTGTACCTGAAATAGGACCACGTGGATCAAATTCATCAGCCACCTCAACTTCCTGGTCTGCAGGAGATGCAGGCGTCACAAAAAAAGTGTTTTCTTGTCCAGGATTGCTTGGAGGTGGAGAAGCAGCATTAAAAGCAGGAGGGGAGGAAGATCTAGGAGCTGGTGGAGAAGAAGCTACAGGAGCAGGTGCTGCTAAAGCTTCTCCATTCCTTTCATCAAGAATTCATCAAATTTAACCAAGCAAATAAAAGTGATGAAAAGCAGGATCAGTCTAAATATATGTCGTACAAAATCAATACCTTTCGCTGTGAGCAGGGCTTCGGGATTCACTTAAGGCTTCTTCATAGCTGGGTGGACCACTAATATTTTGCTCAGAAAATTTTCGCTCAAGCCGCTTAGCAATGCTGAGACATTATCATTTCAGTCTTACATCATTGACCAACTTTTTATACATACCTAAACCAGCAATTCAGAAAACATCAAATGAAATTTACCTTCCGTCATTAGACTGATCATCAGCTCTAGCGCCACTGCAGAAATGAGACAGCTCAGACATGTTTTCTAGGTCAACCATATAGTAAAGACATACAAGGGAAGCAGAAGTTCTGAGACAATCATGTCCTGTATATCAGACATCTTAACATAGTACAGTTCAATGTATCCTCTTTACCATGCATCAAGTTGGGGTCATTTCATTTGCGTCCTTTCTTTAAAGGCTACCTTTTTCCAAAATAATTTCTTATATAGAATTCCCCAATGCCAGCACCCTCCATTTGATTATCATAGACTTTCTTTCTCAATGTTTAGATTAATAACCAAATTAAGTTATGAAACAATTCAAGGTGTAAAGATTAAATAAATGAAATAGCCCCAGAAGGTCTGCTAAAAAATGTACAGGTTCCTTTTTTTTTTCACTCTCCGCATCCTTAACAGTAACAATCATCAAATGTTTTATTTTTCTAAATTTATTTGATTGTCTTGAGATGCATGATTGTCCAATTCAATGATTCACTCCTTTTTCTCTAGGAGTTTCTTGTGTCTGCAATTTAGTTTGAATGTAATACCAAAACAAAGAAAAAATTGTTCAAAGAAAGAACAAGAAAATTGAAATAGAACCTTTTACTTTCTTAAAATTGACTACAAAAGCATTCGATAATGTATCAATAACTTTCATTTTTTATTGAGAAAAATTCTAAAGAACAGTAATAAAGAATTCTATAGAAAAGTTGGAACAATACCAAGATGAGGATTGACCATCATCATCAAAAGCATGATCTCTATCTCTATCAGAGCTCCTGCTTCTTGAACCGTAATCATCAATGCTTCGGCTTCTTCCCTGATAGTCATCATCCCTATATCCATCCCTACCATACCGTTCTTCACCATTATGATCTCCATCACGACCATACGAGTCCCCATATTTACCATACCGTTCATCATCCCTATAGTTGTATTCTCTTTCTTTGCCATAACCATATCCATTTCGATCTTCATCCCTGTTTCCATAGCGACCGTCATCATCATAAGAACCAGGTCTATACTTTCCACCAGGTGATGCGTTGCGAAACCTACCAAATAAAGAGTTAGAATACAACTGTAAATATAAATGATTATCAAGGAATCCTTCAGAAAAGGGTTCTATTTCCATTCAATCACTTGTTGTTTGTGTTCTGAAATAGGAATCATGTTGCAAACTAGATATCCTTAAAAATCAAACATTTTCTGATGCCACCACACCATAAATCATGAGAAGTTCCAAAAAATAGTTGTACATTCAAGATGCATCAAAGTGTCTGGGTTCAGGAGAAAACTCACTTGTCCCTGTTAGCAGCAGCCTTCTGTCTAGCCTCAACTATCCTTTCTTTATCATTCACCAAGACCACAAGGCTCTGGGATTTCTTCCTGACATTGTTACCCTGGTCCTTTCCGCTGGAATCAATATATTGGAAATCTGACAATGTCTGCAACATAGTAGAAGAGAAATACTATTACGGGTGATCATAGAAGCATGAAACACACGTGCCATTACCAAGGAGAATTAAGGAGCTTTATTTACCGTTATTTGATAAGAATGTTCCCTAATCTCATCTATGGCACGCTCTGATCCATGAGCAACCAGGTATTCCAAAACAGTCAAAGCCTGAAACCCAACACACATAGTTTTCAGTCGCAAGTTAAAATACCATGGTTGGAGTAGAGCAGAAATATGGAACATGCTAATAATATATGTTACACATCATTTAGTTGCGTCCATATTCATAACAAAATTGAAGATCACACATCTAACTAATAACAGGTTGAAATTATTTAATCTACATTTTGAAGAAGGATGAGCAAACACCATTTATCAACAAAATTCATCGAAGATAAAAGCATACCTTGTAGACATGCCGCCAATTCTTCCCAGTATCATTAATTCGTTTCCAGAGAACTGCCATGATCATCTGGTATTCATGACTGCATGAGATGTTTAAAAATGAATTCCTCTGTATGAAAACAAGCATTGGAAAACATTCACAAGAAAATTGATCAAGCTTACTAATTTCTTGATGCCTGCGCAATATCTGCAAGCAGTGATCCATGTGGACCCCAAGGTTCATTGCTGGTAGCATCAAGAACCTAAAGAAAAAGGGATAAGAATTTTATTTCCTAATAAGACTTTTGCTAACTACAGAGATCAAATGCCATTGCTTTTTAAAGACAATCTAAAAAGCAATTCACAGACAAATAAGATTTAAATAATCACAGAACAATATTTTATCATTGGCAAACAACAGCAAACTACAACGTCACATAATAACATCGAAATGAATCACTTTTTTTAAGTTTACATTCACATTTTCGAAAAGGGCAAGAGAAAATTTTACCTTCTGCTCTATCGAAGGAACTTTGAGAACTTTCTTATTAACCTCTCTCTTGCTGCAATACACCAATAAAGAACAAAATACAGCGCAAGTAAATGTCATTGAAAACACGTAACATGAGCTAAACCAAATGGACATCACAAGACTAGGTATCTGCAGACTTACAAGTCCCTGACAGTTTGACCAAAGACCTTCTTCATTATCAGCAGAATAGTTGAAGAACGGCAATGCCAATCTTAATCTTAATCCTTACCTACAGGCCAAATCACAAGATAATTGAATCAACGACGAAAGAAACCCTTTCGATGAAACGAGAACTACAGATTAGGTTTTCATAAAAGGAAATTGAATTTAAATCGAAACAATTTCATTTTTTGCTTACTAATTTAGAAATTGATTAACCAAAAACAGATATTATGATTAAAACTTAATAATCCTAGGATACAATGTGGATTATAAGCAAGAAAATCGGAAGAAATTAAATCTAAATAAAAAATCAGCATTGAAATAATTAAAAATAAGATCTGATAGATTAGATAATTCGAGAAACGTAGCACAAAAACAAAATCTAATCAAATTGAACAGAGAAGTAAAGGAGCTGCTCACGTAAATAAAAAACGAGAAAAGACGAGATCCGGTCCGATGAGGTGGAGAAAAGAAGAAGAAAATTGAATTCCGGCCTGATGAAATGAGATCTGGTCAGCTCCGTTATGCTCTACGGAAATTCAGAGAGAGAGAGAGAGAGAGGGACAAACGCCTAAGCTCCTCCGTTGGAGTTGTTGGGTTTGGTTTTTTATTTTTATTTTTATTTTTTATGCTACGAGTTTTCTTTTCTTCTGCCTGTCGAAGCTTTAAATCGGGAGTCTTTACAGAGAGAGGAATCGAACAAAAAAAGACAGCGCACCTTACACGGAGAGAATTAAGGGGAATTAATTAATTAATTAATTACCCAGAATTATGATATTTTTTTGTTATTACTGACAAGCCTTTAGTTACTCAAATAATTACGGCTGCTGTGTTGTGTTATTCTCATCATTGCTTAACTTTTCTTTTTTTTTTAAAAAAAAAAAGCTACTTTTCTGGGTTTTTTTTTTCCAATGATAACATTGAAGAGCTGGAAAGTTGTTTTTGCATCATTGTGTTTTTTTTTTCCTTTTTTCTTTATAGTTTTTTTTTTCTTGTCAATTCAAAAGATTGATTTAATTTTGAGACTTTGGGAAAAATAATTTAGACTTCTCAATTTAATACTTATTTTTTTCAAGTTCTTACCACAGGTTTAAGAAATTCTAAAATAGACAATCAATTTAAAGAAAAGAAAATGAGTTCTTAACACGGGGTATGGATTTCAAAGGGTATTATATCACTTTTTCTTGTAAGGATTTTGATTTCAAAATATTTTAAAAAAAATATATTAAAATAATATTTTTTTATTAATTTTAATATTGCTACATTAAAAAAATTAAAAAAAAATTAATTTAAAATAAATAAAAATTTTAAAAATACAATTAAATCCCAAAAATAAACGATATCAATCTAAAAAAAAAAGGCTATAATTTTCTACCCTATTCATATAATAGGTTAGGTAGTAGAAAAGCTTTTGTGATAGAGTAATTCGTTATGGCCAGTACTTAGCTATTAATTAACAAAAACTTTAAATGGTGTGGTTTTTTTATATATAGTATATACAGTTTATTATGAATTGTTGTAGTAAAATTATTATTTTGTTTTTTGATTGAAAAAAAAAAAGAAGTGTAATAATATTGAGAATATTTTGGTCTTTACAATTAATTCATTAGTTATTAAAAAATTATTTAGAGGTATCTTAGGATGTTTTATTTTTTTACACATTAAAAAATACAGTTTTGTCCCTAGATTTAACAATTTCTTGGGTTGTTGTCCAAGGGATTTTTAGTCTTTTTAAAAAATATTAAAATAGTTAAAATACTTATTTACCCCTGAAGTCAAAAAAATAAGTTGTTGACCAATGACTTCTTTCGTTTTCTGCACTTTGAAATACAATAAAAATACTATTATACCCTTAGAAAAGATAAAAATCAGGCATGCATCTAGGAGCATTTATGTACTTTCAGTTTGGTTTTTTTATTTTATTTTATGATTCTCATGTTCTTGAAGAACATTATGGTATTTTTATGTTGGGAAACAATTATTTTATTCGAAAAAGATACTGGTACATCACGTTCACTTGCCAATGAGTAGATATGGTCCGTAGTGTTTGGATGACGCTTACGGACCCATCTAGTTGGCAAATATATCATTCTATTGTGTATTTAGATGCTCTATTATGTCTTTTTTCTTATGAGGTAGTGTGTGTCGGTTTCTTGTCGGCGATCGTTTATTTGTTTTTCTTCCTTCTTTTCTTTGCCTTCCAAAGAAAATACACTTTTATTCTCTTTCATTTGGATTTGTTAATTTCAGTCTTTTATTTTTTATTAATTATTATTGTCCTTGATCCTATTATAAAAGTTTTAGTTATTTTCAATTTAGTCCTTAAATTACAATTTGTCATATATTTTTTCAATTCAATACTTGTTTTATTTGATTTTTGATTTTTTTTCTTGGTTCTTTTGTTAAAGTTTTGTTGGTTTTCAATTCCATTCTTAATCAAAGTTTATGTTTTTTATTGTTTTCAATTTAGCCCTCATTATTTTGATTTATTTTTCCTTTTATTAAAGTTTAATTGTTTTTAAAATAACCCTCCAATTTAATTTTTTTTTATATCCTCTAATTTATTTCTTATTTCAATTTTCTCTTTCATTCTTTTAATCATAATTTTTTTTCCTATGACTCTTTTGTTAAAGTTTTGTTGGTTTTTAATTTTATCATTCAATCAAAGTATATATTTTTTATTGTTTTCAATTTATCTCACATTCTTTTAATTTATTTTCCCTTTTTTAAAAGCTTAATTGTTTTTAAATTAACCTTAGAATTTAAATTTTTTTGATATCCTCTAATTTATTTTTTATTTTAATTTTCTTCCTTATTATTTTAATAACATTTTTTTCTTCTGTTTCATCATTTAGCCTTTAATTTGACAGGGAATGGGCTTCAAAGCTTTTTTTATTTGTGATGCTTTTGATCTATTGACATATGTAACGAGTTTAACAGGTTCATACAATTCAAGATTCTTTTTTTTTCAATTTCTTTTACGATTTTAACATTCAACATTACTTTTTTTAAAAATAATTTTTTGGTTATCTTCAATTTCTTCTTTATCAGTCTATCCTGGTCATATGGCTTAGACCATGGATTTTGTAGATCTCTTTTGAATAATATTTTTTAAATGATTTTGTTGCATTTAATTTTTGAATAATTCCTTATGTTTTATATAGGTGAGCTTTATATTATAAAAAATATTTATTCTTAAAAAATATTTTTTATATGTTTGGCCTTGCATAATATTTATAGTTTCGTATATGTTTATGTTTCTATTATCTTTTATTCATTTTAATAAACAAATTCAGTAGACACAAATAAATGAATATCTCATTTTGCAGGATCAAATATCTTAACCTACATCCATCTCTCAATTTTTTCAGTTTTTCTTTTGGTTATTGTTAACAATTTTTTTTATTTACAGAAATGATTATCAGTTTATTTGATTAGATTCTTGAATGAGCATTTTGTTTTATATTTCGAATTGTTTTAGAAAATATACTGCATTTCCAGTTTAAAAAAAAACAATTTACAGCTCGTAACAACATGCGAGTTAAATAACTAATTAGATCTAAAAAGTGCTAGCTTGAAAGCGTTTTTTACCATTTAAATGCAATATACTTTTAAAATACAGTTTTTAATTTTTAACAATAATATATCAAAATCATTGGTAAAAAAACTCGGAAAACACCTCAAAAAACATGAATTTGATGTTTTTTAAGTGAAAAACATTTTGAGAAGCGAGTTAGACCACATTACTAAACACAGCCTAAATATGTGTTTTTTAAAAGTGTTTTTCAATTGAAAATGCATCAAAATGATTATATTTTTTAGATTTGTTTTTAATTTTTTTTGGCATAAGTACATCAAAATCATAAAAAAACCTAAAAAACATCAATTTAATGTTTTTTTTCTTGCGAAAAGCAATTTAAAAAGCATGTTCAACTAGAGATGAGCAAAAAACCTGTGTAACTAAAAAAACCTAAGAAACAAAAAAATACCAAAAAATCAAATTGAAAAAAGAAACCAATTAAAAACCTAGAAAAATTTGGTTCAATTTGGGGTTAGTTTTAAAGACATAAAACTACCAAACTGAACTGAATTGGTTCCGTTTAAAACCCAAACTTAGACCAATTATGCTGAAATTTTATATATTTTCGGATTATTTTGATATGTTAATATTAAAAATAAATTAAAAAAAATATTTTAATACATTTTAAACAAACAATACTTAAAAAATAACTATTACCACAATCTCAGACATCATTTTAACTTCACTCTAGTCTTCCATGTCGTTCCTTATCAAAAACAATATTTGTAGTAATGCATGCCTTATTCGATAGAAAGCAGAGAGAAATTAAATTAAGAAAAAATCAATTTACAATGACCAAATTACAAATAGTCAAGTTTTGCCTCTGTGATTAAATTTATGATGATTTTTCTTCTTTCAATTATGTTTTCATGGATTGTTTGAGTTTCTTAAATTAAAAATGGGAAGATGAAGAATTTGAATTTGCTTTGAGTCATTTTAAGGGCTAATTATGCTGCTCCTTCAATTTCTTTTTATCTGATTCAATAGTTTCCCAAGTTCTTAATTTTCAGCATCAATTACAAAATCTTTCTTTTGCATTGATTGCTCAGCTATTCATCATAGCCATAATTTTGGTTTTGCTAGTTTGAAATAAAAACCTTAACCAACTTGATTAGTTTAAACCGGTTTTCTTGTTATAATAATGTGGTTTGAAAAACAATATGATATTTTAATAAATATAAAAAATACTAAAATAAAAAAAAGTGGTCGGAATATACATTATATTTGTTGACAAGTAAGTTACCTCACCGTGTCAAGTAACGCATGGAGGACTTAGGGTAGCAAATAACAACTTTTGGCAATGCTTGTTGTGTAATTCCCTCTGTTGGGAGTTGATAGACATTTCTTTTTTTTCCCTCCTTAATTTTCATGCTTGTCCTTTCAAAATATCACAACATCCATTCAATTAATTTTTCATTCAGATTTGGTTCATGTTCTTTCAATTGATATTTTTTTTATTTCAATTTATTTACAAAATTTAAATTGGTTTTTAATTTCATCATCCTTTAATTTTTTTATCTGTTATACTTGATTCTCATTATTGTTATTTATTTTATTTGAGATTATTTTTAAATTTGATTTTTTTTTTATAATTTGACCCTCCTTAATTTTTTATTTTTATTTTTTTTATTGACAATTTTTTTAAATTGATAGTTTTTTTTTCGATTCCATCCTTCAACATTAAATTAAACTTCTTGATTGAACCCGAGTTTAGAATTTAACAAGTTGTGAATATGGGAGATTAACCCAAGTTTTGGAGATTTGCCTTGTCATAACCCAATTATGAGTTATTCCCTAAAATTCACTTTTTTTTTCAAAATAAAAATAAAAAATATCAAATAAAGGCTGACAACGTAGAGAAAGTAGGCCGGGAAATCAAGTTGGAATTTTTGGAGGAAATTCAAGACTTAAGTGTACCTTATTATGCCCAAAAATGAAGAAAAAATACAAATTCAAGGTTAAATTAAATGATTATTGGACGAATTTGCATAAAAATTAACTCTAATGGCATAATCAAATTTTAAATAGGCCAATTTGATTTAATCATGGGCCAAATTAAATTTTAATTATGTTTAAGAATTAATTTTGGTCCAATTGAAGGATTTAATTAAGTGCAAGGACTTAATTATACTTTAAATGGGTCAAATTAATTTTATTTGGAGCTTAATTGGTGAAAAATTAAGTTTGGGAGCCTAATTTGGGCTTAATTAAGAAGATTGGAATTTTAAGAGACCAAATTTAATTTTTACCAAGTTAATTGATTGAAATTAGGGGCCAAATTACAAGAAAATTGAAGTTTTAAGGTCAATTAGGGGTTAAATTGACAAAATTCGCAGCCAAGGACCAATATGCAAAAGGCGCCAAAATTGGGGGGCTTAATTGATAAAATCCGGGGGTCAAATTGAAGAAATTGAAAGTTTAATGGTCAATTAGAGGTGAAATTGCATAAATCCGAGACCAAGGACTACACTGTAAAAGGTGCGCAAACTTGGGGTTCCAATTGAAGTTTCGGCAAGGGCTGCATTGCACAAAATTAAAGGTTTTGGGTTAATTAGGAATTCTATTGAAAGCAATTGAAAGCTGGAGGACTAAATTGAAAATCGGCAAAAATCCCTAATTTTAACCCAAAACGGCCCTACTTTTGCGTTAAAATGAAAAAAAAAAGAGAGACTAGGCAACGCGTTGCCTGGTCATTGTTCATTATCTTCCCCGTGAATACTGCTCAGGTAGCAATGTTGCAGGTGCATTTAATACCTCGTTTGCCCCCTAAAATTGACAACACATGCACCAAAATGGCCACCTGAAATCCCTCTATTTTCGAGTATTATCCGTTCAGTCCTATAAACATGAAAACTGCTCCCGTGATTGGCCTGAAGTAGGCAACTCGGGCAGCCTTGGACAGTCAAATTTGGCAATTCGAGGTGCACACTTTGAACCAACGGTTGGGATGCTTACCAACGAAACCAAAGGTCACGATTTGGCACCATTAAAGATAAAATGTTCATTTTCCACCTCCTATAAATAGGGTTGCATTTCATGGTCCAAGGGATGAGAAATTCGGCTCCAAAATCAGCCAAAAACCAGCCCCTCTGCCCTTGTTTCTGCAGTTTTTCTCTCCCCCTCTCTCTCCGCCGTTCCAGCCACCAACCAGCTTCTCCACCACTAGCTCCACCACAGGTAGTTATCCCAACCACAAGCCGGCCACCCCCACGCCTGAAACAGCCACCGTTTCTTCCTCTCTCTCACTTCTACAGAAGTCTTCATCTTCTCCCCGTGGACGACTCCGGCCACCGCTCCTCGCAGAAACGCTGCCAGAACCACCAGCTAAGCCTCTTGATCACGGTCGAGACTCCTGCTTCGAGTGAGCCGCTCCTCCGCCAACCTCTATTTTCTGCCACCATTTCGGTTGCATGCAGAAGGTAAACCATTATTCATGTTCTGCAAATAATTAACATTGCATATGGATCGGGCCAGTGTTGGCCCAGCCCAAATGTCTGGGCTGGGTCGAGTCCGACCGATAAAACTAAAAAAGAAAATATTCTGGGCCGAGATTGACCCAACCATTTTGGGCCAATGTTGGCCCACCTATTCTGGACTGAGCTCGGCCCAGCCCACATGTTTTAATAATATTTATTTAATATATATAATATAATATTATATATATTTCTTTACAAAAACAAAAAAATCCAAAAAAATTTCAAAAATCATTTCAAAAAATTGTGATTTTCTTAAATATTTTTCTACCAATTTTGCATAACATCGGATTGTATATTTACACCGTAAAATACAAATCCTGTATTAAAATACTTAGTTTTCTCTGAAATATTTCAAAAAAAAATTCAAAACATTTTTAAAAAAAATATCAAAAACTTTTAAATCAATTTCCCTTTTAAAATACAACAACAAAATTTTTTTTTATGCATACGGCCAAATCTTAAAAATTTTCCAAGAATATTTTCATTAAAAGATTGCATCTTTCCCATGTTTTGAAAATCCAAAAAATAGATATCATAACTAGTTTATTATCATCCATTAGGGTTTGGCCAAAATATCAAAAATCCTTTTCCAATCTTTTTTTTCTAGGATTCAGATGTAGACTTTAATATTTGTGGGGTGTAAAATTACACGATAAAATACACCCTCAGGTATTAAAGATATAAGGTTTAAATAAATGTGATGCTAAAATTCAGACTTTAGAGCGGTTAGGATTTAACCCGATAAGGTAGAGACTCTCTCATGAAAAGAGATCTGCCTTGAACCTTAGAAAAGACCAAGAAATAGAACCTGACTTAGAAAAAAATAATTAAACAACAATGCAGCTTACCTTAGGTAGGGTGCACTGGGGGTGATGCATCTTCTCCTTGCACAACCAGTCCCCTACTCAGACTCTCGCAGTCCATAGGTTCCTAGTGACCATAATATTAGGTGGCGACTCCTAAACATTAATCATAATTTTATTATTAAATCCAAAATCCTTTCCAACACACAACACCTCACATGAGAGGCACAACAAAGAGTTTCCGCCATCGCCAAACAACGTCGAGGCGCTCACGCCCCTGCGACATGCCTAAGTTTTTTTTTTAATTATTTTCATCCATCATCATTTTGATTTAATTGGAGATTGAACTCTGTTTTTTTTTTTATATACTTTTACTAATTTTAAAAATAATCTAAGTTATCTTGAGTCTTTTTATTTATTGTTTTTTTGTTAAATTTAGCTTTTTGTAAAGTATATTTGGCTTTGAATTAAATTAAACCAATTCCTTATGCTCACTTTATAATATTTTTGTTTGTTTAAATATAATTTTTTTAGGTTTTTTTAATTAATTTTTTTTATTTTCAACTATTTGGTTGACTAGAATTAGGCTCTCTATTTTCTTTTAAATTGGGTTCCATGAGATTATTATTGTCTCATGCTTCAAATTGAAGATTTCATGAGTTAATTATGGTTGGCTTGGGTTGAGCCAATATATCATTATCTCAATATTTTTTTTTAAAACTCATGAAAAACATTTTAAAACTAGTTTATACATCACTAACTATTAATTTTTTAAAATTAATTTATATATTAATCAAGATTAATTTTTTAAAATAATTTTAAAATAACACCATTCGCTTGAGAATGTATAATTCCTGTTCTTAAATGTATTTTAAAATATATATCACTTAAAAAAATATTAAAAAAATATTTTTCTTAAGTGTTTTTTTTCCATGTATTGTTATCAAAAACTTAGGATCGGCAGAGAACTTTCGAGAAGAAACCATATTCTGACTCGTGGACTGTTCCAAATTTAATTAAACATAAAATTTATTGATCTCTGCACAGAGAAGAGGAGAAGAGAAGAAAGCCCTAGAAATCAATCAACCTTTCGGGACTGAAAAGAGATCCTTCCATCAATCTTCATATTCATTTATCAATACAAATACAAATTTCTTCTGCTAACCACACCAATGGTATGTTTTTTCTTCCTTATTTAATTTTCTTGTTTAATATGGATGAAGTTTGATGCAAGAATAGAAATGTTGTTAGATTTTTCGATAGAATTGAAAAAAATAATTTGAAATCACATAAAATAGAACATAAAACTAGTAGCTGTTTTTGGGAAAATCAATTGAATGATCAATCATACATTAGTGTATTAGGAGAAGGGACAATTTGCGAGCTGTGTTTCCATTAAATTTTGAATTGTTGAAGATGGAGAGAAACAAATAGGAAATACTTGTGCATTACTGAGCTGAGAGATTAGGTGGGTCACATTGAGGACGGAGTTGTCTCTGTTTGAGGCTCCTGCAAGAGGTTCTTTTCCACATTTATTTCCTAAATTGCTGAAGTTGAGGAGGCATTTTTGGCAGAAGATTAATGTGAGGTGATCTGGCACGCTTACCAGTGACTCTTTAAGATTATGTGGGATTTAAAGATGGGGGTCCACAGAAGTTTGTCTAAAAATCTTGTCCTTCGTTAAGATTGAGAGAAGTAGGTGAAATAGCAGGTTCTAAGACAATTTTTCTGATGCACCGTTAGTTTTTTATGGTGTTTAGGAGGTTTCCTTGTCATGAATTTGAGAAAGAAAGCTTGATCAAGGGAACTTATATCAGGACTTTGCTAGCAAGGAGCATATTAATCCAGTTCGAGGGACAAATAGATAAAAAGATATCTCTTCAACTCATGCAATATATATATGATGTTGGTCTGAGTAAATTGAATTCTGAAATGGCAATTTCCAGCTAATCACAGAGGCTTTACTGAGCTTTTGTGGCTCTTTGAAATTTTGTTCCTGGCTGTTGTATTCGTGACATTTAAGGAATTTTTTTAAAACAGTTTACACCCCTCCGAAGACATCCTCAAAGGATTTGGATGTCTTGATGGATTTCCTGAGTAGATCTCTTAGGTGTGGAGTATCATTGTGCTCTGAGTCCCTATTTTGCTTGATAGACTACTGTTGTGAGTCTTCTAGCAATAAGCATTCAAACATGTGTTGTTGTTGGGTACACATGAGTTATGCACTTTGTCAAGTGTCTGCCCCCCACCCTCTCTCTATATATATGAAAGAAGGAACTTGTAATAAAGTTTAGAAGTAGAAGAGCAGGAGGATAAGGCATCCTCCAAACTTCAAAACCAAATTATCTATTTTACTAGCTATATTTTGCCTTTGTGAATTTTAAGGAACACCATTCCTATTGTTAATCGATTTCCTAGCCTGCCTAAATTGGTCAGAGGCACGGGTTATTGTATTCGGATCAAATTTGTTAGTGTGTGTTAATGTGCACAGGTGCTCTCCATTTGGACATGCCTGAAAGAGACAGATTCACCTATAAAGATTGACATATTTGCAGTTTTTGTTATAACGCTCTTAAATTTTTAAATTTAACGTGTTAATAATGCATGCTATCGGTTTCACAGGCAGGAAAGATTCTTGCCAACTTAATTGTGATGGGCTCCGCTATATTAGGCAGGGCTTTTATTCAAGCATACCGTCAAGCACTTGCAAGTAAGACTTTCTTTCCATTATACCTGATTACTGGCATTTTTCTATCTGTTCTTGAGTTGGATTCCTTACCACCAAAAAATAAAAAGAATAAAAAAAGATTGTTTTAGTGTTGATTCTAGAGAGCTTTTATCTTTTTCATTGACATCCTTTTTGTTGATGGTTGTAATCCATGCAGCATATTCTTTCAATATTAGGATATAGAAAGGTTAATGATGGGCTTATGAAGTTTTTTGACAAGTCTGACAGTGAACAAAATGACATCCTAAGCTACATCTGATAATGAGAACCTTAATTGTTAATGAAATATGTACTGGAGTGCATTACACTTTTTGCAAAGTCTTCAGTTATGGTTTGATCATTTTAGGTTCAAGGTGATGAATAATGTATTGCTATATGTGTTACTTCATTGTACCTCTTCTTGCTGCTGGATCAACTGTATTTGGGAACTTCTTAAAGTAAAAAACTTGAAACCCAATTAAATAATCTTTGTCCTGGCCAAGTGATCTCATTGATGGAATTGTTCAGGTTGCTATTTATTTTTTATTTTTTTTTCCCAAACAATTCTTTTCATAACCATCAATCTGTCCTATCTAATACAGGAGGTTAAGTCGAATTTGGTTTGGGAATGTACTGGTTGTCATTGCTTTTAATTGGGTTGCAAGTTTTGTGGTTCTCAATTCTGCATTTACTGCTTAGGCTTATATGACCATGCATGCACTTCTCCGTTTGATTCTCTCACTACCTGTTCCTTTCTTATTCTTCTGGTTGTTTTTGGCTTTTTTCTTGCTTTTAAGCTCTGGTAGAAGCAGAAATCATTTTCTGATTGTCGTATCATCTGTTTGTCTCTGTCTTTTATTCAAGTAACTTGAAAATAAAATTCCATAATGTTCGCGTTATCTTCAACGAGGATTTTTCAACTCATGCCCCTTGAAGCCAATATTTTTAGAATGTATTCGCTTTTTAACTCGTTGGCAAAGAATGGGAAACCCCGATTTAATTCCAAACGTATATAACCATTCTCAATTGAATCCCATAACAAAAGATTTTATCATTTGGCTCCCAAATGTTACAATCATTTCTCAATTGGGTCATTTTTTCATTGTTTGTTAATATTTTCCATTATATTCATATTAACAAAACATAAAAGCGTGGGAAAATACTGTTCCTCACACTACTATAGCTCCCCTCACAATTCACGGTAGATTCCCAATTGAATTTTTTTTTTCATTTTAGTTATCAAACTTTTTTTCTTCTCATCAATTGCATACTTCTATGGCCAAATTGAAGTTCAATTGCTTATATTTTGTAAAGGAATGGTAGAATTGAAAGAAGAGGATCAATATGAAAACCACATAGGAAATAGGTGGCTGTTTTGAAATTGACTAAAAAAGTTTACTTCGATCCTCTCAATATGCAACACACCCATTTTTCATCCCTTTAATTTTTTCAAAGTTCACTTTTGATCTAAAACTTCATTTCTTTTATTTTTTATCCTTGGTTTGAGGTAGGAGAGAGAAAGTCACCATATTCCGGTGGTAAAGATAGAAAATGTCAATTGACAATGATTCCGACCACAAAAATGGTTGATCTTAGTGTCTATGAGTTCTATTTGATGAGAGGAATTACACAAGGATGTTATTTCACCTTCAAATGAACATCAAATCTAATCTTTGAAAGTTTTTGGGTTTCTAGTTGATTTGTTGTTTAAGGATTTTTTTTGGGTTATATGAAGGTATAAACAAGTTTATTTGAGTCTCCAGGGTGTTTTTGGGTAAAACAAAATGCTTGAAAATGGATTTTTTGACTTTGCCTTGACTTTCTGATGCCCAAATTGCTTGTTTTTTTTT
>Ga0325411_1002031_pt1 | contig 22682 bp, 9 predicted proteins | sample PopdelMetagenome_13_FD_206181 | JGI IMG/M metagenome (GOLD analysis project Ga0325411, IMG submission 206181) | Populus deltoides microbial communities from Bellville, Georgia, United States - Xylem-PdIQD-R4 | ecosystem: Host-associated > Plants > Phyllosphere > Stem > Wood/Secondary xylem... | reverse complement strand
TGTATTCCTTTCAACCTCCGAACAGTTGAAAAACTCATCATGACGTAGTATTTGTTTTAGACTTGAATTTGACGTCTTTGTAAGGGGTTTTTTTTTTTTTTTTTCTCACCAGGATTAACGTTTGAAAACCCTAAAATAGGCAGGATGGGATTTAAAGAAAATGGACTCTCATGTCTTGTAATCTTGAGTTGAATCAGAACAATTTTAGATTTTTTTTTTCCATTTAGTTATATTTATTTCTCCTCCTTCTTGTTTTGTTAATTTAATGTATTTCACGTGTTAAAATTAATCACATTCTCATTGAGTTTTTAGACAATCATTCATATTTAAACAGTATATCAATAAGAATTTTTTCTCTTTAATCTTCAATTGAATTTTATTCCAAGATAATATGTGATGAAAATATACTTGTTATGCCACATCGATCTGAGAGGGGCTTTAAGCCAAATCTCAAATATTTAGGATGAGCAAGGACGTGCAAGACCATTGCATTAGCATGCAAGCATGCAACGTGAAAAAAGGATGGACTGGATCGTGGAGGTTAACGTGCAGAAGTGCAGCAGGAAATGGTCTTTCATTGTTGCGAGTTTAACGCATCCAAAATTGTGAGTTTTACGTCATTTTATTTCTGTTGTGATTGTTCTGTTTTACGCTTTGTTAATTCTGTGTTTTACATAGGTTGAGTCCATTTTGATTACTGTTAGTTTTCCCTGTAATTCAGTTTATTTGTTTGCTGTACGGGGCTTGCTTATTTAAGCAGCCAATGCTTTCGTTAAGGAATTCAAGTATTTGCATTCAACTTGTGGTATATTTCTTACCCAAAGAGAAAACAAACTTTATTAGCACTTTACACTTTGCGTTTGAGACTTATCAGTACTCAATACTATATATATATTGGAAAATGAATATACAAAAAGGGATACTGCACATTTCACATTCATATGCCTTACGAAACCCTATGCCACCTATAGGGTTAGAACCAAATTTAATGCGAATCTAGAGGGTATGAACTCTTAAATCCACACATAAGAAATAAACAACTTAATAAAAGTAAAATCAAGTTGAAAAGAACTCAACCTAGTGATTACTTAAACAAAAGAACTATAGTTATTGGATTAAAAACTCTCATCCATTGATCTTGATTATAACAAACTAAGAACTGGAAGTATAAGAATAAAACCATTATCTATTGATTATAATGAGCCAAGAACCTTAGGTATAAGGATGAATACCACAAAGACAGTTGATCTTTGATAAGTTCTTGAAAAAAATTTCCATGAGAAACCAAAAGTAAGAGCGAACTCTCATACAAAATTTTTAGTTCTGAATAATCAATTGATCTCTTATTCATCCTTTCAAGTTGTTGTTGCATGGCTCATAACATAAAAGCTTGATTTTCCCTTTCTTTCAGTGGGGATGTATCACCTTTGGTAAACATAATTGAAATCTGAAAATCATGTTAGTAGCAAGAAAATATCATCTCACACTCCCTCGTATTTTCACACTCAATAAGATATTAGTTCACTCGTGTTTCACTCAAATTTAGCTTTTCAAGATAACACGCTCACCCTTTCGTCTTACCTCTCATACTTTCTTTAAGAAACTAATCTCAAGTAACCAAATAGAAACAACTTAGTAAGTAAATTCTTTGTATTTTATATTAAATAAGCAAGAAAATAACAAAAAACTATAAAGAAAATGAATTACGAATATGAAAACGCTAAAGAGTACTAATCAGATACGAATATGATACGAAGACATGAAAACAAATATGTAACAAAGAAAAATAATGTATTATGACTCAATTAACCTAGAGCTATCTTTATAATACTAATATGACCAAATATGATTGTAGGAAACAAAAAAAAAACATTGTGTTGACGCAAACTAACCCGATATGATTTATTTCATGACTTTAGAATTACCCAAACCTAAGTATATCCAAATAAACTCAAACCTAAGTATATCCAAATAAACCCAAAATTAAGGTTTCACATTAAGAAACCAAAAACCCAAAGAATATCATATTGTAGGTGTATATCTCTTAGTTTTCAATTTCAATCTTTTGATAATTTCAATATGCGGCAGAATTTATAACACTTGCAATTTGATCTCTTTTTTCGTTTTATATAGTTCTAATCTTGAAAATAACAAAATCAAAGAACTTTTTTAATACTACTTGCCACATATCAGATTTAAGAAACAATGAAAATAACACGGAAACCTAAAGATAGATCGATATAACGTGATTTTAAAGCTTTGCTTTGATACAAACTGATCAAAAGTCACAAACAAATGTAATAAGACTACAATAAACCCAAACTAACACTAGAATAATGATTTCAACAAAAAGCAATAATAATAAACTAAGAAAAGTTTTGTTACGGGCCATGCAATAGCAACTTGAAAGGATAAGTATGAGATTTGATAAGTGGCTTGAACAGGAAAATAAAAAAATATGCTAAATTACAAAAGGGATATTCCCAAAGGGTTTTTAATGCTAGGAAGCAAGATAAACCACGGTCTTAAGCTCTAAAGGCTAATGGTGAAAAGACTTCTCTAAGCCTAGTAAAGGAGAGCAAGAAAATTACAATGTTATTTGTAGAAATAAAAATAAAATAAAAAACTATTTAATGATTGAGAACCTTTAGATCAATCGTGAAAGAATGCAAAATGAGAGAGATAAGCAATTTTATTCATACAGTTTTATTAGAGAAAAAATTGGCAAAAAAAAGCTTTGAAAACTTGAACAAAAGGCTATAAAATAGGTTTTACTATTGCTTTAGATCTTACCATTGTTCATATTGGTTATTCAAGGATGAATTCTTTTGTAGATAGGGGAAATGATATGATCTATACAAGGGTTGGACAATCATATTTAGTTTTTGGCTTAATTTTTTCTAATATGCAGTTTTACGCTAACAAGCATAACTCTTAATTTAATTGTTGGATTGAGCTAAAATTTTACTAAAAGTTTTCAAAGGTCTTGTTTAATATCGATTTAAAATTTCAAGTCAATTGGAGATTACTAAGGCATCACGATACAATATAAAAGTTATTGTATAGGTTTTGCTATTTGTTTTCTTATGATTTGTGGACTTTGTATTTAGAAAGAATTCTTTTTGTACGAGGACAATATAGGTGGTAGCAATTAGGATTATTTTGGCAATGAATTCCATATTAGTTTAGGAGTTCTTATTGTACGTGAAAACATTTATGGCAACAAGGTGACAATCCCGTTTCTATTCCATTTATATTAATAAGCAATCTACTAACACTTTGCAAACATTGATTAGTAACCAAATAAATATAAATAAATAATTTATTTGGTTATAAAGAGAAAATATTTTAAAGAACTATTCAGTAGATAAAAAAAAAACCCTCTAGGGCAGCCAAACTCAAGATAAATAACTTTTACTATTTTAGAAGATTATAAAAAGAGTGTTTTCAACTACAAATATTTTGTATCTATACTACCTAACTTGTCAAGATAAAAACTTTGTTTTGTTCTCTACTATAGTAGCTTGCCAAAACACCTAATAATCTTTAAATTGTTGTCATCTTAACTGGAGCATCCAGTTGCTAACAATTAACATATGAACTTTTCATAGAAGTATGTAAGTTCTCCAACTTTTCAGCGAAAAATTCTCCTTCATAATTGTTTTTACACTCCACCCATGTGTCAAAAGTATATGTTGTGAAGCTCTATGTAACGTTTTAGCTGGTTGAGTACTCTTGCTCCACTGCCAGTTCTACTCCCATCAAATGCTTTTGATTGTTTTTTCTTATAAACAGACCCTTCTAATAAGAATAAGAACCTTTGATAAACATTATCTTAAAGCTTCTTAGTCTAATATGTTCTTAATAGACTACTAATGTATTTTACAAAAACATTTCTCTAACGGTTATATTTGGATAACTTGTATTTACTTTTTTTAAAACACTTATATGAACTTCCTATATAATTTATCCAAACATACTAGATAATTTGATAAATAACCACGTTATATCCTATAAGATAAATTTAACTAATTCTTTATCTAATTTAGATAAAGTAACAATATAAAAAAATTCATCTTTATCAACACAAATAATTCTTGACTAATCAAAGTCAATCATTTTGACATTTACAATCTCCCTATTTAGTTGATTTGTGACAAAATATAATAAGGATGAGTTAATATGCAAGTAGTTCAACAGATACTTCATGAAAGTATACATGCAAGTACAATTGAAATAGTTTTATGTAGCGTTAAAACAATTAATAATATTTATGCAATAACATGCTAACAATTCTTAACATGTTTCATGAAAACAAATCATAAACTATTCAAATAATACTTTATACAACATATTGCATCCTAACAACTCATAATATATTCAGAAATTATCATGCATTAGATAATGTTATGCCACTACATGCATCAAGTTCAAAGTGCATTAAGTATTCAGCATAGAGATTTATATGCTACAAAAAATAAAATCATAGTTATTACAAACCAAAATATTCAATATTCATTACTAGTTAAAATCAGTAAAATTCTAGAAAAGCAAAAAAATAAATTATAATAGATAACTAGTTATTTGTTTACTTCCTCCTTTTCCTTTGCATCCCTGACATACATCTATATCTCCTCCTTGGTTTGGTACCAATCCTGGTCCTCATCTTCACCAACAACATACTAATGTACTTGTTTGACATCTAAGTTGAGTTGAACAAGTCTGTCATTAATCTGCACAATATCTTGTTACATAATTGTAAACAATTTATCAACAACATCAATCTTTTATTTCCACTTACCAGTAAAATTTTCAAACTTGTTTAATAGTTATTACAATTGTTCAATTATAAAAGGAAGAAAGGGGCTGGTTTGAGGAGTTTCGGGCTAAGAGAAGGTAAACTCATCAAGATGTGACCTTTTTTTACTAACCACAACTTTAAATTTAAAAATAGTTATGGCTAAAATCTTTCCAAAAATCTTGATTGTTAGCTCACTATCATGTAAGGGTACTTTGACCATGATTGCTACCCTAGATATCAACCCACTAGAAGATAGACTTACTTCCTTCTTAGTTGTAGCTTTCTATATAACATCAATAAAGTGAGTGGCTAGGCCAATAGGAACATTGTATAACATTAATAAAATGAAAAGAAATGTGTTTTGCAAATGCACTACATAGATGATTGTAAAGAAACACTATTTTTAATAACTTTCTCAAGAAATTTTAGATCAAGATAGGATATCCTTACTATTTTTTCAGAATTGTTAAATGCAAGATAGAGAGGATGAGCATATGTTTTGTCTCAGAAATTTCTTTTGTATTTATCACAAGATGTTAAGTAAAGATGAAAGGATTTTCTTGGAAAATTGCGAGATGAGTGCTTTAAAAAAAAAGATAGAGAGAGATAGGGACCGAAAGATGATTGCATGTTTTGATCATAAACAAAACCATTAATTTAGCTCTAAAAAAATGTTTTTCTCTTATTCCCACTCACATCAAGCTTCGTGATATAAACCTATATAGCATTTCTTAAGATGACACATCATTATTATGATAAAGATTGACTCCTTAGACTAACCATTTCTCCTTTTGTTTTATAAATCAATTAGGCCACGTTATTTTCACATGTATTTCTAACAAAAGTATCTAATTGTATAATTAGGCAGAGATATAAACCTATATAAAGTAACCTAATTTTGTAGCCTAAAAATACTCATAATTGATAATTCTAAAGGAGATATTTACCTCATTGTTTAATCTTCATTCATGAATGCATATCTTTAACCAAATCAAGATGTAAATATATGAGTGAGAAAGACAACAGTTTTGCATTAAAATTTCTTTCATCTTTTTCTCTTTGATCTGAGATATGCTAGTAGGAAGTGAGCATACCTTGAAAGTCAAACTATATATCAGGGCCTAGATAGAGAAAACTCTTACTCCTAAAATAAGATTTGATGAACTTTATCATTTGCATTATATAATTGCTTGTCTATTTCCATAGTGAGCAATTAACTTTTTCTTCAACGAATTGGAGAGTAGAATGGATCCATACTAAAGTGTTCGTCTATTTTCACAATGATATGAACATTTGACTTTTTCTTAATGATATATTAAGAGGAGTGTTCTAACAGCTTATGTACTAGGTTCAATGAGCTTTAGTCAATCCAAGGCATATTACTCCTATTAATTGTTACCATATTTCCATTTAAAACAATTTTACTTTTGCTAATAATTAGTAAAAGAACTTGATTCCTCATAGTTCTTAAGATAACACCTTTATTTGGTATTCTAAATGAATAGTGTTTCAAAAGTAAAGATCATACTAATTAAGATTTGCCTTGATCCTAGTAAAATGAAATTTATAAGATTTAAAGGTATAAATTAGATATATTTACAAGGTTTTCTTTCATGCTTTAATGTTAGCAACATGTCATCTATATGAAAAATATATAAAAACACAAACAAAACTTTGTACATATATTTTTTTTTATTTACAAATTTTATCTCTTTTAAGAATTAGGACATGTCACATACATCAATGACTTTTCTAAGAAATTCAAATCTTAGACAATCTAGAGGTTTCACAAATAAGTCAATCAATTGATTTTTGATGTTCACACGTTTTAATGACATAATTTTGCATTCAACCAAGTCTTTAATGAAATGTCATCTTATATCTATATGATTGGTTCTTGAATATTGATTTTTAGAGATATTAATTGCACTAGAATTATCATAATAAATAGTCATAGTATCTTAAAAGAAACCATAATTCTCTAGCATTTTTTTCATCCAAAAAAAGTTATGGGTAGCAACTGTCTGCTGCAATATACTCAACTTTTATAATGAACAATGAGATTGAATTATATTTATTACTTATTCATGGTGTCAAGTTGCCAACAACATAAAAAAAATAGTGTTTTATCTATCATTAGCATTACCTGTCTAGTTAGTATCTGAATAGCCCACTAAACTCAAGTTTGAATTTTTTGAATACCATACACCATAGTCAATTATAGCACTAAAGTATTTTTAAGATTCTCTTAACTGTTGTAAGATGTGATTCTTTAGGATTAAATTGGGATCTAGCACAAACACTCACACTAAAAAAAATGTGAGGTCTCCTAGCAATAATATAAAGTTGACTTTCAATTATGCTTATATAAAAGTATAGTATCAAGACATTTATTCGTAGAATCTGAGCTGATTTTAACAGATATGCTCATAGGTGTACAAGTATGACTATTTCCTTCTATGTTAAACTTTTTAACCATATCTCTAACATACTTAAATTGAGAACTAAAAATTACATTTTCACTTTGCATAATTTGTATGCCAGTGAAGAGTTTAACTTACAAATCATACTCATTTCAAATTTAAATTTTATTTCTTTAGCAAACTTATGAGAAAGTGAATCAGAAGTAGCTTCAAACGTAATGTAATCAACATAAATTTGAGCAATGAGTAGATGTCTATCAAGTTTTCTTATGAAAAGAGTCCTATCAGCTTGTCTTTTTTTGAAACTATTATCTAATACATATTTTGTTAACTATTCGTACCATGCTCGTGGTACTTGTACAAGACCATAGAAGGCTTTCTTCAACATGTACATATGATTAGGAAACAAATGATTAGTGAAACCTTTGGATTGTTTTATGTAAATTTCTTCCTGTAGAATTTCAGTTAGGAATGCACTCTTCACATCCATCTAATACAATTTAAAATTCAAGTGATTGGCAATTGCAAGTAGTATGCAAACAGATTCCAAATGAGCTATTGGTGCAAATATTTCATCAAAATCAATCCATTCCATGCTCGTCTAACTTGTTCTTAAAGATCTACTTGGTTCCAATTATGTTATGACTATCAAGACATGGAACAAGTTCTCATACATTATTTTTTGTGAACTGATTTAATGTTTAATGCATGATATTGATCTAACGTTCATCTTGTGGGGCATCTTTAACCTTTTTAGGTTCAATCTACGAAAAATAACACATATATAAGACTTGATTGATAACTCTTTTTCTTAAACTCATACCTTCATCTAATTTTCCAATAATGTTCTCTTTATGATGATTGTGTTTTATCTTTGAGAAAGATTTTTTTTCTCTCATGACTATTTATAAATGTGTGGAGAACTCTCTTATAGGTTTTTTTTATTATTATTATGTTTTGATGAGGTTTATTTAATTATGTCAATGATGTTATCGGGATCTTTCTTGAAAAATTCCTTCAGATTGTCATCAACAATCACATTGATTGATTTCATAACAGTTTGAGTTCATAAGTTGTAGACTCTGTAGGCTTTGCTATGTAATGAGTATGCAAGAAAGACTCTTTTATCATTTTTGCTATCAAACTTATGTAAGTTTTCTTGATCTCTCAAAATACAGTAAGAACTTCCAAACACTCTAAAGTATTCGATCATGGGTTTCTTATTGTTCAACAACTCATAAGAAGTGAGTTTTGTTCCAGGTCTAAACACAACATGGTTCAAAATGTGTATAATAGTGTTAACAATTTCTTCCTAAAAGTACAATACAACTTTCTTACTATTCAACATAGTTCGAGCCATTTCTTGTATAACTCTATTCTTTTTCTCAACTATACCATTATGTTGAGGAGTGATAAGTGCAAAGAATTCTTGATGTATACCCTGTTCATCACAAATAAATAAGAAATTATTATTTTTAAATGATTTATCATGGTCACGGTAAATTTTATAGATGGAAAAGATTTTTTTTTGTAGTATTCTAAATAGTTTCCTTGTAAGATCAAAAGATTCTAACTTTTATCTTAACAAAATAGCCCAAGTATATCTTGAATAGTCATCCACAATTATTATGATATACTTCTTTCCACAAAGACTCTTAGTTTGAGTTTGACCTATTGGTCCATATATAATAATTCAATGGATCTTGAGGTCAGAATGTCAATAGCTTTCTTATATTAAACCTTAGTTCATTTTTTTTCTGACATGTTGCTTCCCTTTTAGAGATCTTTGACAAGTCTCTAAAATCATTTAACCAAGGTGTTAATGTCAATTATCAGTATCATCTAGTGTTACCTTATGATAATCAAAGGTGGTCAAGGTTGAAACTTCATAGTAGTTGTCTAAGGTTTTGGTACCTTTTATGATGTATTTGCCTGCATAATTGTACATGTTGCATTCATCTTTAGAAAAATGCACATTATGATTCTCATTATGAAATTAACTTATACTTTGTAGGTTAGCTTTAAGACCATTTACAAACAAAACATTTTGAAAAGTAGGTAAGACAGGAATATCAATACTACCCTTACCTTTTATAATAGTTATGCTTTTATCTAAAGGTCAGTGATCCTCCACTCAAGAATTCAAAATTTTTGAACCAACCTTTATCTCCCGACATATGTCTAGAACAACCACTATATAAGTACCATAAATTATTATTCATTGTTTTCAATGTTGTATGAGCTACTAGATATATTGTCTTTTTCTTAACTACCCAATGATTTTTCAGTTTTGTTTTGTTAGAATTTTCAAACTGTTGAGATTTCTCATAACCTACTAATTTACCAAGTTTCCTTTCTACAGTATATTGATTTTGAATAGATGTAATATTGTTCAATACACAACCTTTGTTATGGAATTAAAGGATGTTACATGTAAGATGAAAAATAAAGGATGACACTTAGTAACCGAAATGTCGGTGACTATGGATGTGTTAAGATGATGCTTAGTAATTGAAATGTCAATGACTAAGGATGTGTGAGATGATACTTAGTAACCGAAATGTTAGTGATTAAGAATATGTTAAGATGATACTTAGTAACCAAAATGTCGATGACTAAGGATGTGTGAGATGATACTTAGTAACCAAAATGTCAGTGATTAAGAATATAATGATATGATACTTAGTGACCATGATGTTGGTGGCTAAGGATATGTTCTCACGATACTTAGTGAGATGTGGATGACTAAGGATATGTTCTCAAGATACTTAGTAACCGATATGTGGGTGACTAAGGTTATATCAATATGATACTTAGTAACACTAGTAACAATGGTTAAGGTTATAGTATGATCTTGATATTTAGTCACCATAATATTTTAGTAACTAATGATATAATATAAATGGGATACTGAATACTAGAAGAAGGGTAATTAAGGATATAATAGAAAATGATGCTTAGTTGTCGTAAAGTTGATGACTAAGGAATAGGTGCAAGGGGACAATAAATTATCTAAGCGTCGACAGTCAAACAAATTCATTATATTGAATGATGAATGAATGGGTAATGATCCACAATATTTCATAATGATGTAAATGTGTAAAAAATCAATCAAATTAATGATGATCATTGTTTTTTGTGTAATTAATTACTATAATGGTAGTATGTTGTATAATTACTAATTGTTAATTGTTACAAGTGCTAATCGCACAACCAATTATTCTTGAACTTACCTATTTTGTTTGTACCATTTTGTAATAGGAATTAGCTAGGTATCAAATAATTTTGGATATCTTAAAAATTTATTGAAGTTGTAATATTGTTTTACCTTATATTTGGAACTCGGCATAAAATTTTAAGTGATCCTTTTTATATTATTCATGTATCTGTGTAATTATGATGTATGCATGTCAATTTTATTATCTTAATTCAAAAGGTTGTGTTTACATGATGTGTAATATACTATAAATTGTGACTCCTAGTATATACTAATGGTAATTATGATGATAATTATCAAAGAGATGTGTTGAGATAAAATATATATTATAGGAAACTATAGAATGATGGAAAAGACTAATATTGGAAGTAAATGCTGCCAAGATTTCCTAAAAAATGTATTGCCTGCTAGAAGAATAAAATAAATTAACTGGACAACATAAGGTGATGGAGTGAAGGATTCTTTCACAAAAAAACAAATGATGCTAAATCATGACTATATCATGTGAGAAGTCTATAAAATAATGGGTCATTATAAATAATTAATTAAATAAATCTAAGTGCAGAAAATGTAAATATACAAGTTATTTGAATATCTCATTTTGTTTCTTTTATTAATTTTATATTTGTTTTTTAATTAATTCAATTATTTGATTAATTTACTTAATCATGGATAAAACATTACTATATCTTTAAAAAAAAAACACTGAGTCGGAGAAGGGAGGTGCTCGAGTGCTCATCTCCATTATTAAATGATTAATTATTTATCATTAAATAAATAATTAAGAAGATATGTTTTCTCCGGGAGTTGCTGGGCAAACTGGATGTGGCCATGTGAAAAATATATATATATATATATATATATATATATATATATATATATATATGGATGTTCGGGTCAGCTTGTATATACCTCAACTAATTTCACGGGTCCTGAAGTTAATGACCATGTAATCCTCCAGTAACCATCATATTAACAACTACAAGATTCGAACTTGAAACCACAAGATAAACAAGCTTTTTAGTTCTAAACTCTTACCACTAGACTACCTACTGAATGATTAAAAACATATTTATACTTTATAGAAATTTCTTTGTAGATAGTTTATATATCTTGACGGCTTGAATACAGTTAGTTTCTTTAATGCAATTGAAAATAATTATATATATAAAAAAGTATATACTATCATTAAAAATATATCAAAATAAAATTTTTTATTTTTTTAAATTTATTTTTAATATTAATATATTAAAATAATTTAAAAACACAAAAAAAAAATAATTTAAAGCTAAAAAAAAATCATTTGTTTTTAAATAAACGGTTAAACCACGTAGGGTCACATCAGCTATAACTAGAGAACCCTCTGCATCACAACTTCATCACTGCATAATTAAGAGATGGCATCCGATATGGGAATGCAATACGTGTCACTAGCACCACCTAGGAATTGATCCTGAGTTAAGAAAATTATTAATTGTTTTTATTTTTTAAATTTAAATCTTAAAACCAACATTCATAAAAAAGTATTTTTTTTTTCTTGGTTTCTTAAGTTGTAAAACATCAAATTAAATGGACAAGGTGGCGCATTTAACGTTTTTACAATTATTTTTAAAAAATAATTTTATTAATATAAAAATATATTTATGGTAAAAAACTAAAAAAGCACCACAACCTTAGAACAACAACCCAATAATCAAAAAAAAAAAAAAAACAACCCAATAATCTTATCATAAAATTATCCTCACATACATCTCGTTCCTGTCCTCCTCCTTCCATCTTTAAATGTATAAAAGAGTGCATTCTACTTCCACACCATTAGACACAAGCCAACCCAATTAAAGAGTAAGAAGAAAGCAGCAGCTCTAGTTGAAGAAAAAAGGAAAAAGAAAATGGGTATTGTAGAAGAAGCTCATAACGTGAAGATCTTGGGGTCAGGAGAGCAAGTGATACTTTTGGCTCATGGGTTTGGGACGGATCAGTCTGTATGGAAGCACTTGATTCCACACATCGTTGATGAGTACAAAGTTATTCTGTATGATAACATGGGTGCTGGAACTACAAACCCAGATTACTTTGACTTCAATCGGTACTCATCTCTTGAAGGTTATGCTTATGATTTGCTTGCCATTTTAGAGGAGTTAAAAGTTGAGTCTTGTATTCTTGTCGCTCACTCTGTTTCTGGCATTATTGGTGCTATTGCCTCTATCAGTCGCCCTGATCTCTTCTCAAAAATTGTCATGCTTTCTGCTTCTCCAAGGTATGTTCCTAGAAGACTTTTTAATCATTGATCATTTTTTTTTTTTGTTTCTTCATAATTGCTACTACTTTTAATTTTAATCACAAAAAAAGAAAGACGCGTCTATCTAAATTAGGCTGCCTAGATTTAATTTCGTTAAATCACTTTACCTGCTATTGTAGCGGTGTTTGATTGTTATGCATCTGTTCATTTATGGATTATACTGCCCAGTTTTACTTCTTTAATATTCGTTGCTAACTTGCTATGGATCGCTCTCTTGTTTTTCATTCTTTATATTTTACCAAGTATCAATTTTAAAATTAATAAATTATTAGTTTAGGTAGTAGAAAGAGGAGTTGTTTATGATGATTATATTATATTTTTCGTGTTTGGATTTGTGGGCTATTCGCCAGCACTTGCCTCTATGCAAATTAGGTTTCTGTTTCTGTACCACAATCACACTACAAAAAAAAAAAACGAAATCGATTGTGAAATTTTGGCCTGTCAATTTTCTTCTCATCAGGTATTTGAATGATGTTGATTACTATGGAGGATTTGAGCAAGAAGATTTAGACCAATTATTTGAAGCGATGCAAAACAATTATAAAGCATGGTGTTCAGGTTTTGCCCCACTAGCCGTGGGTGGAGACATGGATTCTGTAGCAGTGCAGGAATTCAGCCGCACCCTCTTCAATATGAGGCCAGACATTGCCCTTAGCGTAGCACAAACCATCTTCCAAAGTGACATGAGGTCAATCCTGCATATGGTCACAGTGCCCTGCCACATTCTGCAGAGCATGAAGGACTTGGCAGTGCCTGTGGTTGCCGCTGAATATTTGCACCAAAATCTTGGCGGTGAATCAATTGTTGAAGTCATGTCATCGGATGGTCACCTGCCTCAGTTGAGCTCTCCGGATATTGTGATCCCTGTGCTTCTAAAGCACATTCGTTACAATATTGCTTCATGATTACTTCTGTATTGTAAACCTCCTCGTTCCCTGCGAAATGGGTTTGCTTTTTTATGTTAGACTGCTAATTAGGAAGCTGGTGAATGGTTGTAGGAAGATTATAAGGTGATTACTGTTTCGGGTTAGAAGAGATGAAAATAGCTAGGATAGAGGGGATAAGACGAAACAACAGATCAAGAAGTTGTTCTTGGTAATGATATAAAAGATGGAATGAATGTCTCTATATTCTATTTAAGTTGAAATAAATTATTAAAAAAAAAAAAACTGTTTAACCCTTGACATGTATTACCATCATATTAGTCTTTTTTGGAAATCCACCATAACAAGGCCTTGAATTTGAAAAGAAGTGCTCTCAAAAACCTTGATAGTTATTGATGTTATAGTGCATCTCTTATAAAAGCATAAAACCCACATAATGGTAAGAGGCATGATGTTCAAAGACAAACCATTATCAATGAATCTCATGCGAATATAGCAATCATTCACCATGTTCTCCACATAAAGTGGGCAATTATACGATGAAATTGCAAAAATATGGAGCTTTAGTGAAGATTGTACGATGAAGATATCTACCTTTTCCACGTAGGACATGGCATTGCTAACAACAATTTAATAGACTTGCATTCCAAACTCATTTTCCTCATCTTAGCTAGGGCATAAGCAATACCATATACTTGGTTGTTAAATTGATTCTAATATTGTGGTAAATGATCACTCTTCTTGTTTAGTTTTTTCATGAAAGAATGAACTCATAGAGATACAATTTGTTTTTAAATGGTTCAATTATATTGATAATATTTATGATTTGCCCTTTTTTTTTTTCTTGAAACATGAGTCTATTCAGTCACATGAGCTCAATGACTTGGTCAACATCCAATAGTCTAATAATGCATAACTTTATATATAATACAATGAAAAATTAATGGTAAAATCATTAAAAGTGGTGGTTTAACAACCACACTCCTTATTCTTTTACCAGGTTGTTCATCTAGTTAAATGATGTTTACTAAAAGACTCATCTCGGTACCTCTAACACTAGGTTTGAAGTAATTTCTTCGAGAAATAACAATGGAGTTATTAATTTAACAAGTACTTTCCACTAAGTTAGAAAATATAATTAAATGTAAGTTTTCTTTGTGTATTTTATTCTCTATATACATGCCTTAAATACACTAAAGAACCAAGAGCCAGGTTTAGAGGGGGTAAACAAACCTTGATAAGAACTTATAGAGAAATAAAAACTTGAGATAACTTGACAAAGAAATATATATATATATATATATATATATAAAGGATGAATTTGATTTGTAAGATATAAGTATAAGATAATAAAGTAAGAGTTTAGGCATAGAGATCAAACAATAATTTTATCTTGGAATCAACAACTAACAATCTTCTTACGGATGAAGATACAATCTTTTATAACCACTTGTTATAATACCAAACTCACTCTAACTAAGGTATACCATACATCTTTTTTTTCATCTTTTATAAGTAACAACACTTAACACTCCATCAAAAAGTAAATAATATAACTTGTAAATGATATAACTTATGTTGAGATAATAAAATGAATAGTATTTGCAAGTTTAGCTATCTTTAAATGATACAAGTCTCTTTTATCTTCCTTTTCTTTTTCATATTTTTTGCTCTTTTATCTTACATACACTTCACATCTCTTGCACACTTATTACACATCTTTAAAATATAGTTCACTAAGTGTATTTATAGGTGTAAAGAAAAACTATCATTTAGAGAATATTCACATAAATAAGAAATTCTTTGTTAGAAAAGATCCTCTTTATAATGATTTAGCCATTGTAGATAATCTTCACTCTTTTGTTGGATATGACTTTCTCTCAATATAAAATTAGTCATTGTAGAGAGTTTGTCCAAGTAAGAAACTAGTTGTAGAGAATTCATCTAAGAAATTAGTTATTGTAGATAATCTTCATTCCATTGAAAATATCCATTAAAATTTTTCACTTAATACAAAACAAAGAAGTCTTTTGACTAATTAATCTAAGTAAACATTAACCATTAGAAATAATCTTTTCTTACTAAAGAACTATTTGTTAGGAAAAAGTCCTTAGAACAAAAGTAATTGTTGCATAAAATTTTACCAAAAGAAGCTAAATTTTATCAAAATTCATCTAAACTACTTATGGGGCTCAATTTAGCTGATTATGAGCCTACTTAACCAATTCTCTCTTTATTTTGCAAATTTTTATAGAAAGAATGATAGGTCAACTAATCTTAAAGCTCTACTTAATAATTTTTATCTTTATTCAGCTAGTTCTTCTTGCTTCTTTACTTCATAAATTTTGTATAATTAAACTCCAAGCATAAATAAATTTTTAAGACCATTATTTAATATCATAAAGCTTGAATTAATCCATTTCCATTAAATTGACAAACTTACTCATTATATGCATGAATAATATTTATTAACATCATAACACCTAAGCACAATATTAGTAAAACTAAGTGTTTTGTTATCATTAAAATTACAACCATTATGGTCATGATCATTTAGGTCTTACACAACTTAACAACTTTTTTATTATTAAAACCTCTCTAATGTCTAGGAATCTTTTTGCTAAAACCATTAAGATGCTGTTTGGTTTTGTGGCTGCGGGTGAGGTTCACCCGCAACCACACATTTTGATGTTTGGTAAAGGAAACAAATCTGATTTTACTTGGTAGGACCTACTGATTTTTGCTGCCCAGCCGTAGGAATGGAGAAGCAGCAAAATAATGCTGCTTCTCATGGTAATTTTTTGGAATAGTGGAGCTATGCTCCACTGTTGCAATGTTCAGTTTTTTTTTTTGAAAAATCAATGAAAAAAGTTTAGTTTTTTTTTTCCGAACAACACCAATGTAGTTAATCGTGGACAATATTTTTTTTTAAAAAAAAATTAGTTTAAGGTAAATTAAATTTACTCGTACTGTAATGAAATTGTAAATGTTTTTTAAAAAATTGTGTTGTACTCGAAAAATTAGTATTTAATATTATTTAATAACACTACATAAATTAGAAAGATATCGCATGATGACGTAACATTTGTGGAATTTGATCGCAATTCTAATAATAAAGATATCACAATCTTTATTATTTAATAACACTATATAAATTTAAAAATTCAGTTTTTGTTGTTGCGCGCTTAAGAAACCATGAAAAATATAGTCATTATTGGATAGATTTCGTATGTAATGACATTGCATATAGTTTAATGGAATAATAAAAAATATTTGATATCAATATATATTAATGATTTTTAACTTAAATATTGTAGATTTAACTACTGTTATTACATCATGAAATAAATAATATTGATATCAAATATTTTTTATTATTCCATTAAACTATATGCAATGTCATTACATACGAAATCTATGCAATAAGAACTATATTTTTCATGGTTTCTTAAGCGCGCAACAACAAAAACTGAATTTTTAAATTTATGTAGTGTTATTAAATAATAAAGATTATGATATCTTTATTATTAGAATTGCGATCAAATTCCATAAATGTTACGTCATCATGCGATATCTTTCTAATTTATGTAGTGTTATTAAATAATATTAAATACTAATTTTTCAAGTACAACACAATTTTAAAAAAAAAATTTACAATTTCATTATAGTACGAGTAAATTTAATTTACCTTAAACTAATTTTAAAAAAAAAACAAAAAAAAATATTGTCCACGATTAACTGCACTGGTGTTGTTCGGAAAAAAAAAACTAAACTTTTTTCATTGATTTTTTTTTAAAAAAAAAAACTGAACATTGCAACAGTGGAGCATGGCTCCACTGTTCACTGTTCACTGAACAGTGGAGCCATGCTCCACTGTTCCAAAAAATTACCATGAGAAGCAGCATTTTTTGCTGCTTCTCCATTCCTGCGGCTGGGCAGCAAAAATCACTAGGCCCTACCAAGTAAAATCAGGTTTATTTCCTTTACCAAACATCAAAATGTGTGGCTGCGGGTGAACCTCACCCGCAGTCACAAAACCAAACAGCATCTATATTATAGAGATTTAATGGTGATAAAATCATGGGGAGAGGTGTTTAGGAGGATGCATCACGCAAAGCAGTTGAGCGCTGCTTTCCGCAAACCGTGCAGTGGAGAGTGAAACTCTCCACTGAACACCTACATAGTGGAGTTACTCCACTGTTCACGTGAACAGTGGTGCATGATTCCGACTGGACTGGGTCCGGTCCAAAGCTAAATGCATTGTACCGGGTCCGACCTAGTAAAAAAAATTAAATTTTATTTTTTTATTTTTAATTGTGTTTTATTGATGACGTAGATTTTGTAAAATTTAATCGCAATTCCAATTTTGTTCTTGATTATATTTTACCCGATATTGTTGCGCGCTTAAGAAACCAAGGAAACTGTAGTCCTTGTCGGATGTATTTTATACGTGATGGAATTGTAAATAGTTTAATTGAAGAATAAAAAATATTTTATATAAAGTATTATTTATTTCATGATGTAATAGCAATAGTTAAATCTACAATATTTAAATTCAAAACCATCAATATTAATATATATATATATATATAATTATTTTATAACCTCAATTTAAAAGGTAATTTTTTAACCAAATATATTAAACTACTTTTTATTCAACCACAATTTTAACCAAACATATATGATTACCAAATCAACCTCAACTTAAAATATTTTTTATAAAACAAATTTTTTTTCAATGTACGAACCAAATAAGCAATTTTAGGATGGATAAATCAGTTCGTTTAATTAATTAATTAATTAATTTTCAAATACATGGATAGCTTAAGTGATTAAGATCATCGCAACCCTTAAAAAAAGCTTGATATGTACACCAGATGTTGAAGTGATGACCATGAACATGCTACTCCATTTCTAAAAAGAGTCTTTGCTGATTTGAATTAGTAAATGAACTAAATCAAATTAAATAATTTTGTGTTCATTAACGAATGACACTTTAATTATTGCCTAGAAGAAAAACAATGGCGATGGCTGATACTAATCAGTTCAATTACGTGAATTGATGCTTCATGTCAGAATCTAGAGGAGTAAATAGAGGAAAAAGAAATGAAACATTGCAGAAGCTCAAAATCTTCCCTGGTTAAATACTTAAATTCCATTGCAGCAGCAGCAGCTTTAAGAACTGAGTAAAAATCTGCCTTCCAAATTGCATAAATTAACTAACTTGACAAGAGACATCTGCTTCCATTGCATTAGCAACTACAAAGTCTACAATGTTGGTCAGCATGAAACGTTGATCTTATATAACAGCTCTGCAATTACATTTATCGGCTAATATTACTAGATACTACAACAACATACTTTCCTACAACATTTGTGAGCATTACTTCTGATGACAAGGCACGGTCCTAAGCTTCACAATTTGAATCTTTACATTCAAATCTTGAGCAGAGATCACTATCACAGGAAAAATCTTCAGCCCTCAGAACCAGTGAAATAAACGGGACTATCTAGTTCACCCATGCTTGCAGAAGCAAAAGATTCAAATGATTCTATTGATGAAAGGGAAGAAGCAGTGTCATCGGAGTCTGAGACCATTTCATCATGTAGGATAACATGGTCCTCGTCAATCTCAGATGCGTCTGACCCAGATGTTCCTAACAGAAGTTTATTGATGGCTGTCTTTGCAGTTTCAACGAACCATTCATCCTCAGGAAGTGCACTGTGCAGAAAAAAGTAGGAAAAATCAGTTGCCAGTAAGAGTAGCAGGGTTCAGTGGAAATGAACTACGAGTACCTTTGTGGATCTATGCCTCTAGCTGAGAAGGTCCTGATTGCTCGAGTAATTATAGCTGATGCAATCTGTTGCACATGTCGAGATGGGTAACCGGCAAAACAAGCAATTTCAACAGTGAAATGCATGTCAAGTATTAACTGCAAAAACAAATTCAAGTAGCTTAGAATACAGAGTAGATGGAGAGCAGTTAACAAGGATATCAAATCAACCCAGTTGATGGACCAGGTCACTGACTCATTGGTTAAATTTCAATTAATCAACTTTTCAATTTCCAGACTTCACAATACTCAATTAATCCTGCACTCTTAACTTGTGATATAGAAGGAAGATTATTCCTTATAGAAGTTATTTAACAAAGGACAAGCTTGGGTCGAGGAGAAAGAAGAAAGATCATCCTTTGCTGAAAATAATTTTCTAATAACTGGGAAAGAGCAGGTGATGCATTATGACCTACACAAAACAATTTTAATTCCTAAAACAAAGCAAAAAACTGCATCCGAAAACACATAGGAAAAAGACAGAAACACCACACCCCAGAATCCTCTCGGAGGGAATAACAAAATACCTGCTGCAAGCCAAGTGGTTTGAGTGGAACTGATTGATCCTCGAATACATCCCAGAATTCCTGCTCCTCAGACAGCCACATCACAACAGTCTCTGTTAGCCTAGCAAGCAAATTTTTCTGTATTTTCTCTCTCCCAAGCAGCACGTCTCCAGCCACAATTGCTAATTGCTGAAGCTTTGCAAATAAGGCCTGCAGTAAAACATATCTTCAGTACCAAAAGTACATGGTGCAACAACGCATATTAAGCCCAATTTCTGCTTGGTGGCTCGAGTGAGAGAAGGGGGTCAGATTCAAGATCCTTGGCCTGGTTATGCATTTCTCGAGAGCATGTTTTAAGTTGAATTGCAAGTAAAATTGAGTCAGATCAAAGCATCCACACAATTTGATAGTACTCAAAAAGTTAAAAACAAAAGATCACAAAGGACTAAAAAAACTCGCATAGAGTGCTAAAGAGCATGGAGATTTGATTTTTCTTCAAGACACGAATATTAGGTGTGCTTATTAAATGATAAATTCAACACGAGATCTGAGATCTAATGAGTATATCATTATCGATTCAATCCAATATCTGGGAATGGGAATAAGTTCAGCAGTGGAAATGACAGGTTGATATTCAATATTTAAAAGTTACAAACTTGCCTTTAGAAAAGAAATGGAAACAGTTCAAAAGAAAAGAAATGGAGATAGTGTAAAAGTCCGTATGAATGTGATCACAATGACAGAGGAATCGGATTCGTGAAGTGGCCTAAAGTTACAAGGATCACGAGAAATTAAGATAACCCATACACGTCCAAGAGTAACATAATAGACCCTGGGGGGGGGGGGGGTTGGATCAGTAATAGGAGAAGAAGGATGACCTGAAATGGCAACGATGGAAGAGGATCAGAGCCCCAGTACAAATCCTCCCCTTCCCCACTTAAATAAATTAGTGCGTTTAATCGTGTTTTTCCTTCTCTAGAATAGATGAAGCTCAAAACATATTGCCGACAGAAGTGATCTCTAAGCCTGTCAAAAGAATGCTGAAGGTTGCGCTTCCATTCCTTCAGTTCTGCAGTAATGCTTGCATTAGGCACAGTACTTTCACTTTCCAACTCCTTGCTTTCATTTTTTAGACTCCAAACTTTCATTACAGCAAGTGGTAGAAGTTCATCCAGAATAGTAAATGCTAATCCCAAAAGTGCAAGCTGCTCCGAATCAGTTTCAGCTCTGAATTGTATAACCTCCTTCAGCTCTGTGAGATTGTCATCATCAGAGGGGCCTGGTAGGGACTTAAATAGCATATCCATGTATTTATCAAACAACTGTGAAATTCTTGTCAATACATTTGCTCCAAAATGCAAGACAGCCATGGGCGTAAGCTGTGCCAATATATCCTGTAAAAATTATTTGAACCAAACAATTCTATGATATGATCACTGGATCATCATAAAGTAGTAGACTAGCAGATCAATAAGAAAACTTCAAACTGGAAACATTGTGAACCAAGAGTGTGTCATACATACATCCTCAAATGCATATTTATGTGTGCAGACATATTCACAAGCACTAGAACACAAGGTCTATAGATGCTTGTATGAACCTTGAAGTAGCTGTGTAAAATCAAGTGGCCAAGAATAATCAAATTAGTTAGGCAGTGCAATTGCTGAGTCGAAAGTGATTGTTTCCTTGCAAGGCATTATAAATGAACACATTGCTTATGCTGATTTGAGTATAAAGGTATGGGATTTTCCATTCACAATAACAGAAGAGAACCAACTTACCTCAACGATGTCCATGAATTTCATTCCACTATCAACAAGCACACTGTCTGATGAAGTTGCAAATGCAGATAATGGAGACATAGAATGAGGTGACAAAAGTGAGCTCTCATCCATTTCTGCCACATCCAGAGCTTCCCTTCTGGCCCGTCTAAAATTAAACTCTAACACTTCTTCAATGTATGGTCGTAATAGGACCAAAAGCAACTTCGACAGTTTCAGACCTTGTGATTCCAGCATTGAGCAGTATGTAAGACTAGCCTGAACACAATTGCTAGCTGCACCCAAAGCAAAAACTGTCTCAGAAGAGGGTGCATTATTCTTAACCAACCGTACAAAGTATTCGATTTCCCACTCTGCCCACTGAACGAGCCTATTGGTATATACAGGATTATCACCGAATATTGAACCAGATTCTTTTGTTGTCACCGAAATTATTGAAAACATAAGCCTGGATAGTGTAGCAGGAAATGTTTTGGGATACACGGAACATGAAGGAAGGAAAACCTCAATACTCTTTTGGAGGCGGGACCCATATGATTTTAGCAGTAGTTGATGCGCCAAAGGACCTTTCCCAATCTTGATCAATGCAGATAAAGCTTTCTTTAGTTCCAGAATGCCAACCAAAGGCTGTTCAGTAATCCCAATCAGTTGATCCTCAAGCATTGACTTTCTCTTCAAAAACACTGATCTATATGATGCTTCCATGGATGAGGTATCTCCAGGACCTTTCAGCTCCGGACAGTATTTCTCTTCAGCTTCCAAAGCTTCGATTGCTTCTTCCACTTTATGTTCAGCCAAGAGAACATCAATATTCTCCAAGAATATTTCTTTCCGAATATCTGTGTCACTTGGCAAGGAACTTTGAAGTTCATCAACTTGAAGGTCTTGCTGAGAATCACCAATGTCACCATTAGCAGAGTTGTACTCTTCCAGTTCA
>Ga0325411_1002027_pt1 | contig 22712 bp, 13 predicted proteins | sample PopdelMetagenome_13_FD_206181 | JGI IMG/M metagenome (GOLD analysis project Ga0325411, IMG submission 206181) | Populus deltoides microbial communities from Bellville, Georgia, United States - Xylem-PdIQD-R4 | ecosystem: Host-associated > Plants > Phyllosphere > Stem > Wood/Secondary xylem... | reverse complement strand
GTCATACTTGATTTGATCCATAACGACTATGAAGTCAATAAGTGACCAAAGAATATTACTAGGCTATTTGGCAAGGTATAAAGCCATCTTGCCATTTTCATTTGTTTTCGCCTCATTTCAAAATCTAACCTCTCTTTGTCCCTACAAGGCTAATAACTGAAGGAGAAGGAGATGCGTCATGAGATCCTCCTATAAAGAGCTTGCCCGAGGGGTCTTTGTCTTGTGCCACAAGTGGAGGCAAAGGTGAATAGAGGAGGGGAGACTCCCCCATCCTCATTGGGGAACTTCTTGTTCTTGAAAGCCCTGCCTCTGTAGAGATAATAGTCGGGGTTATAGTTTTACCCAAAGCTGGGGGTTGTGATCTTCCCTTGTCCATGGAAGAAGTAAACTTGACTCTCTCTACAGTGATTACGGGTGCAAATATCAATTTCAAGAAAAGAAAAATCTTTCCCCTTTTAAAAACTTATACTTCAGTCCCACCGATAAAGGCTCATGCGGTGGTGTTCCTTTTGCCTTAATTTCTTGCTTTACCAGTTGAGGAAGTGGTAGTTAGGACCACTATCGGAGTTGGCACCAAGGAGTTTAAGGACATTTTCTCTTGGCTTTGGGTTGTAATCCATTTGATTTTCCAACTATGACGGATAAGGAGAGGCAATTTATAGAGGCTATGGTTGAAGGGAGAATGTGCCTCAATGAGGCTGGCCTTAAGATGGTGAGAACACTAGAAAGGGTCCTCACCATCCCATCAGATAACCCTATAAAGTTTCCATCGCCATTTAACTTTAACTATCCAAATGACTTTTAATGTAAGGAAAAATAAATGCTATTATGGAGGCCAAGTTGGGGAGTATTGAGATGGCCTATACTAAGCTAAGGGATAAAGCACAAGGCCTTGCCCTTGATTTGAGTTCTTGGAAAAAAAATGCTTGAGGCATCCTACAACCAGGTGGTTCCCTTGAGGCAGAAACTTCTTGAAGCTAGGGCCTTCCAAGTTAGTTTATGGGATGAGCTTGTTGCCATATGGGCTGAGCTTGCTCCTACTAGAGAGGAAACACAACATTCCCAAATGAAGTTAAAGGCTTTAAGGGACTTTCTTGAGGAGATCATTTTATCTTCATACTGCTTTCCATTAGCTTAGAGTCCTTATGTAGAGTTCTTATTTGTGTCCAATACCCATATTTATAAGATTATTTTTTGGATCTAATGTTCATATTTAGGAGATCAATTTCTAGGTCTAACGCCCATACTTGGGAGATCATTTTTGGATTCAATGCCCATACTTAGAAAATTAATTCTGGGTCCAACATATATACTTAGGAGATCATTTTTGGGATAGGCGATGAATCACCTAACCTTAGGAGATTTTATGATAGTTCTACCTTATAGAAACCGAAAAGGGATATCTTTTACAGGTGTCTACTCATTATTGATGCAATGTTTATCCTATTCTTTAAGAAAAGTGTGATCGCACCAGGAAGAACATGTCAATCTCTTGCAAATGTGTTGTAGCACTAAAGAGACTTCATTACTTTCAAAGTAAATGTGCTATCGCACTAAGAAGAGTAAATCCATCCTATTTTTGAAAGATTTGAGAGGCTTACACCCTAAGAAGACCCTACCTATCCCCGTTGCTAATGCAGTGTCTATCCCATCCTTGAAGAAAAGTACAATCGTACCAGGGAGAATATGCCGATCCTTTCCAAGGTAAACTATGTCGTAGCACTAAAGAGACATTCATTACTTCCAAACTAAATGTGCCATCACACTTGGGAGAGTAAGTCCATTCTATCTTTGGAAGATTTGAGAGGCTTATGCCCTGAGAAGACCGTATCCATCCTCAATGTTGATGTAATGTCTATCCCATCCTTAAAGAAAAGTGTGGTCATATAAGGGAGAACATGTTAATTCATTCTAAGGTAAAATATATCGTAGCACTAGGTAGACGTTCATTACTTCAAAAGTGAATATGCTATCACACTAAGGAGAGTAAATTCATCCCATCTTTGAAAGATTTGAAAGGCTTGCATCCTAGAGAGACCATATCTAATCCCGTTACTAATGCAATGTCTATCTCATCATTGAAAAAAAGTGCGATCACACCAGGGAGAACATGTCAATCCCTTCTAAGGTAAAATGTTTCGTAGCACTAGGGAGACATTCATTACTTTCAAAGTAAATATGTTATCACACTAGGGAGAGTAAATCCATCTCATCTTTAGAATATTTGAGAGGCTTGCACCCTTGAAAGATCGTATCCATCCTTGTTGCTTATGCAATGTTTATCTCATCCTTGAAAAAAGTGCAATCACACTAGGAAGAACATGTCAATCTTTTTCAAGGTAAAATGTGTTGTAGCACCAAGGAGACACTCATTACTTAAAAGTAAATGTGTTATTGCATTAAAAATAATAAATCCATCTCATCTTTGTAAAATTTGATACTTGAAGAGTAGAAATCATTTGTTATTTTGAACAATATAATTCATATGCTAGAAAGTTACATTTCTAGTCATTGACCATAATATATTTTTATCTCGCTTTGTGGCCCTAAAAAGAAAAAAGGGAATTCCTTTTCTTTTATGAAGGTTTTCTGGGTAGTCATTTAAAGAACTCTTCCCAAATAAATATAATTCCTTTAGTTATTGTGAAACTATGGCTGGTGAAAGAGGAGGTAACCTCCCTACTTAGAGATCATCTACCCTGTCAGGTTCACAAGTTTAGTAGGTGTTCTTGGTTAGCAATGACTCCTGGAGTTGCACGGATTGAACCAATACTCTGTTGGTAGCTATTGAAGGCTTTCCGAAACCTCGAAGTTCTAACTCCAATAGTAATTAAGGATGATAATGGTAATGAAGTCATTAGTTTGCAATAACTCCTGAAGTTACAGGGTTTGAACCATTATCCTGCTGGTACTTGTTGAAAATTTTTCAAAACTTCAAGGCTCCAAATTCAATGGTAATTAGGAATGAAAACAACATGGCTCTTGGAGGAGCAATTAATGACATTTTGATCATTTCCCACAGACAGCGCCACTAATGAGATCCAATTTTATCCCATAGGCTTGAAGGCCAAGCCGAGGTTTGGGATAAGATTATTCATCTCCTAGTTTTGACAATATAATCAATCTTTTCTATGCAAAATGGCTGATAAATTATGTCAATACTTGTAAAAGGTCCCATCTTTAAATTTTAAGGACTCTATGATGATTAAGTCAATATCATATGAGAGAAAAAACAATCCTCTTTTAGAAGAAAACCATAGAAATAGATATATGTCATTTGTAGTAGAGAAAAATCAAACCTGCCTTGTGGAGGTTACATTGGTTCTTTTTATAGCTCCCGAGGTCTCTCATTTCAAAGAAGAGGAAAAGGTTCACATATCAACCAAATATCTTTGTCTTATTAGGATAAAATATCTCTAACTTATCAAAGTAAAATATCTTTGATTCATTAGAGTAAAATATCTCTGACTGTGGTTCTGGTGGTTCTTTAGACCTAACACAAGTCTAGGCTCAGCTCTCAGCTAAGCTCGAAGGTGGTGGGTCTGGTGGTTTGCCAGATCTACATATGTTTGTGCTCGGCTCTTAGCGGAGCTCGCAGATGGTTGGTCTGGCAGTTTGCGAGACCCACGTATGTTTAGGCTCAATGATTAGGTAAACCTAGAGAAGGTGGGTCTGTTGGTTCACCAAACCTACATAAGTCTAGGCTCAGTGCTTGGTCGAGCCTAGAGATGGTGAGTTTGACTTATCAAAATAAAATATCTTTGATTGTGGGTCTGGTAGTGCTAGAGCCACACTTACCTAGGCTTAGTGCTTGACTGAGCCTAGAGATGGTGGGTCTCGCGGTTCACCAGACCCATGCATGTGTGGGTTTAATGATTGGCCGAGCTCAGGGATGATGGGTTTGGTATTTCGCTAGATCCATATAAGTTTGGGCTCAACGATTGGTTATGCTCGAAGACGATGGGTCTGGGGGTTTGTTAGACCCACATATTTTTAGGCTCAATATTTGACTAAACTCATCAATGGTGGGTCTGGTGATTCGCTATGTTCGGGTTCAGTACTTAGTTGAGTTCAGAAATAATGGTTTATCACTATAAACAATGTTCATTTGTTAAAAAAAAAAAGGGATCTAGGACAAACAAATGAATGTTAATCAATCTGAGGGCAAACATGTATTGTTATTTTGATGGGCCATAAATTTTTTATCTAAATATCTAATTGACATAAATTTTACCAATCTAAAATATTGATTCAATGGCACATAACCTAATGATGTAGGGAAGTCATTAGATGTTTTTGGAATCAAGATTTACTTCAAAGACCTAATTTTAAATCTTTTTGTGATTCAAAACATTAGAACTGTTCCAGATTGCTCATGTTTATTTATTTATTTTGTATTTAAGAATTAATTCCATATTTTCTATTATTTTAATTTCCCTGTCCCTTGTTCTCCAAGAAGAGATTTGTTTTGTTTGGTTTTCTAGGCTCTTAATTATTAGTTCTCAATAATTCATCGTTTTTAAGACTTGTGAGTTTGTTTACAATTTTAACTCCTTTTTTTTTTATTTAAAGTTTTTTAGTACAACAAATCACGTCACTTCACTGTACACTACTACATCATGATTAAATTAAATTTGTTTATTAAGCTTCTCAGAGTTGACTGAAGTGTATAAACCATGTGGCTGCACTCATCCTGGGGGTATATGAATGAATTATGAACATCATATTCATGATATCCTTTTCACAATATTCTAGTAATCATAACTCAGACATGCCAAGAATTCCGGTTGTTTTGAATCTTGTGAATCCAATATTCTAATGTCTTCCCACATACGTACACAAAAATAGTGCCAAGGATCACTCCAATGAGGTCAATATGTTTTCTACCCCTTTGTTTTTCTGCACTGTTAGGCCTGCGGTTTGGTCCTCGTGATTCAATCCTAGATGAATACTTAAATTTTAGGTACAGTTCTGATTATGTTGGATACTCTTACTAATTGTTTGTAGTTGAATAAAAACCATTGAAGCCATAATTTGAATGATAAATAGGTATGTTATCCAGGATAAGTGTTAGATAATCTACTCAAAAAACAATTACATTAAAACGGGCTGAAGAACAAATTAATCTTTAGAAAAAGATAAAAGAAAGACCATGAAAGCATTGTTTTTCATTGTATAATTCACTTGCCTAACTACTTGAGGGTATGTTTAGTATTGTGATTTATTATGCTTTTAGTAATATAGAATATTGAGTCCTACATATTATAAGTTGAAAGTAACATTGAAAAGATAAAACATGTCAAAACAATGTTATCATATGAAGTTATATTCAGATAAATTAATAATCTTGATTAAATAATATTTTATTTGATTTTAATCTAAATTTAAAATTTAAATAATATCTTGATTAATCAAGTTTTATTATTCCAATAGTATTAATTTATAAAGATTTAACTATAATTTATTTTTTTAAATAATCTTATTTATTCATGTTCTTTGTTCTTAATATTTTTTTTTTTAAATTCAGGATTGTCACATTACCAAATTACCTCTTTTTCTGTGGCAACTAGAAAGATTTAGTCACCAGAAAAAGAAGAGGTGGTAGATATATGCTACAAAAAACCTAAAAAAGGTGATAATTTTATTGTGAGAGAAGAAGAGGTGGGTTTCAATAGTATTTCTTTTTTTTTTTTGGTCTTATAAGTCTTTTTCTTTGGTTATTGAAATTTTATTTTTCAATTTTATCTTTCAAAATTATATTCATAAGAAATTGAGTTTAAAAATTTATTTTATTTTATTTTCTATGACGTTATTGGGTGTAAAAATTGATCTAATATTTTATTGATGCTCAAATTTTTTTTAAAAAAATTATTTTTATAGTTTGCAAAAAATAAAAAATGAGGGGACGATAATTGGTATTGAGGCAAAAATGCAGCTTTTTTTTTTCATCGTTCATTCAACACCTTTTAAAAAAATTTGCCTTTGGATTTGTTTTCAATTTCTTTATTGGTCCCTTTAGTTTGATAATTATACATTTTGTTCCAAAACTTAATTTTTCACATTTTAGTCATTGAATTTAAAACAAGAGAGAGAATGATAAGAAAAAAAAAGCATACGAGAGAGAAGACAATCAATTAGCAAGATTCTATTAAGTAAAACAAATATAATTTGATGTCACTACGTTCATGTTGATGATAGGAGTGTCATTAAGGCTTTTAGAACTTCCATATTCCTATAAAAAATAGATCAAGTTTGATAAAGATTTTTTTGTTTATTTTGTGTGTTTTGACCTGATTTAAGGGTATTTTAAGCGGAGAAATTAGTCTATTGAGATTCTAAGAGTGTTTAATAGTTGTTTTAAAGTTAAAATAGGATAAAAATGGTTTCTTGAGTCCAAAAAACCCCAGCTTAATTTTCTGATGATCTTTACGATGGTTGAAATCTAGGCAAGAAAATGACATATTATCTACCTCAATAGATACTATTAAAAGGATGTGTTAATCCCTATTAACCTTCAAAATAACAACTCTGCTTATTATTTCAAAAATTAATGAGTGACTTAAAACATTTTTTTATTTTTTAAAAAATATTTATTATTATTATTTTGAAGAACTTATGAAATGAGTGTTTGACCCATATGAATGGTGAATCATGGGATTTGGCCGAATCTATTTAACATGCCTTGAAGGGAACCATTCATATCCTTTTAGCCTAATCCACACACACACACACACACACAAACACATATATGCCGAAAATAAAATTAAATAATGTGTACACACAAATTCCTCATAATCGCAAAGACATATTTATTATAAAATTTGCAAATTAAAATAAATAACGCATTAGAATTTACAATTTTAAAACATCTAACACATTATACTTCATGATTACAGAAATCAAACATATTAAAATCAATAGTTTAATAACAACATGAACACATTAAAAATTCATAATCAACACATTAAAATTGACAAATTAATATAACAACACATTAGAATTTTACGATTAAAAACATCAAACACATTAAAATAAATAATTTAATAATAACATCAACATATTGGGATTTTTGCAATAAAAATGTTAAACACATTACGATTGACAAAAAATACAACAAATTAAAACAATTAAAGACATATCAAGCACATTAAAATTGATTTAAAACAACATTAATACACTAAACTCCATTATTAAAAACATAAACACAATAAAAATTCACAATTTACTTACAAACTTGTTCATGATTTAACTAGCAATTACTCATAATTATTTTTAAATCATTCAATATAAAAATCACAACAAAATCACAATCAAAATAAGGATGCTTGTTTATTATTTAAAAGCTATATTTAAACCATTTAATCCCAAAAAAATCTCGAACAATCCAAACATCCATATAAGAATTAGCTTGAAGTTGTTGGAATTCGGCGAGGTGGTGGTGGCAGCAAGTGGAGGCTACAATATACATGGATGGCTGCTACTATTGGCATGTGGTTGCATGCGACATTGAAGGGTAAGAGGTGTGTGAGGTCTTCCATGTGGTAGACCAGTCATTCCTCTTGCTGCTGACACTAACAATGAGGCTCATGAATTTTGGAGAAAGTAGATTAATTAAGTTGAATTTTTAGCATCCTCCTTCTACTAGTTTTCTCCTTTGTCTTTCTTCATCATGGTTTATTCATACTACTACCATCACCACTTGTTATATGGGAACTCACGGTGTTTGGGAGATGCACGTGGTTTATGGTGGAGGTGGAGTTATAGCTAGCGTTGGAGTGCTGGAATCAATGGTTGTTCACGACTAGAGATGAGGCTAGCGATGTTGGGTCACTAGAGGAGAGGGGATTTCTCGACCAGGCTATTATTGTTGGAAACTCAAAGCTCTAAACACATAATCTCATTTATTAATTAATGAAATTGCAGCTTTATAAAAGCCTTACAAAACAAGAATGAAATCAAAACAACCACATTTACAAGTCCTAAAGACAAGGTGAATTTGTTACAGAATAATTCAAAGTCTAAACTAAACCCTTATAACCAGGGCTTTATTAATAGAACAGTAACTAAGACTATATTAAATGTGATAAGTCTTATTGACTTAGTCACCAAGAGACCTACAGCTCCAATAAATCCTCCCTTAAACTGATCTACAAACTGCATTCAGTTTACTTTTGGTGCTAAGCAAACGCCAAGCATGTCTCTCAATCTCAAGAAAGCCTACAACTTCAAGGGCTTAGTCATAATGTTAGCAATTTGATCTTTTGAACCATAATGCATTAATTCAACAACCCCATCCTTTGTTAAATCATGAAGAAAATTAAATCTAATGTCAATGTGTTTACTTTTACCATGCAAAACAGGATTATTTAAAAGTTTAATAGCTGAGCTATTATCATAAAAGACCACAGTGCACTTGCACTTACTTTGTTCATGACCAAGCGTTTCGAGAATTCTACGCATCCACACACCTCACAGAGGCTGCAACTATGAACTCTGCTTCAGTGGAGAGTGTGACCACCGACTGCTTCTTTGAGGACTAAGCCACAACGCTTAAACTTAATAAGAACACATACTCCAGCATAATCTTTTATAACCTCGTGGTTGCTCAATAAACACTACCTCATTCAACTTACCGTGAAAAAATACACTCTTCACATCAAGTTGGTACATACTCCACCCTTTATAAGCTGCAAGAGCTAGAATCATTCTAATGGTATCCCACGAGCTATGAGAGCAAACACCTTGGTATAGTCTATTACAAATTGTTAGGTGTATCCCTTGGCCACAAGGCAAGCTTTATATTTATCAACCTCCCCATTCTCGTTCAACTTGGTCTTAAGTATCAATTTCACCCCTATCTTTTTGGCTTCATCTGGCAATGTAGTTAACTCTTAGGTTCCATTCTTCTCGATGGCTTTAATTTCTAAATCCATAACTTTACTCCATTTTGTGCTCATGATAGCTTTTTTAAAGGACACAAGATCTCCAAATGAAATGAACATCACAAAATTATTCCTTTCCTCCTCAGACAGACTCTCACAACTTACATAATCCTCCATCTATAATGGTTATTGTCTTATCCTCCCTTGAACAGGATTTGAAGAATTATCTTCAGCTGATTCATTTGATTAAAGACTAGTAATTTTTTCTTTGACTTGCTCTTCTTCTTTACTGGCATCTTCATTCTCCTTCTCCTCCAATTCATCTTCATCTCCTCACTTAAGAACATCATGGTTAGTTTCTTCAACAATTTTACCCCAATTCTACTTCTCATCTTCCTCAAATACAATGTCTCTGCATATAACAACTTTTCTTGACACAGGGTCTACAATCTATAAGCTTTAGATTCTTCACTTAAACTTAAGAGAACACATTTGAAACTCTTGTCATAAAACTTTTGCTTTTTGTTGTTAGGAATATGTACATGACCAATACAACCAAACATCCTAAAATGATTAACAAAAGGTTTAAAACCACATTATACTTCCTCTGGAATCATATCCTTCACTGCTAGTGTAGGACATCGATTGAGCACATGAATTGTCCGGTTAACAGCTTCAGGACATAATTCTTTGGGAACTTGTTTCTCTGACATCATGCAATTTACCATATTCATTATTGTTCAGTTTTTATGCTCTACAACCCTATTTTGTTGTGGGGTGCAGGCTATATTAAGTTGCCTACTAATTCCATTTAAGTTGCAAAACTTGTTGAATTCCAGTGAGGTGAACTCCCCATCTTTATCAGAATGAAAGACAACATATAAATTTCCTAGTTTCTTTCTCTACCAAACTTTTGAATTTTTTAAACATAACAAAAGCTTTTGTCTTGGCATTTAATAAATAAGTTCATAATTTTATGTTATAATTATCTATAAAGGTTATTAGATACCTCTTTTGACTGTTGAACTCAGGTGTGATAGGACCGTAAATGTCAGCATGCACTAATTGGAGTCTCTAAGAAGCTCTACACAAGCTTTTCTTTGGGATGGATTCTCAATATTGTTTGCCTACCATGCAGTTAGTGCATAGTTTTGAAGAAACTTTGAGAGGAGGCAGACCCTTCACCATTTTCTTATAGAACAAGGTTCTCAAACCTTTGAAATTAAGATGCCCAAACCTTTAGTGCCATAAGTGAGTGTTGTCTTCAGATGTAGTTTGAAAGCATGCAGGGGCTGGAGCTTGATCTTGTGTTCGCATTAAGGCGAAAAAGAACAAACATCCTGTTAGTAGACATTTGAGTCTACATGATCAATCCTCTTACAAGATGATATATCTTACACACTCCATGCTGAATAAGAATGGCTAGGTTTCTTTCGTGCAATTGACCAATACTTAACAAATTATTTTTAAGCTCAGGAATATAAAACACTTCACTTATCATCTAATTTGCTCCATTGACTTGCAATCTGATGTTTCCTTCCCCATCACTACCATCTTCAAATTGTTGCCAAGCTTCACCACTTTTCTAAATGTCTCATCTAGGTTAAGAAACCATTGCTTATTACCACTAATGAGATTGTTACAGCTGAAGTTGAGCAACCATACTTTCTTTTGGAATTGTGGAGCTCTACATAGGCCATTAACAAGTTAACAACATCTCTTGTTATTTATCAAGCTTAGCATAATTAACACCTTTTTTCCCAACTAGGAAACTTGTATTGGAAGTCTTCTTGTTTGTGGCATTTGTAGCACTCTATAGTTGTCTTGTGGAATTTTTCCTCCCTCTACCGCTTCCTCAACCTCGTGGTATATCTCAGCCTCTTCCTCCTCCTCCAAATTTCTCTTCATAAGAAATCTTCAAAGCCTACTCATCTCTTTCACCATGATTGTTCATTCTTTGCTCATGAACTAATAGGCTTCTTTATAACTCATCAATTGTTAACACATCCAAATCATTGGACTCCTCCACTGAACATATAACGTAATCAAATCTTAAGGTCATTGATCTCAAGATCTTCTTGATGATCACAACTTGCCCCATCTTTTCTCTATGAGCTTTCATCTTGTTTGTAATTATTAGTGTCCAAGCAGAATACCTGTTCACTTTCTCTCCTTCTCTCATTTGAAGAACTTTAAATTCCCTTCGCAATGCCTACAACTGGGCCCTTTTCACTCTTGTTTTCCTCTGATACTTCTGCATCATTGAATCCCAAATGCCCTTCAACTCTCCTTATCAAGGATTGTTTTCATGATGGTTCGATCTATGGCCTATAAAAGGTAACTTTTCACCTTTAAGTCTTTTAGTTGTTGATCTTCAATTGTTTTCCTTTATGCCTTTATTGGCTCAGCTCCATCTGTTATTGTGACAATCCATGTCTCCACCAAAGGCCAATATTTCTTTGATCGGAGAAAATTCTCCATAAACATAGCCCAATGGTCATAGTGATCATCGAACTTAGGTGTTGTAGGTTGTACAAAGCTACCTTCTTCAGTTGCCATCTTTCTTTCACTAGTTTGCACTTTCTGTTATTTTTTTTCTTATTAGTAGACTAGATTGCCTAACTACACTAGATCAGGCTTGTTTGAGGAGGCTCTGATACCACTTTATTGGAAACTCGAAGCTCTAAACACAAAATCTCATTTATTGATCAATGAAACTATAGCTTTATAGTAACCTTACAAAACAAGAATGAAATCAAAACAACCCTTATAACTAGGGATTTATTAATAGAATAGTAACAACTAATACTATATTAAACATGATAAGTCTTGTTGACTTAGTCACCGAGAGACCTCCAACTCCAACAGTTATGTTGTTTGTGATGGAAGAAAAGAAGAAAAAAATGGGTTGTTATTTTCAACTTTGTGAGCTGTGGTGGTGTTTCTTTGTGAGGCTACTACGGGTCAATTGAAAAATAGAAGTGAAGTTTTTTTTCCAGTCCCGTTGAAAGCTCCCCTTTGTATGCATTCTCCATTTATTTTCTAGTCAGTCCACATAATGCAGTGGTAGTTAGGGGACTGCTAAATGCGCTGCACTTAATGCATGCATTTGTGTGCTGGTTGAATTTAGTGCAGTGCATTTAACGCACTGCGTCTCTCACCTTTTTTTTTTTTTTAATTTTTGATTTTTTTTAAAAAACAATATAAACACAAAAATAAAATAAAATAATTGAAAATTACAAAATAACTAGTAATTTGCCTAATGGTGTTGAAAATACAATGTTTTTGAATTTTTATATTCTTTTATTTTTTAAAAAATATGTCGAAAAATAGTGGTTAAAATTTAGTCATGATAGTTTTTTCATCTTTACAATACTTATAGTAAAAAACAAGAAAAAAATATTTTTCCTTGAATTTAAGGAGTAAGCTTATAAAAAAAATATGATTTTTTTTTAAATGGGTAAAAATAAGGTCTATTTTTTAGATGAACAGCCTAAACATGAGAGACAGGTTTTGATGCAGATGGAAGGATCAACATGGGATCCTTCAAAATAATGATTATAGACTCACCTAAGCAATGAGATTAAGTCATTAAAAAAGAACAATGTACATCGTCTTTCATGTATGACAATCATCTTAACCCAAGTCTTATGTTGGCCACTCAAACATCTTCAGGTTCCTTCTGCAACTTTTATAGTACTCTTGGACTTTAGCTTTCTGCCAATAACCCCACCTCCCTTTCTTGACAAATGTGACCATTTTTATAGAAAGTGGGGTGCATGTTGGTCCCTTGGTTGATGCAAGCTTCTGAAAAGAAGTCTGCATGGTGGTCTGATCATGGCTAATCAAGATTTCTCAAGGAAGTCATTTCAGAGATGACAAAAGATTCTCGAAGAAGTTAGCAACACATGGTGGAGATTTGAACTGTAAGTTGATCACCTGGATAATTACAGCTTTTCAAGGAAGTTAGTAACATACAGTTGAGATCTGAGTTTCTGCTAACTTGGGGCCCAAAGGCAATTGATTTATCTTTATGATGGTGGAAGTGAGCCTTCTATGAACTGTTCAGTGCTTAACATAATAAATAACCAAAATCACAATTTTTTTTTAAAGTTCTTGACCTCAAAGCTTTAACCATGTCTTTCTTTTCTTCTTGCAATGTTAACCAATTTGGTGCGCTGTGTTTGAAGTCAATGGTTATCCAGTCACGATAAAGGACTCTATGATGGGAAATGATGAAATCGCAGTGACCGCTGCAAGAGACAAGGTCTTTCCTCGTGATGAAATGACTTCAGCGGTCAGGACTGATGTTGAGGCTTGAAATGTGAATCAGTCCCTTGCTCTCAGTATTAGAGCAACTTCTTCTTCTCAGGTGAACGTAGCAGAACGTCTCGATGCTTGGAGACTTGAAATGAACTCTCAAGTTTTTTACCTCCGTCGTTAGATAAAGAGTTCAAGGAACAGAGTGCGGATTCAGTGTTTATTTTTGGAGGGAATATGTCATTCTCGACACATCGAGCTGGAGGATAGTGTGGAATAGATGCACAAACAACTTGATGATTCATAAGGCGCAATTGATCGCCAAGATGGCAACACTTCCTCCGCTCGTGCCCACACTATTTAGCCATTGTACTTTAAGCCCTTTTATCCATGAGTAAAAATACACTTTTCTTTATATTTCTCTTCATTTATGAAATTGCCATGTTTGATGCGAAGAACTTTGATTCATTAGAGCCTCTTTGGATTCCATTGAGGACTTTTTTTCCTGCAAAAACATTGCACAATGTTGTTGGTTGTTGGGTTAAATAACATGCATGATTTGAAATATAGGCTCCCTATTTGGTGATTCTCTGAAAAGTTTGAACTTTCCCTGCGTAAATTTTTCCTTTTATCTTAGATCATGTAACTGATAGCGATACCAGAATTACTTGTTTGTTTGAATTTAATTTCAAAATAGGTGGCTTGGTTTTGAACCCTCTTCGAGATTTCTATATTGAAACTTATAATATTGTTATTCAGATTTTGATGATTCTCGGGATTGGTTGCCCACCCTTAGTAATGCCTCCATCACTTGTCACCTTCGTATGCTAAAGTTTTACTTGTTCCCAAGAATGAAGGTTCTTAGATCCTAATTGTTCATTAAGCTTTGGGGGGTAAAGACCCATCACTTTTCCTTTTATTTCTATTTTATTAACAAATTTATGCTTAGAATATCAATGCTAGATTATACAGCAAACCGAAAAAAAAAATGATATTTGAGGAAGAAAAGAAGAAGAAAAAAAAATGTTTTGAATAAGATTTGGCCAAAATTTCCATGTCTTTATTTCTCAAGTTAATGAAAATAATTTCAAGCACAATACTTTTTTATAGCATCTGAGTACACGTGCTTTAACAAGTCTTTTCCATCTATATTTGATAAAGTAAGTGCTCCATAAAATATTTTCTTGACAATGTGGGGTAGGTACCTTCATAATTAGGTACCCATTTGCTTTGCTTTGATCTTTCAATCCAGCTGATAAAATCTTTTTTGACACCAAATCTTCTACCTGAAATTCTCGTGGATGAACTTTTTTTGTCATAAGCCTTTGCTATCCTTTTTGGGTACAACTATCCGTCACAGATTGCAGTCAACTTTTTCTCACTGATCTAATTTAAATGTTCATGATAAATTCTAGCCCATTCTAATTATTCCATCTATACTTCTTTTAGTACCCTAAGAGAAGGAATTTAAATTTTTTTTTTTTGGCATCTCCGCTTCCATTGCATAAATTAAGGAACATGGGGTTGCACCTCTTGATGTTTGGATAATTGTTATGTACCCAAGCAATGTATATGGTAATATTTTTCGCTAATCTCTATAGGTAATTATCATTTTCTGAACAATTTTTTTTATATTCTTGTTTGTTGCTTTTACAGCTTCATTCATCTTAGACTGATAAGGAGAGAGGAATTAAAATGTTTAATTTTCCATCATCGACGCAGATCTTGAATTATCTAGCCATTAAAATTCTAAGCACTGCCAATTATAAGGGCTTCTAGAAAACCATATCAACAAATAATACTTTTCTCAATAAATCTCTTAATCACTTTTTGTGTAGCATAAGAAGTTGCTTCAACCTATTTTGTAAAACAATCAATTGCTACCAAGATAAATCGATGTCCATTACTCGCCTTTAATTTTATTTTTCCAATCACATCTATCCCCCACATTGCAAATAGCCAGCGTGCAATCATACTATAAAGGGATACTAGTGGTGCATGGATCTTATCTGTAAAGACTTGACATTTATGACACTTTCAAACACATTCAATAGAATCTCTTTCCATAGATGATCAAAATTATCCACTTCTCTGCATTTCCCTTGACATTATATACCCATTAACATGGGTAACACAAACTCCTCCATGTATTTCCTTCATTATCTTTCTAGCTTATTTCTCATCCAGACACCTCAACAATGTTTTGTCAAATCCTCTCTTATACAAAACTTCGTCATCCAAGAAGTAATCCATTGTTATCCTTCTCAAAGTCTATTTATTTATTTTATTAGCTCCTTTTAAGTATTCTCAGCTTTTAATAAAATATTGAATATTATGATACCAAGGCTTCAAATCTATTTCCACCTCATTCATACAACAACAATATATGCATAAGAATTCTTCACTTCAATGTACATTGGTTGAATATTCACCTCATCTTTAATTTGTGTCATTGAAGCTAATGTAGCTAAAGCATCTGAAAATTGATTCTTGTCCCTACTCAAATGAGTAAATTCAATTTCTTCAAACTGAGCTGTTGGCTTAATGATATATTTTTGGTAAGACTTTGGCTTTTTGTCTTTTATCTTCTACTATTCTTTCACCTGGTAGATTATCAACAAGGAATCTTCATATACCTCTAGCCTTTTGACTTTCCTCTCTAAAGCATCTTCTAACCCGTGAGTACATGCTTCATATTCTATTATATTGTTGATATATTCAAATTGTAATATGATAGCTATTGGATATTGTGTTGCTTTAGGTGAAATGAGTATTACCTCTATGTTGTTGTCGGAAATATTGAATTTGTTTCTTCTTCTACTATCATAATGTCTTCATCTATAAACTCAAACGATATAGGCTCATAATCATCAACTACATTATCTTCCAAATGATATGCTATAACGCTCCTTTTTATTGACTTTCTGGTTATATATACAATGTCATATTCTGCTAGTATGATTTACCACCGTGCAATTCTATTGGACAAATAAGGCTTTTCAAAGATATACCTGATTGGGTCCATTTTGGATATCAGCCAAGTGGTATACTAAAGCATGTATTGTTTGAGCCACGAAGTACTTCATACTAAACCATAATATATCCTTTATGAGAATGTATAACAAGCTTCACAATTAGTGCATTTCTCGCTCAATTAATATATGGTTTGCTCCTTCCTTCTAATATCATCATGATGCCCCGAAACACACCCTATATTCGTAGCCAAATACAAAATCAACAGCTTTTATAATACATACGGTACTAAGAGAGGTGGATTATGCAAATACTGTTTTATTTTATCGAACGTCTTTTGACAACCATCATCCTATATTCCCAGATTCTTTTTATGAAGAAATTGAAAAACTAGCTCACAAGTTGTAGTCAACTAAAAAATGAATCAAGCTATGCAATTCAAGCACCCTAAAAAGCTTCACACTTCACTTTTTATCTTTGGTTTTTGTTGTTACCCACTTTTGACCCCATGAAAAATCAAGAAAAAAAATCCAAAAAAAATTAGAAAAAAAAGAGAGAGAAAGGGAAAGAAGAAAGGAAAAAAAGAAGAAAAAGCAATAACCTATAGTCAACAAGCTTGAAGAAGATATAACCTTGTAACAACTCAAGAGTAGAGTCCATGTGGCCTGCCCATTCATGCTTTCTTAATGTTTAAATCTCTTTTGAATTTTTTTGAACTTATTTTAGTTTTATGTTGTTTTATAGTTTTGTTTTGATTAATATGTGAAAATGTTGTTTTCTTATTTAAATCTTATTTGGAGTTCTTGTTGATGTTACCGAGTATCAAGACAATATGTTTGTGTTTGATATCTTTGCTGTTTTGTTAGTATATGTTCTAGGTTACTGGGCATGGTTTGGGTTTTAAGTGTTCAAAAAGTCAGTTGAGAATTGAAATTTGATGGTTTTGTTGGCTGTCATTGGGGCTGCAGTTATGAAGTTGAAACCTTATGCATATTATTGATGATTAGATGTTATTTGTTATTTTTTTAGATTCAATTATGCTTGGTATTGGTAATGTGATTTGTGATTACTAAAATCAATATGTTTAGAGGCCTAGAAGGCCAAATCTAGGTTTTGGCATTAGTTTTTTAATTTCTGGAATTTTTTTAGATTTTGGGTTCATATTCTTCGCATGAACTTTGCCTTAGCCTCTTGTTTTTTAGCTGTTTTGGGTTAATTATTGGCACATACATGTTAACTTATCATCTTTAACACTTAATTTAGGGTTAAAATGCATCAATAACATCTACTCATGCATTTAAATTTTAGGGTTTTAAGTGCTAATCGAATTAGAAAATGGATGCTTGATTCTTGATCTATGCATAATTATGAACAAAACCTTGCCCTTGATTATATGAAAACTTATTTGGTTTGTGATTTGTGTTTGCTGGGTTTCAATTTTAATGTTCATTGTGTTCTTCATGTTCTTGGTGTTTGATATGTTTTTATTAGAAAGTTTTATGTTTTTGTGGTTTTTTTTAATTTTTTTTGGGTTTAATTATTTGTTTTGTTTTAGTTTTGGGTCAAACCATGGTTTTTAGTTCAATTCAGGGTTAAAACAATATTTTTTAGTTAACCTGATTGGTTTTGTTTTGGGGTAAGGTACCAATGCTTTGTTTGGTTAGTTACTTATTTTGTTGAGGAATTTTTAGCCTAAAGGGTTGTTTGGACAATACACGGTAAGGTACTGAGATTTTGTTTGGTTAGTTACTTTTTTTTTGTTGAGGAGGTTTTTGCCTAAGGGTTTGTTGGCAAATACACCATTAGATCTTTTTTGATAGTTTTGTTTTGAATAAAAATGAGTTTTTGCCAAACATGCCCCAAATAAATTCCAAAAAATTATAAAAAAATTCAAGGGCCAATTTAAAATTATTTGTAGATCCCTCGAACATTTTTCCAGTAGTTTTATTTAATATCAACGCTATACACTTACATTCTAAGATGCTGACCTGATATTAAAATGCTTATTTTCATCAAAATCTCAAATATATATTTCTAAACTTATCTGAAAAAAATTTCTCAATTTCAAAAAATACAAAAAATTAATTTTATTTAATGTGCATTCGAGCAAGTCTCTCAAAAGATAAAAATCATATTTTGTTTAAACAAATATATAAACATATGGTATGATTTAGTATTTTTTATATATGCATAAAAATTCAAAAAATATCTTTGCATGTATTTTTGAATTTAATAATCAATTTATTAAATCTATAAGAACTTGGCTGATATTTCAATACCCTTAAAAATGTTAATTCTTGAGAATTAATTGTCAACATTCTGATATAAATATTAGACCTACAAGTAGACAAGTATTTAAATACTAAAAGTTGACTAGAAAATTCTCAAAATTATTTTTGATATTTATTAATTTTAATTGAGTGTATTTTTAATTACTATATACGAGTTGTATGAATTAAGTTGCATTGTTTGTCCTCTATTAAAAAAAATATTTTTCTCCAAGTTATCCTGATCACTTTTCTTTTTAAATTTGATCAATTTATTGTTGTTTTTTTTTTTACATAATTAAAACAAATACAACTTATTCAATCGAGCCATAATTGTTTTTTTTTTTAAAATGTTAGTTGCTCCTAGACATTATTTTCTATGTAATCCAAGCAGCAAAGTGCGTGTACCAAGTCTACTTAAAACTAAATGTTTTAGAATATCTTAATTATTTCATCTATGTTTAAACTAAGTAGTGACTTGAAAATAAATTATTTATTACAGTCTGCTCTAAGATTTTGAATCTCCATAAAAATATTATGAACTTGACTTCTAGAAAATAAGAAAGAAAAAAAGAAAAGAAAGCGTCCAAACTTTTTATGCAAATCCATTATCAGTAAACCATAGCTTTGACCTGATGATTTTTACCTAGCTGTACGTACAAGTTCGCCATTAATTTTCTTCGTTCCTCAAATTAGAGCCATATATATTCAATTTGGTTACAATAAGATTAAGAACTATGATTTAGATGAGAAAAATTTTAAATAAGATCGAGAGAGAGGGTGGGTTGGTGCTGTTCCAGTGCTGAATGATATGGAAGCGGTGACAGGAGGTCACATGGATCGGTACAGAAGAGGATGCCGATTTAGATACTTTCTCTTGTCAGATGAAAATATACACGTCCCCATCAGAAATCAGAGCTACCCAATAGATTATTTATTTAGTCCCTTTTTTATAGCAAAATAATTATTTAGTCCCTTTAGTTTAAAAATCTCAATATAGATCATATCTCTATATTCTTACTTCTATTTATAATTAACCTGGTTTCTCTGTTAAATATTTGTTTTTTTTATTAATGTAAGTGTCCGGGTCACATTGTGTGTACCTCGACTAATTTTACAGACCCTGAAGTTAACGACCATGTAAGCCTCCAGTGACCCTGAGGTTTGTGAGACTCGAACTAGTAATTTCTAGAAAGTAAATTTAAAATCTGACCAGTTGAGCTACATCCTTTAGGGTTGCTAAATATTTGTTAATAAGGTGCTCATTAGTCACTGATTCTATTTTTTTTTTAATATCCTTTTGACTATATGTTAATTGAAAGGAATGTATGAGTACTTTGGTATTTTCAAGGAAGAACCAACGTTAATTCTGAAGAATGAATGGTTGTAGACAGTCAATTATTATTTTACTTGATGAAAGCAAAACACCAGCAGCAATTAAAAAGTAAAAAAAAAAAAAAAAAACAGAGAGATGCAAGCAGAGAATCCAATTTTATTTCATGACCCATGCTTACATGCCAGAGCTGGAAACCACTCACTAGCACATGCCACATGTACCTTAACTAACATATGTTTTTTCTTTTTTCTACTATGATCCAACTTAACAAATTGAAAATATATGAAAAATTTAAGGGAAAATTAAAAAAAGTATTGGAAGGAAAATATATCATTCAGAACTATCAAATTCCCCATACTGATTTTAAGACCAAACTGATATTGAAGCAAATTTGTTCCACATCTATATACCAATCTACAAGCAAAAGATGATCAACTTAAATTGGTGGGAAAAAGATATGGGAGTAAGCTAATTGTTGGAGAACTGAGCTTGGTTCAATGAAAATGTAGCATGCTGTTGCTCAGGCCATGGCCAAAATCCTTGCTGCTCCTCTATGCCATTGAACATGCTGCAGAAGTTTTCATCTTGATGAATCAACTGATCAACCTTCAAACATTGAAGGTCTGATCTTGATGAACCTTGGAGAAGTTGAGTGATGGTTGCAGGCCTGATGGGTGCGGAGAAGAGATGTTTAGTGGTTAGTTGGGATGATACGGGACTTGATGCTACTGGATTTCTTGAGATATCTAAGTTGACATCACAACTGTTTTCACTTCCATTGCTCCAAGAACCCTCAGTTTCTTTCTTGAGGTTAACTTCATTTGATTCTCTACTTTTTAGAGACAGTAGCTGCAGCATGGAAACAGTCAAGACTTGAGAAGATGCACATGGAGATATGAACCATTAAAAATACAGCTTGATGCATGATCCATGAGAACATGAAAATACTAATTTGATTCAATTTACATAAACCAATATGGCTATCAACTGGAAAGCTAGTAGTATAATTGAAATTAGCTTTAACTTTTGCCAAGTGCTTCATATATATACTACTGGCACCTAAAAAGCTATCCATCATGACCTAATCTAGTGCTAAAGTAAGGAAATGCTATGACTTTTCTGAAAGTCATTATTATTTTTTTATAACAAAAAAATAGAATAATGGAATTGCCGAGGTAACATGATCAATCAATTCCTAGAAATGTAAACTTACATCTCTCAGAACATGAACATAAATGCGTTGTCAGTGGCTGGCTAGTGTGCCACTCTCAAACTCCTATCAACTAGAGATTGGATCGATGTACAAAAACTCCATGAAAAGAGAGCAGTTAAGAAAGATTACTTTTGCAGTTTTAACTTCTGTGCAATATCACGAAAATCTTAGCTGGGGAAAAAATTAATAAAAATCCTCAGATCAAATAGGTATCGTAAGAAATAATTTTCCTTAATTTCCCAATATAAACCAGATGGGTAGGAAAATTCTATGTCACCTAGCTAAGCAAGCAGAACTAACACAGATACGATGTAATGAATTTGATCAGTACTTTGTTTTTGCAGACTAGAAATGATTACCTCTGCATGAAGTTTCTTGTTCTGGGCTTGAAGGGCATCATTATCAGCCTTAAGTGCATCAAACTGTTTCTTTAAGACCTCGTAGTCTTTCTCTAACTGCTTAGTCTTCCATCTAGCCCTCCTGTTTTGAAACCAAATAGCTATCTGCCTTGGCTGCAAACCCAAAGCCTTGGCCAACTGCATTTTCCTCTCAGGTTCAAGCTTGTTTCCTAACTCAAAGCTCTTCTCAAGTGCCTTAACTTGCTCCAAGTTGAGCCTCTTCTTTTTCTCCCCTATCTGTGACCCATCATCAGACAAGTCATCTTCTCCATGCCCTACTTCTTCACATTTTTCCATTCCAGAAAACGACATCGATCTCTTCATCAAGAACTGCCCTCCACTTCCTGCACCAATATCACAACACAAATTAAAAACATCAAACTCATATCATACATGGTAAAGAGTAGAACTCCATATTATTTTTCCACAATCAAATATGCATAAATAATTACTAATATAGATAGAGAATTTAAAGCAAGAAGAGAGAGAGAGAGACCGGGAAAAAGCTGAGGAGGGCAGGAGGGAAGAGAGTTGAGAGAAGAAGGAGAGGGATGGTGGTCATTGTCTTCATGGGAATGGAACATAAAACCATGATGTGGAGGAAATGCCATATGATGATGATGATCACTCAGCGCAAAAGATCTTTCATTCATTATACATATATATAAATTTATAGATACAACTTCATTCGTTACCGTGAATTTTTCGATGCAAGAATTTAAGGGGCTAGTGATGTGGATTATGCGATCTGACTGATCTTCATGAGTTATTCAAGGGGTGACAGGTTATAGCTGGGAAGAGGACATGGGGATGGTGATGGGTTCAGAGACTGAAGGACAGCGATTTTTAGGTCGAGAGAGAGAGAGAGATAGAATGAGAGGCGTATATCGTGTAATATATCACAGATGCGAGAGCTTTCACGGACCCATCCTCGGATATGGGTCACTCTCTGTCTCTCGCACATACAGAAGCACATGTTTAGTATACAAATTGTATTATTATATAATCAACTAATCATTTGAACTTTTATATTCCCAATAAACGTTGTCATTGCTTGGCTAAACCTTTGCTACCTTGCTGGTGATCCTTCTGCTATTAAAAAAGTAAATAATATCTCATACTGACATTAGAGATCAAAACTGATATTGCTACTAGTTTTTCCTTTTTTTTATCATCTAGAAACCTTCTCCAGTAAAATATGTATGGTAATGTTGAGCTTTCGGGTGACTTTTAAAGCTTATCCATGTCTCTCCTTCGTAACTACTGGAGTTTATTTAACAATCATTGTTTTTATCACTCCAAGTGAATCTAGCTAACATCTAGATTCAATGATAAAATTCAAAGAAATTAAGCAACAGCTGGCTAGGTACCTCAAAGTTTAAA
>Ga0325411_1002025_pt1 | contig 22746 bp, 12 predicted proteins | sample PopdelMetagenome_13_FD_206181 | JGI IMG/M metagenome (GOLD analysis project Ga0325411, IMG submission 206181) | Populus deltoides microbial communities from Bellville, Georgia, United States - Xylem-PdIQD-R4 | ecosystem: Host-associated > Plants > Phyllosphere > Stem > Wood/Secondary xylem... | reverse complement strand
AAAGAATAGAAGCCTAAGAGTAGTCCTAAGCGGTCTTCAAAACCGGTTAAAGGACCCGTATTGGGGAAGCGACTCTGGGTCAGACGATGATGAGGTACTACCGAAGCCAAGTCCTCCTTCTCAGAGACATAAGTTCCAAGAGAGAACCTTCATAAAAAAACAGAAAAAATCCTAACCAAAGCAGAGGAAACAAAGAACTTACTGGACAACCCTCAAGTCAGCCTCCTCTTGTTGAAGCTATTTCTGAATAGCTCCTTCAGAAGCATAAAGGTTGGAATTGTCCCTAATAAGCAAAGCTTCCCCAATCTGGACCATACCCTGAACTTCTCGATCTTCTGAACTCATAGTAGCTTCTTCATCTCCTGATTGTATGGATCTTGTTATACAAAGATGTTTATGAGAACCCCCAACATTTTGAAAATGGCATATATTCCCCATGTGAACATCTGAGTCATCTGTAGATTCTTCTATGTCATCCCGCGTGTCTTTGTAAAAGTCCCATGAATTGTTAAAAGTTTTGTCTTTCTTCATCTTGAGCAAAATTTCACTTGACTGTTATACTGTTGAGAAAGATCTCTAGAGTTCGTATATACAGTATAACCCAACTTTAAGGGTTGGCTTGCTTCATTCGTTTGGGGCCATGTATCTTGAATTGGTTCATGGCCACGTCATAATTGGAGCAAGAAAAAGAAGAGGTACTATCAAAGGAGTCAGAGCAGTAAATACCTAAACTAAGCTGGGCTTCTAACGTAAGGGGGTGGCCCGAAGTAACATGACCAAGGTCCACCAAATGATGAGCTAGATGTGGTTTAGCGGTTGATAAGTAGAAAGAAGAATAATATTCAGAATCTATGAAGATAAGTAGCGTATCCATAAAAACTCAGCGAACAATTAATATTTTTGTCATAAACGCCTTTGATATATCTGATTGTAGATGACTAGCATTCTTGTCAGGACAAATCCTAGCAAAGCAATACATTCCCTATCCTAATTAGACAATGACAAAACATATAGTCCATGATACATCCAACATTGCTGTGGCTAACTAAAGAAACATAATTATAAGAACGCAAATGAGGCTGGACGCATGGCTTTTCAGTAAAAACAAATAAAAAATCAAATCAGTAACTGCTGCTTGTCCATTCGTTCATTAATGTACATTACTGTGAGTCAAAATCTTATACAATAATTCCATTTATATTGATTAGTCCTTCGACAATTAGGCAAAGAAAATTTTAGTGTTGTCACTATCCAATTGAATGCATGAAGGGAGCCATAATGTAGTATAAATAGGACTTTGTTGCCCAAGTGCACAAAACAAACAATAATATTCTACGTAGTTCTTCTTAGAACTGTTACATAAATTCAGAATAATTTTTTTTAAATATAAAAAAAATATTAAGAATATGAAGAATTTTTTGATGGTGTTATTAATTTGGTTAATATAAGACCCAAAGTTTTGACTCAAACCCAATCTTAAGCTCAAACCCAACCTAAATTAACCTAGGTATATATAAAAAAGTTGTAAGAGAATTAATTTTCTCTTTTCTATTTCTTATGACCATTGTGACCCTCTCCTCATCAAACTAAGGATTTTAGTTTTTGATCTTGAGTTTTTGGGTTCAAGAAATGTGCAAGTAGCAAGTAAGTGATTCTCTCTCTCTCTCTCTCATATTACTTTTGATTATGATTTATTTATGGAAGGATTAAAAAATAGATTAGAGTTTATAAGAATTTAAAGTTTATGTTGTCAAGATTAATTTATGATTATTAGAGGTTTAATATTAAGTGATTGATTTTGAATGTGTTGTTAAAAATAAGGATTTGTGAGTTGATTTGTTTAAATTGATTTTTATGGGTTAAGAAATTCATTTCAACCTTCCTGGAAAATATGGACAGAATGGTCTTGAGGTTGAATGTAAACCCCCAGTTATAATTTTTCTGGGTATTTAAAAGATGAGAAATTTAACCAATAGTAAAATGGGTTAAATTAAATTAAAGAAACCTAAAACAAGATAAAAATAGTGAAATCAATGAAATGAAAAGTGAATATAGTACTAAATCATTGAAAAGAAAAACATTTGTGAGGACAAAATGAATACGTAAGATCAAGAGAGGTCAATATTCAAATAACAGAAGGTTGGAAGTTTATGTACAAAAGATAAAAAGGGGTGGGGATAAATGTGCAATTAACAAGATGTTAGAACTATAAATATCATTCTATTTTCTCTCTTGGAGGGACTGGCAAGATTAAGAGAGGTTTTAGAGAGAGGCTGGAGAGAAGATATATTGATGGCAGATCAACCGACAGTTATAACTCCTCCTTCCACCGTTGGATCAGCACGATATTTGGATATGTTGTTCTCATCCATGTCATGTACATTTTCACCGTAAGGATTTTCTATATTAGTCCCCGTTTGAGAGATATCGAGGGAGGAAAATGTCTAGGAAAATACACTTCTGGACAGTCTTCTTTGCTGTCTTCTCCTTCGGCCACCGTTGGATTAGGCTATAACTTGGGTATGTTGTTCTTCCTGATTCTGTCTAGATTCTGAACGGTGGAGATTCGAAACAAACATTTGGTATAGAAGTTGTGTATCTCGCACAGTAGGTCTGCAAGTTTGAGGTCAGTTCGGTTAAACCTATATTTTTGGAAATTTCACCATTTGATGAAGTTAATATTTGTATATGTTATACTCATAATAATGCATTCTAACTTGACAGTATGGATTGTTTGGAATATTATTTGTTTGTTATTTATGGTTGATTGAAACTGTTGTCAAGGATTGTGTTTAGAAGAATATTGTTCGGAAAGTTTGTAAAATCGATAAGAATGTTTTATTTTGACATTAAGAGGGAAGATTGAAATAAATAAGAAAAATTAGCTCTTATAAAGATATTTTTTTGACACTCTTAAACGATATGTGATATGGCCAGGGGTTGAGATAAAAGAGAAAACGTTAAATTGTGGATGTTGTGTGTAAGTGGAAAGGTTGATGAATCTGGACAGATTCATCTCCTGACTTTTGGAGAGAATTCGAGTAGGAGGATGAGAGAATTAGGATCAAGTTTCTTCATAGTAATTGTAGTTTTGGATGTCAGCTAACTAAGAAAATTAGTCTTGCTCAATATGGAGCTGTAGAACCCCAGCTATAGGTTATCAACCGAGATTGGGTCCTGACAGACCCTGTAGGGTAATGTTTGTTGATGAGCAATTTTGACCATCTCAAAAGCAGAACTAGGTTCTCCTTCCTTCAGAGAACTTGTAGCCTCATGTATTAGCTTTCCAACGAGACTAATCTCGCTTGAAACAGAGTTCTATAACTTTAGATATAGTTTAAAATCTGATGAGTATTCAGACAATAACAGTTCAATGTGTAGACAATAACAGTTTAAATGTCTAGACAGTAACAGTTCAAAGTTAGACAGTAACAGTTGGACAGTAACAGTTCAATATGTGGACAGTAACAGTTCAAAGTTAGATAGTAACAGTTCAATGTGTGGACAGTAACAGTTCAAATGTCTAGACAGTAACAGTTCAATGTGTGGACAGTAACAGTTCACATGTCTAGACAGTAACAGCTCAAAGTTAGACAGTAACAATTGGACAATAACAATTCAATGTGTAGACAGTAACAATTCAATGTGTTGACAGTAACAGTTCAAATGTCTAGACAGTAACAATTCAAAGTTAGACAGTAACAGTTCAATGTGTGGATAGTAACAATTCAAATGTCTGGACAGTAACAGTTCAAAGTTAGACAGTAACAGTTCAATGTGTAGACAGTAACAATAGACTTTCACGTGAATACTATATAAAAGAATTGAGTCATACGAACACTTGCACATTGAGATACTAACTCTGAAAATATACATGATATATGTATGTATGTTATTATGAGGAAATGAACATGCATAGAAAGTAACATATAAGTAATGGATGAATATGGATTCTCTGTAATATCGGCCTGAAGGAATGATAACTTTGGTTAGATAAAGGATGACAACATTAATGGGTGTGATGAGAAAAACGTAAGATATAAAGAAAGAAATGATTGAAAGAAAGATTTATTAGCTATTAATATGATTATTATAAAACATATCCTTGAATGAGGAAAATTTATGAGATGAGTTTGTGACTGCAGGAGGGACCACCGGTGTGGTGCAATAGCAGCAACAGGGGAGCACGAGTAGAGCTTATACTGCAGGTAGGTGACTTTTACCTTCCTTTTAAATAATGTTGAATAATGAAAATACTTTATCATGAATGTTACTGTATTGTGTTAATTCAGATATCAGATTGCCAAATGCTTAAATGTTGACAAATGATTGATTAGCTTCGGCTAATGACAGCTAAAGAGATGACCTTGAACAATGAAATACCTTATCATGAACGTTGCCGTATTGTGTTAATTCAGATATCAGATTGCCAAATGCTTAAATGTTGACAAATGATTGATTAGCTTCGGCTAATGGCATCCGAATGGATGACCGGGACAAACGATTGATTAGCTTCGGCTAATGGTATCCGAATGGATGATCGGGACAAACGATTGATTAGCTTCGGCTAATGGCATCTGAATGGATGACCGGGACAAAAAATTGATTAGCTTCGGCTAATAGCATCTGAATGGATGACCGGGACAAATGAATGATTAGCCTCGGCTAATAGCATCCGAATGGATGACCGGAACAAATGAATGATTAGCTTCGGCTAATGGCATCCGAAGGGATGACCGGGACAAACGGTTGATTAGTTTTGGCTGATAGCATTCGAAGGGGATGGCCGGGGTGAGTGAATAGTTAACCTCGACAAATGATGTCTTAAAAGAATGGCCGGATTTAAGATTATGGTTGATTGTAAGAATTGGTGCATATATATGTACTGCAAGTTGTGTATACCAAGAACATGAAGGAACTACAAATGTCACGCTTCAAACATGAGATAATGTTAATGCTTCATTAAACTGCCAGACTATTTTCTTATTATTATTATTATTATTATTATTATTATTATTATTATTAAGTAATTGCATTCTTGTAAATGTTTTGTACTGCAGTAGGGACGTCATACCAACAAGGTGCCTAGGAAACCCGATACACAGGAACCTACTTTTGCAAGGAATCATGTAGTTGCATTCTAAATCATGATGTATTTTATATGAATCAATGTACTGAATGTATAACTATTATTAGATCCTTTTAGATTAAATTCGTGATGACTATTTGTAGGATAGAATACAAACTCATGACTATGCATGTATATTTTAAATGCGAACTTCTAATCATGCAAACATAATATTATAAGTTTATGTAAGATTCATTTTTAAATGAAATGTTGATTGTTGTTGATGTATAGATTATATATTGATGATGTGAAGGGAACATGTTCGCCGATTACCGACACGATGTATGTCAAGTACAAAATTTTTTTTGCTGTTGTTTTAGGCTTGAAAAGCCGGGTTGTTACATTGAAGATAATGAAATTTCATTTTGGTCATTGATTTATGAAAAATTACAGTTTAGTCCCCAAACTTTAGAAAAATTACAACTTGATCCCAAATAGTATTTTGGGATTCTGGGAAGTGTTACTATGAGGTCGAGGATGATGAATCTCAGTTTGATAATTGATTTAGAATATTTTCAATTTGGTCCCTTAATTTTTAGGAATTTACATTTTAGTCCCTGAATTTTTAAAAATTATATTTGGCCCCTAATTCGTTCTGAAAAGAATTGAGGATGGTTTATGGGTGGAATTTCAGTATGGTTATATATTTACAGTTTGGTCCTCTAGTTTTGGTAAAATTACATTTTGGTCCTTGTTTTGGAAATTTGTCGTTTTAGTCCCTAAACTTAGGAGACTAAACCTGATTTTCTTTTATGCACTGGAATCTTAAAATTGTATTGTTTTGGGTTGTTCTTTTAGTATGTTTTGTATATTTGTTATAGGTTCTCATAACGATCCTCAATAGGATTTTCAGGTTTTTCATCTGATATTCCTTTTAGTTCTATATTTTCCGGGTGAGTGGAATAATCTTTAATATGCATATAATATAAATAAATATGTATGTTGATTATATAATGAGTACGACTAGTTAATCTCTTGAATATTTATATATGTTGATCTATTTTTCGAGTACTCATTTATTCTTAAATTTAAACTTGCTTTCTGTTGAATTAAATTTTATTTGATATAATATACATTTTTTTGATGATTCTGCAAATATCTATTATGCCTTGATATAGGACTTGTCAGTAATTTCATGCTAACGGAGAGTAGTTAGCCTATGTGCACATAGTATTCTGTATACCTAACTGGTGAGAGAGACATCAACTTGTGGTGACTGATCCTCCCATAGTGGTCACCTTCGGGTGTCATCTGGGCATCTTTGAGTGTCATCTGGTCACCTTCGGGTGTTATCTAATTTCTGACATGTATTCCACTACTATATGATAATATGCTTAGTATTTATATGTATGTCAAGATAAATCGAATTGCAAATTTGTAACACCCTTAAATTATAATGTCATGAAATCTCAAACATTTCTTTACTAATGTCAAGTATTGAATAATATGTCTAAGATTATAGGATTTTTTTTTGAAAATTTTGGCAGAGTTTTCTTTGTTTTTTGATGTTACCAAGTTATCGACTAGACTTTATTCAATCATAATACTCAAATCTTCCACTTCGATCCAACTATCCTGGATCATATCCCATCTCATCATACAATATTTCACATAACCATACTTCGTTGTGCTTTCTCAACCTTACATCATCAACAAATAAAACATTAACTACAAACAAATATAAACTCAAAGGATTCATATTGAACTAATTATTACATTAATATGCATCCATCTTTTAAACATGCATGATTATAATTACTAAGTATTCTTTTCGAATAGTTTACTAATATTAGTTCCTTACTCATACTTTCTAAATGTATAAATACCAAAAGTAAATATCTTTAGGATACATATATTAAAATCTACATATAATACAAATTACATATAAAGCAAAAGATATTACATCCCATAAAATAAACAGATTTAAACACAAAACTCATATTTAACGCTCCGCATCACCTTATGAAAAACCTGCATACATAACATTAATAAGAAATAAGGAAGACAACACATTAAAAATGATAAAGCTATTATGTTCACAATTCTTCAAAATATATCAAATTGTCTTTCATCACTAACTTACTACATATCAACATTAATAACCCATTCATAATTTATTAATCATATACTTATAGGACCTCTACAACCAACACTTATTGCTTAATTTTTAATTTGATAATTCACAATTTTACCTCAAACCCGGCTAACCCTCTTCGATAGCCAACAATCAAACCTATAATTCCATATATATTACCCAACATCCGACTATTCTCTAATAATAGCCAATCTAATCGGTAATTTCATACGAATTACCCAATATTTGGCTATTCTATAATAATAGCCAATGTAACCAAAAATTTCATACGAATTATCCAATATCTAGCTATTCTCTATTAATAGACAATCTAACCAGTAATTCCATACGAATTACCCAACATCCAAATTATAATACAAACAAGTTTCTTCTTCAACTTTTTTCATATTAATATGTCATAAACAACTCATAACTAACAATGAAACTTTGAATTTTAAAAGAAAGTGATGAATCACCTATCGTTTGCTCGTGATGGCCCAGCTCCTCCTGCTTGATGCTCTGCTCCCAAAACAACTCCTGAATCAATCAAATTGCACTACATTATTAATCCATTATTATTTCTCCTACGTGCCTAAACTTGAAGCACGTAATAATATCTTTTATTTAATTGGGTTTTGCACCAAAATTTTCATTCATTTGTCACCTTATTTTCAACATATAGTTTTAATCAATTTTCTTCTTTTAACTCACTTAAAGAATTCTTCCATGAACTATTCCTACCATTTATTTATTCCTTCTTTTCACATTCTTATAATGCTTCTTCACTTGTTCATATTTTGAATACTTCAAATAAGATAAAGAACATCATTTCTTAAACATAAAACAATCAAAACCTCATTCCTTTATTTCCTCATCCTTAGTTACAAGTTCATTTCTTCAAACTTATTCAATTTCTTTCTTAATTATTACTTACATTTATTATTTCTACACTATTCCATCTCAATTCCATCATGTTTACTACTTTTCTCAAAATCCCTAAATTCTCATAAAAACCCTAATTTACAAAGTCAAGAATATAAGAAATTAAATCAAATTTAATTGTCATTGTTTGATAACTTACTCAAATAAACTCAAAAACACTTCATTCAAGTAAAAATCTTAATTTTTCATGCTTACCAATCTAAGTTCTCCCAACTTCTCTTCTCCTCCTAGTGTGGCCAGCCCTCCTCTCCTTTCTTATATCTTCCTTCACTTGATTCTTCCTTAATTTAATGTTCCAAGTCTTTTAATCTTACAAGTTTCAAAGCTCCCTCTCATTTTTCTTATTTTTCTCTTGATTTCTAACGTTCTTCTCTTGCTTTTTTCTTTTCACATTTTGTTTCTGCCTAGTCGACAGCTTATAACAAAAAAGGAGTTGATTTGTTTTATTTTTAATGGCAAATAACCATTTTACCCTTAATGAGTCTTTTTGTTTCTATTTGACGGTCCTTATTTTTTGCTAGCACTACCGAGCTTCGTTCATCCTAAAATTTTAACCAGATTTTATTTAATATATTTTAAGGTTCCTCATAAAATTTCAGCTCAATCTGATTGTCAGATTTAAAATTACGTCCAATAACGTAAAACTAGTCAAATTGTGATTTTTTATTAAATTTATGAATTTCTCTAAAAATTCTGAAATTTTAACCCAAGCTAAGGCATCATATTAGAAGGCTCCACGCAAATATTCAAAATTTTATGATAACCCAATCGAGAGTTACGAATTTTTTTGTTTTACATGAAAGTAGTCAATTTATGATTTTTCACCCAGAGGTTTTACAAAACTATTAATATCTAAAATGTATATTAAATATTATTTCTTTAGTGAGTTGGTTGAACTCATCCCTTATTCTTAATATTATTTCAGGTTCTTAGTTTCTGTTAGCATGTGGACTTTGTTGAGTGTTCATACTTCTTCAGTTTTGGTAGGCAGACCTTGCTTGTTTTGCAAGGCTTTCCTTTTAGTTTTGATTCGATATCTTAGACGCTCCACTATTACCATATTTTAATTAAGTTTGGATTTTGACAATGTAATGCGTATTATGGATTATCGTTTTTGTTTTAATTACTGATGAGAAGTTTTGAACTATCATTTGATTTCATTAGTTTTGAATAATATAATATTTTTAAAGATTATAAAATATTGTGTATTTTTAAATACCATTTTCATTTGATATGTTTGTTCTGAGCCTTAGTGTAGGTGAGATGTCCTTTCGACACCGCTCCTGCGTTGTTGGCCATAAACTCAAGATTTGGGTTGTGACAGTTAAAACTAATTAATTTTGAAATCTCTCAACTCAGCTCTTTGTTTAACTTAAGTTTTTAGTTAAAATACATGGAAGCTGATCCAACTTAAATCAGTTTATTTCATAAATTCAAATACAAACTTGATGATGAGTAAAAATATAAATTAATTTTTTTAAAAAATTTTTTAATAAAAAAATATAATATTGAAATAATAACAAATGAGGAATCTCAGTCCGCTCACGACATTGCGTAATCTACTCTATTAGCTACTCTATTAGTTGCAATAACTTAGATATGAAGTACAAACCAAATCATATAATTGCTCCTCGATATATAATTTCTAGAGAGAGAGAGAGAGAGCAGAACAACTAGTTGTTCCCTATTGTTAAAAAAATAATAATAAATCGATTTTTTTTGGCCCATTGGGTTTTTTCTCACCTGTCCTCTGCATGCAATTCCCATTCGGTTATTGAGATGAATATAATTATGATGTACTCATCCTAAATCACCCCATTCATCCAAAAGAGAAGGGAAGGGGCCTATGTATTTTCATACCCAAAAGAGCAGGCAATCTAGAGCTTTAAAAAGAAGAGTGCTGTCATAGAAATCACATATGCTATTCGTCCTTTTACCCAGACACTTTGAAGACTCTCATTGATAAGGAGCTGGAAGTATGGAAGGAGTGCTTGGAGCATCAGTAATGCTTCAAGAAGGTATGGGTGTCTTAATTTTCCATATGGGCAGTGTAATTCCTTGGAATGTATGTGGGGTAGGGGGTGAAGATAAGAAAAGATCTTTAAGGCATGTTGTTAGAAAGTTTCAGATAGATTTCCTCTGTTTATTGAAAACTAAGTTGGAGAATATTGATGAAAGAACTATTAATTCTATATGGGGGAGAAATTCTAGATCCTGGTATGCTGTACCTTCAGTGGGATTGCTATGTGTCTGGAACTCCTCCAATCGGGGACCAAAACTTTCAGATTCCTCAATTGTCGGTGGTTGAGATCGGATTTCAGGAAGGTAATTCAGGAATTCTGGTCCTCATCGATGTCAGCAATGTCTTTAGCTTCTAGTAGTGGGAAGATAGTGAAGAGAAGGAATGTCTTAGAGTGTGAAATAAGGAAACAATTGGAAACATTGATGATAAAGTAAAAGCTGTTGAGCAAGAAGTTGAATTGCTGGAGGGTTATAAGGAAAATATGACTGTTGTCTGCGTCTGAGTTACACAGGAGCAAGGAACTTATGAATGAACTCAGATCACTCTACCGTATGCAGGAATCTATTTGGCCTAAAAAATCAAGAGTCCAGGGGTGTAAGCTAGGAGACAAGAACACTCGATTCTTTCATTTATCTGCCACTAGAAGGAAAAACACAAATGCAATTCTCTCATTGTCTAGTCTCCTACCTAATGGCATTGACAGCTCCTTCATTACTCTCATCCCAAAAATAGTTGTTGCTAATAAACTCAAGGATTTCTGACCTATTAGTCTGATTGGATGCCTGTACAAGATCCATCTCTAAGTTGCTAGCTAAAAGGCTGTCATGCCTGAAATTATTGGCGAGGTTCAACATGCTTTTTTCAAGGGGAGACAAATTTTATACCGTGTTCTTATAGCCAATGAAATTATCTGTCATTTAAAGTAACCGAAGTAAAAGGGTTATCTTCTCAAATTCGAATTCCACAAAGCCTTTGATTCAGTTATTTGGGAATATATTGATGAAGTCATGGAATGTATGGGTTTTGCGTGAGGTGGAGGGGATGGATCAAGCAGTGTATTTATACAGCCAGAGTATCTGTCCTGGTAAATGGCTCTCCTACAGAGGAATTCTCAATGGAAAAAGGACTTTGTCAAGGAGACTTCTTATCTCCTTTTCTCTTTAATATGGCTGCTGAGGACCTCAGTGGTATGTTAAAAATTAGTTGTGATTTGAGATTAATAGAAGGCATTGATCTTGGGCAGAGCCAGTTGAGCATTTTACATTTACAGTATGCTGACGATACTCTTATTTTCAGCTCAGACAAACTCTCTTCTTTGCAGAACATAAAAAGAATCTTACAATGCTTTGAATTGGTATCCGGACTGAAAGTAAATCTCCTTAAAAGCTCGATTACTAGAACTGGAATTGAAGAGGTTGTGGTTGCTAATACTGCCAGTAATCTGAGATGTATAGTGACTGGACAACCTCTCAAATATTTAGGGTTGCCTATTGGAGCTGTTTCTTCTCGTACTTCCAAGTGGCACCCTGCTATTAGCAGAATCAGCTTCAAATTGTCTTCCTGGAAAGGTAAACGCTTATCAATTGGAGGGAGAATCTGCTTGATCAAGTTGGTACTGAACAACCTGCCAATCTACTTCCTTTCCCTGTTCCCTGTTCCTATCACCATTGCAGCCAAAATAGAAAGAAAAAGAAGATCTTTCTAACAAAGCAAGGTGGTCTTGGGATTGGTTGTATCCTAGACAAGAATAAAGCTTTACTTTTCAAGTGGCGTTGAAGATTTGGGAGTTCTGAAACAGGCCTATGGAAGGATGTAGTCTGCAATATGCATAAAATGAATGCTTCCTTGAAGCTGCTTTTACACTAATTAATATTACATAAAATCCAAAGCTTTTGAAGCTTTTTGAGGTATAAAACACTTGTTAAGAATGAAGTTGATAAACCAATAAAAGTTCTCTGAATCGATCATGGTAGAGTAAAACTCACATGAATTTGTAGTTTTTTGTGAGGCTCATGAAATCAAAAAACAAAGGCCTATGATAATTTTTTGGAACAACAACTTGATAATTAAACTCTCCAGAAATCCATTCTGCATAGTAGAAGCAAGTATGTTGATGTAAAGTTCCACTTCCTATGAGATCTTAGAAAGGATGGAACTTTTGAGATTAGCTATTACAAAAGTAAAGAATAAGTTGCTGATATATTCACTAAGTTCCTCAAATTGAAATTATTTGTGAAACATGGAAGATTACTCAGTATTTGCACTTAAGAAGATCTTGTTTAGACAAGAGTTCTTTATTGCCAAACTAAATTTTTATGAACATCAAATTTTAAGGGAGGGATTGTTGAGTTTGAAAAAGAATTCCTAATTGAGTTAGGAAAATGTTTACTAGATCAAAAAATATTTAGAATCATGAATTAAACGAGTATTTATAAATATAAATGCCATGTATTTAGAATTTATGTGTTATGTTCGTTACCTGTTAGTGCATTCTTAACAGTTTTATTGCTAAGGAAATGACAAGAAAATAAATGATCTCTTCCTCTGTATCTTCTAAGTTCTAACCCTATGGAGCTATAATAGAAGAGCAAGAAGGCATTTCCATTCCGTGACCCAATTTGCTCCGATCCCAATGGCATTGTAAAGGTCTTTGCTGCTAAAACTTCGTAATTTAACACAAAGCATTATTTTTCTGTTCTTGGAATTTGCTTTGCATAAAGGCTCGTTCGGTGTAGAAAAAAGAACATTATTCACAATCTATGAAGATAAGCAGCATATCCTCTTCGAATTTCAAAAGAACATTCATACTCAGTCATTAAATGCTACTGATATTATATTACAAAATCCCGAAAAATATACAGAATTGAACAACATTTTCCGTCTGTTTCATTGCAAACTCGATCATACATACTTATATTCAAGTTTTGTTCCACCTTGGACCTAGCAGATGGACTATGATCAATATCAAAATTATATCTAAAAAGTAGAACCTTTCTAGTAGTGGCTCGTAAAATTATAATCTGCAGAAACAAAAATTTCACATAAAACAAAAGACAAGCAAGACATGTAACCCGGAAACCACATATTTACAGATTCAAAACCATACAATTATTTCTTCTATGCAAAAACTCCACACTGTTAATATCAGGAAGGCAGATGAAAAACGTATTTATTTCCTTAACAAAGCACAGTGAAGAAAAACAGATTTGCTAATGTCTTCTATCATTACTCCAGTAAACTAAGTCACATGACTAACGATTTTAATCTATTATTATTTAATTAGTCTAAATATTCATGTAAGGATTAGAGGGAATGAAATTTATTTAGATTACTTTCTGGTTTTCCTTATTTAGATTGCTTTACGTTTAACTGAAAGAATGTTATAAAAAATAATTGGTAAAAGCCATTTTTTAAATTTCGAGTGAAAATCAATAATCAGTTTTATGATTATTTATTATTTTTTATTATCTAGAACACAAATGAGGCTTGGTGATGGGCTTTTACTACAAAAAGATTAAAAAAAAAAAATCAAATCAGTAATTGTTGATTGTCCATTCGATCATTAACGTACGTGACTGAGTCAAGTCTACTACAGCATTTCCAGCTCTATAATGCACCGATGTCTGTTCCTTTGACATTTCGGCAATTAAAATCAAGGGTTGTCACTATCAAATTTAATGCATGGATATCCATCGTGTGGTTCTTGCTAGAGCACCGACGTTACGATGCCGGTAAGATTTCTTCTAGGTAATATTCATGGCTTTCGTGTTTTGTCTCCTTAGTACCAAAAAATACAAAATTCAAAATCAGTAACTGTTGCTTGTCCATTCGTTCATTAATGTACGTTACTGTGAGTCAAAGTCTTTCCAAAAATTCCACATCTATAATGCACCGAAGTCAATTCTTTTGACAATTCCGCAAAGAAAATATAATTAAATGCATGAAGAGAGCTAAAGATGATGATGAAAAAAATGTGGGTTTGGATGTTGCTAACATTATTGACCTATGGTCGTTGTTATGGGTGTTTGGAGGAGGAGAGGATTGGTCTCTTGGAGATCAAGGCTTTGATCAATCCAAACAGCATCTTCGGGCATTTGGGCGACTGGACGGCCAATAAAGAGGATATTGCTAATTGTTGTGATTGGTCTATGATTGAGTGTGATTCCACTACAAGGCGTGTAATTCATATCTCTCTCGCGGGTGCAAGGGATTTCCGCCTGGGGGACTGGGTTCTCAACGCATCTTTGTTTCTGCCTTTTAAAGAACTGCAAAGTCTTGATTTGAACAAAAATAGATTAGTTGGTTGCTCTGAGAATCAAGGTTCAGTCTTTCTGTTCTTATAATCACAAAATAAATTTATATTATTGTGTGATTAAATTACATCGATCAAGTGTTTAATTAATGCTAATTATATACTTTGCTTTGAGTTTCTCTTGCAGGCTTCGAAGTCCTATCATCTACGCTAAGGAAATTGAATGCCCTTGACCTCAGTGGTAATCGTTTTAGTAATAATTTTATATCATGTTTCAATGGGCTTTCATCTCTCAGGTCTTTGGATCTGTCCAGCAATCTGCTGAAAGGATCAGCTGACTTCTATGGTAATAATTTAATTATAATTTAACTTTGAAGCTTTTCCTTTTCTCCTTTTTGTATGCTTTTTTCTATACGTTTATTTCCTTCCAATAGGCTCTTGAGAATCGTCTTGCAGGTTTCAAAGTCTTGTCATCAAGGTTAAAAAAACTAGAGAGCCTTCGCCTGAAGATGAATGGATACAATGATAGCATTTTTTCAACTCTAACTGGATTTTCATCTCTCAAGTCTTTGGATCTATCATACAATCAGTTGACAGGATCAGCTGGCTTCAATGGTAACGTTTAATTATCTAGCTTTGAATCTTTTCCATTAGTTTACTTTAAAAATCACAAGTGAGGAAGAACAGGTATGTAGAATGGATACTTCCAATCCATCATTGGGTTCTAGTCGTTCTTCTCCATTTCTCTTCTTCTTCTTTTTTTGACAAAAACACTATCTCAAGGCATAAAACAACCTGGCTCGTTCCTTAATCTTTGAAGTGTACACAGCCTATTTTATAATAAAATATGCGTTCATGTATCATTTTTATGTGTCTTGTAGCTTTTCAACTCCAACCGATGAGGCTGGGGAAACTAGAGAACCTTTACTTGAGTCGCAATCAACTGAACAGCAACATCTCATCAATTCTAAGTGGGCTTTTATCCCTCAAGTCTTTGGATCTATCATATAATATGTTGAGAGGATCAAGTATCAATGGTAGGGGATGATTTACTGAGAGGCAGCTGATTTTTACCTTTTATTTTGCATATTATAATTAAGGCATTGCCACTTACATATAGCAACAACTTTCTTGCAGGTTTTGAGGCCCTACCATCAAAATTGAGGAAACTAGAGAGCCTTGACCTAAGCTATAATAGATTCAACGACAACGATTTATCTTATTTGTGTGAATTTCCATCCCTCAAGTCTCTAAATCTATCAGGCAATATGTTCTTAGGATCAACGACTATCAATGGTAAGGTTGTGAATATTACTTGGCCTCTTCTAGCTAATTAGGCATAATTCACCCAAGATTCATTTCATTTAGCTCATTTCTCAACAATACCGTTTGATATGTTTAAATATCTCGATAACATATCAATCCAAAATTTTAAAATTTACATGGAATAAGACCCCAAGAATATGGTTTTATTATATTCACTAGCATTTATGAGCATATCAACTTCAAATAATTTGCTTTGTTATGTGGAATTTTGTGTATTATAATTAGGTAATAAGTACAATCTTGAGCTCAGACAACATTAATCAATTAAAAACCATCAAACTAACATTATTAATTTCCATGGATTTTAATGTACATTATTAATATCTTTTAGAATGCATCGTAAGTTAAGTTAATTTTTTAGAATAACATATATAAGTTTTGAAAAAATATATTTTATATAAAAAAAAGTAGTCCCTCAATTTTGTAGGTTTTTTTTTTTTTTTAATACAGTCTGTCTAATAATTTTATGGCAGTTAGCGCCACTAAAGCTCCGACTTAATAAAGCCTGACTATAACATGTGAAATTTGAAAATCACAGATCAAAACAATCCATCTAGTAAGTTCTCTTCAAAGGGATAAACTAGGTTGGTGTTTGGCGTTTCAACAAGGATATTGTCTTTGTTACAAAATAATTTATGAATTTTTTGTGGTAATCAAATTTGGTGTTTTCTTTAATAATCCATGACAAAGATGTTGTCCAATTCATCTTCACAACACTTAATTTCACTGCTGATTTGATTGTCGTCTCCTTTCAATTGGACATACCACAGGTTTAAGGAAGTTGGAAGCCCTTAGTCTGAACGAGCTCACCATCATCGGAAGTACTTTGCTGCAGTCATTGGGAGCATTGCCATCCCTAAAGACCCTTTCTCTTAAGGAAACTAATTTAAGCGGGACGTCAATAAGTCAAGGTTTATCATAGTTCATTCGCCTAAAGTCTTAATGAAATATGTTGAGGCCTTCTATCAAGTATATAAGTAAAATTGATGTAAAATGGAATGGCTGCTCTGTATCACTACCATTTTCATCATATATTTTTTTTTCACAGGGAGTTTTTTCAATTCGACCACCCTTGAAGAGTTGATACTCGACGGCAGTTCTTTCCCAACAAACAATCTTCAGAATATTGGAGCATTTTCAGCACTTAAAATTCTGTCTTTTAGTGGTTGTGATCTCAAAAGCACCTTACCAGCAAAAGGTAAATTAACAACTCCTGCCCACGTTTACATCAATAACTAAATGAAGTTTTCATCACTAGTTTTAACAAATTACAGATAAATTGTGCAGATTGGTGTGAATTGAAGAATCTAGAGCAGTTAGATATCTCTTGGAATAATCTAAAGGGTTCACTCCCAGATTGTTTTAGAAACTTGTCATCTCTACAACTATTAGATGTTTCTGGAAATCGATTTGCTGGAAATATTGACTCTGGTCCTCTTACCAATCTCAAATCCCTTGAATATCTCTCATTATCAAATAACCACTTTGAAATCCCACTTTCATTTAATTCCTTCATGAACCACTCAAAACTCAAGTTCTTCATATGTGACCACAACACACTAATAGGAGACAAAGCTGGGTTTCAGAATTTCATTCCAAAGTTCCAACTGATGTTTTTCAGCTTGTCAAGTAGAACATCTAAAGCACTCAATGCAGATATTCCCAACTTTCTCTATAGCCAATATGACTTGAGAATCCTTGATCTCTCCCACAACAATTTCAATGGAATGTTCCCATCGTGGTTACTTAAGAACAACACGAGGTTAGAACAACTATACTTGAGGGAGAACTCTTTTGTTGGTCCTTTGATATTGCAGAACCAGCCAAATCCTTATATGAATGTCATAGATATATCAAACAACAACATACATGGTCAAATTCCAAGAAATATGTGTTTGGTTCTCCCAAATGTGTCAAAATTAAGGATGCATATGAATGGACTGATAGGTTCCCTTCCTTCTTGTTTTGGAAACATGAGCTCTCTAGAATATATGGATTTATCTGACAATCAGTTGTCTAGAGTAAAACTAGAGCAGTTGAAGAGTTCATGGTTTGTCAAGCTATCAAACAACAATTTGGGTGAGCAGCTACCTCCTTCAATCTTCAACTCATCTGCTTTCCTATATCTATACCTTGACGGCAACAACTTTACGGGGCAGATATCAGGTTTTCCACCTCCCAATTGGATACGTTTGAGTGCATTGGATATCAGTAACAATCAATTATCAGGCATGCTTCCAACGTGGATGGGCAATTTTTCATATCTCCAAGCAATTGATTTGTCTAGAAATCATTTTGAGGGTCCAATTCCTAGAGATTTCTGCGACCTTGGCAACCTTAAATATTTGGACATGTCTGAGAACTATTTGTTTGGTTCTGTACCATCTTGCTTCAGCCCATCAACAATAAAACATATCCATCTATCCAAAAATCAATTGAGCGGTCCATTAACAAATGCATTTTATAACAGCTCTTCCTTGGTCACGTTGGATCTCAATTACAACAACTTCATGGGCCCAATTTCAAATTGGCTTGGCAATCTTTCGGTCTTGAGTGTTCTTCTTCTGAAAGCTAATCATTTTGCTGGTGAGTTTCCTACTCAGTTATGCTTGTTAGAGCATTTAAGCATCTTGGATGTTTCACAAAATAAACTCTCCGGTCTTCTACCCTCCTGTATAGCAAATTATCTTTTTAAGCAAAATTTAGAGAAAGCGGTAGCTGTTCATCAAAGAATCTATCAATTGGAGTCCACAAGTAAGATGTATTCTGAAACCAGTTTACTACTAGGGAGGATCGATAACCTGAAAAACAGTTTTAGAGTCGTCAATATAGAAGAAGCAATAGAATTTACAACTAAAAGAATGTCATATGGTTACAAGGGCAATATTCTCAACTTCATGACTGGTTTCGATCTCTCCAGCAATAGATTCTCAGGCGAAATCCCATTAGAAATGGGAAATTTAAGAGAGTTGCATGCATTAAACTTGTCACACAACAATCTCACTGGATGTATCCCTGCAACATTCTCAAACTTGAAGCAGATAGAGAGCTTGGATCTTTCTTACAACAACTTGAATGGTGGAATCCCTCCAGAACTTGCTGTCCTCAACAATCTAGCAGTTTTCAGTGTGGCACACAATAACTTGTCAGGAAGAACTCAAGAGATGAAGGCTCAGTTTTGGACCTTTGATGAAAGCAGTTATGAAGGTAATCCTCTTTTATGTGGACCTCTGTTACAGAAAAAATGCGATGGAGAAGAATCACCATCACAGCCAACGCCTAATGATGAACGAGAAGATGATGGATTCATAGACATGTATGTTTTCCATGTGAGCTTTGGGGTATGTTTCATAATTGGGGTGTTGACAATTGCAGCAGTTCTTTACATAAATCCACTTTGGCGACGCAGGTGGTTTCACTTCATTGAAGATTGCATTGACACTTGCTACTATTTTCTGGTGATTACTTTTCGTAAGTTCTCCAACTTTAGAAGATCTTAGGGTCTTAGCATGGGATTGCTGAATTTGTTGTGGTTGTTGGCGGGAGAATCAGTTATTTGCTTGTTGCATTCTTGGTCCAGATATGTGTTTTCTCCGAACTTGTCCAATTTGCTTGTATCTGTCCAGCCATTATAGGTGTTTTTTAGTGTGTTGGTCTCATAGCTTAGCCTTACCTTGGATCTTTTCAATATGCAAGTGTTGTAACTATATTTATCTTTGGGATCCTAAGTTTGTCTTGTTTTACTTTGTTTTCGCTATATTTTTTTGCACTGACCATCATGTTGGAAATTAAATTCTTATCAAGAAGTTAATTATGAAGGCCTTTAAGGCCGCCCAGGAACCTCTGTGAAGTGTTCCTTATTGACAAGGAATTAGAAATAATAATCTCATCCATAAACAATTCATTAAAGTAACAGTATTGAGGATTAAGGCAATCATTCTCCACCTTTCATCTTAAAATATTTTTTCCAAACAAAATTCCAGAGGTACCTCGCCCTACGCTCTCCTTCCCTTTCAAACGCCTCAAAACAAACAGTGTGAAGGTAACAGTATGATGATACTGTTGAACATGACTGTTCGTGAGTTTCCTACTCAGTTATACTTGTTAGAGCATTTAAGCATTTTGAATGTTTTACTAAATAAGCTGTGTATATGGACTCCTGTTTAGGCAATTATACTTCCATGGAGAGTTCAACGAAAGCGGTAATTGCTAATTATCTTCTAATGGTTGGAAGCAATACCTTGAGTATACAAGATGTCTTAAGAAACAATGGGTCTGTTATAATCAGGATTGAAAGAAAAAATGAGGAAGATGACAGAAAACAAAAGGGGCCTTGAGGAATACTAAATGTCGTTGTTTCTCATATAAAGAAAAAATAATTCCAATTAATAATCTATCAAAAAAATTATTCTAAAAAATTCCTTAAATCTATTTAAAAAATAAGCACTTAATCGACCCAATTTAAAAAAGAAAAAGAAAGCCTTAAATAATCAGAAAATAAAGAAAAGAATCCAAAAATGCTAAAAATTCTGAAACAATAGCTTCTATATATAATTTTAGGGACTTGATGACCTTGGTTAGTTATAGCATTTTCTATTTTTATATGGGTTGTCATCTGGTCCTAATTCTCTTTGAGGCCTCAAAAATCAAGAGTCCAGTGGTGTAAAATAGGAAGACAAGAACACTCGATTCTTTCATTTATCTGCTACTAGAATGAAAAACAGAAATGCAATTCTCTCATTGTCTGTTAATGGAAGAAGTATCTCCAAGCCATCCTTGGTAAAGATGGAAATTGTTAGATATTATAAAGACCTCTTCTCACTTTTGTTTCTTAGATAATAGTCGAGAATGTATTAAGATTATGGCTAAAAAGAGAATAGCCTAGGAGACAACAGTTGGAGCAGAAAAACAAACAGGCGAAGAGATTGAAACAGGGGGAGAAGACAACCAGGCAAAAGAAAAAAAAAATACAAGGGAGTCGGCTTCTGTTTTCTCCGTAAAAGATGACAACATTGCTGATACCTGTATCCACACTAGTGGAGCCTGAAGATATGTTATCAAGCTTCAACCATAAGGAGAACTTGCGGAGGATCAGGGAAAAACAGCTTTGAAAGTTTAGAGTAGCATCATTGAAGATAACATCATTCCGATGAAGCCACAGATTCCACACAATACAAGAGAAGAGAAGCTGCCATGAAAGATTCTGGAATCTGCCTTGCACCATAAAAGACCATTGGTAGCACATATCATCAACAGAATTTGAGAAACAGCCACTAATACCCCACCAAGAAAGGAATTTCATCCATAGATTCCAGGCAAAATCACAGTGGATGAAGAGATGGTGTTAGACAATTGACATTTTAACTCTAGTGTTTCAGTTTGTTTAATTCAATCAAGTATTGTCTGTTTTTCTTTTCTTTCATTTCTGTTTTGATTTTGTCAAAGTAAATCCCTTGTTTTTCTGATGTTGTTGCTGAGTTAGTGGCAGCACATTGTCCACTACAGTTAGTGGCTGTTAACTAGGGAAGTTTGTTAAGTTTTCTCATGTATTTAAAGACATGCAGTTAATAAAATACTTACTGAGACATTTTATCAAACACCTTGTGTGTAGTTCGTGTTCTTCAATACCCAGCATTGTTGTTCTTGATTGTGCATCCCTTCACCTGCACAAAACACAGCAATACAATTCTTAACAGTGGTATCAGAGCACTCTTAGATCTTACAGGACCAAAACACCTTTTTCAAAATCTCAAAAATGACATCCAACAACCTACTTTCCATTATGTTCACTGGCGAAAACTACCACATTTGGTCAGTGAAGATGCAAGCTTTTCTTGAAGCTTATGATCTTTGGGAAATTGTTTCCGAAGACAAACCAGTAGCTCCCTTACCAACAAATCCCCTGTGGCTCAAATCAAGTTCTGCAGTGAGGAAAAGGCAAAGAAATCCAAGGCAAAATCAATCATCCAGAATTCTATGGCAGAAAGCATTTTCTACAGAATTATGGCATGCAATTCAGCCAAAGAGGCTTGGAACAAACTAAAAGAAGAATACCAAGGCAGTGACAGAACAAGGCAAATGCAAGTGCTGAATTTGAAGAGAGATTTTGAGGCACTTAACATGCAAGAAGATGAAACAATCTCCAAGTATTCTGATAGAATTTCACTAATTATCAACAACATCAGATTACTTGGAGAAGACTTTCCTGACAGCAGAATTGTGGAGAAGGTTCTTGTGACTCTTCCTGAGAGGTTTGAATCCAAAATCTCCTCTCTGGAAGAATCAAAGGACCTTAGTAAAATCTCATTAGGTGAACAAATGAGTGCTCTTCAAGCACAGGAGCAACGAAGAACAATCAGGCAAGACAGATTGACTGAAAGAGCCTTTTATGTGCAAAAACAACAAGTTGGAAAAGGAAAGAAGTTGCTTAATCTGAGAAGTAAAGGCAAAAATGAAGGGGGCAGCACCAGTGAAGGTTCAAAACAGAAGTTTCCTCCTTGCACTCACTGCAAAAGAAACACACATTCAGAAAAATATTGCTGGTGGAGGTCAGATGCAATTTGTGGAAATTGCAAGCAATCAGGGCACATCACAAAGGTCTGCAAGTTTAAAAATTCAGACCCAAAACCTTAACAAGCTCACCTTGTGGATGAAGTTGATACACAGGAGGAGCAATTCTTTGCTGTCACTTATTTCTCAACAAATGATTCAGCTGATACTTGGCTTATCGACAGTGGATGCACACACCATTTGTGCAATGATGCTGGAATGTTCAAAACCCTTGACGAATCTTACAAATCCAGAGTAAAGGTTGGCAATGGAGAATTTCTGGAGGTCAAAGGCAGAGGGTCAGTAAATGTTCAAACAAGTTCAAGTATCAAAATCATTCCTGATGTGTTATTCATACCTGAAATCAGTCAAAATTTGTTGAGTGTTGGACAAATGATGGAGAAAAACTATTCTCTTCAGTTTAAGGATCATAAATGCACTATCTTTGATCC
>Ga0325411_1002024_pt1 | contig 22750 bp, 14 predicted proteins | sample PopdelMetagenome_13_FD_206181 | JGI IMG/M metagenome (GOLD analysis project Ga0325411, IMG submission 206181) | Populus deltoides microbial communities from Bellville, Georgia, United States - Xylem-PdIQD-R4 | ecosystem: Host-associated > Plants > Phyllosphere > Stem > Wood/Secondary xylem... | reverse complement strand
GAAGACACCTTAGAGAAGGTGTGAGGGCCGTGATAGAAGCCCCAGTTCAGACCGCCGTATGGTTACGAGCGGAGACACCTAAGGAGAAGGTGTGTGGGCCACGATATGAGCCCAGTTCAGAACAACCTCAGAGCCAATGTAATGGCTGGATATAAGTGGACAGGTGTATAGCCAATGAAGTGGCTATGATGAGTATGGAGACAGATGCAGGATTGACTTTCATGGATATTGCCCCCATGCTAAAGATCAATGAGCTAGAAGACATTTGCCTTGGACAATAAGTGTGTGACTTGTGGAGCATTAAGACGTGGCTGCTATGAAGGAGCAGAGGGCATGCGCAGGTTCCGGGAACGAGTTGACTCTTGTCAAGGTGGTGAGCTCGGTAATGGCATTGTAATACTCAGAGTATGAAGATAGATATGGATCAACCTTTAATGGGCTGCCCCCATGATTAAAGGTGGAGAGCTACCTGGACTCTTACGACTAAGAGCGAGAGACTCACGGAGAAGTAAGGCGTGGTTCCCAGGGTGGAACAGAGGGCAGGCACAACTCCTGGATGAGTAGACTCTTGGAAGAGTGGTGAGCTCGTGATCACATTGAAATACTCAATGACCGTCGCACTTGGGAATATTCGTTTGAGGGGGTGTTGGAAGCCTTGGTGTAAGGCTTGAAAAATCATTCCGGACCGAGCATGGTTAATACGCTCGAAGGGGAATGTTGTGTTGAAGATGCTCTCAGAATGGTAAGCTTGGAAGAGCTGCAGAATGCAAGCTTGTGCTGAAGAAGTAAGAGGACAATTGCCCACAAATTGCAAAGGGGGTGATTGTTAGGATATTGCCATTTGTGGCAATACCCCACCACTAAGCAAGTGGAAGCATGAATTGTGCCACAATTCATGCCATGCTTTAAGGCTTTATTAGCCTCTCAATGTTGACCATATTTGCCTATAAAAGAGGCATGTTTGTGAGAGCAAAAGGTGAGAGAAGTGAGAGTGTGTGAGAACGTGAAGAGAAGAGAAGAAGAGAGAAAGAGGAGATGCTGCCATGGGCAGCAGCCCTGCTGCCATATGCAGCAGGGTGTGTGAGCTGGGAGTTGAGTGATCCTCCTCCATGTATTTATTGTATCCTTTCTCTATCTCTAAATAATATGGACTCTCTCCCGTGGATGTAGGCGGTTTTGCCGAACCACGTAAAATATTGTGTCAGTGTGCTTAAGCCTCCTATGAGCAAGTATCAGTACACCCCCGGTCCGCGCATGGGGGTGCCGGAATTCCCCAACAGTAATCAAATTGTTTCATGACCGTCTTGATTGGTTAATCAGTTTGGTGATTTTGGCTTCTCTTACCATGAGCACCATTGTCGTCTCAGTACTGTCTCTTTAATTTGAACTGATTTTGGCCCATGCGAGGAGATCATTATGTTAAGTATCGTCTTCATTTGTTCTTTCCTTTTCCTCGGCACTCATGTTTGCTCTTGCTGCATTTAGTATGTCTAGAAGAGATATTACAAATGTGTGTCAACAAGCAGAGCGATTATGAGCACCAAAGGTAACCATCTTTGTCGAGGAATCACCGACAGATAATTCGAGGACAAGCAAGTAAAAAGGGAGAACAAGGTAGTCTTCCACTTCATGAGCTATAGTATTGGAATAATTCAAAAATTTCATGAAAGAAACTTTTAAAAAATGATCTTGTAAATAAACTTTCATGATATACATCAAAATATATATATATATATATATATATATATATATGGTTTGTTGAAGATCGGATTGAAGAAAGAATTAATATCAATATATGAAAACTATAGTATCGGAATAATTTTATCATTAAAACCATAACTTAACCTCAATCACACTATGATTTTTCTTAATTTCTTAAAATTGATGCATATAGTCTAAATGAACTTAATTTCATCTTACGAAAAGAAAAGTTATTAAACTCGATTTTATCCATGATCCGGGCTACGGCATGGGTTATAGGTTGGGCAGTTAACACGAATCAATTTAAAATAATATCATTTAAAAAATTAAAAATATATATATATCATTTTGATTTTAAAAAAAAATAAAAAAGTTAGAGTTTGACCGTGTTGATTGTGACACATATGAGAACGAATAATAACAGGGTTTGTTTATAAGTCAAAACCCTCAAAAATCAAGAACATTATAATTATAATTATGAGAAACATTCAAAATATTTAATTTTTATTCATTAAAATTTTCACTTGTCAAAAGCTATTATACCTCTTTATATATAAATACTAATAAACCTTATTAATATTAACTAGAAATAGAAATATTGACTAGAAAAAAGAAATAGAAAAATTATTCCATTCAAATAAAAAAATAGAAAAACCTAATAATATTGACTAAAAAACTAAAAAAACAATACATAAGAAATATATTTATTTCCTAAAAAACTATTGCATTAGTCTCCTGGTGTTGAAAAGAACTTCTCATCATGTTCAAACCTCGGTCAACAATCGTCCTCCATGAATATATCCTTGTGTAACACAATATTTTTGTGCAAGTCACCTCATCATGGTTCCCTAACACAATACTTTCATGTTGGTCACCTCATCGTAAATCTTTAACACAACTTTTGTGTGGGTCGCCCCATCATAAATCCTACCACTAGGATTTTCAATAACAATTAAACTACATAGAAACATCACACTAATTCCTTAACGTCTTTTTCCTAAAGGAAACTTTAGCATCTCCTCCTACATAACTACATCTTGTTCCACAACCTCTTCTAACTATAGTTATTTAATAGCACATAACAACTAACCACAAGGAATTGTTGAACTCTGATATAGGTCATCTACAACCTCCAACCAAAACCACTAGAAATCGTTAAACTCTAATATTAACTAACATAGACAGGAATGAAGAATAATAGACTATGTTACAAGTTAAAACACTCAAAGACCAAGAACACCATAATTATATAGAGACATTCAAAATATTCATTTTTTCCATCTAAATCTCCACTTATCAAAAGCTATTGCAACCCTTTATATAGAAATACTTAAAAAACCATATTAATATTAAATAGAAAATAAAAATAGAAAAACATATTCCATTCAAATAGAAAAACTAAAAAAGCCTAATAATATTTAATAGGAAGAAAAAATAGAAAAAAAATTAACTAAGAAAAATATTTATTTCCCTAAAAAATCTCATATTAGTGATCTCATGTTGGAAGTTGGAAGAAACTTGTCTTCAAGTTCGGACCTCAGTCATCAATCATCCTCCACGAATATCTTTTATGTGTGGGTCATTACATCATGGATCCCTAACACAATAATTTTATATTAGCCACCTCATCCTAAGTCCTTAACACAACAATAGTGTACGGGTTATCTTACCATATACATTCAAACATGCACTAGATTATTATTCCCGTGAACTGTTCTTTCAATGGCCAAAGCTCGATGTTGGGATCTATAGAGATGCCTAATTATTTTATGTTTCCCAGGAACTACACGTCGAGTTTACAGAACATGTATGTCATTAGCATGATAGCATATTCATATCTTCCCTGTCTTATCTTTGTCTTTGCATCACCTATTTGTTTGTTATATGTGTATGTTTTATGATGCATCGAATCACATGCAAGGAAGTTCATGGATACTTGTATTTAACTCGTCGTTGTGTCGAAAGGTAGAGGACACAATCTTATAGGCTCTCTAGAGTCCTAACATATATGATTATATCGTCCGTGGGACTCAGCATAACTTCAAGTCAAATAGACCTCGAGCTGTGCTTTTTGAAGGTCCACAAGGAGGCTAAGCACACTGACACAATATTTAACGTGGTTCGGCAAACCGCCTACATCCACGAGAGAGGTCCATATTATTAGAGATAGAGAAAGGATATAATACAAATACATGGAGGAAGAGGATCACATTCACTCAAACTCAACTCCCAACTCACATTGCTGCCCTTACAGCTGCTGCCATTGCAGCTCTTCTCTCTTTCTCTCTTATTCTCTTCATATACTCTCTAAATCTCTCTAACTTTGTGCTACTCTCTTGGTGCCTATTCATAGGCAAGAATGGTGCCACCAGCTCCAGCTCATCTTCAATAATGGTGGCAGTACATGGGTTGCACCATTTCTGTCAATGGTTGGTGCAACTACTATTGTAGCCTTTTGACAATGGCATCCCTCCATCTTAGGGTAGGCTGAAACGTTGTTGCCCATTAAATGGCAACATCCTAACCATCACCCACTTTGACATTTATATGGGCAATTGTCCTCTTGCTTCTTCAGCACATGCTTGCATTCTGCAGCTCTTTCAAGCTTACCATTCCGAAAGCATCTTTAGCCAAGTTTACAGGTACTTGCCAAACCTTTCAATCACCAAAGTTACCAAAGCACACCTTTTCTCATACAAAAGGATCACTACAACCAGATGGTCTCCCACATCATATCTGAAGAATGTTAACGCTTATCTCTGGGACACAACATTCCTTTTTGAGCATATCAATTATGCTCGGTCCGGAATGTTTTTTCAAGCCTCACACCAAGGCTTACAACACCCCCTCGAATGGATATTCCCAAGTGCGACAATCATTGAGTATTTCAATGTGATCACGAGCTCACCACTCTTTCATGAGTCTACTCATCTCGAAGTTGCGTCTACCCTCTGTTCCACCCTAGGAACCACGCCTTACTTCTCCGTGAGTCTCTCGCTCTTAGCCCTAAGAGTCCAGGTAGCTCTCCACCTTTAACCATGGGGGCAACCCATTAAAGGTTGATCCATATCTATCTTCATACTCTGAGTATTACAATGTCATCACCGAGCTCACCACCTTGAAAAGAGTCAACTTGTTTCAGGAACCTGCGCATGCCCTCTGCTCATTCCTTGCAGTCGCATCTTAATGCTCCACAAGTCACCCACTTATTGTCCCAGGCAAATGTCTTCTAGCTCATTGATCTTTAGCATAGGGGCAATATCCATGAAAGTTAATCATGTAGTTGTCTTCATACTCATCATAGCCACTTCATTTGGCTATACATAAATTTGTCCACTCATATCTATCCATCACATTGGCTCTAGGGCGTTCTGTAATTAGGCTTCTATCGTAACCCTCACACCTTCCATAATGTATCTTTGCCCGTTTTCATGGGGCGGTCTGATCTTTGGCTCATATTGTGGCCCTCACACCTTCTCCTGAGGTGTCTCCACTCATCATCATGCGGCGGTCTGAACTTGAGCTCATATCGTGGCCCTCACACCTTCTCCTGAGGTGTCTTTGCTCATCGTGGAGCGGTCTCATCCTCCTTCATCTAGGATGACTCTAGTGGCTTCAAGATTCTCTACCAACATATGGATTTGAGAGAGATTACTGCCACTAACTATATAGAAAGAGAGAGTTGCGGTACACTCCTCGCAATCCTCCACCTCGATTTCTATGTTTAGAGCTTTTACGCCTTTCTGCTTGACAGCTTCACCTACATCAATTCTCTTTAATGTATTCGTCTTTCATAGGCGGTCACCTTTTATCACAGGCGTTTGCACCCCCTCAATTAGGTGCCTTCATAATAGCTCTCTTTCCATCCTTGCATGCATTGGAAAGGTCTTCGCCTGTTGTCTTCATCAAGAGCACAAGAGACTTCTTGTTGTACAACTTTTCACACAATCTCTGCTCTGAGCTTCATCTAGAAACTTTTCTTCTCCTTGCACCTGTTGTCTCATTACAGTACCTCGTTGGATCCTACGAGTACTCCTGCACAATCTCTGTGTGCCCTCGTGCAATTTGTGTTCTCCAAATTTCTCCTTATTCCTTGCTTATGTTTGATATCAGCTCATCCTGTCACACCACCTATCCAAGTAAAAATAGGGTGTCAATCTTTATCCCCTTGCTGTATTTTTCTTCCATTATTAGGGTCTTCATCAATTCTCCCCTCGAGAAATTACAGTCCCTGAATCTAACTTTTTTAGAGAAATCACCACTCCATTAGATCCTTGATCATACAGAACCCAACTGTTCCCCTTGTGCCGTCATCCTGCTAGTCTTCACCAGTTTCATTACAAACTATTACATATACGAAAATAGTACCTTATAGATAATCCTTCAACTAAGCAAGTTCTCAGGAAAGATTAGAGGGGTCACAACGGTCCCGCTTAAAACCCAATCTTCTAGTCAGAACTTCTTAGGCCATATCTATCCATTGTACTGCCTTTTTGTATATACAACCATTTACTAACTTTGTTGTGGCTTTCCTTTACAAGTGATCTGGAATATTTTTGTTTTATACATGATTTCTCAACATCTAGCGAGACTACTAGTGCTTAGATTCGTCAAGATTGGTCTTCGTTAATTTTCACTCTCCACCTCAAATCGTCCCCATGATCGGGTGTCTAGAGTATCCCAATTGTGCCTTCCCTCAAGGCAATTAAAATTTTCCCCACTAAACAATTCAGCACACATAATTGGGCAAATATGTGCAACTTCTTTTTCATCTCCATCGACCACCATCAAGACCTTCAGATGCCTCCTGATCGGGCAATCTCTCTTAATAATTCACCACCACCACTTTCGGTCCAAATTTCAATGATCAGACCGTACCATTGTATCCAGAACAATTAAATTAGTTAGAAACAAGTCTGAAATCTTTCAAATCGCATTTCAGACAGCTAAGATTTGATCAAAACAATTATGGCCTCATCAACAACCCAAATTCAATCTCAGATCTGGTTGCACGTAGGATCAGCTACACTGGATCCTTTCCCTCAGCTCGCGGCTCGACTTCAACTCGACTCTAACTCCGCTCGGCTCGCAGCTGATGACATGGCACGTGGGTCCCACTATGCTGACGTGCCAGCTGACTAGGCATGCCAATTGTGCATGCAGATGCCCTGATTACGCCATGATGATGTCATCCTCCATCCGGGTCAAGCGCGTGGGTTGGGTCGTCTGGTATTTGAGTCAGGTCAGCCCATCTAGGCGAAGAAGACACATGGGGTGCATGGGCAAACGCCTCGTCGGCGCGTGCGGCCATGTCCCACGTCAGAATTTTGCACCGTTTTCACCGGTGTGCTCGTCTCTTCCTCCTCTACACGGTGGTATAGTAAAAACACAATTTTGACAACTTTTATTTTTAAGCAAAAATCAAACACCACTTTAAACCAAATGCTCTGATACCAATTATTGGGGAATCCGACCGGTGATGTACTGATAGTTGCCCATTGAAAGCTAAGCACACTGACACAATATTTAACGTGGTTAGGCAAATCGCTTACATCCACGGGAGAGGTCCATATTATTAGATATAGAGAAAGGATACAATACAAATACATGAAGGAGGAGGATCACATCCACTCAAACTCTCAACTCCCAGCTCACATTGCTGCCCTTGCAGCTCTTCTCTCTTTCTCTCTTATTCTCTTCACATACTCTCTAATTCTCTCTAACTTTGTGTTGCTCTCTTGGTGTCTATTTATAGACAAGAATGGTGTCATCAGCTCCAGCTCATCTTCAATAATGGTGGCAGCACATGAGTTACACCATTTTTATCAATGATTGGTGCAACTATAATTGTAGCCTTTTGACAATGGCATCCTTCCATCTTAGGGTAGGCTGAAAAGTTGTTGTCCATTAAATGGCAACATCCCTACATGTTCTCCTTTTCGGATCTTAGCAAAAATTATTGAGTGATCGATCTATATGATCAATTTTCTTTGTTGTGTTAATTAGCCATGTTTCTTATTTGTCTTGCTGTAAGGGGCATCGAGCACATGCGTAAGTCTGTCAATCCAAAGCTTCTGTCAAACTGATTGGAGCTCTAAACTAGGTCCGAATGTATGTGTTTGCTGTCCTTTGTGTACTCATCAGATAATTTACCAAAAAAAACTACTTTTATTTCTTGTGGTCTTGGAGAGAGTAGTTACATTGAACGAGTTAACCTCACCGTTAGGTTGTCATCTGTCAGCATTTCTCTCTGCATGCTTACTTCGCTTTAATTACGATCCTATATATTGAGAACTCTCACTAGCTGATGGAGTGGGTAGCTTACTTAAAATTTGTGATCAATTTCAGGTTCAGGGAAGACATCAGTGCTCGTGTCAGTGCTACTCAAGCGGTGAGCCACTAGCAGTTTATGGGAAATTTTAGTAGTTCTCATCTTAGGCATCCCCTTGCATTCATTGGAACATTAGCTTTACTCTTTGATTCACAGTTATGATCATTTTTTAGCAGATTAATTTGAATTGGTAACCTTTTCATACACATGAATTACTCGCTTCAGGATGAGGAAAGTTGCATAGCTTGTCAATTTGATTGATTCCCGGTGGTGAAAAAAATCATTCGAATACTGAAAAGAAATGCCTGATGGCAGGATGTTCCATTGCTATATGTACCGCTAGAGGTTGTCGTGTTAAAATACTATGGAGAAAGTGAACGCCTGTTGGGAAAAGTTTTCTAAATGATATACTAAGGTTGCTTTTAGTTAGTTTACTGGAAAAAAGAAATGCATCTAGAAAAAGATATAAATATATTTGGTTGTAGCAATAAAAATATAAATTAAATCTATTTTGGAATAATTTTAAAATAAATTTTTATTTTTAAAAAATATGAGGTGCAAGGAGGTATATCCTTTCTGTTTCTACTATCTTTTTTTTCATATCTTGAGATAATAATTCAACACTATATAATATTGCTAGTATATTTCTTAGTTTTCTTTTTTATTAAGGATTTAAATGTAAAATATTAAAAAATACATGGCTACTCCCAAACCCAAACTCCTAACAATTTTCTTTTCGGTCCACAAACTCATTTTATTTTCTGCTGAAGGATATTGACTCTGTTTTATACTTTTCTTTGTTGGTAGGGGTCTTGTCCCTATGGTATTGATATTATAGACCGAAGATAGAAAACATGTTTTCTCTATATTTTTTATTTTAAAAAGATAAAAATTCATTTTAAAATTATTGTAGAAATAGATTTATTTTTATTTTTATTTTTATATTTATATTTCTTTAATCAAACACATTTCTATTTTATATGTATTTCTTATATCAAGGAATACTTACCAAGCACAATCTATGTTTTTTTCTGATGTTGTTGCTGAAGTTTATAATATCAGTCTGCATACTCAGAGAAAATGCAGGTGGTACACTAGTTAAAACATGCTTAAAATGTCGACTCATTTGTTAGTAGTTCCTTTTCCCAGATCGAATTTTGTAGAGCCCTGGAATTCTTGCTCGCTTTATTTCCTATTCGCTTTTTATTTATCTTGTACAGGTAGCATTTAAGATTGATGGATTTGAACAGGAAACGAAAGTGGTAGTCATTGCTGCCACAAACAGAAAACCTTTGGCCTAATCATCCTTCTCTGATCAGGTAAATCAGTGCAAAGATCTCTGTATCATGTTGATCATTGCCTGAGCCAATTGGAGTGCATTCTAACTCATGTTTTATGTGCGTCCTTAGTCGTGTTTGATTCAATGGTTACCTTTGGTGCACCTGATCGGCAAATCGCCTGGAAAAAGCCGCCCAGAATGCTTAGCACCAAACAAAATCGGAATTAGAGGAATTTGCTAGAGCAACAGAAGAGTAAGCAATCAAATTGTTCCGTGTTCATGTAGAAATTCTCATAAAAGTAGTTTTGAGGTGGGGCTACGATCATTTTGGAAAGATTTTGGTCCAAGCGATGAGAGCATTCCTTCTGTACTATGTTAAGCTGCTTCATTTTCTTCTTTCATTTTCCTTCGCGCTCATATTTGCTCTTGCTGTATTCAGCATATCTGGAAGAGATGTTAGAGATGTGTGTCAACAGGCAGAACGATCATGGGCATCAAAGGCAACCAACTAACCATCTCATGTCCTCACACATCGTATTGTTTACATGTCTTTGCATTCGCAGCATAATCGATAGATAATTCGAGGACAGGCAAGTAAAGATGGATAACAAGGAAGTCTTCCACCTCTGGCAGAATACACCAAAAAGCTCCATGAATTGAAGGAAGGCTCTAGCTAGCATTGTTGAGCAGAAAATTCAAGGTTCTAAGCATATCATCTCTACATGTTTCAGTCTTCCCCCTCAGGCAGAATACACCAACAAGCTCCATGAATTGAAGGAAGGCTCTACCTAGCATTGTAGAGCAGAAAATTCAAGGTTCTAAGCATATCATCTCTACATGTTTCAACCCCTCACCTCTGGCAGAATACACCGAAAAGTACCTTGAATCGAAGGAAGGCTCTAGCTAGCATTGCAGAACAGAAAATTCGAGGTTCTATTATGCACCCACAGAAACCTCATGTGGATACATGTTAGAAAGATTGACAGAGGAATTGTAATTTGAATGTTATATAGCACAAACCCTAGGTATATCTCTGCATGTAAGGTTTATATCAACATATGTATAGCATGCATACGAGTCCTAATAAATCAGCAGAAGGCCAATTTCAGGTTTTGCCGTAGGAATTCTGTACTTAGGGTTTGCAAAACAGTAGTTAGGATACCACACCATCAAACATAATGCAAAGAAGCAATGGATGCAGATCTCTTTATTGCTCTGTCCATTCTTGACTTAAATATAGAGAAAACATCAAGCAGACATTTTTATTTGTTAAAAAGAAAAGAGAAGAAAAGGGCAATAAACCAGGGCCGAATCCAATACAAATAGACTTCAAAAGAAGAAGTTGCATTGTAGCAAACTTAGCAGCAAAGCTCCTTCCCTGCATTAACCAATCACGACTCAGTGAGTTAATCAGTCAAAAAACATATAAAAGTCCCAAACTTTTTCGTTGAGAGAGAATGAACTGTACCTTGACAAAATGGGCAGCTCCCCCTCTTCTTCTCCAACTCGTTTCCTCTTTCTACTCGTTCCTTTCCCGGCCACAATCGAAGCAATCTGCAACTGAGTCTGCAACATCATTCTAGTCAACTCAGCCTCCAACTCCATCCTCCTTTTCTCTGCCTCCAACCTTGAAGCCTCTCTTGCCTTGATCATCTCCATCTCTGCAAGGTCCATTCTCGCCATTGACTCCGAGAAGACCCGGAAACTCGCTGCAAGATCAGCAAGTCTTGGAGGTGACTCAGAGCTCACAGAGTCAGAACTCAGTGGATTATTAGAATCCTCGCTGTCCGAAGGGACTTCACCAGTCACCATTCCAGCATCACAGGCATGCTTTAAACGGTTCTCCTCTTCCCGGTTCGGTCTGGCTCGATCGGCTGCGTCTGCCATTACCTTATCTTTGTTCTATTCTACCATGCTCTCCTACCATTATTATCACAGGGTCACTCATAAAGTGAAGATGCTGCCACGTCAGCTAACTTTGTTGTTAATGGGACCCACCAACATCTCGATGTCTCCTTACTTTGATGATTGAAAAGTAGTGAGTTGCCCAACCAAAGCAGTAAACCTAACTACAGTTAGATTTTTTTGTTCTTTCAGTTCATGGGAAATGGCAAGTGCTTCAACTATGTAACAAAGTGAAAATAGAAATCACTTAAACTTGGGCACTGTCTTTAGTATCGTGGTTGAAATTGTTTTTTTTTAATAATATTAAATTAATTTTTTTAATATTTTCAATATTAAATTATGAAAATTATTTAAAAAAATATTAAATTGTTTGTGTCAAAGAAGATGTGTGCGCTTTTATGTATGTATAACCATTACAAAAAAAAAAAAAAAAACCATGTGAGCGCTCAACAATTTAAATAGAAATCATCTCTAATTCAAGAATTTAAATCAATAATTTATATATTTTGTGATCTCTCATGGTTGGAGCGTTGGAGGTGAAATTTCAAGAAAAAATATAATAGATAAATAAATCAAACCTTTATATGTTAAAAAAAAAATTACACAACGAAAAAAAAAAGAATAATAATTTTAAACTAAAACATGAGTGAAATATTAATTATTTCAGGTATCAAGCATTTAGACATTATATATGGGAATATCTAATTAAATAAAAAATATGATTATGAGAGATTATGAGAGATTAAATATAATAATGAAAATCATCTCTAACCTAAAAAGAATCATATGAACATCCAACAAGTGTAAACTAAGAAAGAAAATTGGTGATCGATGAATAAATGATTGATTGGTATAGGTGTCGATTGTCGAACTCTCAATTATCATGGACGATGACTTGAACCTAGAGTTACTAGGTCCATGAATCTAGCACTTGCCATCGAGTTTCCACACTTCTTTGCATGGAATTTTTAACCCGTTTATTTTTATGTTTTATAAGTAATTTGTGAGAAAAATAATTATTTTTTATATTTTTAAATTATTTTAATACAGTAATATTAAAAATATTTATTAAAAAAAAGATATTGTTGTCGCCGTACACCCCCAAAAACCCCAAATATCCTACTACATCCGTGAAGAATCCGTTTTCTATTTGCCTTGATCATCGTTGTCAGCATTATAGTAATGTTAATAATAATAATAATAATAATAATATTAATAAGAACTTTCATGCTCGACCCTTGCAAAAGAAAGATGAATTTCATCCGGATTTCATATTATATTAATGATTAATTTCTTATTTACATCGTAATTTGTTATTGATATTTCATTATATTTTAAATATTTTTTTTTTAGATTTGTTTAGTTATAAGGGTTGAGTTGAGAGTTTTTTTTGTTTTTGTGTTTTTGTTCTTGAACTTTGGAATAACTAAATTGATATAATTTTTATATAATTTAAATTAAATAAAAAATTAAATTTTAAAATTAATAAAAATTAAATTTAATAACAATACAAAATAGTTTTTTTAGTTTAAATATCTGTTGATATGTCTAAAATTATTTTTCTATTATTAAGTAATGGATAAGACATGCATGAAATAGAAATTGACTCGTAGTTACAGTTACCATCGCTAATCTTCGAATAAAATTAAATATATATATATATATATATATATATAAATAAAATTACCGTACCAAAATTATTAATATCTGCTGGTTATAGGCTCTTTCTTTCTTCCCAAACCTCATCGAGTCTCTACAAATCTATCCAAAGCAAAACAAAAATGGCGTCAAGGGACAAGAAACCAGCAAAACCCTCAAGCAGTCGAGCCGGAGGTATCCGTACTCTCTCCGATCTGAACCGGCGTTCCGGGCCTGACTCTGACAGCGACGACGAAGATGCTCCTCAAGAGTACTACACCGGTGGAGAGAAAAGGTAACAAACAAATACCCCCTTTAAAACCCTAATTATATATCGAGATTTACTTCTTCTGGGATTTCAAATTTTGATTTTTAATGTAAAGTTGCAATCTTTTTTGGATTAGCAATAATGGGTTCCTTTTATAATTGATGAATTCATTGATTTGTTTGTTAATTGGCGGGTTAGTAGTGATAATTGATTGAATTTTGAAGTGGATTTTTAGTGCTGAGGGTTGAGGATGAGTCTTTTGAGAAGAAAAATGAATGGGGTGGGTGTCTTTAGTCGTGGTAAGAAAGATACTTGAAGTTTAGGCATTGAAAATCATGAAGTAGGAAGTTGCGCATTTGAGAGTTAGACAATTAGGTGGAGGGATAGTATGGATAGGGGTGCTTGGTTTTATTGCGTGGTTGTGTAGTGTTAGTTCCTTGGTCAATGGGAACAGTCCTGCCCCTTAGACGGATGGAAATGCTGTCATCTATTGTAAATCAAAAACTGTCATTTTGATTATTATTTTGTTTAGGCGAGCATTGGACTTGCTGTATTGAAAATGCTTTTGGGGTGGGTGCAAGAGGGTCTGGATAACAGCATTAGTAGGGTCTGGATAACGATGGGATTTGTTTATAGAGCTTGCTTTTTGTAGAGGTTCATTTACTATTGATGCTAGAGCTGTAATATAGGTAGAGAAGAATCATCTTAATCAGAGTCTCGACTCTAGGCATGTAGACTGAGTACTGAGGAAAGAAAGCTCCATGGTTCTGGAATGTTTATAGATGATGGTTCTTTAGTGCATTGTTAGCTTTATTTCTGTCATATATTTATAGGGCCGTGTCATAAGCTATTTCGTTATATTTTGTATTTAAAGCATTTTTAATTTCCAATCCTTTGTAATATTGTAAGGAACCAAATTTGATCTTGGTGTATTTTCATATTTTCAACTATTTGTTAATTCAATAATTTTAAGATTTTTTGCTCTTTATCTTGCAAATGTTGGAATGCTTTTCAATCCCACAACTGTGGCTCCTGAAATATTTCACAAAGCTTTAGTTGCTAATGCCTATGTCTATCATTTGTTTTTATCTGACTTGTTGCCCTTGGTCATTCCTTCCTTTATATAATATATGTATGAAATGTGTTTATTTAAGTACTTTGTGCAATTCTAATTTTTACGGTTGCAGTGGTATGCTTGTCCAAGATCCTACAAAGGGTAATGACGTGGATGCAATTTTCAATCAAGCTAGACAGCTTGGTGCTGTTGAAGGGCCTTTGGAGAATATTAATCAATCTTCAAGCTCAAGTAGCTTTAGTGGAACTGGTAGATTACTCTCAGGGGAGACTGTACCATCTGCTCCTCAACAACCTGAAGCTGTTGTTCACAATATTGTTTTCTGGACGAATGGTTTCACTGTAAATGATGGCCCTTTGAGGAGTCTGGATGATCCTGAAAATGCATCTTTCTTAGAGGTAATAGCAATACAGATATAAAATGAAATAAAAGAAATTATATAGAGTGAGAAGAAAATTTTCACAAAGTGGAGTTTTGATTTGTAGTTGGTGATTGTTTCCACCCCTTATGTGTGAGAAAAATTCAAAGCTCGTGGTAATTGCATCATTCTCAATCAATATCTTTTCACTATCTTGCTTGTTTCAATAATGACTAATGATTCTGCTAGATAGGTAGTTCATCCTAAGACTTCTTTTTCTACGTTCTCTTGAACCTTTACTTATAGCAGCATATGCTAGGGCAGCTTTTGTTTTATGTCGTCGTGTTTTACTTATTCCTGCTCCCTTATTTCTTCGTTAGTATTGTTTGTGGTGATATTATGATTTTGTTTTATAATGTTTTATTGCAGAGCATCAGGAAGTCCGAGTGTCCGAAGGAGCTTGAACCAGCGGATAGAAGGTCCTCAGTTCATGTCAATTTGATTAGGAAGGATCAAAAGTGCCCAGTGAGTCTCTTTCTCTCACTCTTTTCTTACTTAGACTAATAATTATTTTTGGAACTTTAGAAATTGTCATCCTTTTTTAATCTCCGAGTCAGTGTTTTAGTCAGTACTTGTTCCCGAAAAGAGCATCAGCATGCTTTTACATTTGTGTTTGAAATACATCGGTGTTGGTACATGTGTTTGAAAGACATTGGTGCTGAGCCGTACTGACACTCCTCTGCCATTGTTTTCCTGCAGGAACCAGAGAGGCAGCGCCATGTTCCATTCCAAGGTGTAGGGAGAACTCTAGGAAGCAGCAGTACTGCACTTGCAACTGAACCAACAGCTGATTCTGCTCCTCTGAACTCTGCTCCAACCCCTTTTATGGGCCTGGTTGTGGATGAAACACTGCCATCGACTTCAATTCAGCTTAGGCTGGCTGATGGGACCCGCATGGTGACCCACTTTAATAATCATCACACAGTCAATGACATTCGATCCTTCATAGATGCTTCCAGGCCTGGGGCTGCTCTTAATTATCAACTGCAGTTGATGGGGTTCCCACCTAAGCTTCTTACTGATCCAACACAGACAATAGAGCAGGCAGGCCTTGCCAATTCAGTTGTTATTCAGAAATTCTAGCAAAAGCTGCAAGAGGGTTGCATACTGTCTCTAGGCATGATGGAGCTGTTTCTTGCAGCAAGTGAACCGATTTTATGAACATGAAGACCTTGAATATATGTTTCCTTGTATACAAAAAGGAGGGTTGGCGGCTGGTTGATTGGAAAATGGAGTTGAATTTTGTGATTCCAAAATGTATTCTTCTGCGTTGTCTTGTAAATTTTATGCCGTTGTTTCGCTTGCTTGACATTTTCTCGCTTCCCGCTTTATTCATGTTGCTGGCATCTGTTCTTCCCCTACAGTCCTCCAAACCAGAGTAACCCATGCAAGCATGGCCCAACTTGGTGAATAGGATTGAAGTAAATGAGTACAAGGAACCATTACTAGATCCTGGCTGGATTAGCACTTGCAAAATCTGCAGTAACCAGCCCATGGCTCACAAGCCCAGCCCTGAACTGAGGAAAGGACTGTAGCCTTGACAGAGTGGCTAGTCACTAGGCGGCTACAGTACATGCCATGTATAGTCCTGGACTCCAGGCCGAAGTCTACATTCTAAAAATGTCTCTTCTTACCTAACATCCTTTACAAAGTAAGACTAAAAGATCTCTGTCTCTAAAGCGGATGCACGCAAGGTATCTTATTCACTACTTGGTAAGGCATCTAATGATCACAGTGAGCCGGTGAGGCATCTCAAAACACCCCTCTCAACAGTTTCTATCCCCATTCATTGTGCCATGGATTAGACAAGATAAAGATTCTTTTGTCGGCCAAAAGAACCCGTTTGTGCTCCCATTTGAAAATTTCCCCTCTTTAGGGCTCGCCGGACTAAAGGGTCCCCCTGAGCCCATGTGCTAGCCATGCATCAACATGACAGCCTTGCATGATTTAGAGCCCGTTAGGCGACATGGTATTTTTGTAAGTATCCCCCCTCAAAAGTCATTAAAAAAAAGGTTTTGTAATTTTCGAAAAGTTGCTTAAAAGCTAGAAATCAGAAGTTAAACTTATTTATAATTATAATTGTCAGATTTTTTCTGAAGTTTCATCCAGAAAAGAAACTATGCTTAACTCATATATATTATTTTTATTTAAAACAATATTATTTCAAGTTTTTTAAAAGTTTTTTTGGTATTGACATGGTTAAATCACTTAATTGTAGCCATATCAAGATCAAAATTAGTTCTCTAATTCTAACTAATGAGACTAAATTAGATTTAATAATTATGCTTGTAAAAACAGTTTAGTAAAATATCTCCAGGATATTATTCACTACTATATATATAGATACACTTAAATAATGCTATACACATAGATAGCACTTGATGCATGAAACCAGACAAAACAAGTTCATCTGCAAGTTAGTTGGTGTGTTCCAAAAGCTCCTTGTTTTTCTCCATGGGACGACAAATTCATCTTGTCCAGCCAAATTTCTTCTGCTCGCCAAACGCACCCTCTCAAGCAAGTCATTGGGGGTCATGTCAAGGAACATGTACAAAAGGCCATAGATAGGATCATAGGTAAGCTAGCTGCTCATGCCTCGTGTAGCAAAGCAAGATTCCCGGCCTCCTCTTGTTGCCAATTTGCGAGCGAATATCTGACCATTAGGGAAACACACTGATAGCTTCACGTCCACATTTCAAAGAAACCGAGAGTGGTGCCATCCAACTTTATGAATGAAATTAGTGGTTGGATTATTGATTGAAGATCTTCGCTTATGTGGTGCTGCTGCACATACAATTTTGAAAAGAAAACTAAGACCCCACCATTCAAAGTGGTTTCCCTCGAGGGTTAATTTCTCTTTAATCTACAAGTTGACTGTACTTTGCATTGATCATGACGTCCCAATTGTGGTTTAAGTTCATAGACTGTTTGCCAATAATATTGGCCTCTGAGTTGCATCAGATAAGTTGACCATATGGTTTCTTGCTTGCTGTCAAAATCATTTGTAGCTACTTTAATTATTATCTCCATGCTTAAGACCTCCAAGGAACTTCTTGCTTCCTATGGCAATGCACAAGATAACAGTATCCTGGTGCCTTTCTAAGCTGTCAATGGACGAAAGCATGCAATTATCATTAAACTCGAGTAATCAAGTGGTTGTTGCTGCGAGCAAGACCTTTAATCTGAGACCCACAGCTCATTTCATAATTAAGCTGTCAAGGAACACAAGCATGCAATTGTCATCAAGCAGATATCTTTACAACTTCAGCTATGTATGGACACTCATGGAATGTTGTTAGCTCTTGCATAACTTGCCCCTTTGCACTGCACGTTGATCAATGGGTGTTTATATGATTTTCATTTCTTGAAGGAACAAAATATATATACTCGATTAATATTTAATTTTCTATGTTTAACAAATTCGTTCTTGTTATTTATGCTATTTCAACCAATGTCTAGTACTTTATTTTTGCGTAGATTTGAAGATACTATTGAATTGACTATAATGATCAAGACCTGCCGGCATTTTATTATAGATTCCTATCTTGCAATAGAAGGGATAAAAATAAAATAAAAAACATATTTCATTATATCTGACTAAAATTCACATTAAAATTATTTCAATAATATATTTATTTTATTTTATTTATTTGCTTAAATCAAATACATTTCTATTTTTTTACAAATAATGTACTACTAAAACACAATCTACTAAAAACACTAAAAACACTAAAAACACCGTTTTGAAATGAGTTTTAATTTGTTTTTTATTAAAATTTAATTTTTTATTTTAGATTAATATTTTTTTAGTATTTTCAAATCATTTAGATATATTAATATTAAAAATAAATTTTAAAAATAAAAATAAATTATTTTAATATTTTTTATAAATAAAAAAATATTTTAAAAAATATCTTTTATCACTCCATTAAACAAACTCAAATACAGAGCAGGCTCAAAAAGTTAATCAAGAAAATGTGAACAACACCTTGATCATGATCTAGTCCATTGAAAATGTTTGGAAACTTGATTTTGGAGGATTAGAGCAGCAGGATCGAATCATCCCAACTTTTATTGACAATTCTGAAGAATATAAACACGTGCTCTCCTAAACACATGACATCAATCTCACCCTTCACAATTCACACCAGTCTTGACACAATTGTAATGACAAATTGTAATCTCCAACACCTGTAAGCAGAAGATTAACCAAGGTCTGATCATGGCCAGTTGGCCTTCTACTTAATTTATTTAAGCTTGTCTAATAATTATATCCTGTACTTGAAGATTCTGTCGTCGTTTTAATTTTGCAGGTTCATATAGAAATATTTTACCATGGCGGAAACTAGTGTAACAAGTGACTTGCCAGGCCAGGTCTTGAGTAAACGGGTAATCAAGCTGACTTGTCATGCTAAGCTGCAGATCGATGGGTCATTGAGTTAACCCGTTAAGTCAGGCCGGGTCCCATGACACTAAAACGACAACGCCGGTGGCCCTTCCTTGTGTTGTTGTTGGGCGACTAATCTGAACGTGTAGCTCAATTTGACAGGAATGGACGTTCTTTGTTTACACTAATAAAAATAGAATTTCGAACAAAAGTATCATTAATTGGATTCCATGGTAAGCAGAGAACAATACTAAATAGCTAATTTGATCATGATGATTAGTTGTTTCTCTCCTGCACTTCAATTATGGGTTCCATTTAGAATTTGAAATTGTTTGTTTATGCTTTTTAAATATATTTTTGATGATTTTGAATTGTTTTTATATATCAATAAAAAAAAATTTAAATTTAAATAAAATTATCTTCTTGTAATTTCAAGTTAAAATTATTTTAAAAAATAATCTCTGCCATAATACCAAAAACTTCCTCCTTTACCATTCTTGTAAAACTATCAGGCCAGGGTCCTCTGATTGCCAAGATTGTTGTCTTTCGTTTTGAGATCTTCATTATTCTTACAGAACCATCAGGCTAGGGTCCTCTGAAATCTTAAGCAGCAGCCATGGAACCTTTTTCTATTAAGAGATGTAATCTTCTTGTGGGTTGTGCTGGTGTAATCTATTGAATGGCCATGCAAGAAGCACTACGGTTCTCAACTGTCTGCCCTGTGTGAATGAATGATTATATAAAGACTAAAAAGAACCCCGAGTAAAGATCCATTGCACCTCGAAGTCAAGAAGCTCTTCTGTTTATGGCATATCAAAACTTATGCTAGAGTTGAATTGTTGATGTTTGATATCGTCAAAGAACAATGAGACAGTGGCCTTCATCTTCTTCGATCGAGTTTTCACCAATAAGAGACGCCTTATTTCTTAATAACACACACCTCATCACAAGTGGCCAGATTGAATGTTCAAAGATTAACATGATTTCGCCTACCGCATAACAAAGACAAGAAAAAAGGCAAAAGAAGACTACTTTTCCAGCCCAGTTGCGAAACCTGGTATCAATTCAATCATCCATTAATTAAGAATCTAATTCGGGTTTTATCAGATTAACTTGCTAATTCATATATAAATTCACTCAATTAGCAACTCAAGTCTTCAACTCAACTGATATAAAAAGAAAAGGAAACCATCCAATTAATTAAGAATGTAATTCAGGTCGAGTCTTACTTCAATTTATTTATTTTATCAAGCCAAGGTCTCTTTTATTATTTTAAATCATGATTTAAATTAACCTTACAATTCAAATATAAATTCACTCGACTTCAACTCAAGTCTTGAACCGGGTTGATATATATAAAAAATTTAAAAAAAAAACCGTCCAATTAAATTCAACTTAACTTGCCCACACAAACTAAAAATGGCAGGATAAAAAACCCTACATGGTAAACTAAAATCATATCCCAATTTAATTTGAGCATATCAATGAAGTTAGACCCTTATTGCAAGCCAGCCAAGTTGGCATGCACTTCCAACTAATTTAATTACTTACTGCATAATAATTTTTAAAAATATTTTTTTTTGTTTATATTACCATGTTAAAATCACAAAAAAATATAAATTTAATTTTTTAATACTAAATATATTTTTAAAACGGATCTTGACACGTAAAAATACAAGGAAGAACAGCATTTTAATGCGGTGATTCATAAAAAAAGCAGAGAAATCGGAGTTGGGTAGCGGCTTTGTATATTTTTAATGGCTTTTGCACCCTTTGAGTGGGACAAGATAAAATAATTTGGCTTAACAGCGTCCAAGAGATTTTAGAATTTCTTGACCTGTGAAACACACTTTACATTACTGGCTTGTCGTCTTCGTTTATTTTAATGTTGTTGTCGATTATGACTGCTCGTGAGAGAATTAGAGAAATATAGAGTACGAACATTTTCGGAAGTGATAGCTTGTGGAATATCTCATATGGTAGAGAATGTTTAAATTATTTTTTTTCTTCTATATATGGTAAGGTATTTTATTTTAAAAAAAATAATTTATTCATTTACAAGTTGATTTGGTGCATGTTTAATTTAATTTAATTATGAAGAATTTATCCCTCACAATCTATCATTTGATTCCAGACAATAATAAACTCAGTAATCAAATAGATGTTTACTTTACTATATGAATGATTTAAATATTAAATATTTGTTTCATGGAATATAAATATTGAGAATCTAAACTGATATCGAGAATTTGTTGACTTTGAGCCAAGAACTTATTGGTAAATGTGCTTGATTACTTTTGATTGATTAAACCCTTAAACTAATAATAGTTAAATTAGGTCAGATGTTATAAAAATATTATTAAAGTCTATGATCCATTAAACCTGAAATTTAATTCTTGCATGAGATTTTAAATTAGGTTAGATTAAATTCAACTAATTTATCAACTTATAATCTGATTGGAAAAGTTAAATTTTATTTTTATTTTTATTTTTAAAAAAATTAAATTAAATTATTTCAGTTTTTTCAAAAATAATATTAAAACCACCACGATCAACCCGTGTACTTATAATTTGTGTCTTGTCCGGGTTATCTGCGTTTAATATCTTCGTTATACAGTCGTATCTAATAATCAAAAACAAGAAAGGCCTGGTTTTGTTATTTATTTATTTATTTATATATAAAAAAAAACTTTGGACGGAAGGGGAAAAAATATATAAAATTGAAAAAGAAGAAAACCCTTTACGTTATATCATGCAACTGTTGATAGAAAAGACGTAAAGTGAAAATCAGAAAAGCTAATAATATAGTAGGTTGAAAGGGCCTCTGCCTAGCTAGGGTTTGCTGTCCCTTCCTTTCCCTTCCCAATATTATTATACCCTCTGCCTTCCTCTGCTCTCCACACCCTTCAAACAAAACCTCCACACACTTGCATACACCTCTAGTAATGACGTCCCTCTCTCTCTCTCTCTCTCTCTCTCTCTGCTTTCTTTCTTGCTTTTCTCTTATTCTTACCCTGTTGTGACGGATTCGCGTACTGTGACACTTCACTAAAATTCACTATCCCCTCTCTCCCTCCCTTTTGTTATACTGATAACCCTAACCCCTGCAGACCACCGATCTGGTGTCAAAATTTACGTAGCTAATGGATCAGACACGGAACAAAGCTTAGGGTTCTCTCCTTCTGAAATCTGACATTGATTCTCCATATCAAATGCAAATTGTAAAAGAGAAGAATCTGAGGGTTGTGTTCCATACGAACTTGAATATGATAGGGAGATGAGTCCTTTTTTTTAATATTTGTCAAATAACTATTTAACTTGAAATCTATATAAACTCGGTAATCATTGTAAACTTAAGCATGAAATATTAGATGAACTTTCTGATTGTTTAGTTGTTAATAATTTAATATTAATTAAAGAATCATTTTGATTCAGTAATTCAAGATATTAAATAATAATTAAAGGTATCCAACTTGGACTCCACCAGAGGAACCACACATTCCCTGGACCCAGATCGATTATGCCATTTGCGGACCTCCGAGATTTTTCTGTTCTTGATAGATTATATGCTTGGGTGTGTGCGCGCACGACATGCACCAACCTTGCTTGCCTTTGGTGTACACAACCCTTTTCTTGATTTTGCACACTACCCTACGTTATTTATGTTTTTTCAGTAGATATTTTCTTATATTGGGTCATGCCCAGAATAGGAAACTTGTATATTAAACGACAATTTGAGCATTAAAAT
>Ga0325411_1002022_pt1 | contig 22759 bp, 16 predicted proteins | sample PopdelMetagenome_13_FD_206181 | JGI IMG/M metagenome (GOLD analysis project Ga0325411, IMG submission 206181) | Populus deltoides microbial communities from Bellville, Georgia, United States - Xylem-PdIQD-R4 | ecosystem: Host-associated > Plants > Phyllosphere > Stem > Wood/Secondary xylem... | reverse complement strand
TATAATATTTTAATATACTTTTAAATTTAAAACACTCTTAAAAATAATATAGTTAACACCACCGAACAGATATTTAAACCCCACTCCTTACCATGCCTTCCCTATAATAATAATAATAATAATAATAATAATAATAATAATGTCGGTTATTTTTATTTTTTTGTTGTGGCCAAAAGGCATCTTTATTTTAAACTTATCCACTTGATAATATTAAAGTGTTTTTAATTTTTTTTCTTATTTGAGAAGTGAATTAAGTTTTTCCTGTAATACATTAAATGAGTAATTATGAGTCACAGCTTATATAGTAAATTATGAGTCACAGCTTGTATCATCAACTAATTTCTACTCGTATTCTTTTTTAATATTTAATTGATAGTAAATTTGAATCTGAATACTTCGTTTGATTCTTAGAGTTTTACCCAATTTTTAGTCTCTCACGAGTAATTCAATGAACAGCAGCACTGGGTGCGGAGTCAGGAAGGTTGGGACTGACCCTTGTAAAATAAAATTATAGTTTTTTTCTTGAATAATTTAAAACTTTAGAGTCTAAACTAGCAAAACTTAAATTCTAACCTGTAAAAAAGATTTATAATCTTGGCTGCCCTCCAAGAAAAAAAAATTGGAGGATGTTTGAAAGTATAATAATAATTATTTTTTTTAAAAGTGATTTTAGTTCCTTAAAATATTAAAATAATATTTTTTATTTTTAATATTATTATATTAAAATGATTTAAAAATATAAAAAATTAATTTAAAGTATAAAAAATAAAAAAAATAATTTTTTTAAAAATGTTTTTTAAACAGACTCTTTGTGCCACCATAATTGTAGAAAAAAAAATCTAAAAAGAATGATAGAAGGGTAGGTGAGTAATGTGAGAATGCCTATTTTTTTTTTATTAATATTATTTTATGGAGTTGGGGATTTATAAAGTAAAGCACTATAACCACACAAAAAACTAAGCTTGTTTGCCCATCACCCACCTGGGCCCCAATGTGTTGTAGAGATGAGGATCATGCCTTTTTCCTTGGTGTCTCATCTACCACAGTCTACGGATTGTGTGAATAAGATAGGTTAATTTTTCCACCCAAGGTGAAATAATTATAAGATGATTCCATTAGCATTATCCTTGATTTTTACTTCACTTAACTTTTTATATTATTGTTTATTTGAGCCTGCTCTCCATTGAAACCACACGAAATAAATGGAATGGAATGAATGAAATGCATGAGCTGGTTGACTAAGATTCAAAGAGTGAGTATGAATGAGGTTGTTTTAAAGTTTTTTTTTTTTTTTAAGAAATGTATCAAAATGAAAGATTATGTGAGAGAATAATTGAAACTATTTTTTCACTTAAAAATATATTAAAATAATATATTTTTTTATTTTTTAAAATTTATTTTTAACATTAATGTATCACTACAATAAAAAAAACTAAAAAATAATTTAATTTAAAGAAAAAAAATCATAATTTGATGAAATGCCGATTCAACTGGTATCTTAAACTGGGCCAAAATAAAATGAATGTTTATTTTTGTATTACAATATACTTTTCACTAAAAATAACATTAACTTGATATATTTTTAGATATTTTTAATGATTTTAATATGTTAATATAATAAATAAATAAAAATTATTTTAATATATTTTCAATTAAAATTAACTTTTAAAAACAAAACAACAGAGAACACTAGCACGCACTAACCATAATTTCTCCCGCCTGTGTTCAAGTACAGCACAATTGCACAATAAATAGAATTATACAAATTGAGATGAAAATTGAAAACAGTTCCATTTCAATTTCATAAATTGCAGTTGGTTTGAAGACTCCATCTAGAAGTCTTTTATTTATTTATTTATTTATTTATTATTATTATTAATGCAAATGATTCAAATTAGATGTGCTTATAGATTAAGAAGATTATTTTAATTAAAAAGAATAACATTAGATGGGTACATGCATCCTGTCAATTCCACCCAACGGGAAACTGAAAGGAAGAAAAGAATCCCCCAAGCAAAGCGTGGCTACTTACCAAGAAGGAGGCCTCTCTATTGTCGGCGGAGGACCTTTCATTGGCAAAGCAAGATCTGATGTCCTAAGCTGCTCATATTGTTTTTTTCATTGGACGATATCTTTCTTCAACACGAGACCAGGACAAATGATCGCCCCACGCCATTTGGTATCACTCCTGGCTTCTTCTATGGGACTTCGGCCCGCGACACAGGAAACACATGATAGCATTTGCAGAGACAGTTAAAAGGTTTCGTACACGGAGGAGATCAAGATTTTGACCCCAAAACTATTTGCTTAAAGAAAAGGAAAAAATTATCATGAAGGTAGCTGCCACCACTCAACTACTAACAGGTTACTCTCCAAAAGGTCGTAGGTCAGCCTGCCCCGGAGGTCTCTCTGACATTCTGAGCTACGGCCTTCAAATATTGCTATAACGGCGGTGTAAAGACACCAATTTCTAACGACATTTGATGGACCTTACTAATCTCATTCAGAACTCAAATGACAGCTGATGGACACTGCATTTCTGCATTCAAAACTCAACTAATTACATTTATCAGCTCAGCTACAGAGCCCATGGCTGCAACCCCACCTCTTTCAAGCAGAGAGAGAGCCAGCTCACTTTCATGCCACCCTCTCAATCCACTTGCCAATTTCCTCAATGTTTCCAGCTTCACGACTTGAATCCACGCTGGAGCAAAACTCACTACTAGACCCACTACACAAGATACATAAGCTTTCCATGTCGCTGGATGGCAGCCAAGTGAAATATTTCCTTCCAACACTCGAACCAAGAAGTCCATGTGGACGCCGACCACTCGCGCTCTTCTAGACAATGCCCATGCTGGAGGTGTGGGCCCTATGCCCCATAAAGCTGAGCCCGACAGAACCACCATGTATGCCATTGCATACCCTTCCAATATACGGGACACGGCACTGACCTCACCAAGTTTCTCTTTTTTGGATGAGAGCAGCCATGTTGGGATAGTCTCCAGGTAAAGCTCTTGAATCAGATTCATCCCACCTGACAAGCATAACAGGCTCGCACCCAGTATGGCAACTTCCCTTGCCTTGGCAGCTGCATGGGATAGGGATGCCTGGCTAGACTTCAAGCGAGAGGAGTCCATCCCAGTCCACCTGGTGGCTAATTCCCTTGCATACTCTGTTACAAGACCTATGACCACACCATTTATGTATTGAATGTCCTCTATAGTCCGACAAGAGCGAAGGTACAGGAATCCAGGTGCGAGGGAAGGAGAAACACCAGGAACTGCTATAGTGGTGCCCAATAGACGACTTACGCTGCTCTGATTGGTCAACAAAGATGTGGAATCGTTAAGTGATTCAAGGAATGATGAGAAGCAACTCCTCAGGAGCTGGGCAACGGCTACTTTATTTCGTTTCAAGACAGAGCGAGCACATGATACAACTATGAAGTGATGCCAGCGACGGACCTTTTGGGCCCACAGAGAGCCAATTATAGGAATACTAGGCCAAGGGCAACCTGACGAACAATTTTCCAGGGCAGGCCCAACTACGGCATGTATGTATTCATGGCTCTTGTTGAGTTTGAAAGTGATGGTTAAACTGACCAGAGCTGCCATTGGCAATGGAAGCATGGGAGGTGATTGCCCTGCAAGAGATTATACAGGATTTAGCAAGCAAAACACTAGCATTCTCCTCTTCAAATGACAATTTCATACGTGTCAGTGTTAATCTATAATGTGCATCCAAATATGACAAATAATTGCATCACTGGCTGAGTTGCCTATTATAAGAAGTCCATGAACAAGAGAAGGTAAACCAGAACAGAAGCAATATGAGCATTCAAACACTCAACGAAAGTCTGCACCATGTAAAGTCCCCATAAAGGCAAGGTTAACTGACATAGCTAATTACCTTACAGTAAATACGGTGATCATACAAGAAGGCCTTGTTTAATCATTAGGAAGTTATTTCTACATACAAAGACATGGAAAAGGAGATGAAAGCCTGGTGAAGTACTAATTTTTGGGCCTTGAATGTAGATAGGGTGCAGAGTCTTAACCAGAGAGCATAACTGAATCATGAGAGCATAATCACTTCTTGCAAAAAGGTTGAAGGCAGGATAACACCCTTCTCACAAGTCAGCAAAGATCCTAACTAGGTGATATCCCTTAACAAAAAAAAAAAATTGCTGGTGAACAGCAGACATGAAATGCATTAAAAATTTATCATGCAATAGTAAATCAGTGTAAATAAATCAAAAGAATTTGCTGCTGAAATGTACCAGAGGAACCACATGGAAAATCAACTCCTGCAGCAGCAAGTATTTCTTTTATTTCAGAATCAACAGCTGAAAGGATCGCTGCTGGACTAGGCCAATCAGTTCCATTCATTGGAACTGGTTTCCATATACCTCGAGTGATTTCTGCAGCAAAGTAAGTGACAATGGTTCCAAGAGTTGCCGGAAGAAAGTCAATGAGGTCCCTTAGGCCTGCAAGGATTCAAGAGTTCTCAAGTCTATGCATGCCAGAGGGGAACACATTAGAGAGACTCAATTATACTTATAAATCTTGATAGCACAGCTGTTATTCTTCTAATAACAAGACAGGAGTTTTAGAGATCAAGGAGATAGTTTGAACCCTAACCATAACAAATAAAACGGAAACCAAAGCACAAACTAAAAATCCTTTGCAACAATTAAAGCTAGACTTGTGATTAACCTGTGGTCAAGTCCCGAGATGAAAGTCGTCCATGAGCACAAGCTGTTAAAATTGCCTCAAGAACAAAAGGGATGGCTTCCAACACATCCCATGCAGGAAGCATGGGCCTCTGGTAAGGATCTTCGGCAGTACTTGGAGGGGACCCACATAAACTATTGCTTGTAACTGTTGAAGAATTCCCGGATGAGGACCCACTTTTAGTCATTTTCCGGTAAATCATGTTTAAGACTTTATTAGCAACCTCATGAACAGGATTTCCAGTGGAAATGCCAGAAAGCGGAGAGGCTATACAGGACTTGTTCTGGCAATACCAAGCTCGCAGTTTTGGATAAAAATCAACATATTCGGGTTTATCTGATGAATATTCATGCTGAACCTGATTGCTATTAATTTCATCCTGGGCAGAATAATTGTGAGATGCAATGCGACCATTGCGCAATAATAATAAATACTCCAAAGTGAGTTCACCTCCAATGGCTCCTCCTCCTGTTAAGCACTGCTCGATAGGGGGTCTGTAGAATTTCCATAGACGCAGAAGAAAGAGAAAGGCAGAAGAAAAAACCATGTAAATGGAGGGCTCATCACCTTTGCTTGATATGTTACTTGATGTAGGCACAAGTGACCCGAACACCTCACAAAGAGGCATTAAAGAAGCTGCAACTTCAGGGATCTACATGAACATAAACAAAGATCCATCAGAACTCAAAGAAGATCCAACTTGCAATACTTTATAAGTGTCTAAGAGGCGGCGATAGAAATTCAAAACAGATTTCAGCAGTTCAAGAACAATGGGTGTGTAAGAATAGCATATTAATGATGGATAGTGGTTAAGGCACTGGTTGGTGCAGCTTCAGCATATGCATTTGATTTCATGTTGGCCTTAGGCTAAAACAAATGAGATGATCCTGCTAAAACCTGCTTTGACCAGCCAAGCAGCCCACATAGCTCTTTAATAATTCATTATTCTTACGATTAAGAAAAGCCCACATCAATGTGACACAAAGTCACCTGAAAAACAGCAAATAGATTCAAGACAAATAGCGGGCTGGATGGCAAGATATTAATCCTATAATAGCCAGCATGGATAAATAAATGGCTTTGTTTGAGAAAGAGTGAGAAAGAGTCTAAAGTCATTGCATACTCGAGGAGTAAATACCATAAAAAGGAACAGTACTTCACCTACCAAACCATGCAAAGAAAGCACATGGACAGTATCAATTGAAGAAGCTCCAGAAAGGATGGCACTTAACATAGGCATATAATCAATTAAGTGACTCCTTTGTCCAGTATGTGTAGAAGGCTTAGGAGGAGAAAGAAGCTTCACCACGTAGTGCAGCACATGTTCCTGACAAACATTAAAAAGAAAGGATAGAAAAAACATCTTCAATTAAGAAACACTAGTAAACACACCCCCATCCCTAGTCCACAGCAAGTCAACAAATCTAAAAATGCATGTTCATCTTCCTTTGGCAGGCATTGATCAGAGCAAACAGTACACTCAAGAATTGAAACTTATGAATAAAGCACTAAAATATATTGGCTAAGAACTACTATTTTCTACAATGGTCACCAAACAAACAATTTGGGAATTTTTGGCATCAATATAGTACACATACAAACCTGAATGTTCCATCCACGGCTTAGGGATGCACCGCAAAGAATTTTTGCCGCTGCTGACCTCTCCTCCACTGACCCATTTAATGCAATATCATATAGCTTCTCTATCTCTGCTAAACTTTAACAGAAGAGCAATGAAGGAGATCAGTTACAAGTATGTCAACTAGAGGTTAATTGGAAAATTTTCTATTCTACCTTGGAGCAGGTGTTGCGAGTAGAAAATTCACGAGAGAATTACTGAATGGCGTTCCTTCCATAAATATTACCCAAGGAGATTTTTGAGCTGGTGGTAAATCTATAAATGAGATGACTGAAGCAGACACATAACCAGGCCAATAGTATACAGACGTGTCTATTAATTTTCTTGCAATGCAAGCTTCGATAATGAGATGCCTCAAATTACCACCTGAAAAGGATAAATATTGCCAAGATACCGTGTAAAGCAGCAGCCAGTTAAATGTATCTGTGCATTTCAATCCATAAAGTATGGATTCAGAGTTGGAATTTTCTATGATCCTAGATGTGAACTAAATACTTCTAAGATACCTGCATTTATATCAGAATCGCTGTGAGTGCCACAAACTGAACCACCCCTTGCACTCTTGGAATTAGAAATGAAGCTGGCTGCCTTTACAGCTGCAGCATTAGCTGCACCAATAACTGATGCTGGAGGGCATAAGAGCCCGGAGAATTGTCCAAGGACCTGAAGAGAGGAAATAAGCCCATTTTTTCTTGAAGTTTGGCCCTTCCCATCCACTTGATTTTCATGTCCATCAATCTCTATGAACCCAGATTTTGCAGCTCCCTGAAGAGAAGAAGAGCAAAACTTCGCCTCGTCGTCCATAATATTAGCAATTGCTAAAGGGACAATGGTCAAAAGGATACAAAGACGAGACTCAAGATGTGGAATAGGGCCTTCCAGAGGGTCATGTTCCTGCAGCGAGCCATGAAATGGAATAAGCTTCAGACTACACGGAGATGCATATGTTCTGCAAGAAAAAAAGTTAGGATAGATAGATCTCAACTCGTTGCACAAGCCGAAGAGCAGAAAGCCAGAGTGCTAGGAAGGTTTCTTGCCAGCTTGCCCGATTAAAAACCTGAAGCAACATAATTGTTTCTGCAATTATAACATGCAAATCAGAAAATGTGTCATTGCCACTTCCACACGGTTTTTTTTAAGTACTCAAAATATGATTTTTAGGGGAAAAAAAAAGAAAAAGAAAAACCATGCATTTTAGAAAGTCAATACATATACCTACCCAAAAGCACAAATATAGATTGAAATATGCACATATAACTTCAAGATCATTACCTGTGAGCATACTAACTCCTGAAGTAATAAGAAGTTGCTTCCCATCCATTATGTGCTCTAGGTAAATATCAAAGGGAGCCCAACAAGCAGACTGTACAGATTCAGAATTGCAATAGGACAGCCGCTTATGTGGTTGTCTGATATCCGTAAGCATCCGAACAAGTTGGCCCTTGTTTAACTGGTATTTAAAATCACACACGTTGCGGATGCTGGCTGAGAATCTTTCAAAAACCTGGCTTGCAGGCTTCATACTTGAGGATGCCAATTTATTGGCTTCAGAAAACCACAGCCTCTGTAGGAGGCCATGGAACTTTTCAGGCCTGTGAAGGAAAATATTGAAACAAATGTAGAAAAGGTGGCTTGTAGCAACAGATGTGAATGTACGTGGTTCAGACATTTACAACCTTAAGAAATGGGATGGCATTATACAAATTTTAATTATACTAAGTAGAGTATAGATGTGAGCATAGTTCTAATAGCATGCGTAAAATAAAGAGGCAATGTTTTCTTCTTGGTCCCATGATTCTTTTCTCCAAAAAGAAAAACGAAGTATAACAGCCATTGGCTTCTTTTTTACTTCTTGTTGTGGAGATGGCAATCCAACTTGTTCAGCTCCAATTCATCACAAAGGTCTCTACTTAACATTTATTGTTAAACAGTTAAAGAAAAGTGACAATGGAACTCTTTAATTTTGAGAAACATATCCAATTCTAATCAGATATGCCTAGTGGGCGACCTCAGTAAAGAAAGCAACCACTGTATAACATGAACTATAAAAGAGTAACTCGCTATGCTTCAGTTTCTAGTTAGTTGGCTATGTAAGTCCTTCTCCCTCATTTTGTTCTGTCGTATCATCTTTTAAGCTCTTATAAGTTATAAGAGAGTAGAAATGCAAAGACAGAAAATAATGAGAGAAATTTATTAATTATGGCATTTGGGTTGTGATCTCATTGGTGATAAGTGTTTCCTTCCACGTTCATGTGCAAATGAATGGTTCCTGTTTTGGTGTACAACTCTTACATTTTAGAACAGTAGGACATGGATGATTACAGGCACATGTTGATCCATATATAGATGCCATCCCCAGCATACCATAAACTATCCTAAGAACATGAGCTTGAGGGTACACAAAAGAGTACCACTACCAATCAAGTCATTATGGGATTCACAATCAGAACATAAAATGAGAAAAAAACGAATATAGCAATTAGAGAACTAAAAGTGTAAAGATTGATAAAGAGCAGAAAAGATGGGTTGAAAGTATGCATTATCAAAGTAATGTCAACACAAAGTTGGCACCATCTTCGTTCACATTAGCATCAAAAGAATAGGAGTAAAAAAAAAAAAAGATACACACAATTCAGTTGTGGAAACAACAATAGTTATTCAGTGGCAAAGTAAATAAGAAATGGAAATGTATCATACATGTTAAAGTGTACAAGGCGGAGCAGAACTACAGCTTTTCTGCTTTCCATAAGCTTTGCCAGCACTTCCATGGACATGATAGTATTTTTCTTCCTTAAAAGCTCACGATGCTCATTTCTCTCAACACTATAATCCCCTCTGGAATCCATGTCCATATCCTGGAAATTATCTGTTCCCAATGGTCCCTCTTGTATATCTGAAGATTTTATCTGTAATCCCATATCATCAAAAGTGCTATCAATCAATCCAACAAAAACGGTAAAAAAGAACAACACCAACAACTGTCCAAGCTCTGAAAGACGAACTTCATAAGTCCGTGAAAGTTGAAGAGCAGCATCAACAGAATTAATTATCCTGAAAAAGCAAGCAAAGCATGATTCTTTGAGAAACGTCCATAGTTACTCGGCTAGAGTATTGAATAGTGCCACAAAACCAGGAGAAAGAAAATGACAACATGAAATCTAAATTGCCATTGAAAACACAAACACATTACAGAAGCACAATCAGGCAGTAAAAATCATCAGACAGCCTCCTAACCACCAATATTTCCACAGAGAGATACTATAGGAATTAAAATTTGGCAGCAAATACTCAACAAGTAATTTAATATTACAAAAATCCACCTCTCTCCTCTTCTTACTTTAACAATGAATACTTCTTAATTTATCAATTTAAAAAAAATTGGAAAAAAAAATGTTTGATTGCTGCCTGCATCCTAACCTTCAATTCAATTCAATTGAATTAATTAAACAGGATTGGCACAGAAATAAAAACATACTTATCTCTGCAAGCATCATCAACAGCTGTATCAAGCGAAAACGCGTATCTGCTGAAAAGTTCCAGAAACAATCTATAGGCCTCCGGTTGAGACCGTCGATTCGGAATCACTCTGCAATCAATCAACCAATACAATAAAAAGAACTAATAATAATTATTTAATCAATTAATAATAAACATAAATTCTTAAAAATTAATTATACCTAGAGGAGAGGAGAGACAGGACGTGAAGCGGAGAGAGGAGGCGAGAGGAAAGAGCCTGTTGTAGAAACTTCCAGGTAGAAGCGTTGTTGTTATCGAAACAGAGATGAGAGACTAAGATTTCAGCTAAGTCAGGGCTTGGCATTTCCATTTTTAACGATTTTAAACATTTCACAACTTCCATCGCCCACACTAACGGCGATTCCTCTCGTCTCTGATCCTGTCTCTGTGAAAGGCATTCCTTCACTTTCTCCAGTAATATCAGTTTTCTTCTCTCTGATTCTTCACTCTCTCCTCCTCTCGTCTTCTCCATCTCCATCTCCATCTCCATTGCTTTCTTTGTTGTGTGGTAAATGCTAAACGGAGTGTAGTAGTAGCCAGTCAGTTACTCTGTTTTCCTGCGCAGTAGCATTGGCATTGGGCCTCTCAATTCAATAATAATTGACGGCAGATTTTGTATCACGTGATGGTCGCCCACGATATTTATACTCCTTTCTGTTTCAGGATAAACTTCGTTTTTGTCCCTATAGATTCATTAATCTTACTATTATACCTTTATACTTTAAGGTTTTCCAATATTACTCTTCTAGTTTCCAAAGTTCCTATGTTAAACCATTAAATCTTGTTTTTTCCCTAATAGATTCATCAATGGTTCAGTTATACCACTGCAGTTTAAAATTTCAAGGCGTTACTCTTCTAGTTTTTTATAAGTTCTAATGTTAAATACTCCATTAATCAATCTATATTTTGAATATGTTTTTTTGAGTTTTTTTTGTGTTTTTGATAGTTTTTGTGAGATAATATATGATGAAATCGGTGAAGAACTTCAACGAATCTCTTTGTGTTTTTTCACGATTAACAACGAACTGGGTCGTACTGGTGTGGATTATGCTGGTGTTAACTACAAAATAACTCCCTAATGGTTAAATTGATTTTTGTTGTTCAAGGGATAAACAGGTAAAAAAAATTATTTACACGATGAAAGAAGTGATTTTTTATGTATAGTCGAGAGATGAGAGCTTTAACATCTCGCTTACAATTAAGTCTTATAAAAACTTATCTTACCCTGCAAGATAGCTATTCTAAAAAGATTCTTACCTTGTACAATAAGAGATCGAGTTTCATTAGTTTAGGAAGCAGTGCTTGATTGGCTTTGTTGTTCATCCAATAAAAAGTGAGTATAAGTATTTTATTTATTGAATTGTGTGGTAAAATTTATTGTGTGTAAAGATACTCAAATAAAATAATATAAGAAAACTGTTCAAAATAAAAGAAAATATGTATAAAAATACAAAAAAAAAAAACCAAGTTTTTCTCACACTAACCTGAGCCGTAAGCAGGAAAGTTGTTGCCTCTACTTGCTTGGTTTGGCCAGGCAATCTAGGTTTTTGATGTCACTAGCAAAATATATATATATATATATATATAATTGAGAGGAAGAAGCTAAGAATTAAATTAAATAAAAATATCAAAAGTAATAAGAAGTAAAAATTGCATGGGTAAAATTGAGATATTCGAATTATAGAGTGAAAAGTGGAACATTGATGAATCTAAAATGCAAAAACAAACCTTGAATCATTAGAGCTTGTACGTGAACATATATGGCTAGGATTGTTAATAGGCCTCCGAGGCGTGTATATATACAAAATTGCGGTATAAGTATCAATATAGCCGAATTGTGAATCTTGAAGGACTGTCTGTATCATTATTTATCCTCCGGTTAGTTTGTTGTCCGCCTAACACACTCGTGTCACGGTGCCAGTATTATATAAAAAAATCACCTACCAATCAAAATATATTTATTCTACACACCCGACCCTTGGACACTGTCATCTCCGCGGGCCTGTTGTGTGACCATAGGACGTGGCTCGATCGGTTGCGAGTCAAGTTAAAGAAAAAATAAAAATGAAAAGAGGGAATTAAGAACTACCTACCTCCTTGTTGCTAGAGTTATACGAATAGAGGGGTTGAAACTAGAGGGCTCGTGTGTATGGATATTTATTATGTTTGAAAAAATTTATAAGTATGTAAAAAGAAATTAATACTTAAAAAAATTATTAGAAGAGTGAGATGAAATATAAAAGATTTTATATTTAAAATAATTTTATAAGAGGTCATGAGAAATTTATGAGAAAAAAATAGGATAAAATTTTAAATGGGTGGTGTAAATCTATAAAGAGTAAATCTTTATTTAGAAAATATTTTAAAAAACTAGGTAAATCTAAAAAGAGTGACCTTTCATGATACTCATATACTTGAAAGAATATTTTAAGCAAGAATATTTTTCTAACGTAGATCATGTTCATGAATTTTGCTGCTTTGATTTGTTGTCAAGTTCATATAACTATTCTAAGTTGATATTAAATTGAAGAAGCTACCACGGACGAAAGTGGTGTCCAATTAGGATTTAATTAATATTTCTTGACGTTGAAGGGGAAGGGGACTTGATGCATGATCAAAGGCATTCTATATATATATATATAGCCCATCATAATTAACCAGCTAGGTTGATGAACTATGATATCATCGATCTCTAAATAATGAGATTTCTCATATTTTATTAATGAAATTAAGATAAATTAATGTGTTGTCCATGAATTTAATTTTATATGATTGTTTTATTAATATCTAAAGAGTTTGGGCCAACTAATGATTATGTAACTTTTTAATAATCATGAGAAGACTTGAACTTATGATCATTAGAGAATAAATTCAAGACCTGACCAGTTAAGTTACTCCTCAGAATTTATAAAATGTTGTTTTTAATATATATATATATATATATATATATATATATATATAAAAGTTGATGCTTTGCTTGCTCTTAACTTATTCCTTGATAACAAGACAGGAAAGAAAAGATTCCCTGATAATGGTAAATTCATGAATGTATAGTGTACTTGGAACCAAAAAAAAAAGGAAAAAGAAAAAAAAAAAGAGTGGCCAAGAAATTGCATGTCCATGCAATTAAAAATGCTCATGGAAGCAGCTCACAAAAATATAATTTGATGCCAAGACAAGCAATAGTAAACCCACTAAGAGAGGAAAATGGAGATGATGACATCCTAACCACAGCCCCATCTTTGCTTTTAGAGTCCTAATCTTTCGTTGTTGCCTCTTAAGATGGAAAAGATGTTTCTTTGGCAAATCCCCAAAATACCTCCCAACCCTTTGGTTTATACCAAGTTTATCCCCAAACATACAATTTTGATTTCTCAACTTTAGTCTTTTTTTTTTTTTTTTTTTAGGGTTTGTTAAAAGATAATGCTAAATTCTTTATAAGATGGGATCGTTTTTAAGTATGATTTAATTAAGATTGATGGTCAAATATAAATATAATATTTACATAGTGTTTGATGTTGTGGTAATTGTTATTTTTTCAAAGTATTTTTCTCTTCGAAATATATCAAAATAATATATTTTTATTTTTTTAATTTATTTTTAACACCAATACATTAAAACGATCTAAAATTATATAAAAAAATTATTTTAAAACAAAAAAATCAAAGATTTTCAAAAGCAATTCTTAAAGGATATCTTTCTCCAAATATATCTGGTATGATTCTCGCACGTTTTCATTAATTATTATTAAATGATATTTAAGTATATATTTTTTTTAAATAGTTGAAGATATATTTAAGGAATCTAAGAGATTTGGAAAAAGAAATTACTATATTTTCTTCTGATCAAGGATGAAATAATTCAGATTGATGATTAAAGAAGGAGCTTGCCTTTAGGAACTAAGCCATCTTTCCAACCATTAAGCTGCTTGCTTCTATTTGGAACATATGGACACACAGAAATCCCTCGAAATTCATGAATCATGATCTTGCATCCATCATCAAAATATCAAAATATCAAATATCTCTTCGATTTGACTAAAAAAACACCCTCAAATAATAAAATAACAACTCATTGCATATTTATTAATATAATAAATAAATAAAAGAAGCTCTAGCAACTATAAATAGGCATGCATGTGACCCCCTTGGAATTACAAATCCTAAGAAGAGACAATTTTGAAGGAAAAAAAGAAATGGATGTGGAATCGTCAAAAGCTGCTGCAATGAAAGCTGAATCTCCTAAGAAACACAAACGCAGAAACATTTGTTTAGGGGTGACCGCAGCTGTGATCCTCTTTATTTTTCTGCTTTTGCTCATCTTGGGGTTAACGGTGTTTAAGCCTAAACAACCGACAACCACCGTGGATTCCACCTCCATCAGTGACATGAAGGTTTCTTTTGACATAGCCAGGCTAAGAGTGGATGTAAACGTGAGTCTTGACGTGGATCTCTCTATCAAGAATCCGAACAAGGTGAGTGTCAAGTACAAGAACAGCTCTGCTTTTCTGAATTATAGAGGCCAAGTTGTTGGTGAAGCTCCAATTCCTGCGGGTAAGATTTTAGCAGACAAAACACAACCCATAAACGTAACCGTTACACTTATGGCAGATCGGTTGTTGTCTGATTCGCAGTTTTTTTCTGATGCCATGGCTGGTACTATACCCTTTAATACCTTGACCAAGATTTCTGGAAAAGCTAGCATTTTTAATCTGTTTAATGTACATATCACTTCTACCAGTAGTTGTGATCTTCTTGTTTTTGTTTCTAATAGAACTATAGGGGATCAAAAGTGCAAGTATAAGACAAAATTGTAGGAACCCTTTTGTTCTTTTCTTTCCTCTCTCTTGTTTCTTGTTTTAGATTATAGTGCTAGTTTTTCTCTTTCTTTTTGTGTTACTAGTTCTTGTTGATTTTGATTGAGATGATTATGTATTAATAGAGCAACATCATATTGTGATGCTGATTGCTGTTGGATTGGCCAGATGCAGACATAATTCTTGATTGCGTTTTATGTTTGTTTATGGCAAGGTATTGAAAGCAATTACATATCTTTTCACACTCGCACCTATTTGCAGCTTTCTGGAGAAGCCTTGTTCATGATTTTTTTGTTTCTTTTCCCAATATGGTGTTTTGTATGGATTCATAATTTGCAAAGCTTCAAGACTGATCAGGTACTGTAAATTTATGAGACTAGAATTAGAGATGTGTTTTGTTTCTCCAGCTATGTTGGGGATAAATTGCCCCGCATGATTCAATCCAGTGCTAATTGAAGCAAAAACTCTTCATCTTCAAGCTTCTTTCTGACATCAGATTTTCTGATTTCACCGACTTCTAATTTCACGTTGACTTGTTTTGCCTTTCTATTGCAAAATGTCGTCTCTTATTCTTTTATATGGAAACAGCTTGCTACTGAGGGTTTCTGATTTAGTATTCTAGTCAAATCAGTTTTGTTCCACTTTATAGCTGTACCATGTTTATTAGACTTTCCCCATTTCTGAAGGAAAGAGTTTTAACCAACCAAGTGAATTTGAAACATTCCTCAGGACACGGAAATGTCCAATCTCTCAATGGTAAGGTCATGAGAAATCTGTTGGATTGTCCGGTGTCTCAAAGGCAGCAGTTGCTCAGCTCAAACTAGCTACTCCTATGTTCGTCTCTTTACAACTGAGTTGAACACTTTGCTTGTGATAGCAGGATATCAGAATCATATGTATCTACTAGTGTGATCTCCTTGGTATCTTACATTCATTGTGATTTGCTTTCAGAAAATGAAATTTGACCAGTCGGTCTGTTTTCTTCTGAGAATTCTGATTTACTTTTATGGGCAAGATGATATCAAGATCAAAGCAGCCGTAGTAATATTCTTGTTCTATGATTGCTGCATTATGATTTACCATCGAGATAAATGGTGATTTTGGGGGGTAAAACTAACAGATAATTCAGAAACCCAGGGGTTCCATGCTGCTATATTACTCAGCCAATGCCTATGCTTTGCATCTCCAGACAATAAGGCGTGCAAACCTCAGCAAGTCGTACTCTTTGCGTGTGTAATTTGTTGAGAGCAAAGCATCGACCCAATTAACATTTTTTCTGGAGCCACACGTGTCACAGATTTAGGAAGCCTTTGACATATTGTTCACGTCAAGCAATTGCAATTAAGAGTTAGTTGGAAGCTGAATTGTCCATGTTCATATGAGCATTTGATTACACAGTACGATCCAACTGCTGAAACCATGCCCACGTGTAACTGTTCATCCGTGAGACATCTTCCAGGCTTCATGGCCCAACTCTTGCTTAATTTCAGTATATGAATTGCAAAGCGGGAATCTTCATTGCTTGTTAGGTTCTTTCACTTCACCATCAAGCAATTAAGCAAGGCCTCCTCAAGGGAGGCCCTTCTTCTGAAGTCGTTTCCTGGAGGTGGCAGTGACAAACTACTTCAACAGCATGATCAACGAATCATTGTGACTTGATAAAATGGTTTTAAAAACAGAATAGTAGTGAGTGTGACGGCATCAGATAAGTGAACTTAACCCCCTTGCACGGAAGTTGCTGAGCTCATGTTATCTCTTTTTTTTATTACACTACATGCAACCGATAGTCATCTCGTGAAGAGAACTACTACTAACTTTTTGGGTGTGAAGATCTCCCTTCTTGATTTGTTTGATTCTCTTAACGTTTGCGTGTTCGTACATGGATCATGGTGTGAAAACAAATCGAACTGGTAATTAAATGAGGAGATACTTCATTTAAAGGCCATATAAGTATAATTATGACCAATATTTGGTAGAGGTTAGAGGGGGCAAATATAAGCCAAACAAGTTCTTCCATTCGTAAAAGTAAGAAAAGAAAAGATTGTCTGGGACTCTGGGGCGATGATGGTGGGAAATTATTAAAAGCCTCCAACCCCCAACACCCTGTTTGGTAGCTGGCACATCCATGCATTTATACCTCCTCCTTCCCACCTGTACTGTTTGTGGCCTGTATTTATAACTCTTGTGGATTCCCTATATGTCCCTTGTCCTCCTTCAGAATCTCAATAACTAGCCAAACCCTATAGGCATCAATGACAGAAACCAACGACCAAGGACGTGGTCCTAAGGCTAGAAGAAGGTGTTTCATTGTTGGTGGGGTGATTCTCCTCTTGCAGTTGCTGCTATTCATTATTTTTCTTATCCTAGTATTGACAGTCTTCAAGCCTAAAGCGCCCCAAACCCAGCTGCTATCAGCTACCCTCGAAGGCATCTCTCCTCGCATCTCATTCCCTGTTGTTAATATCCAACTTAACATCACCCTCAACCTAACACTCCTCGTCAAGAATCCTAACCATGTCAGCTTCAAGCACGGCCCCGGAAAGAGCTACCTTCTATATCGAGGCGATGAGGTGGGAGATGCTGACCTGTACCCGGGCCTGATACCCTCTAAGGGCACCGAGACACTTCCTTCCCGGCTTACTATACAGGTGGATCAGATGGCAGCTGATATGTCAGCTTTAATCATTGATGTTCTAGCCGGACAGATTGTTCTGGAAACACGCACTAGAATTCCAGGCAGGGCCACCTTCCTGAAGATATTCAAAAAGCATGCTGTCGCTACATCTGATTGTCGATTCACTATTGATATTCCTTCCCTGAAGATTCAAAGCCAGGAATGCAAGAACATGACTAAATTTTGATTAAATCAACTAAAGCATGCATCCCCACCACGCTTCTTCAGTTTTGCCTTGCGCACCATATACGTAGGAAACAGTAAGCAAGCTGGTCAAATAGTTCTTCTGTTCATCAGTTTCAATCGTTTTAGAGAATCCAAATCCATTATTTGTGTGCTGCGTATATTCTGTGTGTTTTTCTCAGCCACTTCTAGAGAGTAGGGAGTAGAGGCTGGAAAAACATCTGTATATTGTAATCATCTGCAAACACAACTACTGCTATTTTATTTTCATTTTTGCTACTAATGGTTACGCAATTCGTTGTATCTCCACACATTGAGCAGTTTGAACTAGTATTTAGCAATTATTGTTAGCATGCAAACTTTTTTCAATCACCAGTCTTATCACAACAATCGATACTTGGTTAGAAATAAGCATCTCATTCCATTTTAAATAGTAAGTGATGCCGAGTTTCAGCAAAGTTGATTTTTTGAAGAGGCGAAACCATAAATTGGTGAAATACAAAAGTTAGAAGGATATCTCAATCACGATGGTAGTACTTAGCAGCATAATAGCATTTGTGTTTCCTACTTTCTAACGTTTAGATGTAATTTTACATCTACTTCGAGAAATCAGAGAAGCTAAGCATTTGTGTTTCCTACTTTCTAACATTTTGATGTAATTTTACATTTGCTTCGAGAAATCAGAGAAGCTAATCAAAGACTGGATCTCATTCATTTATTATGGAGCACAAGATGCCAAAACCATTCGAAAGACAAATACTCTAAATGCAGGACTAACAGAATAATTTTTCCATCCCATTTAATACAAATTAGTAAAGTAAATAGTACGTAAATTATGATGGAGCACAAAATGTCAAACCCATTAGATAGCACAAAGACGAAGAAAGAGAAAATTAATAAAGTAGCTTATTAATGCACAGGTGCTAAAAAGTATTCCAAAGAGCCCGTAGTTCAGTTGTACCATTGCATAAGCAAGAGCAATGAGGATTCAGGTTGAAGTTCCATCTTTGTCAATCCAACCTTAATAAATAAATAAAGTTCTTAAACATGAGGCATTTCTTCATTTACTATCCCTCCTTCATTTCATATCTTGCCTAAAAAATGACCCTGAACAGGCATGTAATGCTTTTGCACCATTATCAGCAAAAGTTAATTTAACTCCAAAAAAGACAAGAAGGCATTCTTTTTTATTAATTTCAACAATTCACATTATGAGATACAAACATAATGAACTCCTATGGGTAGAGTCATAAGAAAAAAAAAGTACACTTGTCGCTACAGTTGCTCATTTCCAAAAGTAAATACGCGTCAAGAATTCCTATACAATGCTACAACTACATTGTGATCTTTGTCCGGCAAATCATCCTAGTTAAATAATATCTGTATAGACCACAAGTTATGACTTAGAGGCACATATGTCAACAGCTTTCATACAAAATACATTATGAAATCTTATAAAATTAGTTGGCAGCACTGCATCCTACTCTCATCAGATCAGATAAGCACAAGTAAATCACCTTTAGAATTCAAGCTTTCTGCATAATCCCAAATCAATAATCCTAGATTTACCTTTTCGCTTCAGAGGAGCGGCGGGACAAGTATCAGGAACTCCGGTTATAATAGGAGCTGCAGGCGGTGTTGTGCAGTCATCAGAATCCCATTCTAATTTCGTCATTTCTTCAAGAGCACCCTCAGTCTGCTTCGAAACAATAGCTTCCAATAAACTTTCATACACAGATTCAAACATCTCTTCATCCGATAAGAACTCCACATCATCACCAAAACTCCCATTTCTCAAGGCTCTGAAAGAAGAAGTAAAATTAAGCCGGCGCACAACACTGGCCCTCGCTTCATCATTGTATTTCTTGCACTGAGGAGCCAGGATTTTGTCTTCATGGCCAGGAGCAAAAGGGTCAAAAACACCGTCCTTGGGTGTTCGTGGGCTGCTAAAGTTGTCAAAATGGTCCTCACTTCTGTTGGTTTTAGAGGTAAAGGAGAGAACTTTGGGCAGTTTTTTAACTAAAGTGACTGGAGAGAGTGGGAAATCCCCAGTCTCTTTGATAGAATCAGGGGTGACAGGACCTAGATATGCCTCAACAATGGCCTTGCTAGCTTGCTCATCTTGGGTTTTGTTTGTTTGGTCCGTACAAGATTCAGAATCCATGGTAATCAAACAGCAAATGAGATATCTGTAAGAAAGAGCAAAAACAATCAATGACAACAACTACCCCTAATCAGCTAATAATCCAAAGAAAAGTTTGCTTCACAGCTCCTAATGAAAACCCTAATTCACTAAAACAATAACCAGTAAACTATCTTTCAAATCCTAATTAAAACCCTAAATAAACAAGGTTTTCACAAGCACTAGCGTCAGTTATTTTCTATGAGAGGGAAGATAGAAATGTATGAATAGCAGCGGAACGTGTAGTAGATTAGAAATCGGAAATCTTGACATAAGGGCTTACCTGACTTGGACAGGGAGAAAAATGTATGATTTTTGCAGCGGAGGGGGAGCAAGTTGAGAACGTAGAAGAAGAGAGAGGTGGGAAAACGGCAGCGTTTTTTTTCACTCAGTCACTCGTTTTCGCGTTTCGACTAGGGGAGGGCTTGTCCATTCTAGGGACAGAAAAATATGTTAGGGTTGGGTTGAGCTTGAGTTTTTAGTTTTGAGTTGGAGTTGGAGGCCAGTTATTGCGAGCGTGTGCGCGTGGGAATCTAGGACTAGATGATGTCTGGGGTTGTAGTTATTATGTGTTTTTTTAAAAAAAATTAATTAATTATTTTTTATATTTTTTAATTATTTTAATGTGCTGTATTAATAATAAATTTTAAAAAATTAAAAAATATATTATTTTAATATATTTTCAAATAAAAAATACTTTAAAAAATAATTTTTATTACATTTCCAAGCAGACTATAAAACTAGGAGGAGCTTAGTATGAAAAATTAATTTGAATTTGATGACATCACAAGAAATGACTCCAATTTATGATTTTTTTTTCTAAGGATTATAATTATTATATATAATAAAATTCTAGATTTCATGTATGCGCTCTGTTGCGGGCTAGACAATGGTTTTCTACATAAAAAAATGGTAGGGTAATAAAATCTGAAACCCTAGTAATTGTTTTAATTGATAATTTAAATAATATGAAAAAAATAATAATAATAAATAAACTGATAAAAAGGTTAAAAAAAAACCTTAGCATATCTAGGTTATCAAACAACTCCATGATGAAAAGTAAAACTGTAAAAAAAAAAAAACCAGAAAAAGCCTTATTGACTTAGGTGAACTCGCAAACTTTGCGATTATAAATATAAGATTAGGATAATCTCGTAGAAAGAAAATAAAAATAAAAACTTGAAGGATAAATTTGAAATAAATCAATTAAAAAAGATAAAAAAAAAAAAGTCAATCCAAGTTAACTTTTGAAACTAGTTATTCTTGCCATAAACTCAGAACTTAACTTATAGAAGGCAGACTATAAGAAATAACAAAGCAAAACTCTAAAAAAAAGGATAAAAAATAAGAAAACATCAACTAATATATATATTAAAAAAAACAAAGCAAACCTACTAAACATCACCTAATCTTTAAAACTTGCAACCTGTGAAATATAGAACTTTAGTTCAATAAAGAAGCTTAATTCCAATCCGATTTAATTTTGAAGAATGAAATTGTAAAAAAATATGAATTAAAAAAAACTTGTCAAAACAAATAAAAGGTAGCAACAAAAAGAATTGGGATAAAACTTGATAGATAAAAACCCCAAGAATGATGAAATTGCAAAAAGACAATTTAAAAATGACCTCAATTAAAACAAATAATAATCAAAAGAATAAAGATCAAATTTGAAAGATTAAAAAATAATACGGGTGAGATTGAAAGATATTTGTAATTTGATAGATTATACAAAAAAAAAAGTAATCAAAAGGTAAATAACTAAATGTGAAGGAAAATGAAATTGAAGGGGTTGGTCTGAAAATTTGAAGGGTTGGTATGGTATTTGAAAAGAAAAAAACATATAAAATTTAAGAAATGAATTAAAACAAAGCAAATAGTTATAAAAAAAACCAGGGACAAAATCAAAAGAAATGGAGCTTGAAGAGATAATATGGGATGTGGAGAGCCAAACATGACTTTAAAGGAGAAAAAAGAGAAAGAAGAGGATGTCTCGATTCACTAGAGGTCCGGCGAGCACATGCGTCACCTAGAAAAAAAGAAAAAATTGAGATGAATCCAGTGGTGTGGCATAATCAATTTTTTGACCACCGTGTTTAGTCATATGTGTCGCTCGAAGGCGACGGAACGGCTAAGACGTTTAACGCGTGCATCAACAACAAATTTTAATGGTTTTTTTAAAACACCATCCTATCCTTAGAAACCTAAGCTTAATTATAAAAATGAAAAAATAAAGCAATTACGAATTAGTTCCTTAAGTGAAGCCTTAAAAAATTTGAATCCAAAGGTAATAAAATAATTATGCTATACCAAAAAATATGAAATGCTAAAAAAAAACCCTTAAATTATAGTTAATTAATTATTTGTTTTTAATAGCAACAAAGTGATTGAACCATGCAAAAGATTAATTAATGAAAAGATGGAGATATCCTTTAACAATTCACCAATAACAAATAAATAAAATAAAAAGACTATTTTACCCATAGAAAGCACTTAAATAAGAGTGTTTTTAAGAATAGAAATGTCAATTTACTATTACAATCCACGTGAAACAAATACCAACACGTTTGACAGGCACCCATTCCTACCATCTCGACGTGGGACCATTCATTCAGGGACCGACACCTCGAAAAGAAGGAGAAAACATTGTGACCATGAACCCTAATTTTAGCATTGAAAATTAAAATCGTTTCCCACGCTCCACGGCTGACGTTTGTTTTCTTCTCGTCTTTTCCCCCCCAACTTTTCCCGAGAAAAGCATTTTGCAGGGAGATATTTTGTTATGTGTGCGCACCGCAACAGGCCGCGTGTTGGGACTTGGGAATGCAATGCATGCTCCAATGGACCAAGACCTCTTCCGTGAATTTGATTTGACGCTCTAATTTCTTCGAAATTTCTCGTGTCATTGAAGAAATTATTTTTTAAAATATTTTTTATTTTAAAATATATTAAAATAATATTTTTTTAATTTTAAAATATTAATATATCAAAATAATCTATAAATATCAAAAAA
>Ga0325411_1002019_pt1 | contig 22767 bp, 6 predicted proteins | sample PopdelMetagenome_13_FD_206181 | JGI IMG/M metagenome (GOLD analysis project Ga0325411, IMG submission 206181) | Populus deltoides microbial communities from Bellville, Georgia, United States - Xylem-PdIQD-R4 | ecosystem: Host-associated > Plants > Phyllosphere > Stem > Wood/Secondary xylem... | reverse complement strand
AAATATATATTAAGATATTTAATCTTGAAATATAAAATATTTATCCGGTTATATTTGCTAAATTTATTTATTAAAATATTTTTTGTTTAAGCAAACAATAATAAAAATAAAAACATAAATTAAATTAAATTGATCAGATAAAATAAAAGGGAAAAAAATAAATCATGCAAGGCTGGACATGTAGGAAATATTATCTAGAAAAAAAATTATTTTCAAAAATAAAGTTCATTCGTGCAAAAGATTAAAAAATATAAATAAATTGAAAAAACTATTTAAATTTAAATGCATAATTTGAAAAACAATCATCATTTAAAATAGACTCTCTAAATAAAATGAAAGAGAAAAAAAACACTAATTTAAATATAAATTAAAAAATAGAGAATAAACCAAAAACAAATCATTAGTAAAAATAGAAAGAATTCAATATAAATTTTGGCAGACCATTGCAATTGATGTCTCCCACCCCAGTTTTTTAAAAAAAAACAACAAACAACACGTCGTTTGATTTACTTTTATTTTTGTCATTGTGGTGGTGGAAAATATGAAATTTTATTTTTTTAACTTGAAAATCTATAAAAACATCTCGTAAAAACACCTGTAAAAAAAACCTATAAAAACATCAAAAAAATGTAAAAAACTTATCTATGACCTTAGAAAACCAAAATCAACATGAATTCAAAAATCAATTCAAGCTCAAATGTGTATTTTCAAAAACTTTGAAGGTACAAAAACATCTAATATGAACTCTCTTCATCTAAAGAAACCATTTAAAACAAATATAGTCTTTTTTTGTGGTTTAAGTCATGTCAACAACACTTTTCTCTCTTTACTGTTAGAATCTAGTAACATTTCTCTCTTGTCTCGACTAATGACCAAAAAATAACAAAAATGAATATTTATATCAAAATTAAACTGGAAAAATATTGAGGTACTAAAATTTTGTAATTTGAATTATTTTTAAATTTTAAGGACCAAAGTTTGTTTTTTACAAAACTTATGGCATACCATTTATGTTTGGTGTCTTTTTCATTTTAGTCCCTCTTCTTTCAATTTCACTTTTTCATAAGAGTTAAAATCAATTGGTCTTCAATCATGACTGACTAACTAGAAAAAAAAATTAAAAATCAAATTAAAAAAAATATAAGGTTTTAAAAATCCATAATAATATATGAGATAATAAACAATAAAATCATGTATGGTGAAAAACCCACACCAACATCCTACATATTCCGAAAGATTTATTTTCAATGCCTTTTGAACATTCATTTTTTCTACATAGTATATAATTTATTGAATTTTCAAACTGTACTATACCACGAGATTTTTTTTCAAGATGGAATATTTTTATATTTAATTATATTTTGGTTGATAATCAGGGAATTATTCATCATTGCGAGGGAGCGAGAGGAAATCTTCTGTTGAAACTCGAGGTCAGACTCGGAGAGAAATAGCCGCCCTCATGATTAAGATACAAAACGGTCATAATACCAAGTGTTCGAGCATGTTTTACACATTATTACAACCTTTTCACCGTTCAGATCTACTTACTGAAAGAAGACTCGTAAAATGTGAGAACTAGCTAAGAACCACTGGACAACACGGATTGTTTGGGCTACTCGGATCATGAGAAGTATTTCTGTTGTTCGGGGGATTATAGTTATGGTTTTCGTTTAAAATGTTTTTTATTTATAAATATATTAAAATAATATTTTTTTATTTTTTAAAAAATATTTTTAAGATCACCATATTAAAATAATTTAAAAATATAAAAAATTAATTTTTTTTAAAAACAGATATTATACCGCGTCTCCGAACAATCCCCAGTATCCTTTCAGTTCATGAGTTATGAATTTAAATATATTTTAAGTTTTGTGGAGGTTGCAATCCATGCGTGGCGTGTGATGCGGCCAGGGGTCATGGCCACGAGGACGGAATTGTGAATATTAAATTAGAAAAACCGAAGAATATGATGAGGTGGAAAGATAATATAAAAAATATACAAATTATAGATAGATTGTGGGTTAAAATACAATTTCTTATTTAGAAGAGTTAGTTATATTATAAGATATAAAACCTGTACGAATTAACTATTTTTTTAAGTTTAGGGCTCGGGGTTGTTTATCTAGGCTTACCCAGTTACCCTCTAATCCTACTCATGAACATTATAATTATTAAAAGTAGTGTAACAGAAATTTAGCTATTTATGTACCTAAAAAGAATATGTCTCATAAACACAAACAATATTTTTTTTTCTCAAAAAATGCCCCAAAAAACATTTCAAATCTTCCATCTCTATCCCCAACTTAATATCTAAACCGTTAATTTTACAACCTTCAATTTTCACAGTTAAATTTGAAAAACTCAAATATATATATATATATATATATATAAACATAGCAATAAAACATGTGTCAAGAAGAGAGAATAAAAATTATACAGTTTTATCACTAGATTTAAGAGATATAAATATTTGAAATAAAAATGAAAGAATTTTTATGGTGGGCAGTGCTCACAGTAGATTCAAGTGAGTCCCTTCAAAAAATACACAAGACTCGCCGCTTAGGATAATAATAGATAGCTTGTTTTCCATTTAGATGACATGAATCTATTTCAGCTACAAAAAAAATTAATTAATATGGATATTCAAATCAGTTTATGTGTATTTTAATTAATTTTAGAGATTCTAAAATTAATAATTATATAAACTTTCAATAATTATCATATTAATAATCATAAAATTCTAATATAAAATTAAAAAAAAAACTTTTCAATTTCAAAATCTTCCCTTTGAATTATCTGCTAAATAGATATCTGTCTTGGCAAACTTGCTTGCTAGTTGTGTCTCAGCCTAGATGAGCCTAGACCTGGCTCTGGGTAGCAGGTTTGATCATTTTTCCTTTACTTTTCCCACCCATTCCAAGTTTTACTTATGGTTTATTTATTTATTTATTATTATCTTCTTTACTTGTATATTTGTATTTCTCTATAAAATCTAATAAAACTAACCGATTAAGATGTTGTTTGGTAACGTGATTGTGTGTGAGGTTCATCCGCAACCACATATTTGAGTGTTTGGTAATAGAAAAAAAAGTGATTTTCATTGGTGGAACCCATTAATTTTAACTGTTGCACCACAGGTTCTGCTTCTCGTTGTGAATTCCTCTTAACAGTGGAGCATGGCTCCACTGTTGCACTGTTCACGTGAACAGTAGTTGTTTTTTTGTTTTGAAAAACCAGTGCAGTTAATTTATTTCACTCGCACTGTTCACGTAAACATGAACTTCTAATTTTTTTTTTGTTTTTTTTTAAAAATTAGTTTAAGGTGAATTAAATTTACTCGTACTGTAATCTCAATTTTATTCCTGATAATATGTTACCTAATTTTATTGCACGCTCAAAAAATCATGAAAATTGTAGTTCTTGTCGAATAAATTTTGGACGTAATGAAATTGTAATTTTTTTTAAAAAAAATTGAGTTTTACTTGAAAAATTAGTATTTAATATTATTTAATAACACTATATAAATTAGAAGGATATCGCATGATGACGTAACATTTGTGAAATTTGATCGCAATTCCAATTATGTTCTTGCCGGGTCCGACCCAGTTAAAAAAAATTCAGTTTTTATTTTTTTTAATTGTGTTTTATTCATTAAATTAGAAGGATATCGCTTGATGACGTAACAAAAAATTCAGTTTTTGTTGTTGCGTGCTTAAGAAACCATGAAAAATATAGTCATTGTTGGATAGATTTCGTATGTGATGACATTGCATATAGTTTAATGGAATAATAAATAAATTTTGATATCAATTTATTTATTTCATGATGTAATAATAGTAGTTAAATCTACAATATTTAAATTAAAAATATTTTTAATTATTTTATAATCTCAATTTGAAAAGCATTTTTTTAACCAAACACATTAAATTACTTTTTCTTCAACCTCAATTCCAACCACACTTTTTAACCAAACACCTATTTTTTCAAACCAACCTCAACTAAAAGTACTTTTTATAAAACAATTTTTTTCAAACCACAACCACAACAGCAACCGCAATACCAAACACACTGTAAACCATATTATAAACCATATTATAAATTTCTCCTGACTTGGATCTGTAGAAAAATGAATTAGCCAAACTAAATTACAGGTTATTGTATTTCTGCTAGATATATAATATTTTTTTTCAAAGGTTACATTAAAATAATTATATTAATGAGTTAATATTCTATGGATGAAATTAATAATATTTTAAAATTACAATACATACTAAGTTAATAATTATCCTTGACACAGTGTGAGATGAAAAAAAAATATTAGTATTTAGAAATCACTGAATAAGTAGAGCATAGATAAAAGTGAAATGAAATAAAAATATATTATCTTATTTTAAAAAAATTGATATAAAAACAAGATAATACAGATAAAATAAATTTTTTATATATTTTATAGTGTGTATACTATTGTCATGATAAGTTCATTATTTTTTTCTTATACCATCGTCAGATATAACTCCAACCATGTTTTTTATTCTGTCCTGAAATATAAACTAAAAAAAACCTCATTGAGTCTCGGTGAGAATTTATTTCATTGCCATCAAATAGCTAATTAGTTATTCTATTTTTTATTTATTTATCAGTACATTGTAATTAACTTTTTTCTGTGATCACGCAAACCACCACGTCACTGACCCAGTTTTGGAATTACTAGATCATCCATATGATATACTGTCAATCAAGTTAAATATTTTTATTATAAAATAAATATTCGGATATTATCAATATTTTTTTGAGTAAAAATAAAAATTAAATAATATGAAATTTAATTTAATATAACCCATTGAATATGTATATTCAAAATAATTCATACAACTCGTGAAAAACTAGTTTAATTAAAAAAAATTCAAATGATATTTTTTTAATATTAAAATAACAATATAGTAAATTGATTTAAATCAATCCGGGTTAACAGGTCAAATCTATGATTCGAATTATAAGATTATAATAACCCCATATAAAAAAATTTTAAAAATTGTAAATTTTATTTTTAAACAGAATCAATGTTGAATAATGAAATTAACAAAAAAAATTAAAAAGAGACTTAAGAAATCAACCCGAGTTAACAATTAAAACTTACGACCGATATAACCTCATGGGAAACAAATCGATTAAAAGTAAAATCAATTAAAAAATTTAGATAAAAAATGAATTGATTAATCTATCAAACCCATGATCTGGATCGTAAGACTGAGATAAATTCATTAAAAAAATACATTGATTTAACATGGGTTAAATTACCAAATCCACGACTTTGGTCAAGCACACTGAGATAACTTTGTAAAAAGTAAATCAAAACAAATTGTAAAACTCAATTCATAATCGTTTATGTCATGCTCGGTGTTGAATGACGAAATTTATAAACAAATTAATTTAAAAATTGACACAAAAAATAAGTCAAGTAAACTCAGGCTAGCATATTAAGCACTATTCTTCGGTCATGAGGTCGAGATATATTAATAAAAAATAAATCAAAATAAATTATGAAATATAGTTCTCAATTAAACACGATATTAAATGATAAAATTGAAAAAAAATAATCAATCAATAAAAAAGTTGTGTCAATTAGGCTAACCTTTCAAACCAACGATCCAGGTCATGAGCCCGAGATAACCTAATAAAAAAAATCTAATGTTGAAGGATTCATGACCCGAATTATGAGATTAAAATAGCTTATTAGAAATAAAATAAAAACAACGTGATTTAATTGTAGTTAAAATGCTAAAATCGGCGACCTTACTCATGAGACTAAGATATCCATCTACAAGGGAAATCAAAATGGAGTATGAAGTTCAATTATCAACTGATTTAGTGTTGAATAATAAAGTTAAAAAATAAATTTAATTTAAAAAAGAAAAAAACAACTCGAGTCCACTCTAGTTAACAATTTAAGCATTATTCCCGAGTTATTAGGCTAAAATAACATAAAAAAAGTCAATAAAACAAATCATGAATTTTAATTCTCAATCAATCTGATGTTAAAAAATAAAATTGAAAAAAAATTAATTAAAAAAATTTAAATCAACCAGGTTAATCTGTCAAATTAGATTAATCTGTTAAACTTATAATCCGGGCGACGAGTGTGTAAAACTTAAAAAACAAATATAATATTAAAATTAAAATTAAAAAAATCACTATTTCAATAAATAATAATTTATAAAAAATACAGTGAAACTCCTCATTTTTTAGTTTACAGTTAACAGTAAAAAATTAAAAATATCTGGGAGAACATCAAGAGAATTGACTATATGGGATTGATTTACTTTAATTTGTACAAAGGACATCGACTTCCCGAGATAACGAAGAGAAAGGAATAAAATGAAAACACGCCACTTAGATAGAAGACACGTCGACATCCAATACATGTACGCACAAGACACAAGTCATGTCTGCGCGTATAGACATGTCCACACCAGAACAATACACATGCAGATAGAACACTGTCTTTGTACCAAGACTAACCTATCAAATTATCCCGAAAATTAAACCGGTTCAGAGTAAAATTTTTTTGACGTTTCAGTCCTGAATTTTTTTAAAATATAAATTATATTTTTAAAATTTAAAAATACATGTTTTTTATATGAATCTTGTAAAAAAACCAAAGTCACCTATAAGCCAAATATTTTCTTAGTTTATCAGCAAACCGAGTTTACTCAAAAAAACTTAATCAACTTGTATGTTGACTTATTTTAAAAGAGATTTTTTAAAAAACATGTTGTAATCTATTTATTTTTAAAAATTAGATAATTCATGTTCACTCTTCCGACTCGTAACTTGGCTGGTTTTTATAACTTAGACACAGAGTATGGTAAAAAATAATATACGGTGGTCTCTGGTGACCCTCGAGCCTGCAGTAGATTCTATTTCGAATGACATGTATGTAAAGAAAGACTGGGTCCGTACATTTAGAAAAGGAAAATCAAAAGATAAAAACCCAATCTGTCTTCAAACCCATAAAAACGTTGGCAAAGAGAAAGGTAGGAGTGGGGCCTCTCTCATTAAGCAGAAAAAGCACCCATGAAAAAAAAGAAAGGGAATGTTAAAGAAAGAAGGAAATCAAACATGCTGCTGCCTCCTTTGACTGCCTCGTAAATCTTGACGGTAGCCTTAGATTCACCGAGGGAAGGGCAGAGTCGGAAGAGAACAAAAAAGAAAAAGACAAAAGCAGAGATCTTCTTGGAATTCCTTGCTGTTGTTTTGACCTATTTTGATATCATTGCAGACTCGTTTAGTCCAAAGATGGCGATGCTTGATAACGAAATCTTCCTCGTCTAACTGTGAACGTGGTGGCTTTTGAGCTGCCTCTAATTAGCTAATTATCATATCCTCCATGATGGCTTGGTTATTAGCAGCTATTATCATCAGACAACACGCAATATCCAGCAACTGGGTCGTGCTGGGAATCATGGTTCTTGGGCATCTTTATGATTCTGTTTATCCTTGTTTCCAAATATTCTTAATAATATTAGATATCAAAAAGCATGATAAAAGACAATCTTTTTTAATATATATATATATATATATATATATTAATCGTCGAAATTAACTTTGAGCTTGAGTCTATCTCCACTCTAGCCTATTATGAGAAATACTACTGCACTAAAAAGCACGTTTTCTATTCTAGACACGAAGTGGGGGGAAAAAACCTTGCCTTGTCACTGGGAGGGACAACTTAAGTGGCTCGTCGAAGGAATATTTATTTTAATTTATATATGTTGCTCGGAACACATGAAGACTTGATCCAGTGATGTTATATTTGATGGCTAACAAATTAATGAGATAGGAATTCGACTTTCTATGACTTCAATTCCCTCGGTAAAGATATAATTATATAACGGTAGAGGTTGCCTTTTTTTTTTCCCCCTTGAAACGACATCTTGCGTGTTCTATGTGACATGACAAAAATCAGAGGCAGAGCTACTAGCATTTGATAGGAGATGTAAAAATTAATATAACAAGATTTTTTATTAAAAAATTTATTTATTTAAAATAAAAATATCATACTATTTTATATTTAAATATTAAATATAAAAAAATTAAAATGTTTTGCCGACGTCGGGCTTGCCTTCCCCTGATTCCGTCCTTATCAAAGATGGTGCCTAGCTTGTATATATCAAACTATTTTTTCCATGCGAGAGATACGTAGAATCGCAAGATCATTATTCCCTCGTTGAATCTCTGAACTTGATGTTTCCATAGATACCACTCGATCAGATTGTCGCCCTTCGAGTTCCCTCGGAAATGGAAGGATATTTGACAGCCGAGTTTTGATGGAGAATCTTGATTAGAAGGCGAAGAGTGGGTGGGCGGCAGGCCAATGGCGGGCGGGCCCTTTATATTTATTTGCTAATTAAGCTTTAATTCTCTGTCATTCATCGTCTCTGTCATTCGTCTGTTTGTTTAATTTTTATACGAAATGGATTCACATGAGCTTTTTTTCTGATACCATGCACCAATAAAGAAATTATATAGCAGGAAGAAAACAGTTAATTTCATGGAATTTATACAAACATACGCTTTCTTTTCCATCATACAACAGGTCATGAAGAAAATAAGCATCCAAACAGCACTCTTCATCATGTCCTCGACGAATCCAAAAACCGTGGTATCCCTGAGATACTGGTTAAGCTGCATCAATGTGCTTGTCAAAAAGAATAAAAAATAAAATAAAATAAAGGAGAAGAACACATCGTAGGGCCATTTCTTCCGGCTCTTTAGATATCCAATTACCAAGCATGGCCCATGTCTCCTTTAGTCTTCGGTACAAGCCTCCACTTTGCAATTTTCTTTTTATCATTCAACATTCACCTTTCCACCTCATTGCTTGAAATGATTCCCCAAGGCCCACATCTGAGACGCAAGAACAAATAATGTAATTTTTCTAAAGCCTTTTTTGTTTTTATATTTTTTTTAAAAAAATTAATATTTTTTTAGATCATTTTAATATATTGATATTAAAAATAATTTTTTTTTAAAATAAAATAATTATTATTTTAATATATTTTTAAATAAAAAATAATTAAAAAAACAACCAAACTTATATTAATTATATTTCCACACAAGCTATAAATCTCATTACAAGAGTGAGGGTTTCACGAGGGCAACCGATTTTCATGCTGATTAGATAACCTTGATTTGGATACAATGAAGTCCACTCGTTATACAAGTTTAGTTAAGATATACCTCCTGGCTCTCTCGCCATTCGAGGTCCAGTTTTCAGCCACAGCACTACAGAGCTTCCTCTCCCGTGATCGGCTGCCGTGTAATATCGGAACCGGGCCTAAGTTTGCCACCGATTTGATTATCATCTAAAAGCACCATTGAAGTTGTTTGAGGTTAAACCTATAAAATATGCTAGGAGATTTTTAACAAGGATCTTATCATTTCTTCTAATCTTTACATGGATATCCTGTCATTATTTGGATCGTAGAGCTAGATTCAATGTTTACATGTCAAGATTGACCCTACGATACCACTTGGTCTTCAAAAAAAGAGAACTAATCTGTTTTTTTTAACAATCAAGATACACTTGAGCGCTTACTTTTGTGATTAAGACTAAACCTTTTTCTAATGAAGTTCGAACTACACACATTATTCATATTCATGTCAGGATTCATACATATACGAAAAAGTATTTTAAACTTTTTTTATATAAAAAAATCGAGTATTAAATGATCGTAAGCGAAACAAATTTAAATCCATTCATCATAACTAAAATTTGAAAAGGTATAACGTTAAGATATGTTTCATAATTAAAGCATTACACTAATCTAGCGTGAAATGCTAAATTTAAACTTAAGATTGATTTATTACTTGATGGCGAAGAGTATTCTTGAATCAGTTTGTGGGTTAATTCAAACTAAATTCTTGCGCAGAAGATCTTAAGAATTCACGATTTATGAATATGCAAGTGCACAAATGCTAACACAAGCTGTATATTCGTTGCTCACCTGGAAATGTTCGAGGGAAAAGAGAGTAAAATCAGACACCATGTCATGTGGGACACCTGGGAGTGATTTATTTTGTTAGCAGAGGACAACAAGGACACCTTTAAACAAGCCCCAATCATCTCTAATTGGGACCAATTAGCAATAATACCATCAAAGCTCTACTCGGCGAGTGATGATGATGATCATAAGAGATTTCCATTTGGAATGTGGACGAACTAGTTTATCCCCCATGCTACCCCAACTGGCAACTACAAACGATCCGCCGTCAGCGCCAATAAATATAATCCTCGGATTTTAGTATAAAATTTGTCGCTAATCAATGTCCGAGGCCCATCAATCATGAGGGCTAGCAGCAAAAACAAATGCAACATTCCAACAGACATGAGAGCTTAAATCAAGAGAGCAGTCAATTATACTTTCGAGCCAAGAGAGCTTAAATCCAAATAATATTGTTGTTTGACTGTGGTCTTAAGCATAGGAGCCATAGATTGATTTATGGAATGTCTGAGGAGGAGCCGCCCAAAAAGCAGCAAGCATGGGCGGCGGGGCACATCGATCAAGCAAGATTAACTAGCGATTTAGGGAGCTCCCCATTGCTAAAAAGTGGCATTAAGCTAGGATGGTCAAAAAATGACATTGAAAAGCATGCGAACCGTATACTAGTTGGTAACTCCGAAGGAGCACAGCAAAGAAAAGGAAGGGGCATAAGCACATAAAAATTGGGACAAGTGCCCTTGTTTTGAAAGACAATCCCAAGACTGAGCCAAAAGAAGATCCAAGTTGGTGAACAACATTCCCTACATTCCACTGTAATCAGCATATCCAATCAAATCTACACAAAGAGAGTAAAATATTACTAACCAAACAAACATAAAACCAGATAGAAATATTTTTTAATGTTTTTTAGAGCGAGCCAACACAGGAGGCATTCCTTTGTCAATACTCAAAACATAACTCAAGCGAAAAAGAAAAGAAAGGGGAAATATAAAGAGAAAGAGACGGATCAGAAATGGAAACAGAGAGAAAATATATGTATATAGTACCTCTGCACATTGTCACATTCCTTTATCTCTTTCCTTCTTTAACTGCTTTCTTCTATTTTTGAAGACCAAAATGGGAAGATTAGAGAAGGGCTACAGGCTACAGGCTACAGGCTACAGGCTACAGGCCCACAAGAGGTCCTCTCACCCTCTCAACACATTTGCTGACCGTGGGCAGGTCTTGTTTGCCGATTCTTGCAAGAGATGCTGCACTGAATGACTGCCCGTTTGTCCCATCATGTTGGCTCGCCTTGAAATTTGAAGTACTTGAAATCCAATAAAATAAAATAAAATAAAATAAGGAAAAAGAAAAAGAAAAAGGCAGCCGTTAAGACCAAGTCTTGTGTCTCTTCTCTCTCCAATGCTACACTTTATTCTGTTCAAATTCGATACTTTGCTGTTTGCTGAGAACGAGGCCTCTTTGTTTCAAAGGGAGACAGAAAAAGAAGCTATAAGCTTTGTTTCTCTTAATCCCCTCTCTGTCTAAAAACCTTTGCTTTCCTTTATTTCTCTATCTATTTCTCCTACATTGTCTTGTTCTACTTCAAGAATCTCTCATCTCACTTCCACGCATTAAATTGTTGTCTCTCTTGACTAATTACATTCTCATATTTTGTGGGTTTCTTCTCGTTACTTGTTCTCAAGTGTCTCATACAGTGCATTTACAAATTAGTACAAGAGGAAACCAAGAAAACTCACTTGCTGTTCGGTCCCTTTTGGCTCATTTCTAGTTGAAACCAAGAAACCCGTTTGTGGTTCGGTGTATCTGGCTGGGTTCTGGTAGCTTTCAGTGGTTTTAGAGCGTGCAGGGAGTAAAGACCTTCTTGACTTGTTTCAAAGCTTGATAATAGTTTGTGGAAGGAGAATTCCAGTTGTGGAGTTCTATTTCTTTGAGTTAGTGACCATTTTTCTGGTGATATTAAGTAAAGCTTGGGAGCTGGGGAGGGGCAGGAAGTAAAAGAAGAGCTATATGAATTAATAGTGAAAAATGACAGATGGGAACTCCAAGAAAAGCAAGGTTTTTCTCTTCATTTTCCTATACATACATGCCAAGTTTTTCTTCTCTCTTTTTTTTTTCATTAGTTAATTGGTTTTTTTTTTCCAATTTTTTTTTATCGAGCAATTATGATGATTTTGGATGTCATTAGTTAATTATTTTTTTTTTTTGTTTTTGGGTGAAGCTCTCCTGGTCCAAGAAAATGGTCAGAAAGTGGTTCAACATCAAGAGCAAAAATGAGGAATTTCAAGCTGATGATGTTCACGGTAGGCATTTTCTTTTCCTGGTCTTCTGCGTGACGACTACCTTTAATCAAACTTGGGGTTTTTAATCCAATGGAATCAAAGAATCAGCTTTCTTTATACTACAGTTTCTCATAATCTGGTTGGTTGCTGAGAAAAACAGAAAAAAGGAGGAATATCCTCGTGAACTTGGTGCTTGATGGTATTGTGATCCTCAAATATCACCAACTTTATTCACCTCTGCTAAATGCTCTTTTCCTTCTTGTATTCCAAGGAGTGAAAGAAATAAAAGATTGTCCATATTTCCATCTTCTTTTAATCCTAAAGTTTCTCTGCAACCAAATTGATACTGTATCTGCTAGTGACAATTTTAAGTTATAATCTCGTTTTGTTTTTGTTATCAATTCAACTTCTCCACATTCATCTCTGGTTTACCCTTTCTTTAAAAATAGGATCGCTTTACAAGTGTTTTTTTTTTTTCATCAGGGGGTGAAGTTGAGTACAGGACGAGCTTCTCAGAGAGGGAGCCGTGTACAATAAAAAAGAGCAAAACAGGTGCATTACAATCAGAATCTAAAGATTTCTCATGGTGAATATGTCTCAGTTGGGTTTAAATTCCTATTAGTGCTGTAATTCTTAATTATTTTTTCATCTCTTCGATGCAGAGAAATTTAGCAAGAATCCAGAGCAGGTCCGGCGGAACAGGATGAATCTTGACCATCCTCGTATCATAGACGTGCAAAACTACAGGTATCGTGTCTTAGATTTCCCTTCGTCTCACATTTTTCTTCCTTAATTATGTGCGTATTTTTAATGTTTAAGTACCAACTGCTTTTCTGTTTCCATTTTGGGGCAGCATTTTTGTAGCTTCTTGGAATGTGGCTGGAAGATCCCCTCTAAGTAATTTAAGTCTTGATGACTGGCTTCATGCTTCACCTCCAGCAGATATTTACGTTCTTGGGTATGATTTGGTGGTTATTATCTTCACATTTCCTGTCACTAAATCCTGTGATTGCCCATTAGTGATGGAAACATCTCTACTTATCTTTGTGTATCAGATTTCAAGAGATAGTTCCTTTGAATGCTGGTAATGTTCTGGGTGCAGAAGATAATGGCCCTGCCAAAAAATGGCTGGCTCTCATCAGAAAGACTCTAAACAATCTTCCTGGAACTAGTGGAAGTGGTGGGTGCTATACACCGTCTCCAATTCCTGAGCCAATTGTAGAAATAGATGCAGATTTCGAGGGATCATCTAGACAAAAGAATGCTTCTTTCTTTCATCGCCGGTCATTCCAGACAACCAATAGCTGGAGAATGGACAATGATCCTTCAATTCCTCAGCCACGACTTGATCGGCGATTCAGTGTATGTGATCGGGTAATATTCGGCCACAGGCCAAGTGACTATGATCCTAGCAATAGATGGGGTCACAGACCTAGTGATTATTCCAGGCCCAGTGATTATTCCAGGCCTAGTGATTACTCCAGATGGGGTTCCTCAGATGATGATAATGGGCCTGGGGAATCACCAAGTACTGTTTTATACTCACCAATGTCAAATGGAAATTCCTATTCTGCGTCTACCGAAGAAGGATATAGGAGGCCAGGGCATTCAAGGTACTGCTTAGTGGCAAGCAAGCAAATGGTTGGCATATTCCTGACAATATGGGTGAGGAGTGATCTGAGGGAGCACGTCAAAAACATGAAAGTTTCTTGTGTTGGTAGAGGATTGATGGGTTACCTAGGAAATAAGGTATTGCTTAAGTAAATCATAGTGTCATTTTTTTGCTTCATTACTTGGATTTTCCAACGTAATCAGAACTGCTGACTATTAAGAAAAATAGAGATTTAATAATCTGCTTGACGTCGCAGGGATCTATTTCAGTCAGCATGTCCTTGCACCAAACAAGCTTTTGCTTCATATGCAGCCATTTAACCTCTGGGCAGAAAGAAGGTGATGAGTTAAGAAGGAATGCAGATGTCATGGAGATTCTTAAGAAGACAAGATTTCCGCGGGTTCATAACTCGGGTGATGAAAAGTCTCCAGAAACAATCCTTGAGCATGAGTAAGACCAACCTTGCTGATCAGCTATCAAGTAAACTATACATTGTTTTGAAAAAGGATTAAAATAAATGAAAAGATTATGAGGATTTAACGATAAGGTGAAAAGGAGATGCATTTCACTTTTCTTGGCAATCAGATGTGTACTATTATAGTTTAGGAAACAGTTCCAATGAATTATTTGTGTTTTTGACAATCACAAGGTGTTAAGTCCTAACAAAAACCTATCCTATGAGAATTTTGAGCTTTTACAATAAAACTTACAAGCATGTCTCAGTAAATGATTTATATTGTCCACTCCCTCTTTTTCTTCATTATTCAACATTCGTTTTCAAAGTTCTAATTCTGAATAATATTTGTTGCAGTCGAGTTATTTGGCTTGGGGATTTGAATTATCGTATTGCCCTGTCATATCGAGCTGCCAAGGCACTAGTTGAGATGCAAAACTGGAGAGCATTGTTAGAGAATGACCAGGCACGCTTTACATATGTTCTCCATATTTTCTGTTGTCAGTTTCCTTCCTCTTATTTCGAAAATATCAATCAATTTTATGAGATATAAGTCAGCTTCCATCTGATATGCTGATGGTTATGTTGCAGTTAAGGATAGAGCAGAGGCGAGGTCGTGTTTTTAGGGGATGGAGTGAGGGGAAAATTTATTTTCCACCAACCTACAAGTATTCAACCAATTCAGACAGATATGCAGGGGACGATATGCATCCCAAGGAGAAACGTCGAACACCAGCTTGGTAAGAACAGCCCTTCCTACCAGACTATACAAGAAAGTATGCGACTGAAAGAAAAAGACGTTTTCTTAACTGCAAAATTTGAATTACAAAATACTTATAGAAATTAGAAAAAAGTGAAGGTTACAATATCGATACACATCGTTGAAGTTCTTAATTCTAATCACTTGTGTTGCTGATTAAATAATTTTATGCTGAAGGTGCGATAGAATTTTGTGGCATGGAGAAGGCCTCCAACAATCATCTTATGTACGTGGGGAATCTCGGTTCTCAGATCATAGGCCTGTATATGGCATATTTTGGGCAGAGGTTGAGTCGAGTCATGGTCCATTGAGGAAAAGCACTAGTTATTCTAGTTCCAGAATTGAGGTAGAGGAGCTTTTGCCGTACTCACATGGGTACACGGAACTAAACTTCTTTTGAAGGTTGATCAGATTGGTATGTCTTTCTCCCTTTCCATCTCTCACCAGTGTGCATGTGCATAGAGAAACACACGCATGTGATTGCACAAACTCTCTTTTTAATGAACTAAATAGTTGAGCTCCAAGATGCTTCATGGAATCCCTTATTTCATTCTTTGCATCTTCTTTGAGCTTATGAATATATGGTGATGGAATTCATTTTCTTTTCCATGTTTGAGTGTTTCTCTTGGGGTATAACCAGGCAATAAAAATGTTTACAAGAATCACATTTTTTTCTGCATATGAAGTATGGTTTGGCATCCTCAATCACTCAAGCAAAACTTCCATGCTGCTTTTTATTACTGTAAAATGTTTTTCCCTTTTCACCATCTTTTCCATTGTAATGGATTGGATGGGATAGAAAAGGGTGCAAGCATCCATTATTACGGTGGTCTGCAGATAAACACCTTTAATCTTTAGATTTTGAGCCCAACGAATACCTTTGGCACATCTCACAAGAAACTAATTATCGTTGCCTTAGGCTATTGAGCTCATGGACTTTTGTGAATCTAATGAAAATGAAGGTAAAAAACAGAATATATACTTAGCATATTGAAGTATTCCATACAATAAAATCCCTTGCCTTTTAAGTTTTCTTGAGAAAATCTTTTGGTTGTTCCTATTCTTATGTAGCATCTGGTCCCCTTTTGCAGCGGGAATCGCTTTGAACAAATTTTGCCTTGAAGGGTGATGGAGACAATCCGTTGCCCACTGACTGAAAAAGGTTGGTTCTCCTCTCTTTTACTTTTCTGGTCTTGATGTACATTTTTGTTTCCTTGCCTGACCTTATATCTGCTTTCATTTTTTTTCCAGGTGTAAATATTTGTAATTTTGCCAGCAAATTAACTCCACACATCATCAACTCAGTGTAACTTTTGATCATCATAACGTTCCAGTTTCTGTTTGGCACATAATTGAGTTACCAGATTAAAAACTCCTACCTTTATTGCAAAGTTTTGTGCAAGCACTATCAGTCCTTCATCATGATTCGGTACAATCTCTTATTTGTTATCATGGTTGCATTTATACTTCAGTTTAGTTTAAGATAAATAGGGCCAAGTAACAATGGCGGGTTTTTTTTGGCAGGATGAACTCAATCACTCAACCCATCAGGAGCTGCGAAGTAGTTGACTAAAAGATTGATTTATTCATGATTTTTTTTTGTTTTAGTTTAGGAAACACTTTTGATGACTGAAAGAAGATGATACGATCATTTTGGCCACTTCTTTTGTTTTAAATGTAGAAGCAAGCAGAGATCTGATGGATATTCGTTACCAAAGCTACAGGAAAAATTTATATAATATCGAAATTTATGTCAGACTTGGGAATACCTCTTGCTCCTGTTGTTGCTAATGATTTACTGAAAAGGATGGTTTCTTGATAATCGACATATACACTGCCGTTAGCAGGTCTGTGAGGACTTAGGAGGAGCCATGATTTATTAGATAACACTCCGGAGTGCCAAACGTCGTGAATTACTCCTCCCAACCCTTTCCCACTCTCAGTCCTCAATGTTGTGACATTTCAAAAGGTTCTGCACATAGAGCCGTCCAAATACAGATCAAAAAGCAAGAAACATGGAAAATGAACATGGAGGTGCCCAAAAGTATACAGAATGTATAGGCAATTAATTGCACTGGAGTAATGATTCTTCCCTTCAGATTGTAGTTATAGATCTTACGCCGGCAACATAGCCCATGTCAAATTCTCGTCAGGACTCGGGAACACTAATTAAAGAAAGATTCTTTGTCAAATATGGTGTTCTTAACCAAGAGCCTCTTCCCCGGTTTATAATGGACAATTTTGTTGTTAGAAGAGGGGGGAACAAATAAAAATCAACGGCTGTCCAGTTTCCTCTAGAACTCGGACTTTTAATTCAAGGATCTCTGGTTAAACATGGGAATAATCAATCATATGCATAGGGGGGATTTTCTTACATGTTTTGAGCAACTGTTTTCATCAAATTACAGGACACTTCCTTCTCTTAAATATCACCTTGATATCTTAAGCTATCTTCGCTTCTAGCTTTCACCTTCCATGTCAGAATTTGTCTCGCCTTCTGCTTTGCCTGGTTTATCTTAATGCTGGAGTGCTGAACAGTGGAGGCCCAGCTAGACAATTACCACCTCGCTGTGATTAGCTTTAATTATACACTCCACATGTTTAACTTTCTATTTTGGTTGGTTAAGTTAGTTACGAACCATAACATCAACCAAAATTGGATGGGCTAATTATCATTACTGCAACAGCTTCGTATATTTTCTGCCTCTCCTTTCAGTACAAAATTGATGCCGACATCCTAGAAGGAGAGACAAATTCTCAGATAGAGGAAGGGCGTTTTGCTTATAGATCTGATCAACAAATATAAGATTTCACGAGAAAGTTAGCAAAGTGAACCAAATTCAAATCCAAATCAACCATTTTGAATCTTAAGAAAAAGAATGGCAACTGCACGCCTGAAATTAACAAATACTTAATGTTACAAATCACAGAACTAATTAAGCACTAAAAAAGACAGGAAAAAAAAGGAAGAACGCAACTGAATCTATTTCATTATCTCTTGTGCAATAACTTCTGCAGGTCCTTTGCTTGCTCCCCCCTTTTGTTGTTCCCAACTGGTCCCCAGTTGAAAGGAAGCAGTGTGACGTTCCTATCATGCACCAACTGATAAAAGGGCAGCTCCTCTTGTTTGTTTCTTTCTTTTTTTATGCTTTTCATAGCACGTGATGTAAATTATTTATTACAGATTGCCAATATCTTAGATCGTCATCTGTTAATGTCTACTTAGCAATCCTCTAATTAATTTCTACTTTCAACAGCTAATGAGTTGAGAGTAGCGCAGCAATAAAATTTTCTAAATTTTTTTCTAATTGTGCTAGTTTATAAATTTATTTTCTTTTTTTCCTGATTGCGCATTTTTTTTCTAAAAAAAAACTCTTTATGCACAGATTAAAGTATCATGCTTGCTTTTTCTCCGCGCATGATTCACTGAAAAAGACAACATTAATTATTCTTGGCTCTTCTTTATCTGCATGGCGAACAGAACACATGCCGCACATTGAGCTGCTTGAAAATGATGATTTCTGCTACTCCACCTTCATTGTTATTTGCGTTCTTATCTATCTGTTAAATTTCACAGATGTAAGAAAATAAAGTAAAACAAACAACTCAGCCACCAACCTGTGCGCTTTGTTTTGGTGATCTGACTAATTTTTAAAGTGTTTTCAGGACAAGTAACTGCCTAGAAAAAATCAGGGGTTCCTACATTGTCATCCGTCAGTAAACTTTTAGCTAGTGGGAGATGAAAGCAACATCAGCTAAACAAATAGCAGTGAAGGCAAAAGCATGTCTCTCTTTTGTCTTTGAAATGCAGAACATTCCAAGGGATTACTCTCGCTACTCTGTTTCTTAAATCAGCAACAGCCTTACTCTGTCCTCTGATATTTGGAGAGTGAAAACCCCAGCAAGATTCTCGGTTTTCTATAGTTTATTCAAAATCAAGTTACATATAAGTAGACAATAATCTCTCTAATTCTCTTTCCTTCGTTTCTTAAAATTTACCTCTAAAGCTAAATGATTGTGCGCACCTGTAAGCAAGGGGTTCAGCTGGAAGGGTGTCAGAAACGACCATATGATCTGAACAAGTGCACAGACGCATGCCTGGTATCAAAAGAGCAGAAAATGTAATTGATTGAGAAAATATGCTTGTTAATTGAGTATAAACCTAATCAAAACAAGATTTCTCTACCGCTGCAATTTAAACCGTACAACATTCACATGGAAAATTAGCATGAAATTGCATCTTTTCTAAAATATTAATGTGCAAGTTGTATGCACAATCCTTTCAGCTTTGCCCTGTAAAAACCCAAACTTAATTAAAACATTATAACATTGAAGCGTCTAAAATATCAAATCAAAAATTAAAAAAAAAACTTCGCGGAACAAATAAAACATACCAACTAAAATTGAAAAAGTAAGAACACCCAATAACATCCACTTGCTAATAAAAATTAACAACATGGAATGATGTTAAAAAAAAATAATTGGAGTGGTGAATTCAACCAATTCAATGAGAGAATAACATTTAACATACATTTTATATATTAATAGTTTGCAAGTCGATATATCTTGGTATAAATATAAATACCAAGCATATTGTTGTAAAATAGTGGAATACACGTCAAAGATCATATAATACCCAAAGGTGATTAGATAAAACCCGAAGGTGACTACTATGAGAGGATCAGTTGTCACCTGTTGATGTTTCTCTCACCAGCTAGGTATACACAATATTATGTGCAAATAGACAAACTACTCTCTATTAGTATGACGTTATAGACAAGTATATCATTATCAAGACATAATAGATATTCGCAATATTTATTAAAGTAATGTATATCATATCAAATATAATTTAATTCAACAGAATACGAGTGAGAAATTCAAAAAAAGATGAGTACTTATATAATAAAACAACATATATAAATATTAAAGAATTAATCAATTGTACTAATTATATAATCAATATACATATATTATTTATATTACATGCATATTAAAGATTATCTCACTTACCCGGAAAACAAAAGTAAAAGAAAAACAAATACAAAACTAGAGACTATTTAAAATTGTTAGGAGGAACATCAATATAACTTATAATGGATACGGAAAACACTCTAAATCGATTCGAAACAAAGTATCATAAAGACTGAAAACTCTAAACTTAGAGATCAAAAAATTAATATAAAGTCAAATTGTTTTACCTGATCAATCCAGAACATAATTTAAATTGATCAAACCTAATATATTTGATAAAACTCTATTGTCGAGTCAACCAATCGACCAGAATAACCAATCGGTTGATCATTATCACAGGTCAATCAATCGGCTAGTTTAGACCAATCGATCGATCTGCAACAATAAGTAAACCGGTCGATTGTTTGATTGGAATTCCTAAAATCTCGATTTGTTAGCTTTTAAAACTGCAGATTACACAAAAAACAAAATTTATTCTTCAACAACCCATAATCACAATCATTTAATCAGCTCGTTTTAAACCAACTAACACCCTAATGCTTCAATCAAAACTCCTATATTATTCAATCAGCAAAATCATAACAAAACTCTAAGTTCTTCTTTAATCGTTCCATAATTAAATTTCTAATTGAAAATAACATAAGAGAAACTAGCTTTTTCCACTTTTCTTCAATCAAAACTCACGCTAAAACTGAAAACCTTGGTGTATACGAGTGTAAGTCAACGCAAGGAGGAAAAAAAAGGAGAGAGGAAAAGCAAATCCTCTTGCAACCTTTTCTCTGTATACTTGGGTTAATTTGGGTTGGGTTGGGTTGGGCTGAAACTTGAGCTTAGATTGGGCAAGACTACTAGTCTTGCAACAATGCTGTTTCCATGTTGGGTAAGATTAACAATGGCCGAAAAGAATGTACCCCTTCCTTCAATCTGTCAACGCTGATTAACAACAGTTCGGAAATTTCATTTACAGAACAAAGTCTTTTAGCTGTCATTGTAAATTCAGGGATAGCAAGAGCTTAATACCCTCCTCTAGGCTTCTTCATACTGGACAACTGGGCATGCGTCATCTCCCTCCCAGGCGACCCAATTGCGAACACAACAACTCGGCGAGGTTGGTTCTTCTATTCCGATGCTGATACCTTAAAGTCATTGACTGGGACCGCACGCTTTCTTTCCGAGCAGCTATACGGTGGAGTTGGACTGGCATCATTGGACACACCAATTTCTCCCTGGCTCAATGACCGAACAATGAGAGTCCGTTTCGAAGACATTGGAGACACAAACACAACAGGTTTTAGGGTAAATTAATTAAGTGGTAATAATAAAAAAAATGAAATTAAGAATGCATGTTTTAGGGTATTTTGTGTTAGGAAATTGCCATTATTGTGGCAAATGACCCACCCACCACTATGCTTAGTGGAATGCCAAGTGGAAGCATGAATTACGACATAATTCATGCCATGTATTATGGCTTGATTGTTCCCTCCATGTGCTGGAGATGCTTAGCACTTGATGCCTATAAAGGAGGCACATTATGTGAGAGTGTTTTGAAAGAAGTGAGATGTAGAGAGAACGTGAGTGTGTGAAGAGAAGAAGAGAAAGAGGAGCTGCTGCCATTGCAGCAGCTTCAACAGCTGTGTGTGAGAGCTGGGAGTAGAGTAGAGTGGATGTAATCCTCCTCCTCCATGTATTTATTGTATCCTTTCTCTATCTCTAATAAAATGAACCTCTCCCGTGGATGTAGGCAATTTGCCGAACCACGTAAAATATTGTGTCAGTGTGCTTTACCCTTCTCTGAGCAACTATCAGTACACCCCCGGTCCGCGCATGGGGTGCCGGAATTCCCCAACAACTGGTATGAGAGCTGATGGTTCAAAGGGGTGTTTGATTTTGCTCAAAAATGAAAGTTGTCAAAATTGTCTTTTGACCATACCACTGTGTAGAGGAGGAAGAGACGAAGCCACTGTTGAAAACCGCGTCGAAATCGGATGTCGGAAACCTCCGCACGCGCCGTCACGCGCCGGAGAGGAGACTGCCCACGCGCCCAGACGCGCGCCACGCGTCACACGCGGCTTCTTCGCCCGGATGGGCTGACCCGACCCGAATACCAGTTGACCCGACCCATATGGCTGACCCGGATAATGATGACATCAGCATGACGTAATAGTGACATCAGCATGCACAGTAGGCATGCCAGGGATGACATCAGCCTGATGTAAGCGTGATGTCAGCATGCACAGTAGGCATGCCATGTCATCAGCCACATCATCGACCAGTCAGCAGGCACGTCAGCACAGTGGGACCCACCTGCCACATCATCAGACGCGAGCCGAGCCGAGTTGAGCCGAGCCGAATTGGAGCCGAGCCGAGCCGCGAGCTGAGGGACAGGATCCAGTGTAGCTGATCCTACGTGCAACCGGATCTGAGATTGAATCTGAGCCGTTGATCATGCCAGAATTGTTTTGATCAAATCTTAGCCATCTGAAATGCGATTTGGACGATTTCAGACTTGTTTCCAGCTAATTTGATCATTCCGGATGCAATGGTACGGTCTGATCGTTGAGATTTGAGACCAAAAATGGCAGTGGTGAATTAACAAAAGAGATTGCCCGATCAGGAGGCATCTGAAGGTCATCATGGTGGTCGATGGAGATGAAGAAGAAGAAGGTGCACATGTTTAC
>Ga0325411_1002018_pt1 | contig 22772 bp, 10 predicted proteins | sample PopdelMetagenome_13_FD_206181 | JGI IMG/M metagenome (GOLD analysis project Ga0325411, IMG submission 206181) | Populus deltoides microbial communities from Bellville, Georgia, United States - Xylem-PdIQD-R4 | ecosystem: Host-associated > Plants > Phyllosphere > Stem > Wood/Secondary xylem... | reverse complement strand
CATACATGGACGCAAGCCATAAATTCATCAATCCAATCCAAGTTTCTAAGCATTTCAACAAATCCAATTATTAACTAAAAAATTAAATGTCATGGGAATTTATTGTGCAAAATACACTGTAGATCCCTGTACCATATCATATTATATAAATGGATTGGTCATTGTTTTTTTTATATATATTTTGGCTATTAATATTAAACCAAATTTTTAATCAATTTATTAGGGAAGATGTGATTGAAAAATAAATATCAAACTAAAAAAACGTGTAAAGAATGTATGGCTTTAAAAGGTTTAAGTATAATGTTTATTCTAGTCTTGGTACTCCACAAATTATTGATATTTGGTCATTTTAATTTTCAAAATTAAAAAAAAAATTAATTTTGATCTCAAATTTTATTTTTTTATTTTTAGCTCTCGATGTGAGAAATGTGAGAGAAAGTGACTGGAATTTAGGCAAAAATCTCATCTTGCAGCCGTGCATGATATTTTTTTTACTTTTATTTTATTCGATCAATTTAATATTTATCTATTTCTATTATTCTTTGAATGAATAAAAAAATTATTTAAATAAATGTATTTAGCAAACATAATTAGGCAAAAGTCTTATATTGTGAAATTAAATATTTTGATCTATGATCTTTTTATTTTTTTATTTTATTTTTAATTATTATTTATGATTTTTATTTATTTATTTACATACATAGTTATTGGTTTATTTAATTAATTACTTGAATGCATAGTTTTTTTATTTTTACTTAGAATTTTTTTAATTATAAAAACATACCAAAAAAATACTAGTATATATATTTTTTTAAAAAAAATATCTGATATACAGTGAAGCGCGAGTCAGGCATTCAATATATTTAATGTTTTAGGGAAAATTAACGTCGTTTGCCAAGTGCTCTTGCACACAAATCGCATGCTCTCTTTCTCTATCCAAGGGCTTATTTTCATTCGACTACCGAAACAGCCCAAAAGCTTATTCTAGTCCGAGACACATATGATTTATACCGCACTCCCAAATGTAGCTCCTTCCAGTGCCTTCCAGTGCCTTCCAATCCATACCCTCCCCATTTTTTTTTGGTTCCTATCCAGAACATGTCGGCTCCAACACAACCGCTGGATCAACTCGCCTGGCACGTGTAAGGCTCACAATTCAACATCACATTTAAGAATTTCATTACAAAAAACCTGGAAAATACCTTCATAGCTATTATTTAACCGACCCAAATCATCACCTCACAGCCAGCCCAAAACAACTGCCAGCTTTCCTCTCCATTTCTTCTCTTAAGTTCTCTTTTCAAGCCTCCTCTCTCACTCTCTTTCATCTCCCTCTTCGACGACCGCAACATGGCTCCTGAGCTTGTACAGTCTGCTTTGAAACCAGCCGGGTTCACCAAGCTCGCTAGCTTACCTGGCAGGGCTTATGTAACGTTCTTGGCTGGTGATGGAGATTACGTGAAAGGCGTTGTCGGGCTAGCCAAAGGCTTAAGAAAGGTCAAAACGGCATATCCATTAATCGTGGCAGTCTTACCTGACGTGCCAGAGGAACACAGGCAGATCTTGGAATCTCAAGGGTGTATAGTCCGGGAAATTGAACCCGTTTACCCGCCAGAGAACCAGACCCAGTTTGCCATGGCTTACTATGTCATCAACTACTCCAAGCTCCGTATTTGGGAGGTACGTACGTACTTACGACGTAGGATTGTCATAGAATCTTATTTCTTTTGTGCTACTTGCACGTGGATTATCTGGGTGCTCCTCCCATTCTCACACGTGCCAATCTAATGTGGAATGATAGTACTTCCTGACCTCCATTGCATCTTAGCTCTGACAAATGGGGTTGTCCAATTTCCTGTGGACGAAAATGCCCTTGTTTAATAAAGAAGGGCCGTATCATCTTCATCTAATAAACTGCTTTCAATTTTGTCGTACGCTAATGACTCGTTTTAATTATTTGTAACTTTAATGTGTTGATATGTTAATGTTAAGAGTATGGTGTTTGATTAAATTGCAGTTTGTGGAATACAGCAAGATGATATACTTGGATGGGGATATCCAGGTTTATGACAACATAGACCACTTATTTGATCTGCCTGATGGGCGTTTTTATGCGGTGATGGATTGTTTCTGTGAGAAAACATGGAGTCACACTCCGCAGTACAAGATTGGCTATTGCCAGCAATGCCCTGACAAGGTTAACTGGCCAGCTGAGATGGGTCAACCACCATCTCCTTACTTCAATGCTGGCATGTTTGTGTTTGAGCCTAGTATTGCCACTTATCATGATCTCTTGAAGACTCTCAAAGTCATTCCTCCTACCCCATTTGCGGAGCAGGTATGGTGTTCTGATCCATGATTTTGAATTTGATCGTCATGTTGTGTTTTAATAAAGGATTGTAGAGTTTTTCTAACGTTTCTTTCTTGTCTTTCTTTTGGCAGGACTTTTTGAACATGTACTTCAAGGATATTTACACGCCAATTCCTCTAGTCTACAATCTTGTTCTTGCTATGCTATGGCGTCACCCAGAAAACGTGGAGCTTGACAAGGTCAAAGTTGTTCACTACTGTGCTGCGGTGAGTATTCCACTTTTCATTTTCTATCATTTGTTTTTAGTTTTGAGGAGTAAAAATTAGTAATCTTGTGACTAATTAATTTGCTGGCTTACATCTATGTGTAGGGCTCAAAGCCTTGGAGATACACTGGCAAAGAAGAGAACACGCAGAGAGAGGATATAAAGATGCTGGTGAAGAAATGGTGGGACATTTACAGTGATGAATCACTGGACTCCAAGAAACTTGTGGCGGATAGTGCTACTGATGCTGAGCCGGTGAACTTACAGCCATTCATTGCAGCTCTCTCTGAAGCCGGCGCTGTTCAATATGTCACTGCCCCATCTGCTGCTTAGAGATGGGAAGAAAGAAGGATATTATAGATTTAGAAGGGATCAATGGTGGAATCCTACTCTTGATAGTAATTTCTTGGGTATAGAAAAGAGATGCACTTTCTTCTTTCTTGGCAGTATCTCAATTTTCCACTCTATCCCTCTGCTGATTATGGGTGGAGCAATTGTTAAATTAATGCAAATAAACATATGTTGTGTTACTTAGTCTCTTTTCTTGTTTTTTTACCCTTAATTCTTGGTTCTTCATGGGCTTTCATTCAATTTAAATTCAAATAAAGTTTAATTTAGTTTTTTCATGGATAAATTAATAATTAAATTTAAAACTACAAAGAAAAATAAAAAGAAAAGCTATGCATACAAAACAACTAAAAAGAATATCAAACAAATTAAATTATCGATTACAAGATAAATAACAACTGATACAAATTGTTTTTCGGTATTGATGCACAAATATTAAATCTAAGTTAATGATTTTCATATACAAAAAGCAAGTGTGTTGTGTGTGCAGAGAAGGAAGGGTGTTGAGATGATGTTTGGTTAAATAGATAGAAATAAAGAGAAATAAATTAATTTTTAGGATAAATTTGAAGTGAATCTTTGTTTTTTTAAAACATGTGATACAGAGAGGATATGTCCTCGATGATAATATATTTTTTTCTAAAATATTTTTGTGAAAAATTCTTAATTATTTAAGCAAGATATGTAAGGATAAAAATAGTTATTATTATAATTTTAAAACTTAATCTGGGGATTAATCCGAAGCAAAGCCTGTATTACTAGTTGAGGCCCGAGTCAAGTGTTGGGTTGACCCGAGTTAGCGTAAGAATAAAAATGATTATTATTATAGTTTTAAAACCCGATTTAGGCATCAACCTGGGTTAAGGTCTGGCTCACGAGTAGGGTTGACCATTAACCTGGATCAAAGTAATGATAAAACTGGTTATTATCAGACTTTTTAAATTGACTCGTGGGTTAACCTGATATAAGACTCGGGTCACATGTCAGGAGGGTCAACCTAGGTTGACTCGGGTCAATATAAAATAAAAGTGGTTTATTATCATAGTTTTAAAGTTTGATTTGAGAGGTCAACCTGGAGCAAGGCCCGGGAAACAGATTAAGAATGTCAATCTGGGTTGACATGGTCAATGTAATGAAAAAATTTGTTATTATCACAGTTTAAATTCTGACTCGAGAGTCAACCAAGACAAGGCCCAAGTCACAAGTTGGAAAGGTCAGCATGGATTGATCGAGTCAATATATAGATAAAAATGATTATTATCATAATTTTAAAACTCTTACCAGGATTCGATCAGAAGCAAGGTTCAGATGACAGTTCAGGAGAGTCATCCTGGCTGACTCGAATTAAAAAAAAATCACAACAACCTTGTTTTAACTAATTTTTTTTTCAAAAAAGTCAACGGGTTTTTAACATGTGTTTTATTCTAGGTTGAATTGGGATTTTTACTGGGTCAAGTAGAGTTAATCCTTCATCTATTTTTTCTTAAATTCGGATCGATCCAGACCCCGAGTCAACCCGTCAAGTCAATCCTGGTTTTATAACTAGGGTTATTCTAATATTAATTTCAACACTCAATATAAACTAAAATTAGAAAAAACATTTAATTACTTTTAAAAATTATAAGTCTGGCAATAATATATATTAGGGGTAAAATATACTTTTTCATATTTTATTTTATTTTATCCACCATAATCAAACAAGATACAAAGACAATTACTTTATCGTGTACATCACTATAGAACATAATTTTCTTTCTTATCTCATCTGTCTTTATTGTCTTCGTCTCTTCTGTTCTAAAATAGTAACTAAACGCTACCTAGAGGTCTTGGAAAGAAGAAAGAAATAATTTCTTATTAAATGTTAACTAGGATTTTTTGAGATTAATTTCTCATTCATCTATAATTAGTTTTAGATCTTTTCTATTTTATATTATATTACTCATGTTGAAGAATATTTTTCAACAAAATCTTAACTTAAAAACGGATGAATCCCACTTTTATGACTTACATGTACCCAATAACTATATTTAAAATTCTAATATTTTTTCAACATTAACTTAGTCTTTCCTCATGTTTATGGGTTGTATTGAAGGATTACAAAGGAGGTAAGAAATCTAAGACTAAGATTATTTTTTTTGAATAAATATTCTTTGTTTACTTTGTAAAGAAAAAAAGTATTAAACTAGATTAGTTAGTGAGCAAGGTTAGTTTATCATAACAAAAGCATTCTAATTAAATTGAATATCGAAGATTAAACTAGAGAGCATAAAGGTTTAAATAAAAGCATGTAAAATATATGTGTTATGTAAACATGCAATCAAAACTAAAATCATATAAAGATTCTATCAAGCATACTAAGCATATATATCCAAAGAAGCATAGGATACGTTAACACAATCCTAAATTGCATAATAATATGTTTTTATTGAATTAAAAAGGGATACTTGCTAAATCACTCTAAAACAAATCAATTATTGTTGTTGTTAATGATGAATCCTTTGTTCTTAAGACTTTATTTCTCACTAGCTGGTGCAAAGGATTATTTGCAATAAGCCTCATAAGATTTCATCACCCCCATCTTGTTTATATGCACTTTTAAACAAGGTCAATGAACTAAGAAAATATGACTCGAGTATATCTAAACAAGACCAAACCTAAACTTTAGATTAAGAAGAAAAATAAAGTTCAAAACAAAGGAGAAAATACTAAAAATTAAGGTGAAGAAGAGAGAAAAAGTCTAGGAAAACAGTGCATAAAACTCTTCCTATAAGTGAATTTTAGAACAAAAACTTATATGAATTAATTCTGATTAATATTGAAATAAATTCCCTTCATAATTAGCTCTAATTACCTATCATAATATCAAAATTAATCATGACAATATTTTGTTTTAAAGAGCTACAAAAATTATCCAAGTTTATAAAGAACCAGTTCTAGAAAAAGAAACTAAAGAAACTAATTAGACTTATTCCATGACCTATTTAAGATAATGTGTTGGAGAAAATAATCATTTATGGACCAGACCTAATTCCAAAATTAAGTTAGAGAAAAAATTAATCTTTTATAGCTTAAAAAATTATTTTATAGTAAATTCAAACCCAAATAGATGGGTGGCCCAACCTAAAACCTAAGGCCTAAGCACAAGTCATATCAAACTGCAAACATATGCTTATGTGTGGGTTTTATCCCAAAGCTCACTTTGTTTAGGTTTTCTCCCCTCTAAAATCTTAGCTAGAAAAAAAAAAAGAATGATCTTAATTTTAACAAATAGTGGTGCGGACACCTCCTAGGATCATATTTGAATGCTTGACAACTTGACCTAACAAGACCCTCCCTTGGAGAACTGAAGTTATAAGCAATCAACCCCACCATATGTCTATAAAGAGACGCGAACAAGTAATATGAAATCATAATGAAGTTGATCACTCATTCAAAGAGTTTGTATGTTCATTCATGAACTTAGTATGAGAATCACTCAACCACACAAAAGATAACAAGAATTCTAATTTCCTTATTAAAGATAGTCTAACCTCAAAAGGTCTCTCAGAAAGAATATTTACACTAGAAAGAATCTAAAGTTTAATAGGATATACCTAAAAGATATGTATAAACCTAATAAATAATAATTTAATGAACCGAAATTTAAATAAAGACCTTAATATCTCTAAAAGGCCAAATAATAACTAAAAAGATAAATAAAATAATATCTCAACTAATTTAAATAAGACTAAAGTTGTTTTTGTAATTTGTTAACAGAATCGAATTTCAGCCCAACTTCAAACACATGGTTCTCAACTATATATGGATTGTGACCTTACCCACAGTTTATGATCTTCTTTTTTTTGCTATAATGAGGCCTTTTTAATAGTGGTTGCCTTTTTTTCATGATAAATTCCTTTCTTTATATGTATTTTTAGTAGATTCTAACAGTAGGATTTTGTTGCGATGTCGCGATTGCATAAATTAATTACCCTATCTTAAAACACAACACACAAGATAATATAGAGCAAGCAAGGGGTCGATCCCACGAGAAAGATTCAAGTCAGATTTTTATGCTAGATGATATGCAATTTGGGGGGGGTTTGGACGTTATCTAGGCTAAAGCAAAAGAAAACAGAAAACTATCAAACAAAATTTAATAAAATCAAAAAATTATCAAGAGAACAAACCTTGGTCACAAGCACACATCTACCTACAGAAATCAGAACTGATCATGGAAACGAAACATCAATTTATATTCTGAATATTTATCTCTTCTTAACATTGGTTAGTTAACGGATCCGCCGTATAACTAACCCTAACCATTAAACAACCACAGTGTCCGCACTAGTAATTTAATTTAATGGCAGCCTTAAGAACTAGATAAGTTGATTAATCAAGAAAACATAACTGTCCGCAGTCTATGTTTGATTTGATTGAATGTTCTCCCTAAGATTAATAACGTAGATCCGCCATAATTATTAAACTCAGTTGCTTCACAAGTTCATATACCACAACTCCGGTTTTGATATCAAACTTAGTAATAGATTGTCTACAATAATAAGTTAGAGTCCGCTCTAGCAATTAAAATAAACAATCATAGGAAAAATAATCATAGGAGAATAAACATATTCATCATATAAACTAAAAAGAAAAGGTTAAATAAATCTCACAGTTCTTGAAATCTGAAGGTTTTTGTGTCCTTGTAACCAAGAAAACGAGTTTAGCCTTGCATGTTTGTTGAACAACTAATAAAAAAGAAGGAAGAATGCATAATTTAGGGTTTTTTAGAGGAAGGGGGTGTTTTTCTCTTATTGGCTGGCTGCCCCCTTCTTTTAAAACATAGACAAAACACTAGTTAAATGTGGGTGAAACTATCGAATAATATGGTTGCATCAAATACCCCCACACTTAGCTCTTGCTCGTCCTCAAGAAAGGATAGGTAAAATCAAATTAAAGTTAAATTAAATTAAATCACTATGACTAATCTTCCAATCTCCTATCAATATCCAAGAATATATGTATTGTAAACAAGAACACAATTAAGAAGGATAAAGAGTATAAATTTTCATGAATTTATTTACATGTAAACTTTAAAACTCAATTAATTGTCGGGATTTAAATGAAATCTATGCCATGCCAAAGTGATAGGTTTTCTCATTGATATACACTCCAACACTCACGTGTTTAAGACTTATGTGTTTAAATCTCTCAAATTCAATCAATGAATATGTTCTACCATAAGCTTGCTCTTCAATCTCATCTCCATTACTAACATATTACAAACAATGTATGAATCAAAAGGTTTTATTTTCTGGTTGTAATGGGGCTAAGGTTAAGGTGAGGTAAAAGAGAGTAAAAGAAAAGGTTCAAATCAAAGAAAGTAGAGCATTCTGAAAAATGATATTTTAAACAGGATATTCCATCAAAGCAAATAAATTTTCCATCTTTAATCACCAATGCTTAACTTCTTTTGATTTCAAGCTTTTTCAACATAAAATCTTAAGAACATAAAGGAACACTTTTTTTTTTTTTACCTTTGACAACTTTGCCCATCTTTTCATCAAGCATCACTTCTTCTTTCTTTTCACATAATTTCCAACCATAATTCCATGAGATATCATAACTATATGCTCTACTAATCCTTGGCCAAGGGAAAAGGAAAATATATAAAAAGTTAAGGCTTATACATGGATAAAGCAAAGAAGAGATAAACAAGCTCAAAAGGGGTTTACTAAGGATAATTTGCTTCAGGTTGGCTTTTTGGCTCAAGTGGTTAAAATTTCTAATGCCTTTATCATCTTCATGTATATATGTAATGCGAATGTAATGTCAACAATATATGAAGCAAGTTCTAGAGATACATATCATTGAAAGAATGCACAATCAAAGAATATAATGTTGAAGGCTCAAAAGCTTGCATTGGTATAATACTATAAAGTCAACATGACATATTCTCAAAGTCAATCCCTAAACCAATTAAACATTAAAACTTGCATGCACACTCATTCATTTGATTTATATCTTCATCTATCTCAACTAATTCTCATACATAATACTCATATTCTCAAAAACCAATGGGAGTTCAAAAGATCAAACATAATTTTATTTTTTTATTTTTTTGAAAAATAACAAAGAAAACCAAAATTAGAAAACCAACATTCTCCCAATACCCCCACATTTAAAACAAAAAATTATCCTCAATGTTGAAATAAAAAAAAGGAATATAGGAGAATGACAAAAATAAAATAAAATGCAAAAAATAAAAGATAAGGGAAAAAGAAAGCAAATCTGTTTTTTTTCTTTTTTGTGCTGGGTTGCCTCCTAATAAGTGCTTTTGTTTATCATTGGCTCGACATGTTGCATGCTCATTCTTCATAAATTGGTTCAGCTAACTCCACAAAAGTGGTGAGTTCTGCCGTCCAACCTTCATAGAAAGGTTTCAAGCAATGCTCATTGACCTTGAGTGCTTTGTTGGTTTCTAAAATTGTAATTTCAACTGCACCATAAGGAAAAACATTAGAAACAATAAAGGGTTCAATCCAACGAGAGCACAACTTTCCAGGAAAAAGTTTCAAACGTGAATGATAAAGAAGGCCTTTGTCTCCAATATTAAACTCTTTTCTTGTAATCATTCGGTCATGGAGACTCTTAGTCTTTTCTTTGTAAATCCTTGTATTCTCATAAGCATCATTTTGTATTTCTTCCAATGTAATTCCAATATTTTTGGGCACCAAAAGGATAGGAGCCACCAATTCACTGTCCATGATAGGGTGAATGACTCCTGCATCATGGGGAACAGTTTGCAAAGCTTGCAAAGCCAATGCTGATTCATGCATGTTTTGGGGAACACATATATGCCTCTCCATCTCTTCTATCTTTGTAAAATCATAGCCATAGCTCAAAGATACGCTTAATCCATCCTCACTATCAAAATCACAAACTTGCTGCACACACTTATCAACTTGTTCATAACATGTGATAGAATAAACATTGTTATAAGGATATGTCATTGCATCATGAAAATTAAATTTAATTTTTTCATCTCCTACCTCAATAGACAAAGTATCCTTACCACAATCAATTTTTGTATTGGCAGTTTTCAAGAATGGTCTCCCAAAAAATATAGGAGTGTTGTTTGATGAATCACAAGAATCATGTTCCATATCAAGAATATAAAAGTCGCATGGAATGACCAAACTATCAATCTGGGCTAGGACATCTTCTATCACACCAAGTGGATAAACAAAACTACGATCTGCAAGTTGTATTACAATGCTAGTTTTATTTAAAGGCTCAAGACTAAGAGAATCATAAACATGTTTAGGCATAACACTAATGGATGCACCTAAATCGCACAAGGCCCTTTTAAAACTAGCATTACCAATAACACATGGGATAGTAAACGCACCCGAGTCTTTTTGCTTCAAAGGCATATTCTTTTGAATAATAGTAGATACAACTTCACCCATACTTACCATTTCATGACCTTTTAGTTTGAAAGCTCTCTTGGTAGTACACAACTCCTTCAAGAATTTGGCATACTTGGGAATTTGCTTGATAGCATCAAGCAAAGGAATGTTGAGTTCTACTTTCTTGAAAACCTCTAAAATCTCTTTTTTTTGTCCTCTTTTTTTGACCTAGAAGAACTCACAGGAAATGGTGGAATTGTTTTAAAATTGGAATTCATTGAGTGAGTTGTTACCTTTGGAGTGTTGGTCGTCAATGTTTCAGTTTGTAGAGGAGGAGGATGTTTCTTCTTTGTACTCAATTTATTTTCTATCTCTTCTTCTTCCTCCATCTTAATTTGTTTTGACCTTTTCTCTTCAAGTTCTTTCCCACTTTGCAGCATGATCACACTAACATTCTCTATTGGATTTAATGTTTGGGAGGGTAATTTCCCATTTATTTGTGCTTCCAATTTCCCCATACTTGAAGCTATTTGCCCCATTTGCTTCTCCAAGTTGTGAATACTTGACCTTGTTTCCTGTTGAAAAGACATGATATTTTGTTGCAAGGTCACAGTGTTAGAAGCCAAAGTTTTCATCATCTCATGAAGATCATCACTGGATGACGACCCCATAACATTGGAGTTTGTGAATAGAGGGGGTTGTCTTACTTGATAATTCTGTTAGGGCTGAAATCCATGGGGATGGAACTGTCGACCTTGATTGCCTTGTTGAGTTGGGTTCCCATAACATAAGTTTGGATGATCTCTCCATCCGGGATTGTACGTGTTGGAAAAAGGATTATACTTACGCTGAAGCTGTCCATTGAATGTTCCATCAACTGCATTAGCTTGTTCAATGTAATCTTTTTGCATTGTTAGGCACTTATCTGAGGTATGTCCTTGTAAGGAACATATGCTGCAAACTTTCACCTGTTGTACATTTCTACAAGCCAAAGAATGCACAAGAGAAGTAAGATCATTAACTTTATTTTCAAGGTTAGAAATACTTACCTCATTTACTCGTTTGTTTGCGAAGTCTCCACCAAATTGTTTCGAGTTGGCTGCTATATTTGAGATCAATTGGCGTGCAGCCTCGGGTGTCTTATCTACCAATGCCCTTCCACTTGCAGCATCAATGATACTTCGGTCAGTAGGCATCAATCCTTCATAGAAACATTGAATGAGTAGTTGATCGGGTATTTGATGGTGAGGGCATTGAATGCACAGTTGCTCAAATCTTTCCCAATACTTGGAAAGTGTCTCTCCATAAGATTGTTGAATCCCACATATTTATTTTCTTATGTTGGCAACTCGAGATACTGGGAAATACTTTTCAAGAAAAATCTTCTTCATGGCATTCCAAGTTCTAATGGAACCTAGGAGAATAGAAAAAAACCATACCTTTGCTGCCCCTTTTAAAGAGAAAGGGAAAGCTTTCAACTTAACCTGTTTTTCGTCAACTCCATTCGGTTTCATGCCAACGCAAACCATATGGAACTCCTTGAGATGAGTATGAGGATCTTCTCCTGCAAGACCATTGAATGTTGGTAGCAAATATATAAAACCAGATTTGAGCTCAAATTTTACATTATTGTCGATGTTTATGCACAATGGTTGATTTTTCACGTTAGGAGCAGCAAGCTCCTTGAGTGTTTGTTGTCGTGCAACAACCATGGTGTTGACGCGAACTTCATTTCGTAACCTGCGTAAAGTGTTTTCTATTTTAAGATCCACCTGCACTTAACTCTAGTTAGTAGAACGGGTTACAGGCATAAATCATTAAGAAAACACAAAAGAAACCAACCAAGCAAGAGATCGAAAACAATGCAAATTGTACGAAAAACCTACGCTAGAAAACTAAAACTGCTTAAAAACCCTAGAAACCAGAGGAATTTGGCCTCGATAGGGTGGGGCTAGTGGTGGCCACTAGTCCTGTTTAGAACGCCGTTTCCCTTCAAGAAACAAAAGGCCGATACCTAATTCCACCAAAAAATCTGTTTTGAACAATACCGCTGTCGTAAATGAATAGTACCACAGCAAGCAAAAATTATGTTTCTCTTTTTTTTTTAGAAAAATAAATAACAATCACAGCAAATAAAAATAATAGCACAAGAATCAACTAAAATTACTTCCCCGGCAACGGCGCAAAATTTGTTGCGATGTCGCGGTCGCATAAATTAATTACCCTAGCTTAAAACACAACACACAAGATAGTATAGAGCAAGCAAGGGGTCGATCCCACGAGAAAGATTCAAGTCAGATTTTTATGCTAGAAGATATGCAATTTGGGGGGGTTTGGACGTTATCTAGGCTAAAGCAAAAGAAAATAGAAAACTATCAAACAAAATTTAATAAAATCAGAAAATTATAAAGAGAACAAACCTTGGTCACAAGCAAACATCCACCTACGGAAATCAGAACTGATCATGGAAACAAAACATTAATTTATATTCTGAATATTTATCTCTTCTTAACATTGGTTAGTTAACGGATCCATCGTATAACTAACCCTAACCATCAAACAACCACAGTGTCCGCACTAGTAATTTAATTCAATGGCAGGCTTAAGAACTAGATAAGTTGATTAATCAAGAAAACATAAGTGTCTACAGTCTATGTTTGATTTGATTGAATGTTCTCCCTAAGATTAATAACGTAGATTCGCCACAATTATTAAACTCAGTTGCTTCACAAGTTCATATACCACAACTCCAGTTTTGATATCAAACTTAGTAATAGATTGTCTACAATAATAAGTTAGAGTCCGCTCTACCAATTAAAATAAACAATCATAGGAGAATAAACATATTCATCATATAAACTGAAAAGAAAAGGTTAAATAAATCTCACAGTTCTTGAAATCCGAAGGTTTTTGTGTCCTTGTAACCAAGAAAACGAGTTTAGCCTTGCATGTTTGTTGAACAATTAATAAAAAAGAAGGAAGAATGCATGATTTAGGGTTTCTTAGAGGAAGGGGGTGTTTTTCTCCTATTGGCTGGCTGCCTCCCTTCTCTTCTCTCATTCTTTTTATATCTTATAAAACCCTAGTCTCTATTTTACAAAATAATACTCCCTTAAGTAGACTGTTTACATTTAAGTATTTCAATAACTATTTTTCTAAAAAAAAAAAGAAATAGCCTTGCATGAAATCTTCAGGCTTTGACTTAGAGGAGCTAAATTTCTGAAATAAAAACTTGGATATCGGTTTAGATGCTTCGGAACGTAATTTGAACTCGTTTCTTCACGAAACCTATTTGCTGGCAGAATTCAGTTGTCAGATTTGAAAACTCATATCTCTATCATATGACATCTTTTTTGGCTGAAATTTTGAGCGTTTATATAAATTTGAGTCAGGAATCCAACCAAATTGAGTTTGCATCAATCGGACTTCTGTAGCTCCAGATATTCAAGTCGGAATGACCAAAGGTCAACACTGGCAGATTGCAAGATTTGACTTTGAAAGCTGCGATTTTCATGAGCTTCCTTATTTTATTTTCTTGCCTTATATTTCCAGAAAGGTATGGATTTTAGCTTTTTAATGCCACTGGAATCACTTCATTTTGACCTCTAGAGCTCACGCTCTGCACAAAAGATCGACTGAAGGTCAAATCCACCAATTACCTCCAATTTACTCCTTTTTGCATCTTTCATCCAAAAGTGCCTTCAAAACATAAAACAAAGAATATCAAGGCATTTTATATATAAAACATAGACAAAACATTAGTTAAATGTGGGGGTAACTATCGAATAATATGGTTGCATCATATTTACTTTCAGATCGCAAGGATTATCTTCTTGATTACCTAGACCTAAATTACTTCGATACTTTCAATGCTTACCATAAGCTTTCCTTTCCATGCTTTATTTTTAGAGTGGTACATTCATTGTGCTAGGTAAACCTATGTCGATTCTACTTATCTTTATCTTCAAGTGTAGTTTAAAGATGTTCATTTGATGCTACTTAGTTTTCATTATAAAAAGAGTTGTTCGCTCCACCAATTTTAACTTGCGATCGAGTTCTCCATGTCATCATTTTGGCTACATGATTACTACATATTCTTTTAAGCTAAATTGTCTCCTTACTAATCTAATTGTGTTCATTTTTGCATTAGTTATCATGAATATCATCTTTAAACAAAATTGCACCCAATTGTTTTAATTATTGATCAATATAGATAGACATGCATCTTTGTTGTCAGAGGTTCTTTCAAACAATAATTCCCTTAAACTTATTTGAATACTTATTTTTATAGTGTCCAATACGAGGCACACTCACATCATCATCACATATTTGTTTTCAAATAGCCTTGCCCTAAGTTGATAAGGAGTATACTCATCATCATCAATCAAAATCTTTTAGATATAAATGCCACCAATATGTATCATCATTATCACAAAATACCCTCTAAATTGATTTGATTTCTCATATTTCACATGGCCAGAATGATGCACACACGCGTCAACATCATCCTTGCTAGTAACTTTCCAAATTCAGTCAATAGCCATTTCTTTTGTTTCAAATTCATTTTTTTTTTAATTTTAGGATCAAACTGTAAATTGTAAGGATTATATTCATTAAATTCTAATTATTGAAATGAAGTATTGAAATGTATATTTGAAAGTATTTTTATAAAAATTATACTTCTTTAGTCGATATTGCTAAACATGTCCCTAAATGTCGTGATGCAGTTTTGGATGTTCTTACTAGAACGAGTGTTGGTTGGGCTTTGTTAGGAAGAATTGTTTATCTCAAAACTTAGCTATGAACAACTCAAACAAATTTCTTGAAAAATAGAGGCTATTTTATAAAGAAAAGATTGGATTATAAAAGTAGATTTTTAGCTTTTAAAAGGAAAGCATCTTGCTTCATGTTATGTTGAAATTTCTATTTATCATATGACTCAATATCATAAAGAATGTAGTGCATAAACAAGTCGTGATTAATGTTTTTTTGCTTGAAAAATATTTTTCTTCTCTTTACAAAGGCTAGCATCTTTCAACACATACAAGTTTTTTTTTTTTAATTAAAAATGGATTTTAAAAGAATGTAATATAGTTTGAGGTTCATGTATACAAAATAATGGATATGCATGAGGCTTAAATGGTCATTAAAGGAAGAAAGACATAGAATCACTTATTTCATACAAAGATTTTTTAGGCTTGTCATGTGGCTTTTATCTTTCTAGCGATTAACCTCATTATGACTTTACTTCTCCAAGTGTTTTGTGCCTTATCATTTGACATTTGATTTTCAAATAAGGTATTTTAGAAAGCTTTTTATTTATTTTGCTTTATTTACAACACTTTTTCCCCTCTTGACATTTTGTTTACTTAGAGAAATTCAAAATCTACCCCTAGTGTGAGGAGTGATTCTAGTCTTGATTCTTATCCAAGGAAAAAAAATTTAGGCTTAAATAGGGACAACAAGGGATAATTTTATATTTATAAAAGGATTACCAAAGATCTTTGTTCATCTCAAATCCAAACTTATTTATGCTGATAAGTTTTGTTAATTAGAAAATCCAAAAGGTTAACCTTAGAGAAGAAGTAGGACGAGTAGGGTAATAACCTATATTTATCACCATTTATATCTTCAAATCATTTGATTCTATTTTGGATACAACTTTATTATTCCAAGAGAGATTTTCATTTTCTGAGGTTTATTGGAAATAAAATGGACATTTTATAACTTAGATAAAGGTAAGAGTGATGTTTTGTAAAAAGGCATTTTAAATTTCAAAAGGTGGGATTTTTCCCTAGTATATGCATGATATATTATGAAATCCGATCAAATTTTTATAGAAATCTACATTATACTTGTCTAATCATAAATGCAAATAAAATGTTAAAAGTAACTTTCATAAAAACATCTCTTGTTTTTTAAATAACAATAAGATATAGAAAAAGATACTTCATAAAAGATGTGACACATGTGAAAAATGGATAGTCTAGGATTGCTTATAAGAATTCTTAGATTTTTTCTTCAATGACAGGCATCATATGGCGTAAATACCGAAGCAATTTATTTTTGATGGTCATATATGCTAACTTTTTATGTCCACATTGGTTATCTTGAGTTGGGTCAAAACCCCTAAGAGATAAATTTGGGTACATACAATATTGTTCTGTTATGAAAATGAGGTTTATCACCAAATCATTAATGTACTCTAAACGCTAATAGGAAAAGTAATTATCAAGGAAGGAAGTATGTATAAAAGCCACCTCTAGAAATCTTTTGTTACTGAACTTGTACTGGAGAATCTCCTCTACTTAATAAAGATCTTGCAACCACTCTATTATTATTAACTCAAAAGTAACCTTCAACTACTTGCTCTTTACAATCTTTTTCTAAGCCTCTCATGTTGTTCCAGCTATTTTTGTTATTTTTTTTTGTTTTGTTTTTCCTTGGTATCTGACAATACTTTGACACTTTCCTGTAACTCTTAGAAAGTACATTGTTGTTGTTGTTGTAACTAGGCTAATAGGTCATCTCTCTCATATTCTATTATAGTTGGGGCTTTTTTAAGAGTAGTTAAGTTAGACTCCAACTTCTTTTTCTACCCTTAACACTTCTTACTCTAAATTCAAATCCTTATTATAGGACTCCTATTATGCCTAAATTTTTTCCCTCACATTTTTCATGGTCTAAATCATTGGCTTTATGGTTTTTTATTTGTCAAGTTAGTTGTTTGAGGTACCTAAATTGAGGGGTTTGTTGTATATTTGGAAAACACACAGAATATTATTACTCTAGAGAGGCATCATTTTCCTCCTGGTTATGTGGGGTGAAACTAAAGGGTCATATTTGTACTTGGGGTGAAGGTTGCATGCTTGGAAGGGCTTGTGTCTTCGTATGTATTTGATTTCTTCTAGATGTTGTTTTCCTTATTGAGATTGCTCAAAGTGCTCACTCAAGTAGGCTTGTAATTTTATGACTTCTCCTTTTAGGTTGCCAATTTCTTTATGGTGGTTCATCTTAAATAGAGATCTTTCTTTATGTTATATTTTGTTTTATGTATTTTGTGTGGTGCACATTTAAGGAAAATTGGATCTTAGTAGGGCAACCTAATTTCTCCATATACTAAAACTATAAAGTAGCATGCAAAGAAATAAATAAAATATGCAAATGGATGAATTGATTATGTATGTTTATTATTTGGGAATACGAGGATGAAATAAATCATATTTTCTTGGAAAGTTTTCATTGAGGGCTAAAAACCTATAGAAACTTTGATCAATGTAGGGGAGGAAAATTATTTGTGATAGAAGTTAACTCAAACATAAACTAGCATTAGACATTAAAAAATAATTAGATGTCTAAAATGTGTAACAAAGTGTCTTTTTATTAATACAAAATAACATATTACAAAGTTTGTCTAATATAGTACAAGCTTTTCTAAAAATTATTGTTCTAAACAGTTTTATCTTACTCTTCTTTTTTTAAGTTGATTGACCATTTGCTATAATTTGGGCTATGCCTTTCAATTTTATAGCATAATTTTTGGCATCTTCAGCTTCTACATGGTAATGTATGGTTTTGAAAGCTTAATATTGTTGTTTTTTTTTTTTTCTATTTTCCAACATTTCTCTCATCTATCAAAGCTTGCTTGATTATGTCAAATTCATCTTCCTCGCTAATTAATTCTCCTAAATAGTCATCAAGTTATGTAATTAACCCTGCTTGTTGCTGACATTATTCTTGAAACATCTCTCTTGTCTATTTCATTTTATTTATCTCAATTTAATCTCCATCTACTCATTTCTTGCAATCTTTTCTTTAGCTATGACTATTACTTGTACCATATCTATTATCTTATGATCTTGCTTTTAGGCCCTGATTATAGGACTTTTGTTGTGTTTGGATCTCCTTTTACATATCTTTTATAGTTTAAGTCATAGACTTTAACTATTACCATATCTAGTCATTTGTATTTTTTTGCCATTTGATGATCTATCTAAGTAATCCAAGCATAATTGGATGGGGCATGTTCTCTTGGAGGGTAGAAGTACACCTTATCTAGTTTTGGACAACTCAACAAAGAGTCATACTTCCCGAGGGTGAGATTCATGTCTACTGCATAAAAGGTAAAACATATTTACTTTAAGGCCTCGTTTATTTGCAGGAAAGTAGTTTTCTTTTGGAAAGTGAATTCCGGGAAAGTGAATTCTGAGAAAGTATTTTCCGATGTTTGGTAGTATAATGAAAAATGAACTGGAAAACACTTTCCAGTGTTTGGTTATGTTATGAAAAATAAACTGGAAAATAATTTATTAATGAATTAATTTTTTTTTCAAATTTATCTAATATATGAAAAATATTAAATATAAATATTTAATCACTTACAATAAAAGAATAAAATCTAAAAAGTATAATGATGAATGTTTTTATTATATCTTATATTCATATATAGCTTATTTTATAAAATATAACTATATATGTCATATAATATTATAGAGATATAACCTTGTGAAATTTTTCATAAATAAAACCTATGAATTTTTTTTTTCAATTTTAAAAGCTTAAAATATGTTTTTTTTTTCATATTAAGAAAGCTAAATTAGTTTATGGTTTTAAGATTTTTTTTAACCAAGTAAGAGTTAGATATTTGGGTTTTTTGATAAATAAATACAAAAATATTTTGATAGATTTTTTTTTGGATAAAGATTGCTTTTTTTTTTTTACAGGTATAGGCAATTAATTAAAAATTAAATTTTATAATTTTTTTAAATAAAATATTTTTATTTAATATCAAAAATTTAAAAAATTAACTCGACACTTATAGTATATTACTACTACTCTTTCTTAATTACAGCAACAAAATTAAGACCTTCTTCTGTAATTTCATTACATTCCAAAAATCAAGATTCCAGCTAAGACCCACCATTACAAGCTACTTCTTCTTCAAGCCAGGAACTCAAGAAAGAAAAGCAAGGAACAATCAGAGAATCCAAGAGGAGAAAAAGCTGCCCTACAGCACTCGACAGGATTGAAGAATTCACTCCACCAAACTTTTCCTTCACTTTTGACACCCAATTCAGCACCTATTTTCAAGAATTCACACCCAAATTTGGATCTTTCAACTTGGTGCCATCAACCAAAGAAAGATTAGATGATACTGTTCTCTGTTTTCATCAGAGCTCAGAAAACAAAGAAGGCCATCAAGAAGATAAGCAGCAGGTAGGGGTTAGTGAAGAAAGAGTGGTCGGTGTTAGCACATTGAGGAGGTCCATTGATGGGATTAGAGAGAAGAAGTGAGAGAGTAGAGAATAATTTGGGATTTATATTTTAGGACAGTGCACGTTTTGTTAACAAAGAGAAAGGAAAGTGTTTTCCTTAGAATAAGAAAAGGAAAACACTTTCCTGTCTTACAACCTTTTGTTTTTCTTTGACCAGAATTAAGTTTCTTTTGACCAATTTTCTTTACGTTCACCAAACATGAGAAAGTAGGGAAAATGGTTTCCAGGAATTCATTTTCCTAGAAACAAATAAGGCATAAATCCCAAAACCCTATTATTTCTTAGGAACAAGAGTGTTGTACCCAGATCTTATACAACTATGCTATATATCCATATGGCTGTTTTGAAGCTAATATGGTCTTACAAAGATATCATTTTCCCAACACTATGATAATTGACTGGAAAAAATGATATGTTTTCAAACCTCATCTGGTCTAATAACCTAAATTCAAACCATATCGGCAGATAATTTCCCTCATCATATTGGCTTTCCTCTAACCTAATCCTTATATCCTCGATCGTAATATGTCACCATCTTATACTTTCTATAAGGATTAGTGGATATATAATAAGATCACCATATAAATGGATATGTATGAGATGTCGTGTTATAAGGTCAATCCTAATAAATATGATTAATCTTATAAAGCGTTTTGGCTTGACTTTACTACCTCTAAGATTTTTTTTAAAGTTTCTATATTTTTGAATTTTTAGTGAGGTAAGCCGGCCTCTAAACCTTTTGCAACATGGGTATGAGAGTAGCTCCATAATATTGTGCATAAGGTATTATGGGTATTAATGTGTCTCATCATTTTGTACTTTCTATAAGGATCAGTGGAGATATAATAACATCACCATATAAATGGATATGTATGAGATGTCATGTTATAAGGTCAACCCTAATAAATATGATCTAGCTCATAAAGGGTTTTAGCTCTCGGCTTTACTACCCCTAATATTTTTTTAAGGTTCTTATATGTTTGAATTTTTAGTTGGGTAAACCGGCCTCTAAACCTTTTACAATATGGGTACGAGAGTAGCTCCATAATACTATTATAGGGTAAGTTTTTATCTGAGAAAAAGTACATATGATCATTAGTGTATATAAGTCACACTCCCTACACAAATCTCCATATCTAATTCTAAAAGGGATGAGCTCGGATCTAGAGCTTTTTATTGGTTTGTGTTGATGTGTGTGAAAACTTGAAAAATGGCATGCATGAACATTCAATGTATAGATTAAAATTAATTCAATAATAAATAACATAAATAAAATAAATGTTGAACAAAAAATGGCAATAAATGTATCAAAAAAGAAAGCATACGCGTATAGGCTTAACCTAGTCCTTAATGGAGTCATCATGTAGTTGTACTTGGCACAATATTGAGACCTCTAAAAATAAAGGAAAAATAGAAAACAATGGAATTGTAACCTAGTAATTAAATGAAACTAAAAATTCTAAATTATGGACTGGTTTAAGATATTCAAGTAAGGGTTCGGTTATGCTTTGGGGAAACTAGACATCATTTTTATTGCATTCTTTCAAACAAAAGGTTATTTTAGCTATATATTATCTTTTAAATTTATTCTATGAATTCCATTAATTGACTAGATTATTTTCTGAGCTTATTTGCAGTTTATTTAATTTATTTCTAATGATTTGTGAAGAGTTTAACGGTGATCCTAAAAAATAGAAGACTCGTTAATTAGGTTATTTGTGAAAAATTTGATGTTCATATCTAAAAAAAGAAAAGTTTTCTATTAGGCCATTTGAAAAATTTAACATCTGTTCCTAATAATAGAGGACTCAATGATTAGACCACTCTTGAAAAAATAGACGTCCATCCTTAAAAATAATAGACTCGTCAATTAAGTTATTCAAAAAATTTGATGCCCATCCCTTAAAATAGGGGACTCTTTGATTAGGTCATTCAAAAAAAAATCAACATTGATCCCTTGAAAAAGAAGACTTCTCGATTAGGCAATTCACGAAAAAATTCTAAAAGGGCTGTCAATATGAAAAAAAATCATTTATTTATTTTAAATTCCTAATATGCATGAAAAAACAACACATTAAAGTTATATAAAGCTTAAGATTAACATAGAGACAAAAATAAAACAAGATGTTTTTCATACTTGCTTGTTGTAGACAAAAATAAACATAAAGAAAAAATGAAAACAAACCTCCTATCATGCATGATCAAACTAGGTCTTTCTTATCCAACAAAACAAAGATTTAAAGTACAATTAAACCCTTTTAAAACCACAAATCCGACATTCATGAATCATACTTCAAGAAGGAAAAATAAACTCATTTTTCACCATGAATTTCCAAAATAATATAACTTCATAATTTGCAAAATTAGCTTATAGTATTTGAACCACAAAGTTCCCTTCATATAAAACAAGTAGAAAAGGCATGAAAAAAGACCATATAGTTCAAAAAAGAAAGAACAAAACTCATATGGACGTGAGTTGTTGTTGTTGTTAAATTCTATTGTATCTACTGCGACTTTTAATGGATTTAGAGCTTTGAAACAATATAGTTTGGAGTTTGGGCCTTCATAAAATTCTTATGTGTAATAATGTTTATAAATTATTTAATATACTTTGTTTTGACTTCTATAATTCTAGATAAAGGTTGATATTCGAAACAGGGTCAGAGATGTACTGAACTTCTGGACAGATTTTGATTTCTTTGTTTTGGCTATGTTTTGAACTTCAAAATGGCACAAATAGAATTTAGAATCTTAATAAACATTGTAGGCCTAAATCTTATATTTCTAGAAAGCTAAAGAACACCTAAAACTAAAATGTTTATCTATAGTTATAACTCAAAAACCAAATAGTATTTCAAACTACCGCTTATGGTGCATATCTTTTTTCTTTTTTGTTTCGAATACTCTTTTTTTTGGGTCTCCCTTTTATTGTCTATGTTATATCCTTTTATATTCTCAAAGAAGCTCTTTTTTGCTAAATCATGGCCCTCCATTTTATCTAATTAATCTCAGTTATCAATCTTTTTGCACTGTCCAAATTGATTGAGTGTTTTTTTATCTTATGTTTGTAGTTGTACCTACTATATAGATGTTGACTCCTTTTTTTTTTTTTTTTTTTGGCTATTGTGCCGTTGGTGCAAGATGACATATGGGAGCTTATTTGGCTTCATTTTTAAAAACAA
>Ga0325411_1002017_pt1 | contig 22778 bp, 8 predicted proteins | sample PopdelMetagenome_13_FD_206181 | JGI IMG/M metagenome (GOLD analysis project Ga0325411, IMG submission 206181) | Populus deltoides microbial communities from Bellville, Georgia, United States - Xylem-PdIQD-R4 | ecosystem: Host-associated > Plants > Phyllosphere > Stem > Wood/Secondary xylem... | reverse complement strand
CAGCCCTTTAATTTTTTTCTCTTCAAATTTAATCTATGTTCTTTTAATTATAATTTTTTATTTGAAAAAACTATTCTAAATTGGAAATTATATTCAATTTCATTATTCTTTAATTTGTTTTTATATGAATTTTATAGTTTTATCACGATTTTATATCGCAGATTGCGAATTGTAAAGAATAACCATAGTTGACTACTAGTAGTTATATGACATGTTAGGGTTTTGTTTTGTATAACTTATAAGAATTCATTTGAGATATTTGTTAACTGTTAAGTAATTAAAAAAAGTCATAATTATAAATAACTTTTGACTTAAATTATTTTAATATAAAATTAAGTCAGTTTTTTCTTTAAATAAAAATTAAACTTTTTAACTTTTGACATGCATTCTAACTAATTATAATATTCTTTAAAAAAAGTTGTTTTGAGTAGTTTTTTTCATCATATGCATGCTTCGAAATTAAAAGTAATTTAAATTATTTTTATTTAAAGTTATTTAAAAAAAAAACAACTTTTGAATTATTGCTTAAAGTTAACAATCAAATCAAATTATAGGATTCATGTTAAACAAACAACTCTAGATCATTAAATTCATAATTAATGTGAGATTAAGAGCATTTGATGGTACCTAGTCTATACTAAAACAGGAAGGGATCTCATTTTTTTCTTATGTTCATTCCTTGTAGTTTTTTATTTTGGTCTAATTTTTATTAAAAAATACTTTTTGGTCCTTTGTTATTTTTTTAATTTTTATTTTACTTAGTCCTTGTAGTTTTAGTTTTTCTGTTTCAACCTTAAAATTTATTTTTATTATATTTTAGTCTTTGTGATTTGTGATTTGGGAGAGAAGTTACGATATCCCCATGGAGAAATGCACTAGCTCATCCTTCTAGGCCTTCCAGTGACAACCCCTTTTCTAATGGCATTCGTTTTTTTTTTTTTTAGAATAAAATATTTTTTCAATAAAATTATTAAAATGATATTTAAAAAATTATATAATCATGTCATAATTTTTAAATAAGATTAGATTTTTTTACGGTAATATTAAAAATTATTTTATAAATAATTATATATGAATATAATATGTAAAAGTTTTCAAAAAAAATAAATTTGTATGCCTCAACTTCTCATGTTCATTGAAGCCTTGATTGTTGTAACATAACCAGCATGGGCCTTGTTAAGAGTTTGCTTTGATGGATTTTAAGTTTGAAAGCTTCTCTTGGGGTGGGGGTTGTCACTCGCACGCGCTGATGGCTCCACATAACCAGCTTGTAAGTTACATTAGGTCTGGGCCTTGTTAAGAGCTCTTGGATTCATAGCACTATTTCTTTCCTGACATTTTTTTCAGATTTCGTCCAATTTTCTAAGTAACAGGTGATGGGTGGCATGACATGTACGCATGGAAAAAATAAATTTTTAAAATAAAAATTAATATAAACTGGCTAGATGGCCCATGCTATGTTCCGGGATGGAACAAATTTTTTCATTGCACAAAAGGAAAATGTTCGGGTGACACTAACATTTATAAAGAAGCAAGAATAATCTAAGATCTAAGGGATATTGAAAGGCACCGCATATACCGTTTGATAATCGACCCTGAAAGCAAATCAAATAAGATATTATGAAAATGAGCATTAATTACTTACATTCAATCAATTAATTTAATTTAATTAAAAAATTTTTTAAAAAAAACTAAGTTTAATAAAGAACGGGAAAAAAAACACGAGATACCCCATGTTACTTTCAAAATCACTGCAAAATCTCATAGAAAACGAAAATAAAATAAAGTTTAATTTTCAATTAAATAAAATTTGAATGAGAAAGCAGGTTTGGATTAACCCACCGAGCTAGTCCGAGTAATTGAAAGAGATTGCTAATGTCATTAGAGTAATAACCTTAGAAGCAAACCAAACAAAATACTATGAAGCGGACATTTAATATCTATATTCAATCAATTAATTTAATTTAATAAAAAGAATTCCTTTTAAAACAACTAAATTTAATAAAGAACAAAAAAATAACTTGTGATAACCTGTCATTTTCAAAATAAAAAAAAATTTCTCATAAAAAGCAAAAAAAATAGAAAAAAGAGGGGGCCTTCTATCCAATAAAATAAACATTGAATGAAATGGGGTCTGAATCGACCTGTTAAGCTAGTCCAAGTTTTGAAATAATAATTCGTGATCTTTATATAAGAATGAGCTTAAAAATATGACTAAGTTGAAAACAAATGAGCTTAAAAAAAAATCAGGTATATCTTTGAAACCCGAGCTAATTTCTCCAACCTATAACTTGTTAAATTCTAAACTTAGGTTCAATCAAGAAACTCAATGCCTGATCAATTTAATATTGAGGGATGAATTTTATATATATATATATATATATATATATATATATATATCAAGTTTAAAATCTTTCCAAGGCAAAAAAAAATAGCAATAAAAATAAGGATAAATTTTGATAGGAAAAAAAAAGGCTATAGGAGAATAAAATTGTAAAAAAAAATCAATTTTAAAACCATCTTAAAAAAATAGCAATCAAAAGAACAGTAACTAAATCTGATAGCTGAAAAAATCAAAGAGGGATGAAATTGCATAAAGATTCAAATTTGATAAATTATTCTAAATAAAACAAATAGAATCAAAAGAAGAGAGGACAAATTGAAAGTAAAAACAAAAAAAAAACAAAAAGACTGTCTAAAAAATTTGAAGGGCTATCACCAAAATTGAGGAAGAAAGAGGAAAAAAAAGGATCGTTGGTGCCAAATTCGTGACACTTAGATCACACGCTACATCTAAGAGTGGAGGGGTCGCCGAGATGATTCGGTTGCAGCCTTGGAAGCCGATGTTCGATAGTCGAACGACGTCGCACACATCGTTCGATTTTGGAAGACATTGTTCACATGCTAGCTTTATTTTTTTTAATCATTTTCATACTCATAAAATGACCATCTCGCCTTTAATATAACATGATAGAAAACTATGATAAAAAGATGCAAACACCCTTAATCTCAAGCCTTTTTTTAGTCAATGGGCAATAAAATAATTTAATTGTGCTAAAACAAAAAAAAAGACTAAAAAGCCCCTGCATATTAGGGTTTTTTTTGCTGCCAAGGTTAAATAAGTAATTCCACTATAAAGAAAAAAAGACCAATCTATCACAACTAATTTGACAATGACTAATGAGTCCTAAGAAAATGATAATAATATCCTTGCCAATTATTTTTCAAATGAGAGGCAAATTAGTAAAAATATTGTTCTAATCTACGGTGAATTGTGTATTGGACTGCAGTGTTTCATTGATGCCCCTTCAATTTTTTTTAATTAATAAAATACAAGTGAGGAAAAAAAATCCGTGGACATAATCTATCAAACCCTCTCTCTCCCTCTTTAAGTTAAAATCGATAATAAAAAAAATTTCAAAACTGAATTTTATTTTGCCAAATTGAGTATCAACCAAGATACAAAATATTCCTCTGATACTACAAGGCTCCCAAATGTAAACATAAAAACAAATAACTATGGCAAATCCTATAGAAATGTAATGTTAAATGACTAAATTAAAATTAAAATAAATTGAGGGACTAAAAAAAAAAGAAGGTTTCATTGTGAAAATGCGGTGAAACCTCTAATATAGCACAACGAAATATTGATTCCAAGTAGTTTTTTTTTTTAATAACATGTTAATTAAAAGAACCAATAAACGAAAAATATACCCAAAAAAGGTATTGACCGATGAGTTCACACTCAAGTTATGTATTTTTCAGTAAAAAATTATCCAAGCCCAAGTTGATTTCCATCGTTCATGATATATTTCGGTGACAAAAAACATCAATTAATTGATAAGATAGTCTATTTTATAGTTTTTATACCCGACTCGATCCAAAACTTGGGTTTTAAAAAATCAAAACGACGTCGTTTTAGTAAAAACAAAAGTCAACGAGTTGCAACCGGATTTTTTATCGAGTCTTGCCAGGTCAACCGGGTCGCTGGGTCACACCATGTTTTTTCTTCCCCTGTTTTTTCTTCAACCTGGCCCGGTTCCAATTTCAGATCAGTCGGATCTCGAGTCGATTCACCGGACCGAATTTTAAAACTATGATCCTTTCTGCATGTAAAAATATGAAAAGTTGAAAACAAGTTATTTAAAAATTATTTTTTTCTCACTTCGGTGTGTCGCCAGCTAAAAAGATCACAGTTGATCCTCCAATTTGACATAAGAAGTATGTATGCATGGCCTAAGTCACACAAGAAGTATGTATGCATGGCCTAAGTGATGTGAGAGACGCACGTACAAGAGTCAAGCACTTTCACACTCACTTACGTTTCATATATAGGCCTCGTTTGTTTGCTGGAAAGTAGTTTTTTTTTTAAAGTGAATTCCGGAAAAATGAATTATTTTCTGATGTTTGATAGTGTAAAGGAAAATAAATTGAAAAATAATTTTCAGTGTTTGGTTATGTCATGGAAAATAAGCCGGAAAATAACTTATTAATGTTTTATTTTTCTCAAGTTTATTAAAATAATGAAGAACAAATCTTACAAATTAAAAGGTTGAATGAGAATGAAATCGAAAAAAATATATAATTTCATAAATTATCTCAAATAAAATAAATAATAATCAAAATAATAGAAATCAAATCTAAAAAATAAATAAAATGAAAGATGAAGAAATTAAATTAATAATAATTAACACTTCATAAATTATTTCAAATAAAATAAGTAACAATAAAAAAAATGAGAATAAAATTTGATAGATAAAAAATTTCAATAAAAAAATAATAAGGGAAAAACAAATAACAATTATAAAAATGAGGACTAAAGTTAATATAAAAATTAAATTCTAAGAGATGAAATTGAAAAATAAATATTCAAAATAAAACATATATAGCAATCAAAAGTTTGAGGATCAAATTTGATATAATCAGCAAATAAAATAACATTTTTAAATTTTTCACAACTTCTGGAAAGTGTTTTCCGTCCAAATTTTTCAGGAAAACACTTTCCTGGAAACTAAGTCAAATTTTCTTTTAACTGGAAAGTGTTTTCCGTTGATCAACTTTTCTAATACAAACAAACACAAAAAAATTTAAAAAATTATTTTTTAAAAATTATTTTTCGAGAAACAAACATAGCGATTGGGTGGAGATTAACTTTAAAAAAATTCGTTGTGAATTATATGCTTTAAATAATTAATTTATAGGATATATCAAATGATGTTTTTTTTTTTTAGAAAAATCTATATAGTTAAGCAGTCGTAAAACATATAATTAATGTATTGTTAAATTTTAAAAAACGATCATCTGAACCTTAGAAACAATGGAGATCAAGGTGTGTTTAATAATTAGATCTTGATGAAGTCTAAAAAAACTCCATGGATTTGGACTCTTCATAGCTAGTAATTACTAGGGACAAGATCATTGGATAATACGATGCTTGTAGCAGAAGCAGGGTGGCTTGCACTTAGGCGTGTAACTTTAAAATTTAGGCAAGCATGCCGGTATTATTTATATATGGTGGTAAATTTTTAAAGTATTTTTTATTTAGAAATATATTAAAATAATATTTTTAAAAAAAAAAATTATTTTTAATATTAGCATATTAAAACAATTTAAAAAATTAATTTAAAATAAAAAAATATTTTTTCAAAAATATTTTTAGAATACAGGCTTTTAGTTTTATGAGCGTGGGCTAGGAGTTTTTCATTTTAATTCTGTTCTGGGCTTTCAGCCTTTGGTTGGGTTCTAGGGCTTGGATGGGCCCTACTGTTCGGTTGGACCGAGGGTCCCCTCCTTTTTTTTTTTTTTTTTTTTATTTTGCTTCCTCTCGTCCTCACTTCAGCTAGGCCCCCTGGTTAGACTGACTTCTTCCTCTTTCTTCCTCCTTGACATAAGGTTGGGCTACGATGTGAGGGAGGTTTGTTTGGGCCACTTATTCTCTGCCTTCTTTTCTTCTCCCTCTCTCCGTCTCCCTCCCGTCGTCTTCACCCCACTAACTTCGGTTAGGACAATAAGGATTCTGCTGGGCTTGTCGGAGAGTTGCCTGGCCTGCCCTTCTCCTCTCAGCTTCGGTTAGGCCACTTATCGGCCTACTAAATCTTAGCCCATCATATGCTAAGTTGTATATGTAAAACTATATACCATAGATTAAAAAAAAATGGTTGTGTTAATGTGAATCAAGTAAGCTATGAGATCATATTTTATCATACAATTATGGAAACATAATTTATGAAAATAAGTAAAGTTACATACGACGGTTTTTTTTTTGTTTGAAAAGTAAATTTGTCATTTAACCTATTGTGTAATAAAGGGAAATATCATTTTAAACTTTATATATATATATATAAACATTTATTTGCTCTAAAAGCACAAACATTTTATCTCCTCCTCCCCGTTGCTTTCCCAGCCTTTCTTAACTTTTATTTCCACTTTAGTCCAAACTGGCTCGCGACTGTCACATACGCGGTGCAAGAGCAACGACAACAATCTTAGCTAAGAATGAACCCATCTAATTACGGTTTAATACCATCGAAAGAACATTGTCAAGATGCAAGTTAAAAACTATAAATATTAATTTGGATGTGATTTGCCGGATGTAATCCCATCATATTAATACGAAAAAAAATTTAAATTTGGACTTGAAATTGCAACAGATGAAATGTATAAAAGACGCCTAATGCAATCTAAAAAGTAAATGAATTAAAAATAATTTTGATGTAATAATATAAAAAATAAAAAATATATTATTTTAATATATTTTTAATTAATTTTTTTAAAAATAACAAATACTGCAATAATAAACAATATCATTCGTAAACTTTCAGTATAATTAATCTTACTAATTCTGAATGGTATAACTTAATTGATTAAATCTTGAATTTATTTTTTAAAAATTATTAATTTAAATACTATAAAAATTAAAATTATTAAAAATTTATATAATTATTAATTTTAAAATTTATAAAATTAATTAAAATATATATAAATTAACCCGAATAGACGTAATACATGAAATAAGTAAATAATACAAGAGCGAAGAGAGAGAATCTTCTTTAAACCATATTCCAACTGTCAGCTTCGCTGATATTAGCTTTAAACGGCCGTTTTGCCTTTTTCTTTCTTTAACGGTGCTCTTTCCGTCAAGTTTCACGTAACAAGTGACACATGACATTGCTCACGCCATGACACATACAAACTTCATCATCATACCATTCATACATGTCAGATTTACGCATACATGTGTATGAATGATAAGCGAAGTCTTTTTTTTTTTCCTTACCTCGGGGATTTCTTGTAGACATGCTCAATTTTCAAAAATTGACCTAAAAAATCTAAAAAAATCTAGGTGATTAAGTTAATTTGTTAATAATCAGATTAATATCAGTTAATTTTTTTTACTAAATTAGTTTATTTTTTTATTTATAAAATTTCCTTTTATTTGAATTAATAAAATTTAATTAAATTAATCAGATGAAAAATTAATAGTGTAAGGTGGTCTTATTTTATAAAGTATTTTTTTTAATAGTAATATAATATTTTTTATATTTTTTAAAATTTATTTTTAATATTATCCCTTTAAAATATTTAAAAATATAAAAAAATATATTATTTTTTTCATTGAAATAGCACCGCGTCTCACCGCCTAAGTTCCATATCATCAATATTTTTTTTAAATTTAATTTAAAACTTAACATGAATGTGTCGAGCTTCAAATTATAGGTTTCCTGAATTGAATCGAGGGGGCTGGGTTTAACATGGATGGCTCTATCAAGCCGTCATTTAAGTTAAATTTAGGAATGTCTTACCAAATTACAATTATACCCCCAATTATTACTATACTATCCTTTCCATTTCTAAGTCAGCATGGCATGGCATGGCATGGCATTGCCAGCTAACAAAAGTCTTAAGGAAGAAACATCCTTGACAGTTGACCAACCAATCGAAACGACAATTTCAGGCAGTTACCTAGACAATAGTTTTAAAACCTGGTCTGCCTAGTCGGGTTAGCTTGAGATCCAGTTAATTTAGGGCTGGTTTATGAAAAAACAAGAAAATTAAAAATTCAGTTGACTCGGTTGACCTAATAAAATCTAGTTAAAAATCTAATTGTAACTTGTTGATTATTTTTTTTAACCAAAACGATGTGGTTTTGATTTATAAAAAAAATTAGAGTTGACTTAGATGATCCGGTGACCCGGTCTAAACCCGTGACTCAGGCCTTGGACCAATTCAATCACCGATTCGGATTTGAAAAAGTCAGATCCCACGTATGGGACATTTTCCAAAAGGGTGAAGTGTGTTGGCCTAGCAACGTCTGGTTTTTTTTTGTTTTTTTTTAATTGGTTCTTTTTTAATATGTATTTTTTAAAATAATGTCTTAATTTATTTAAATTATTACCCTTTCTCTCTTATTTTTATTTTGTTTATTTAGCCTTCTTTAAATAATGATTATTTTTTAATTATTTTATATGTATTTAATTTTTGAAGATATTATTGTAATTTATTTATAATTTTTATTATGTTTTATATAAATGAAATTTATTTTTAAAAATAAAAAATTCTTATTTTTGGATAATATTTCTAATATGTCTAACATTGCATAATATTTTCCCTTTTTATTTTATTCAATTAATTTTGTATATGTCTATTTCTATTATTATTTGATTAAATAAAAATCTTATTTTGATAAACAAATTCATCAAACACAACAAGGTCAAAAGCTCGTGTTGCGAGGTCAAATATTTTGATCTACATTTATCTTTGATATTTTTAGTTTCATATTTATTTATCATTAATGACTTTTTTTATTTATTAACATATATGGTTTTTAATTTATTTAATTAAATGCATACATAATTTCCTATTCAAATTTTTTTTGTTGGAAAAAAATATCTAACCCGCTTCGTTGGTCAAATAGATGGTTAAACATTAATAAAAGAAAAACTAAAACATCATACTCATTTCCTATTCATTCTCTATTCATTGATACTCATTTCACTATTTTTTTTCTTCTAAAGTTTTGGTTTTCTCAATCTCATCCTCTTATGTTACATTTTCATTGTTTTTTCTTTTTCAAATATTTCTTTCATTTTGCATTGTCTCATGTGTTTATGATTTTGGACTCCATTCTATAATTGATTGGATATCAATTTTGCGACTTTGAACTATAATTGTTGTTAAAAATAGTGATTAAAAAAATAATGACCAACTTTGATATTCAAAAAATGAAGCCTTTAAAAGAATACATAAAGAAATTAGGCATGAAAATCGAGAAAATGAGAGAGAGAGAAAAATGAAAACAAAGAAAAGAAGAATAGATTGTTGGAGCCAAACCACTACATCGTCACCACACATCGCTGGAAAAGAAAGCCCCCACTGAGACATTTTTTTACGGCACCAAGAAAGGTTGTATCAGATCTTGGAGGAGGTTGCATACATCTCTGCGGTACTTCAACCTTCCTCACATGCTGACGCGTGTATTATATGTGTTAGACACTTTTTTCCCCTTTCATTTAATTTAGTCCATGATTCTCTACTAATTCTTCAATTCAATCTTTAACTTCATCTCAACCAAGCCTAATAAAGGCTAAGCCAAAGAGAGAAGAAAAGAAAGGGAAAAAGAGACAAAATGGCATAACCAATCCAAAGTGCAGCCCAACCAAACTCAACAAGTGAGAGAAAACATATTGTCCCGCAAGAAAAAATAATGCCACACCAATGTTTGCACTACCATAACCATATATTGTTTTACATGATGCCCACATGTTTCTCTATTTTACACTTTGTTAGTATAAATGATCAATCATTAATGTGGTTGTTTACCTTTCTCACCAATTGCCAGTGCAACATTTACCCTGCTCAATTTACTATTTATTTGTTGGTTTTTAAAAATATTTATGTTGGCATATATTTTCTACTTTTACTATGAAGATTAGTCTCTTACTTTATTAATTAATTAGCATTAACATTTCTTTTTAGATTTATCATTCCATTTATTTTTTTAATTTGCTTTATTAAGCACAAACAACATTTTTTTCAATTGAAAAATTCATGATACTAAAAAAACAAATCCATAACATAGATATTTGTTTTTATATTAGCCAAATAACCGACCTTTCATAAAAAAATTATATTCCCTCTATAATTATAAAAAATAACGAATAAGGAAAATGAAGCTTTGAGCTAAGATATACATTTTTTTCTTAGTTAATTTAAATCATTTGATTTTTTACAGATATTTATTTTAATTACTATGAGTTTTTATTAATAAAATAAATTGTTGCTCACAAAAACATTAAAGTGACGAGGTTATAAAAATCACAGGGAATATTTTGGAACTAATTATTCCTAGAAATTCTCATACATCATTTATGGTGAATTCTGACCTCCACTTCAAGACCACATAGGCTTCTCTTTTGGCAAATCTTTCCCTCGTGGATATAAAACTCTTTTGGAATAAATACTTGCACAAAGTCCTCTAGAGGTGTTGGTAGGGGACCCTCTGAAGATCAAGTTAGTACTAGGAATATTTGTGTAAAAAACAACATTAATGAAGATATTAAAGAGCTTTTATGAAGGTATATAAAAGGTTGGAGAAGAAGATATAGAGGTGAGGGAAAGAAGCTGGGAGTATGTTTTCTTTGTCTTTTATCCTCTCTATCCCCTTTTTGTATCTCCCCATTTTCTTCTATATTACCTGATTTAAACTACCTCATGCAATGTAGGAGGCATAGAAAAGTAATCTTGTATGATTAAGATAATATTATCTTACTACTCGTACCATCAAATCTAATTAATGTAAGTATGGATTGCTTGTTCGTATTTAATGGGAGTATGATGGACATCATAATTATTAATCCAGGCTCGGGGTATAAGAAGCTTAGTGTAGAATGACCCTTCAGTCACACACCCAATCTGAGGGACGTTGGGCTCAATTCACACCCTGAGTTCAAAAGGAATCAGGACCAGCTCTTGACTGTACCCAAGGATGGTTAGGGATGACCGTGTTACTGCCCAACATGAAGTTCGGCGCAGGGCGTTCCTGGCCCAACATGGGATTGGGCGCGGTCATGCCCCTTTCCAACTTAGAGTTAGGCGCCAAGAAAGACATAATCTCATCTTGGATTATGACTTTCATGTGTTGTTTTTTAAATGGGGTTGATTTGTAGAAACCATGACCCATCAAATAGCAAAAAAAATTTGACAAGAGAAATATTTTTTTAAAAAAATTAGATTATTGAAGTTTTAATGAATATTTATTGTGAACAAAATTAATATTCCACACGATTGTTGATAATTTGTAAAATATAAATTCAAAATCACCACTAATAAAGCTAGTATAGTATATACTAGAAATTATTGTATAATTTTATACCAAAACTTGACTACTTCAATCTTAGAACGTTTTTCTCGTTTTTTTTTTAAACGATTTAACTACTTCTATTAATCCTCAACCATATAATCTTTTGCACAAATAAATTTTTACGTGCCGTATACGCCACTACCATAAGATAAAGAAGCTAAACTCACGATTAATTAAGCATGCTGCCGGCATATTGATATTTTGAGAGAGCTTTTTCGGAGTTCTTTTAATTCAATCTTTATTTATAGCTATCCAAATACTCATACAAAATACTCATACTTCTACTCTCTCTCTCTCTCTCTCTCTCTCTCTCTCTCTCTCTCTCTCTCGTGGATCGAACAACTACACGCTATTTCTTCCATTTAATTTTATCTTCAACAACCACCTTTTCTTCTTTCAGGTGATTGAGCATGATCAACTCTTATGCTTCTACTGATTTTGAAGGTACTAAGGGAAATGGATTGTTGGGATTGATGCAAGCTTCAACCAGTTTAAATTTTGATAACATCTCTCAAAACAGAGGCTTTGATGGGTCTAAAATTGAGGGGAAAATGGGACAGAATAAGGGAGAAAAGAAGTAAGAAAGCCCGAGTACGCTTTTCAAACAAGGAGCCGAGTTGATATACTTAAGATGGAATATCGATGGAGAAAGTATGGTCAGAAGGCAGTGAAGAACAACAAATTTCCCAGGTAACTATATCTTTTTTATTAACTAATTTACTATACTCTTTAATTTGTTCAATACAACATGTATAAATTATTTCACTGTTATAGAATAATCAAATCTCTTATATATATAGACACACACTAAATAGGTGGCAGGTGTTGTGTATCGGGCCGATTGATAAACCTAAATTCAACAAGGAACGAACCCATCCTTTCTTGGGCACGTTCAAGGAAATGAGTCCTCTCCTTACTGAATCCATGACCTAATACATGATATCAGGATAATAATATAGAAAGAAAAGGTAAAAAATAAAAAATATCAGTTTCTAACAAATCCAATAATGATGGATAAAATTAAAAAAATAAAAATAACTGAAGTCAACCCGATCCATCCTTTAAAAATTGTAACACGATTCATGAGGTTGGATCGCCACATTAAAGGCAAACTTGAAAAAATAACAATGTAAAATTCTCAACCAACCAAAATAATTAGGGATAAATTTGAAAAAACAAATGAAAAAAAAAGATAAAAAGAAAAATAATATAGATTTGAAAAGAATGAGAACCAAATTTGACACACAATGAAAATAAAATCAAAATACAAAGGATGAAATTGAAAAATAATTTCAATTAAGAAAAAGGATAAGAAAAACTAAAAATAACAATTAAAAGAACGAGGATCTAATTTAATATAAAAATCAATTGTTAAGGAATGAAATTGAAAAAAAATCAATAAATAATTCAAGACCAAATACATTAGAATGAAAAGCATAAAGATCAAATCTTATATAAAAATCAAATATGAATGGATGATATTAAAAAATTAAGTAATTTAATAAAGGATGATCAGAGCTTAATGACTGACTTTTTGATAATACACGCCTTACTATCGTGATAGAGGCGGTAAGGTGCATCGAACATTGTCCTGGACAACAATGTTCGAAGTTGTCTTAGTGCCATATGCGCCAACTATTTTTTTATTTTAAATTATATATATATATATATATATATATATATATATATATGTATATGTATATATTAAAAGACTTAATTATCTTTGACCCCACCCCAAAAGAGAATGACAAAAAAACTAAAAGAAGATAACTAAAGTGCCCTTGCATCTAAAGCGAGGAAAGATTATTTTCTGGAGGCATTTAAGTGATTCAATTGTAAAAAAAAACATTGAAAAATCAAAAAACCCTTTGACCTTAACAATGTTTTTTTTCCCTTTAAGAGTAATTTAGTAATTATATTGCATAACAAAGATATAAGAATACCGACTAATCCTTTCTTTTCTTATAATCATTAATGGATCTAAAAAAATAAGAAGATCTTATTACCCTTAAATTCAAGCTAAATGAGTTTGCTTTTCAAGGATAAAAAAGTGATTTTATTATGAAAATCCAAGATAAAATATGAGTGTATGAATAACAAATGTAGAGTTCTTTTAGCTTTTGGTATAATAATAATAATAATAATAATAGAAAGAAAGAGCTTCGACTGGGGTACATGCAGGATCCACGCAAGCATTAATTTTACAGATTGATGTGTCCAAATATACACGGTTAAGGGAATTACAAAATGCTGGTGATTGCAGCTCAAGACTTGTTTAGAAATAGCAGCCTAGTAGGGTCTTATACGAGGGGGTGACGAAAAGAAAGAGTCTCTGAATACTATATTATTAGTTATTTGACTCGTGTTATTGAATATTAATGATAATTTTTTTAATGCATATTTCGTTTATATATAATCATTATTAAAGTAATTTGAAAATGATCTTATTTTATAATATTAAGAATTTAAAAAACAAAAAAAAAGAAATAAAATTAGGTAAAAGCTAGCAGAGTCTAATGCGGGCACATTTAGGTCTACAAGGCTAGGTCTTTTTGTCTGACTCTTAAAACAAAGGTTAGGCACACCTTGACTTTGAAGACCACACCCCCGTGCCTACATGCCCTCTTTTATAAATAAACATGTTGCTTGTCTTGACAGACATCATGTTATCCATTATAATAAATTTTGGACCACCATCAGTGATAAAAAAAAAGTTTAAGTTTTTTAAATATTAAAATTAAAATTTTAATTTATTTTCATTTAAAAACACATAAAAATATCATAGAAAACCCATTACATATTATAATCATCATAAGAACTCAAAATTAAACCAAATCAAGATAAAATTTTTAGATTTTGATCTGTTTTTCTTTCAACGTAAGTAAATTATCAAACCATTTTAGTCGAACTTTTCTTTTTAAGATAAATTATTTAATACCAAAATCAGTAGTTTGTTATGATCGAAATATAATCAACTAAAAGTTTGATTTTTTTTATGACTTTCAAGGACTTAAACATAAAGAATAATAATAAAGTATTATGAGCAAAATATAATATAAAAAGCTACAAGGAGCGAATCATGCCTTTAGCATTCCATGAACAATTAAAATCACACAGTGCTATACTGCTATTATAATGCATTTGTGTCAGCATAAACACTGTCAATACAGTAAAAATCCCATATCTTGTATTTTTTTTATTAGTTATTAAACTATCATTTTGTCGCAGGTCAAATATTTTCTTTTTTTATAAAAAAATTATATAAGTAGACTTTTTATGGTGTATTTTTATACATAAAGAAATCCAAAACAAAATTTAAAAAATTCATACATATATCTAATTAAATAAATTAAGAACTATTTATACAACAAAATTTTTTATCAAGCTCGATCCCTATCCAACCAAAGTAAACCAGCCAAACCTGTGACCTGGGTCATGAGTTTAATTGGGTTTAATAATTTTTTTTATATATAATTTTTTTTTAATCTTAAATAGACACCTATAAAATTAAAAACTAGGAAAACATCAAAATGATTGAAAAAAAAATCAAACTGAAACAAATTACACTATCAAATTATAATCAACCAAATATTAAGTAATAAAATTGAAAAGAAAAATTAAAAAAACAAATGCAATTGTAATTGTAATTGTAATGGATAAAAAAACAAAAAATGACTCGGTTTCTCAAGCTAGGAAGGCCTAGAGTTCTTAGGCCTCCACAAAAAGACCAAGGCGTGCAGACTTGGAGAAGCCCACATGTATGGGCCTTAGTTATGAGTGGGAGGCGTCTGCAACCATCTTGCGATGTTGTGGCTTCTCTCAATAGCTAAAATCTCCCTTCTAACATGACAATTGCAATTGTCATTGAAATCTTTATGTCATCTTCTTCCTGGTATGGTGGTGCATGTCGGTAGTGGTGGAAGGTTTGTCGTTGATGGTTCTTTCTTTTTCCCTATCTTTTCTTTGTCCTCCCTTCGAGATTGCCATTGGCCATTCAAAATTACAGAGTTGTCCTCTTAGTTATTTATATTTCAACTTTGTTTTTAATTTTTCTTCTTATTATTTTTGTAAAATTTTTATTTATTTTTAATTTCATCCTACAATTTCAGTATATGGTATATTATTTTTTTTCTAATATGGTCCTCATTCTCTTGATTGTTTTTTTTTGTTAAATTTATTTTTCTTTTCAATTTTACCATTCAATTAAGATTTTGTAGTTGTCCTCTAATTTATTTTTTATTTCAATTTTGATCCTCATTCTTTTAATTGCTATTTTTGGTTTTTAATCCTTTTGTATAATTGAATTTTTCTCTCTCTTGATTTTATCATTCAACATTTGATTGGTTGAGGATTGAGCTTCATTATTTTTCTAGATATGGTGATTACAATTTAATGACCCAAGTCATAGGTTTGAAAAGTTAATGCAAGTTGACATTATTTTTTTTTCAATTTCATCATTTAATATTTTTCTTTTAAATGGTTTTTGTGGTTTTTTTTTTATTGGGTTATTCCAATCTCATGACTTAGGCCACAGGTTTAGTGGGTTAACCTGGGTTAGCTCGACCCTTATTACTTGGGTTATAGGTTTGTCATGCTAACTCAAGTTGACTTGAGCTGCGTTTTTTATATCCCTTTTTAATCTAATTTCATCCTTTCATATTTAATTGGTTAAAAATTAAGCTATATCATTTTTCTCCTTTTGGAAAATATGTTTTTTTGTTCAAGTTAACTTGGTCACTTTTTTTTTATTATGTCCATTTGTTGTTGTTGCTTATTTCTTTTTATCATCTAATTAAAATAAAATGAACTTAAATAAATAACCCGAGTTGCAGATTTTTTCTTCTTCTTTAAAATGGGCTTGTGGCACATGAATATCATTTTTTATAAGAAAAAAATAATATGACCTTGCAACATAGCACGAGTCCATATCTAATATTATATTGTAGACTAAAAAAGGTTGGTGTTTATGTTATACTATACACCTACCTCTTGTTCACCTAGGAACAAAATGCTATGGATTATAGTGTGTAATATATCACATCGGCTGGTGAGGACTTAGGGGAGGGCCTTATATGAGCATACTCACCTTGACTAGTAAGACGCTTTTTGGGGCCATGCGTGACTGTAAAAAAATAATCCGTGGGGCCATGAGCCAAGGCGGATAATATCTTGCTAGTGGGGTGGGGTGTTACATTGGTATCAAAGCCTGACTCACTGGCTGTTCGGTGGTGTCGACGGGGTTTTGGAGACTTGGAGAAAAGCCTTATATGAGCATGCTCACCTTAACTAGTAAAATGCATTTTGGGGCCATGCGTGGTTGCCAAGAACAAATCTGAGAAGCTCGTGGGCCAAAGTAGACAATATCTTGCTAGTAAGGTGTTACAGGAGAGTACACCACATACACCCCAACCTTTTTGTTTTTTTATACCTGTTTAAATATAAATTAGTTAGAGGTTGATCTGATAATAACAAAAAAAGCCATTACGAAAAGATGAAAAAACCCATGAACACCGGTTTTAAGTTTTTTACTTTTAAGAGAATTTTGGTCGTTTTACCGTGTTTTTTTTTCATATATATATTTAGTCAAATATCAAATTACCCCTAGTTGAATCGATAATAACAAAAAGTCATTATTTTCTAATGCTCATGAATGTTTCTGTTCATACATGGAGATGATAAATAACAAATTAATTAATCATTAAACTGTAATTATTTTATAATGCTCATGAATGTTATGTAGAAGAGACACTACTTCTTATTACACTCGTTTTACTATTATTATTAAGAAGAAGAAGCCTAAAGCCCAAGCCTACAACGCCGAACTCGAAATGGAACATCTAAAATATATTTTTTTGTATTTTAAAACCGTCAAATTAAGACTCATTCTTCAAATTTTTCCTTTGTTTAATTTTTACTCAATGAGAATGAGACTTGGACGCGTGCTTAAAGGATGGTTGACTCGATCAGGCTGATTAGATTCACAGCCTAAAAGCCCTCATGAACCTAAAGAATCATATTTTTAAAGACCCAAATCATGGCTAGTTTTTGTTTTATCAATAGTGGATGACCTTATAAAGGTGAGTTGTTACGCTTAGGATTGCCTTCCGCACATGATCATCTGTATGGGACTTTTCTTCTTCTCCCCATCCTTCCGGATGATATAAAAAAATTAATATAAAATTTAATTTAATTTAATTTAAAAAACACTTTTGAAATGCAAGAAAATTTGGCTTTTGTAATAGCATGCTAATTTTAGTATAAATATAGCAAGGCTTCCACGGGCATCAGCGTCATTTCGAGCACTCAGCTGATATATAGAGATATGTGGACTTCATTCTCATCATTCAGAATGATTTCAATTGATAGATCATAGAAGCACACATTGTTGTGCAGAAAAGAGGCTTTTGTATTTATCTATCAGTAAGTATTTTTCAACATCTTGCACTCTGAAGGGCAATCTTTTAGGCGTATATAGTGGAGTGTAATGAATCACGAACGCACAATAAATCCCTGTGTTGTAAGAGTTTGGAGGAAGCTCAGCCCGACATACTACAGCTCGGATTTGCTGGGAAAAATAAAATTGATCCACTTGCGTCTTAACGATGGTATAAAATCTATCCTTCAAAATCTTTCACACTCCACCGAGGCAGTCATCAAACTCATCTTAGAGAGTTCGATCTAGTAATCTTTCGGTTCAAAACTTGGCCCGAATACATAATTCACTTGTATGAAGAGACTGGTTCACACACTTTTATACCGATATTAATTATTGAAAACTTAAAAAAAAGTTGTTTTCACTTATTTATATTTTTAAGAAAATATGCTCTCATTTATTTTATTTTTCAATAATTAATTTATGATAAGTTTCTAGTGTTTTTATGGTGAGTATACAAGTAATAACTGATCTTTGTATTTCTATTTTGTAAAGATTTGTTTCCATTTTATCTCTCATAAATATTCAAATAAGATATTGAAATCAAATACCTTGCATATAATTTATCTCTTATATTATCATTGTTGCTGGCTTGCTGTTACATTTATCTCTAGCATTGTTGTAAATCATTTCTTTACGATTTTGATGAAGTTTAACCATTAACCAAATTTGATTTTTAATCATTAACTTCAATCAAATTGGATGGAATGACTACAATTCTAAAATCAAACCTCAGAGATTCCATTACCATTTTTGGATTTACATGGTTCGTTGCTATAGAAATTGAAACCATAAGGACTTTTATAGTTCCATTGTCATTAAACCATAATTGATGCATCAGGGATTGTTGGCTTGTGGAGTAAACAACCTTACCATGCCTGATTATCAAACTAGTTAGGATTTTGAGGCCAGTACTGCTCGTTAAGGTACAAGCTAGAGCCTTTTTAGGGTACCTATCTAAAGAGTTTTTGGATTTTGATTCATATGATTATTTTGGAAGCATGAGGTTATATTTTATAATGTTTGTATATGTGTTTTTGTCACAAATATAAATTTAACATAAATTTCCTTATCTTTAACATTTGAAATTTGAGTTAAAGAGAATTGATTTGTGTTGTTGGAGCTGAGAAAATATATGCCTTTTACTTAATCTTCTTTTAAGCTGAAGTTTGTTAAAGAATCTGGCTATATTTCAATACACTCCCTTAATGTCAACGACGATTCATATATTTTAGGATTGTGTAGAAAATTAAGATTGTGGCAATGGTTTGGTCAAAACATCTAATAGTTGGTCATTAGATGAGAGAAACTTTACTAGGAAAGATGTAGAGGATACTCAATCATAAACAAAATGATAATCAATGGAGATATATTTTTGTTTGTGAGTGAAAAAGAGATTGACTATAAGATATGTTACGCCAATATTGTCACACCAAAGAGTTGGAGTTTGATACAACTTGAGAGCAAGCTCATTGAGGAGTAACTGCACCCAAATTAACTTAGCAATGGTGTTGGTAATGTCCTAATATTAATTACTTTAGTGTTTGAATGAGAGACAACCTTTTGCACGCGAAAGCTTTATGAGATAAGACTTAATCCAAAAAAGACAATAACTGGTGGTAAAACGACTATTGTCATGAAAACTAGACCAATCAAAGTCTAAGAAAGCTTGAATAGATGAGATGTGGATCATTGAATAAGAAAAAGACTATGATGAGGAGTGCGTCGAAGATATAGAAAAATTCTCTTGATTACATTATAATGAACAATAGTTGGCCAGTGCATGAATTGATATACTTTGGTAACTATAAAAGATAGATCTAGTTTAATGAAGCTTAAGTATTGGAGGGAACCAACTATGCTTCTGTATATGGTAGGACTAGAAAAGGAATCATCATGATTTTGGGAAAGAGCAGTTATAAATACCATAAGAGACGAGATAAGCTTTGCATGATGCATGTGTACTTTTTGAAAAAGTTACTAGATATAGCGTTGTTAGGATGTATACAACCTATTTGTGGTAAAGTGGGTTTTTACTCCAAGAAAACAATGCAATGACTCAAAGTTTTTTAGTGCAAAGACATATTGAGGAGTAATGAGGTAATAAGTATCCAATCTGACCCAATTATAATAATGTCATCAACCTATATGAGGATATAAACTAGACTTGATCCATGATTATAAATAAATTGAGAAGTATTGAATTTAGAGTATATTAAACCTAATTCAAGCAGTTTATGGCTAAATTGAGAGTATCATGCTCTTGGAGCTTGCTTTAAACCATAAAGAGATTTATTTAAATGATAGACAAGGTTAAGAGAATAAAGAGGTTTAAACCTTGGAGGTTGAGTTATGAAGACGTCTTATTTAATAATACCATATAGAAAGGCTAACATCAAATTTTTAAAAACCCCAAATTAATGAAATGGAATAGAGAAAATAAGATGAATTGTAATGGGTTTGACAACTGGTTTATATGTTTCACCATAGTTAAGTCCCTCTTGTTGGTTGTACCTTTTGGCCACAAAACGAGTCTTTATATCTCTCAAGTGATCCATTGGCTTAATGTTTAATTTTAAATACCTATTTGTAATCGACTAAATTCATTTTAACAATTAGAAGGGCTAAAATCCATGTTTTATTTTAAATAAAAGCATACAATTATAAGTATTCAACTGTACTGCTGAAAGTTATGGGTTCTATAAGCACTAAAGCTATGAGAGCTGGTGTTGTGGTGAGAAGTGTAGTAGGTTGAAGAGCTAAAGTACCATCTACAAATCTTTTAGGCTTAAAAATATTATTGTGAGTTCAAGTTTGCATAGAAGTTTGAGACACTTATAAATGCATTAGATTAGTAGCAAAAACTATAGTTGATGTTGAAAAAGGTGCAATAAAAACCATTTAAGAGTCTTCATAATTTTATAGATTAAGATGTTGGCTATAGAAGTCAAATTGTTGGTGGTAATATCATACCTGCATCATTGTTAGGAAAAGAAGTTTACGGAGAAATTGTAGCAAATAAAAAAAATATATTAATAAAAAATGACATTAATAAAAATGAGAATTTGGCAAGTCAAATGGTATAAACACTTGTAACCTTTGTGGTTTGTTCTGTAACCTAGAAAGACACAACTAGAGGATAAAAAGTTCATCTTGTGTTTATTGTAAGGTTAAATATAAAGCCAACAAGCATAACCAAATGTTTTTCTTAAAAAAAATTATAATTTGAAGTTTGTTTATAGAGTAGTTTAATAAAGGATTTATTGTTAGTCATGAGAGATTATAGTTGATTGATAATATAGGTAACATATGAAAATACCTTATCCTAATATTGTTTTTGGAACATATATAGCAATAAAGAGAATGCAACTTATTTCCACTCAATGTTTATGTTTATGTTTAATCAGGCTATTTTGATGGTGTATGTGGGGACAAAAGAGACGATGAGAAATACTATGGGAAGTGAGGATATGATGTAATTTTTTAAACTTACCTCTCTAATATGATTGAAAAACTTTTATAAGACGCCTAATAAATCTTTCAACATAATTTTTGAAATAGATAAAAATAGTAGAGACATTAGATTTTGAAGAAATAGAAAATAATCAAGTGTATTTATAATAGTCATCAACAAAACAAAGATAATAAAGATTTATATTAAAAGATAGTTGGGGGAACGAACCCTATACATATACAAATAACAAATTTAATAAACATTCTGAAATAAAACTAGATAAATAAAATGAGAATTTATGACTTTTGCCAAGTTGACAAGAGTGACTAACATTGTTTAAGGGATTATTAGAAACAACTAACTAGTTTATGAAGAGAACTTGATGAATAATATGTAATGTAAGATGGCCCATACAATTATGCCAATTATTAACAGAGGTTAGATTACCAAGAAAGACTATAAGAGAACAAGAAGCCTTTATGATATGTTGTAATAGGTAGAGTCTATGATTACTCTTGCCTTTGAGAATGGTGGCGCTATCGAGGATTGATCATTTACACACAAAAATAAAAGGTGAAATTCAAAACAAATATGATTATTCTTAGAGAATTAATAAATAAAGAGAAGGTTTTTTATATATACGAGGAATATGGAGAACATTATCGAGAAAGAAATATTTGGAAGAGAAGAAAATGATATATAAACCAATATTATGAATGTGTAGACCTTTATTATTACCAACTAAAAGTTGATCATGTCTAGTTTATTTTTCAGTAGGAAGGTTTATATTTATTAAGTCAAAGATGACTTATTTTGGTTTTTTTCTATGAAGTTATGACGATCTAATGACTCGGGTCATGTGTTTGGTATGTTAACCTAGTTGACTCGAGCTTTTTTTAATCTTTTTTAATTGATTTTTTTTTCAATTTCATCATTAAGCATGAAGTTGATTATGGATTATGCCTTTTGATTTATTTTGGTTTGCTTTCTTTGAGGTTATCTCAGTCTTATGACTTAGTTACATGTTTTGCAAGTTAACTCAGGAAGACTTAAGTCGTTTTATTGTTTTTTTTATATTGAATTTTTTTCTTCAATTTCAACCTTCAATAATGAGTTTATTGAAAATTAAGTTTTATTATTTTTTTTGATTTGCTTTCTATGAGATTATCATAATCTCATTATCTTAGTCGCGAGTTTAGTAAGTTAACCCGAGTTGACTCATGTCATTGTTCTATCTACTTTTTACGAGGTTATTCCGATCTTATGATTCAGTTCATAAGTTTGGTAGGTTAACTTTGATAATTTTTTTTATTATTTTTTTCAATTTTATGCTTTAAAATTGATTGGTGGAGAATTGATCTTCATAATTTAGATTAACCTCTATATAATTTTATTTTATTTTATTAAAAAAACGTCAGCAATACCTCGATTTTTCTTTTATATGTTAGAAAAATTGATTCGATCTGCGCTACATGTCAAGTCCTAACAATACGGTAAATACAAAAGCATGAAAACAAGAAAGAATTCGAATG
>Ga0325411_1002014_pt1 | contig 22791 bp, 10 predicted proteins | sample PopdelMetagenome_13_FD_206181 | JGI IMG/M metagenome (GOLD analysis project Ga0325411, IMG submission 206181) | Populus deltoides microbial communities from Bellville, Georgia, United States - Xylem-PdIQD-R4 | ecosystem: Host-associated > Plants > Phyllosphere > Stem > Wood/Secondary xylem... | reverse complement strand
AAGTTATTAGATAAATTTCAATAAATAATTCATATAATTTTCTAACATGTTTCCTCGAATGAATATTTGAGTTTGAAATGTACACAGAGCTATAATTACCTTAAGCTTAATTTTATTAATTTATTGTAGTGGACATTTCAGAAAAGTAAAATGTAAAAAGAAATAAGAAGTCACTATCTAATTTTATAGTAACTAGAAACTCTAATTAATATTTAGAGTTCTAGATAAGGGCTGATTATGCTAGAGGAAAGATCATACCTAATGTAAATTGTATTGCTGCTTATTTTTCATGGAAAAAAAATACTTACTATGCTTTTTAAAAAAAATTTAACTAGACTAGTGCTAATTATAAAATAGTGATTTGGGATTTGCTCATAACATTAAAACTCAATCCTCACTTTTATAATATAGTCGTTGAACTCAAAAGGATGGTAATAAACAATTTGATATTTGGTCTGTTCTACTTAATTACATTAAAAATGAGCTCAAATATTCTCACTTACACTCATAAGGCGTTAATGGAGTCATATTGACTTAACCCAAATTCTCTTGTGGGACAATGTCCCAACACATGAAAAATTATAACAAAAATTTATAGACATTGATAAAAATAGATGAGATATTTACAAGCACAAATAAATTTATCATACATACATGTTCATTTCTCCATATTTGCAGTGAGTCTTGTATTTTGATTACAAGGCCCATCACATGAAAAACTTGGCTCACATTAAAATGCATTTCTTAGCAAAGTCAAACATTTCAACATTTTTAATAAAATACTCCTTTTTATAAAGAAAATCATCAAGACTTTATTTTTAGTTCGTTACTCATTTATGGTGTCAAAAGTAAATGAACCATCATAGATCGTTACTCAAAAAAAATCTTATATTCTTCATTTATTCCATGCGAGATTGGTGGTTCTTATTAAAGTAATATGATTAAATATTATTCTAGGCTCAATTATCTATTATATCAACACTACTTTATTTATTATATTATGGTTTATTTTACGAATCCATTAAGGTTATATATATATAATGCATTTAAGCTGAATCTTTAAAGATTACATCTTGTTTTTTGGTTTATGCATCTATAATCATTTCAATGTCATCTTAGCATCACAATAGCATAAGTATTTATTAATATCATCATTCAGTTCAAATAATATAAATGATACCCTTTATTATGCATACATATTAATTTCTCCATGTCTGTGACGAGTCTTGTATTTTGGTTACAAGACTTATCACACGAAAGGTTTGACTCATATTAAAATGCATTACTTAAAAAAGACAAATATTCTAACTTTTTAAACAAATATTTCATTTTAGTATAAAAAATAATCATCAAGACTTCACTTTCTAAATAAAAAAAACATTAGTTCTTAGTCTGTTACTCACCTACGGTGTCAAATATAAATAAATCATCATAAGTTGTTACTTTTGGTATCGATTAAGGGTAGCATATCTATTCTACTTTAGTTTTTAAAATTAAAATTTTCTTTCAAAATACATAAGTGTCTCGATCAAATATTAATCAATGAATCATAATGTGAATAAACATTTATAAGTCATTACTCTTAGGTGTTGATTGAAAGTAACAAGATGGTCAATTTATTTATTTGTAAACCTTCTTTCCTTTCAAGTAATGATTATTAAAAACAAAGATAATAATCATAATATTTGATCTTGAATGATTATCTACTGACAATGTCTATGCATAAATGAGTAATCATAAACTGGTATGCATTAACATTGATCGAGGACAACAATATAAAAAAATATAAAAATAAATATTATTGTTAATATAACAATACATTTTAGGATAAAAAAACCATTATAGATCGTTATCTTGAAACTACATAACTTTTAGTCCAAATAAGGAACATATGTTTTTAGATACCTATAGATCTTGCCTCTAAAATTCTTTGAAACTCTCAATATCTCTTTTCTCTTTCTTTTCATTGGTTTTCTATCATATTCTATAATGGTAATAGAGCCTAATTTTTAAAATATTTAAACCATTAATCTTTGCATCAAAACAAAACCACTTTGCAATATTAATATTTATTTTACTTTTTTTTTTCTCTTTTTTCTCTCATCTCGCGACTATTATTTTAAGCCTATTGCATAACTGCACACGTGGCTACTTTATACACATGTCTTCCTTATCACAAACCATGGTAAATCTATCCACCCTCTACCAATCCTAATGGCATTGGTCTTATTCGTATCAACCTTCAACATGCTTACCATTATCTATATTTGAAACTTACAAACAACAACTATATCTTAGAAATCTTAAATTTATTCTTTTTTTAATTGTCCATGAATTATTTAAATTCATAAAGGGTAGTCATCTATACCTTGCTGAAAACATCATCTTTTACCAATGTTAAACAATGATCTAAGTAGATATATGTTATGGTTGTTGAAATTTATGCCTTGTCTTTTAAAGACATTTGGCCCCTGATATCATATGATATGACTATGAACATGGTAGGTTGTAGATGGGTGAAGCATTGCACTATTCAGACAGTGATCAATATTGATGTTAGTCAAGGCTAGTTGGCTCATCAAATTGATGTATGTAATGCTTTTCTTAATGGATTTCTTGATATGAATGTGTTTATGGCTCAACCTCGTAGCTTTGTTGATCTTTAATTACCCAAACCATGTTTACAAACTAAAATGTTCTCTTTATGGTCTAAAACAAGCACCCCGATATGGTTTGACTAGCTTGGTTAGTTTTTAGTTTATTTGAATTTCGTAGTTTCAAAATTAATACTTCCTTATTCATTCTTTATTTTATTGGGGCTATAATATTTATGTTAGTTAATGTTAATGACATTTTACCTACTAGTGATAATATTGTCTTTCTTTAGCATCTTATTACTCTTTTTTGTACTAACTTTTCCATTCATGACCTCGGTTCACTTCACTATTTTCTTAGCATTAAGGTTTCTTCTACTATAGTTAGTGGGTGTATTCTAGTATCTCAAATTCACATGACCAAATATATGTTTCGTGGTTAATAAGGTATGTCAATATATGCATTTCCCATCGATATTTATTAGTTGGTAATTAATCATACCTTGCATAATCTATATGATACTTCATCTTTTTGTTTGCACTTGAATTATCAAAGTGATCTCTCTCTCAATGAGTTTAGCAATTTTAAATGGATTAGTAGTGTTGATGATAGAGAGTTTAATAGTGGCTATGTTATTTTTCTTGGCCAAAACTTGATCTTTTATAAATGTGGTAAACAATGTATTATTGCTTGGTTTTTAACAAAGGTGGGTTTTGGCTTTTAGGATACGTCGCCCACGTCACCTGTAGGGTGTGGGTGCCTCACTTTGTTTTTTTATATTTAGTCAAAGATGGAATTGCCCCTTAGCTGACTTAATAATAGTGAAAAAACCATTGTGAAAATATAAAAAAAAACCCTTGAGGCTAATTTTAATTTCTTTAATTCTAAGGACATTATGATCGTTTTACTATGTGTTTTATTTTATTTTCTATATTTAGTCAAATACTAAATTCCCTCTTAACTTACCTTATAATTACAAGAAAATCATTGTGAAAAAGACTAAAAAGCCTATTGAGGGTTTTTTTTTTTTTGCTTCCGCTAATATTTTGCCGTTTTACTTTGCTTAAAAAATAAATAAATAAAGATATATATATATTTCCGGTCAATCATTTAATGACCAATGGGTCTCTGAAAATACTTAAATGCCCTTAATATCACCTCAATATCAAGGCATTTGATATTTTTTGGGGAAAGACAGACTTCATTGCACTGTTTTCAGTAAACAATACATACGAGTACGTGTCTGCAATGTTTTTTTCATGGACAATTAGCTTTTGTTAATATAAGAAAATTGCTCACGCATGTATAAATATATATATAAAATGAAAACTAGCAAAGCAAGTAGTTAGTCATAACTTTGTCAAAGATACATGAACCATGATCGATCCGAGCCCTCCCTCCTAATACAGTGAATGTTAATTGCATTTCAAAGCTACAATCAACCTCAATTCACATAATTACTTAAAGTTGTTGAACTGATGGTAAGACGAGCACATAAGTCAACAAAGAAGGGCATAGCAAAGGAAGTGATTGGCATGCCAATGCAAGGCAGATCCTCGCCATTGGGGACCAGTTGCTCCTCCTCCCTCGCCTTGTCATGAAAAATATGCCCACCATAAACACGTCAACGAAAATAACAAGAAGCTACGAGGTATTGTCTTGGCTTGACGTGCAGCCAATACCCTGTATATTCCTACACACCAAAGAGAGGCCCACATACTCCTCTTGACGGGTCCATGCTTTTCACGTGGTTGCCTTTTGTTCTCTTTATCTTTTCATGCATAAAATCCACAAATGGGACGATGTGGTGGCTATTAACACCAGGCCCAGATAAATTAAGAGATTTTTCAGTCAGGTATTTCTTCTTTTTTTAAAAAAAATGGAACCTTCTTTTCTTCTTTTTGTCAGAACGTCCAAAATTCTTTCAAACGATCAGTCATGGCTACTAGATGCCTTAGTTATTACTACATCCTCATGATCAAATCATTTTATTTCAAACGTACATCTATCTATTGATATGAAAGTTGACCGACCATCTCAATTTGGATGAATTTCAGTTTGCTAGCTTTTAAAAAGGAAAAAAAATGCAAATGCTTTTATTTCTCTACCGCTGGTAGACAGAGAACAAAGTTCAACAACCAAGTAAAATACAACAGAGGAACCTTTCTGGCTAGTCAAAACTCTCGTGGACACTGTATACAGCGGCAAGGTTAAAAACAGTCCCTGCCTCTCTCACCCCTTCTAACCCTGAAATCCTCTTCAGAACAAAACCAAGCCATCAAGAGGTATGAATTGAGCACACAATATGAGACTGCCCAACATGAAGCCTGAAACACATGCTGTCATACAATCTTCAGGATCCTGTGACCACCTTGTGATGAGTCCTTGTGCACCAAACAAGGTGCAAAAAGTGCAATCAGCAAAGGATTCCGTCTTAGACAAGAAATAAAACTATCCTTGCTAACAATCCCATCACCATCGGTATCAAATACATTGAAGAGCTCATGGATCTGCGAGTAAACAGGGAATACACGTTTTGTTATGAAAATCTATTCTTCTTTTTTGTTAGAGAACAAATAAAGACAAATTGGATGGAAGATATTATGCAAATCAAATTTTACAAGTCTTTTCGCAAAAATTTGGATGCAGGTACCATAATAATCCGATTAATAATCCCACAAAAAGGAATTCATTTACAACAAATTAGACAGATCAGCCAACTGTTTACCTCATCCTCATCCAAGTTTGAGATTGCTAGTCTTATCGTATCTCCCAACTGATCAAAACACAACAGAAACCAAGAATGTGAGTAACGATTCTCCCGAATGAAAGATAAGTAAATTGACAAGTAAAGGAAAGGATTATTATACTTCTTGCTCTGAAATTAGACCATGTCCTCCGGTGTCACATTCAGTAAAAGCTAGTTCACAGGCTTGCCGGAATAGTGGTTGCTTCATGACATGTGCTGATCCATACAAAAACTGCAAGGAACAAATTATATGATCTTGTAATGCCAGCCGCATATCATGAGACTATCAAAACATAGTTTCACACAATCCCTTCAGCCAAAAATTGTTAGTGGACAGTTACCATAATATCAATGATTGCAGTCATTCCTGGCAATGGAAATCCTTGTAGAAGTCTAAAAAAAGTGTTCCTTTTCCATTTGAGTAGCACATATATGTTGTAGGCCCATACCACAAGCATTTTCTTATTCATTTAAGCGCAGTGTGTTATCTGCTAAATATCCATTAAGTTTGCTCTTGCATCAAATGGAGCTCCAATTAGTACAGAAATAATTCAAAAAAACTAAAATAAAAAAGTAGTGGATCAATACATTTGAAAATTTGAACCACTTTTAAATTGACTTTGCTCTTGCAGAGTATTCGGAAATCCAATAAATATAATAAATTCTGGAAAAGAAGGATAAAGAAAGGAGCAGATAATTCTGGAAAAGAAGGATTAAACAGCAGCCAAAAGCTGTCAGTTTGGACCATTTTTACATTGAGTTCACAGCGGCCAAAATACAAGCTACATTGTTTTGCATCTTTTTTAAAAAAACCCAAAATTTTGCACCACCAAAATGGAGTAAAACTCCAGTGAGTCTAGTGGATGAAGTTAAGAGTATTCAAGGATCCATCAGAAGCTAGTGATTGAGCACTTTAATCTTGGTCTTACGATCATGGATTGCCAAATATCTGTAAATAAAACTCCATAGATCTCTAAGTTCAGTGAGAGATAAGAAGCTTGGGTTTCCATTTGCCTACCAATGTGCCATAGATTCTGTTGTGCCAGAAAAGTTAGCAAGCAGTCACTGATATGGGCACACAACTGGTAGCTGCTCAGGTCTCTATGATCTCAAATTGATTACAGTACTCATTCTAATGATAATTGAACTTATTAACTCAAGCAGGTGAACTGCATTCATGGCAAAGATGAAACAAATAAGGGCAAATTTACCTGCTTGAATGTAATTGATCCTTTCTTCTCTACGTCAAGGAACCCAAATAACTGCAATCCAACAAAACTCACTTATTACTCAAGAAAGTGCATAATCATGTGCGTGAGAATAGTTTAAAAATCATGATCTGCAGCCTGTTCAATTATAAATTACATACATCAAACTTCATATATTAAGAGTTCAAAAAATTTTCATATGGCACAAGTGATTATCCTTGTTTCTTGTCAATGATTAAATGATATAACCTTGCTGCTTTGGTCATTTTCCATTCCACAGCACAATAATAATCTTCAATTTGTGTACCCTTAACACAACCCAGTCAAGAGAGATAAACTAGAAAGCCATGAGCAAGAACATTAATTCAAATATTGTTAGATCACAATTTTTTTATTTGAGTGCCCTACACAAAAATCTACTTTTCAGGATAACTAACCTCTTCTGAAAGTGTACAAGTCTTCACTCTCAAAGCCCTCAAAAAGTCATGGAATTTAACACGACCACTGTAGAAAGAAAGAGTCATAGCATAAGCATTTGCTATCACAGTAAGAAAAAACAAAAGGACTTCAATGATCATAGTCACGAATGAGAGTTTCAGTGTTTTCAATTAAAACTTTAGATGCATCGTCAAACCATTACAATGTTAAGCATAGCAGTCAGCAACAAAGAAGAAGAATAAACCATATTTTATGGACAACATAAAAGAATAAACCCAAAGTTATGGACAGCATAACATGGAAGCATGTTCCCGCATTAATTTGCAGACTTGTAGAACAACTAGAATTGAGAGACAGATGAGAAGAGAAGCCTACTTACAATGCCTGGAAGGAGGGCAGGCAGTCATACATAATCAAATAAACATGATATTCATCCTAATAAAGAAAAATGAAAATAGCAATCACCACAAGATTACTTAACAGCTCAGAGAGCTAGTATGGCAAATCAAACACAGGAAAGTGGGAGGCCACAATTCAAACACTGCATCAAATTATCTAACAATACAGTCAAGGGAACTTTACAGTCTTCAGTTTTGCCACTGCATTCAAGAGGTGCAAGAATTCCACCCAGGGGTGCTTGCCAGGGAATTGAGTAGTCTGAGTAGTTGAATGCTAAAGGGTGGATCTGTCATCAAATTCTTCATCCCATGATCCCACTTTAGTGGTCCATAACTAGACAGTAGCCTCTAAATTCAAGTATCCTTCAATCAAAAGCTAAATCATGCAATAAATTCCTCAGTTCAGAAAACTTCAATACCTGGCATCTGGATTCATAGACAGAAACTTGTCCAGAAAGTCCACAGCTTCCAAACTGCTTACATGAAACAACTGAAAAAACAAAATAACCACATCAGTAAAAATATGGTAAGATAAGCTGTGAATAGGAAATAAGAATGATGCAAAGCCTTTTTTTTCAACAAACTACAGGACTTAGTTTTTTACTTGAGCATTGCAGAAACCACATGCTCTGGCAACTCAGTGGGTTTAAGAAAATGATAAATTAGAATGAAGCAAAGATGTGCGAATGCTATGTAGTTCAAATTGCAGAAACTCATGTTACCAAAAACATGGCCAAGCACAATTTATCTGAATAATTCGTGAGCTACTTTCAGAGTAAAGAGCAGCAACCAATTCATCTTGATCTCTCAAACTCACACACACAATCACCCAAAAAACACAAGTTAGCTTTTATACTACAATCCCAACCATGAAATATGAGGATCGATTTTCTTTCTTCTTTCTTTTTCCCCAGCAATCTTCAGGAAAATCCGTACTGCATTGTCAATTACTTCAAAACTACAGGTAAGAGCAATATCTGAAAATGATTTTGCTGCTGTGTTATTTCTATGAAAGCACTCATCCTCACTGGAAACCCCAAATAGAGGTGAGAAAGGGTCTTTAGTATCGAAACCACATGTGACTTTACCAGCTTATCAGACAAGCACCCACAGGTGTCTTGCTACAGTTACAAGGAAGAAAATTCAAAATTAGAACACGAGCATTTTAGCATAACCAAAGACAAAAGGCAAAAACACCCAGAGAAAATAATTCATTCCTTTATCTAGATCAGATATATAATTCTGGTTCAATTTTCTTAATTAACAAGAAACTCAAATTAAAAGCATTTGAATCAAAATACTTACTGATTCCACCTCAGCCATTTCAACCATATAACTTGAGGGCTTCTCCTGTAAAACAATGTCACGAGAAAAATGAAATATCAGCATGAATTCCACTACCTTTTAGTTCCTCTGACAACAATGTCAACTTCTTATTGTATTAAACAAATTAATCAGACTAATACACATTGATATGTAAAGCTCCATCATGCAATAACTATGCTAGCAAGATGCGGCAAACACATTATATACACACGAGAAACATAGAGCCAGTTTGATGTAAATACTTGTTTTTACACCAAACAGAAAAGACATGGTTGCCAATAAATGAGGAAAATGTCCAGTTCAGCTCAAGAGTAGCAAAGGATTTGAGATGTCCAGTCCCTCAGTGTCAGGAACTCGAGATAAGGCCGCACTGGATCAACACCAATATTTCTTTCTAATTTTTTTCATGTCTAATCATCACATAAAGAAGTTATGACTTATTAGGTGTAAGCTTAGAACTCCAGACTTAAAAGCAGTGTGAGTTGTTAAGTCCTGGAAACACAAAGCAAACCAGGTATTCTTAAGTCAACCTTGTATCATTACTCTTTCATGCTCATTCCCTAAACACGCCAATCAAATACTTCACATTGTGGTGCAAACCCATAAGCAAGATAAATTCGAGAGGCAGATGCTGACAAAGAGATGTTATACCTGCTTCGACTCGGATGCTTTCATGAGAAGCATCACGTCACCGTAAGAGTGATACGTTTGAACAACATTAAGAGCAGATGCAATAGCATGGCTAGTCTGCATAGATTAATATTCATCAATGTATCAGTATTAGCAAACATCAAAGGAATACAGATGCGTACAGAAAAATAAAAAACAATACAGGTCCATAACGAGCAGCAGTATACTAAGCATTTGCACGTCAAGAACAAGAAAAGGAAATTAAAAAAAGTCCAATCAATCAAAAAAATGAAAGCAAATGAATTAAATCAATTCTTACCCTCTTGGCAAAATGAGCAGGATTTTCTTTGCAATTGTCAAGGGGTGAAACAACTGGTAGATATTCTACCTGTTCAATTTAAAATGAATCATTACAAGTATTTGAATGTATAAGAGCTTAAGGTCACTGTATTACATGGTAACCCAGGATCATATTTAACAGGTAACAAGAAAGCATACCTCCATAAAATTGTGAAACTGTGTAAACATTTTAAACATGAGCATTCCCAAAGAAATATTGCCCCTGACAAAAACAGAAAACATGGTAAGGTTGACCAAACACCATTAGAGACAGGCTATACAGTCAATAAGGAATTTCCATGTATGAAGAAAGTCATACCAAGATTGATCAAAGTGAACATGGGGATAGCGGACAATTATGGGTTGAATTGCATAACCAGGGATGAACGCTCCAAGTTGGAATGAAATAAGAACCTTTCCGTTAGTAGTCGTTCCCTCAGGAAACAAAAGCACTCGAGGAAATTTATCACATGAAGCTTTTCTCTGTATTCAGATCTTGAAAGCACATTTCTGTATCAAATAGCTTATAAATTGATAAAATTATTTAGATTTATTTTGCAAACTAAGCATAATATGCCTGCTGGATTTCCCAATTTTATAGACTTGTTAGGTTTTCAAGATCTACTGGGACTACTACTGAAACAACACAGTGACAAGTTTAAGACATCCAGACAGAAAAGAGCATTCACAAATTAGGTGCATTTTCATGAATCTGAGCATTAGATAATTAATGTCATTCACTAACCACTAATATTATTAAATAAATGAAGCATAAACTAGCAAACATTATAGAAACTTTCTACCTTTACTTCATTAACAGCATGCTTCCTTGATGATGGCAAAAACCTATTTACATATATCACCTGTGAACACAGCAAAACAAGAAAAGTGCCAATTAAAAACAATTATTTATTTATTTACTCTTTTTTTTTTTTTGGGGGGGGGGGAGGGGGCGTAAAAAACCCAGTCAATTGCACCTAATGTGATGGTTTGCAATAAGATTACCTGCATTGCTCTAATAATAGTTCCAACAAAGGGCATAGAATCGTGTGACTCAGCCGCAACAATTGTAGGGAAGAATTCAAAAAAATAAAAAATTGGATCAATATATGATACATGATTAGACACAACGATTGGTGCAATTTCTCTTGGAGCAAGCTTTCCTTTTCTTTTAATCCAATGATAACTGCAACACCAACCAAACCACAAAACAAATCACATCAATTACCTTCAATCGAGTATCGTATAAAAGTCAATTCTTTAAGAATATAAAATCCCCATTGTTTCCTACAAGTAATGCCCACAATATTAATAATCAAAACCCCATCAAGCACATAAAAAAATCAATTCTTTTTTCCAACAACTAAGCAGACCAGAATGTTTCAAACTTCTACAAAAAACAGGTCATTAATTAAATTAATTCAACATAACCCTCCAAAAAAAAAAACCTCAATCCCCATCAACTAAATAACCAAAACTGAAAACAACTAACCCTAATAAATCGCGCGCGCACAAAAAAAATCCTTTAAGCAATCAAACAGACCCTAAAAAGAGAAATTTAGCATACCCAAAAGAGAACAAAATACAGCGAGCACAACCCCTAGTGACCCACATTAACCTAGACCTCCATTTGGGCATAGGATTATGCATGTCCTTCCATCCTTCCAATGCAATTTTTGTTGCAACATATCCTATAGCCAAACAAACCCCAAAAAGCACCAATCTTGCAATTGCAATTGGCAAACAAATCACAATCTTAATCAATTCATATAATCCCTCAATATAAGGCGTATCATTTTTAAACGGATCCAGGGTCGATGGTGCGGGTACTGATAATCCATCTGAGCCGAGGAATTCAAAAGGGTTGCGAGAAGAAGTATTGGGGTTAGGGCTAGGGTTGTGGCTGTGGTGGTTGTTATTAGATTGTTTAATGGAGAAGTCAGAGTCAGGAACGGAGAGGATTAGATGTGGAGAATCAGAAAGTTGTGAGTGGAGGAGAGGGGATTCAAGATCATGGGTTGCCATTGTTGATGGTTAGTGAGGTGAGGTGAGGTGAGGTGAGGTGAGGTGAGGGGTTTGAAGGGGAGGAATTTTTTGGTTTTTTATATTTATTTTTGCTAATTGGAGGTAGAAGGAGTGACGGAGAGTAGGATGGATTGTTTAATTTTATTTGTTTGGTTTCTTAGAAAGTGAACGAGTGAATGGGTTTTTTTTGGTTTTTTTAATGTTATCTCCCGCGATGTCCTCATGTGGCTTTTTTTTTTTTTTTTATATCGCAAAAACGAAATCAATTTAGACTTTAGAGTTAGTTTAATAATATAGTTGTTATTTTTTAAAATAATTTTTATTTAAAAATATATTAAAATAATTTTTATTTATTTTTTAAATTTTATTTTTAATAAAATCAATAGTATATATGGTAAATATTCGGTGAATAAAATTTAGGTGATGGAACTACAATTTTAAAAACTAATAATTATTATATGAAATCTTTGGAAAAAAAATAAAAAGACAAGAGGTTGTGATGATAATGAGAAAACTAAAATGAATCTCGCAAGTATTCTTAAAAGTCCATGAAAAATGTTGATATGCTTAAAAGATTATATAAGAATTTTGAGAGATATAACTTAATTAGTTAAGTTTTAAATTTGTTTTTTTAAAAATTATTAATTCAAATCTCATAAATTTTATGGTTATTAGAGACTTATATATTTGTTAACTTTAGAATCTGTGAAATTAATCAAACTATAAGCAAATTAGCTAAATAACCATGTTAATAAATAATAAAAAAAACAGCATGAGTCTTCAAATGAGAACTAAACTCAGCTAACTTTTTCCAGATTCAAAGGTGGCGAGCAGTATTTTGCACATGAAAAAACTAATCATTAGCCATCATGTGGAAGACATATCTCAGTTATTCAAAGTATACCTTCATTTACGGATCTAGATTTACAAGATTCCTCGTTACTGGTCCTGCATGCATACCACTTGCATATTCTGCTCCAAAACTCTGAAAGGTATAATATTAGATAAATGGCCTGAGATTCTATAATGACGGTGATATCTGTATCATAAACAGCCTGCCAAATCCATCTGATTCGCAGCAGAGAAAGCGTAATCTTATTTTTCCCAATTCCTCTGGAGGTTTTGACATCAAGGGAAGAGAGTGGTCACAATAATTTAGATCTCAGTACATCATTGCCGCTGCTCATTTCTGTCAAAAAACAAAGAGGCAGAAGATCAATTTTCAACAAAAACAAAAAAAAAATTAAAAAAAAGATGAAATTCAACCTGTGTTACCATGTTCATGAGAACACAATGTTCACGAGGCAGAGATTGATTACATAGAAGACAATAAAAAAAACCCAACGAAGTGCACTTCTCAATAAAAAAAATGTCCACAACCAACGCACAAACTACAGTCCATGTCCGGTCCAATCGACCCTGCCCCAAAGGTGAGTACTTGGGATCTCTAAGCCCGATGGGCCTCATATTTGGATTACTCTGTGTGTGACTGAAACGGAAATCAAATGCCAAGTCAGAGAGTGGGGGTTTCTTGTGGGTTTGATCAAGAAAAGAGAAGAAGTTTTGCCTCTTTTTATTGTTGTTGGGGCTTGGGGGTTTTCAGGGGAGAGGGAAGGTGGAGGTGGTCCATATTGTTAAAATAATGAATTGACTTGTAAAATTGTAGTTAATATATATATATATATATATATATATATATATGTGTGGGTGTAAAATCGAGTTAAAAATTTAAAATTGATCAAACTCGGTTAAAATTAGTCAAACTTGATAAAATCGAACTGATTTTATGAGTTTGACAAAAGTTAAAAAATTTACTGTTTTTCTTTCTAAGTTTCCCAACACTCAACTCCATAATTTGTAATTGAAAATTTAATTTTACATTTTATTATATGATAACTTGAAAGTTTAATTTAGAATTGAATTTAACCATATAAAATATTAACACAATAAAATCAGGCTGATTCAATCAGGGTTTTAGTAGTTTATTTAACTCCACTCAACTTGATTCAATCAGGAATTTAACTATATACATGTATGTTTTTTTTTTTTGTATTTTATCCAACTTTATACACTATACATCCTTGTTAATGCATATATTGATACTTGAACAAATTGTTTGTTTTAGATTTGTTAATTTTTAGTTAATGAAATTTTATTGACATAATTGTATTATATTGTATTTTTAAATTATGTAAACCATGTATGAATTTTTATTTGAATTATATATTTTAAGATATTTGGATATTTGTATTGTTTATTTTATTTTTATTTTAATTATGTTATATTATTATTTATTAAATTATCAAATTAGTTAAAATTTTTTTATATAATTTCATGATTCAAGTTTATATCTAATATTTCAGTTAAAAATATATATATTTTTGACAATTAATGATGGTGGCCTGAAGCAGTAGATGTCGTGGAGTTTTGAAGAGGCTGTGGAGGACAAGATGTGGCGCGCGAGGAGAAAGGTTTTTGGCGGCAGAGATGTGTGAGGAGGAACATGGAGAGGAGGGTTTCCTGGTTTGTTTATCAGTAGGGTTTAGGCTACTTTAAAAAAAATTAATTAAAATAATAGATTTTTAATTTTTTAAATATAATTATATAAAAATTATTAAAAATATATAAAAATATCAATTTAATATTTTTTAAATAAAAAATAGTTTTAAAAAAAAAAACATATTGAACCATGTTATCAAACATAATTTCTATAATTAGAATTGTGATGGGTTTTGTAAAGTACGATGGTCTAGTTGTTATTTAAACTCTCTAACCAGTTTTTTTTTCAACACTAAATATTTTTCCTTGAATAAAATTTTTCTCTTTTTTTTTCATGCAATGATAAATTATTATTATTATTATTATTATATTCAATGCCAGGTATATATAATGAATTTTGAATTAGAAAGATAGATAGTATTCAATAGAAAGTACACACATTCCTTATTTATAGCTATTTTTATTTTTAAATTTCATCATATTTTTTTCAAATATATCTATTACATCGGTTTGATACATATTGAATATCAAACTTTTTTAATCATCATACTTTAAAGTTATTAAAAAAAAAACCCATAAACAAAAATATTCAAAAACACCATTCCTATACAAGTGTGTGATTAAAATCATAATTACAAATAAGGATGGTCAACTCAATTTTTTTTAAAAATTAAAATAACATTATTTTAATTTGTTTTTTCAAAAATAATCAATTAAACTAAATTAAATCAACTCGGGTTTTTAACAGGTTAGATTAAATCAATCCTTTATTTATTTATTTTTTCAACTTGAACTAGTCTAAATCGTGGATAGCTAGGTCTTAAATCAATCAAGAAAGCCAATTCAAATTTATAACTAAGATTGAAAATACATTGATATATATGGCTTACTCTTGATAAGTTGGTGCAACACCTACTATATAAAAGTATTTTTTTGCCGACTTATACCAAACGTCATTGCTTTATGTATTACTTTATATTTAAGCATATTTTATATTTATTGAGGAATTATATATATTTTTCCGATTACAAAAATGACCAGCATGGAAAGAAAAAAAGATTTTAATTATAAAATTACAAATGTTAGTCTTGATATGGGATTAGGAATTCATTTTAGTTTTTTCAATCAAGGTTAAACCTTTCAATTCCAAATCCCTTTTCTTTGCTTAGTTTGACCTACTCCCGAGACCAACACTTGGTTAAGCTTTTCATGTAAATCAAGTTTATTCTTTATATAATTTTATTCTCTTTAAGGTTATTTCGAGTACTTTTTTTTTTCTCTTTAAGTTCAAGTTTGTATCTGTTTAAATCAAAGACCAAATCTTGGTTATGAATCTAAGCATCAACTTCATTCGGTCCTGGGCCTAGCCTGATGGGGATGTCTTCTAAAGATAAACTAAAGCCACTTGCATTGCTGTAAGAAAAAAAAAAAAAAAACTAAGGGCCATTGCAGTTAATCTGTCTCTTAAGGAAACTTTAAGCCAATATCCTAAATTCTATTCTCATATGTTGAAAGAGTTGAATTGCTTGAATTGGACTTCAAGGAGGGTCTTGATGTTATTGGCACTTTGTTTTCAAGCAACTTCTCCTAATTTGACAATGATCTTTTAAGGTTATATATCAATAGTTATGTCCGAAGATTTCTAGTTTTAAACTTTATCTGTCATTTCCACTATGCCGAACAGATGGTGTGGCAGAAGCAGGTTAGCCAAGACACTAGCTTACTGTAGTGTAAGAAAGTTTATGGATAATACCATTCCCTCAGCTGATGTGCGGCCATTCGAGATGTTATTATGCCTCATATCGACTAATCAGGATGGCAATCAATGCTACAATTTGGTTTCTGCCTTAATAATATTTATTGTAATCTGCGTATCTTTATTAATTCCGAAATACAGGCAATTTTAATTTATTTAGGCCAGGAATCTTATTAGGTAACTATATTTTATTTTATTTACTTTCCATGTTTAGTAGTATTAGGGTTTCTTCATTTTCTAATATAGGAGCTCTGTTATGTACGGTTCTGAGGGTTTTGGGGATTGATAGCAAACAAAAAGGAAAAGGAAATGGTGGACAAAGTCCCTCCAAATGAAGCAATCCCAAACTGAGCTATCTATGACATTGATTGACGAGAGAATTAGAGCACCATAATTTTGTTTTCTTTCTTTTAAGGTTTCCCAACCTAGTACCTCGTCAAAAGAACTGAATAAGTACACGTTTCTGGTTCTTATCATCTTTAAAGCTTGTTTGAATTGCTGCTATTGATAAACTAAATTACAAGTCCTGAAGAGAGGTAGTTGAGGATAAGATTTGCACCAAGACCTTAATTAATCCTCCCAGCAACAGCATGTCAAGGAAGAAATTGATTATTCCTTCCATTCTTCTTTCAAATGTTCTAATCTTCATCTTGCTAGGTTTTTCTGCTGCAACTGAAGATGAACAGAAGGTTTAGATTTATCTCCTGCATAATAGCCATCTCTATATATGTTTCCACTTTCTAACGTGTCATTCATCTTCCAGTGCAATAATTCTGAATCTTGTTAAATGAACAGGAATTCTTTATTGTTTATCTTGGAGATCAACCGGTGATCAATAATGTCTCTGCGGTGCAAACACATATTGATGTTCTGTCGTCCATCAAGAGAAGGTAAGTCCACTTTCTAGCTCCCATCAAACTGCTCACTCTTGATTGTGCAGTTAATACATGGCCTTAATTGTCTGATATTCGATTTGAGGGTGGAACAGCCATACCTGCAGATGATTATTCTTTTTATGTGAAACAGTGATCTAGAAGCTAAGGAGTCCATCATATATAGCTACACAAAGATCTTCAATGCATTTGCTGCAAAGCTATCTAAAGCGGAAGCCAGAAAGCTGTCATGTATGTGTAACGCTCCATTCGTGTATGTTTCCTTGGTAATATTACAGATTCCAGTTTTGGATTTTGATCCAGTTTATTCCTGGTGTGAATATTAATGTTCAGTCCTGGACGAAGTTCTTTCCGTGTTTCCAAATCGGTATCACAAACTCCACACAACCAAATCATGGGATTTTATTGGGCTTCCTAGCACTGCAAAAAGAAACCTGAAAATGGAGAGGAACATAGTTGTGGGTCTACTGGATACAGGTTTTTGAATCTTCTTGATGACTGAAGTAACTTCTGTTTTAAGTTTCTTTTCACAACAGCAAAACAGTTATTACTATATAAAAAAAAACTCCGTTTCTTGGTGTGTATACCAGGGATCACTCCGCAGTCTGAGAGCTTCAAGGATGATGGTTTTGGCCCTCCACCTAGAAAATGGAGAGGCACTTGCGGTCACTATGCTAATTTCTCAGGATGCAACAAGTAAATTTCTGTATTGTAAATAAAACAGAATTGTTATTTTCCCCTTCCCACACGGATATAAATTTTTAGAATTCGTTCCGGTACTTCTTTCAATCTTTGATGATCACTAGTTGATAGGAGTTGCATTGGTTTAATCTCTGAGTTCTTTCTTTCTTGTTTTTTCCCCACCTCATCTCGGATCTTAAAGCAAGCTTGTAGGGGCTAGATACTTCAAGCTCGACGGCAATCCGGATCCCAGTGACATCTTATCTCCAGTAGATGTGGATGGCCATGGGACACACACATCATCCACACTAGCAGGAAACCTAGTTCCAGATGCCAGCCTATTTGGGCTAGCAAGAGGGGTTGCTCGTGGTGCAGTGCCAGACGCTAGGGTAGCCATGTATAAAGTGTGTTGGGTCAGCTCTGGTTGCTCAGATATGGACCTACTTGCTGCATTTGAAGCTGCTATACATGATGGTGTTGATGTTCTATCAATATCCATTGGTGGAGTGGGCGCTGATTATGTATCAAATGCAATAGCCATAGGTGCATTCCATGCCATGAAGAACGGAATTATCACAGTGGCCTCAGCTGGAAATGATGGACCATCTGCAAGTTCCGTGGCGAACCATGCGCCATGGCTCTTGACCGTTGCAGCTAGTGGCATTGACAGGGAGTTCAGGAGCAAAGTCGAGTTAGGCAATGGGAAGATTGTCTCGGTAATGTTCAACATCCCAGAATACTAAATTCAGATTGAATATATTTCAGACAACAGATTATAATCATGTCTTTGCATTTAATGTGACGTAGGGTATTGGAGTGAACACATTTGAACCAAAACAAAAATTATATCCAATTGTCAGTGGGGCAGATGCTGGTTACTCTAGAAGCGATGATGGTGCAAGGTACTGTTTGGAAAAAAAAATAAATGCTAACTGTTTAGTTCACGTAGCCACCTTATTCTATATAAATATAACATTGTAAATTAATAGCTAGCAGAATAATAAATTGCATGTGTATGTACATTTCATAGAATAGTATATATTAAATTAAATGAGCACAAAAATTCTTTAATGTATAGATAAAAAATTGTAGAATTAATTATCTTGAGCATAAAATCACCAAACTACGTATATATAATTATATATATGCAACGAAATATATACCAAATGTTTAAATTATATCTACTTGTTGATGAATTTTGGATGAAATAACAAAATTAAAAGCAATATTGTCCAGATTTAAAAAAATATCTTTAAGGCTACAAACAATTTGTATGCATCCAATCTCCTAGAATTCCAACGACATCCTAGAAACTTAAAAAACACACTCAAATTCCAAAGTTCTATAATATAGACAGCATGTAGGAGAGGAAAATTGAAGCAATCAGAAAGCTATAGGTCGCATAATGGTTTTGTTATGATGTTTAGAGTGTGTTTGGGAGTGTGGTTGTGGTTGTTTTTCAAAGTATTTTTCATTCAGAAAAGTATGTCAATAATATTTTTTTATTTTTTAAAAATTATTTTTGAGATCAGCACATCAAAATGATTTAAAAACATCAAAAACATATTAATTTAAAATATTAAAAAAAAATTCAAATTTTTCAGCAGCGCTTTTGAAAAGCACTCCCAAACGCTCTATAACACCTATTTATACAAGACCTTTTTTTTTTTTTGGGGGGGGTGATATATGAATTAATTCTGTTTTTTATAAAAAAATTTTATGATGTATGAATTTAATTCTGTTAAATACAATTTAGTTTCACTATTTTAACTCTTTAAATACTTGCCATAAAATACAAGTAAAACATAACATTTTCCTTTATAAAAAAAGGGGGGGAAGTTTAGGTAGTGGAAATACAAATAAAACCTAACATTTTCCTTTTAAAAAAAATAAAAGTGTATGTATTGGAAGTTAATTTTGATTAGATTAGTTATTTAATGAGCTGATAAAAAATAATTTTTTTGAGTTAAAAAATTATTTTACAGTTAACTTAAATTTAAGCTTGGTGCCCACAAAGCCTAAAGTTGATCTCTAAAAGTTTTGTTGTTTTATAGGCCTAATTTTAACTTCTCAAGCCACCATTATCTAAGTCACATAAATCTTAATTTTTTTTAATATGAGATTGAGGTTTTGGATTTGAAAAAATTTATCAATTAAAAGTTAATTTGAAATTAATTTTTTTATCTACACATAAGTAATTTAAAATATGTGAATATTTTATGTTAAAATATTTATATTAAAGGTTAATTTTCAATAAATACTTCACAAATGTAAATGGATCTCACATTTAGTTTAACCTCAAATAAATATATCTGACCAACCGTGTTTTAAATCAATTTGCTACAATTTCTGCTAGTTCGTTTGTCAAGCAGTATGCAGTGAAAGATTTATTAGGTAATGGTTCTAAACTTCATCACAGGTTCTGTGCCGATGGCTCGTTGGACCCTAAGAAGGTGAAAGGGAAGCTTGTCTTGTGTGAGTTAGAAGTATGGGGTGCTGACTCTGTTGTTACAGGAATTGGAGGAAAAGGCACTATTCTTGAGAGTGAGCAATATCTTGATGCTGCCCAGATTTTTATGGCACCAGCAACCGTAGTCAATGCCACCGTCAGCGACACAGTCAATAATTATATACATTCCACCAAGTAATTCGTCTTCTATTCTTAGTTCAATTCCCAGTTTCTGTTATATTGTCCTCAGGCTGACTAACTTCGATAAAAACAGATCTCCGTCAGCAGTGATATACAGAACCCAAGAAGTAAAAGTCCCTGCTCCTTTTATCGCTTCCTTTTCGTCTCGGGGTCCAAATCCAGGATCAGAACGCATTCTCAAGGTATATTATTAAGGGAAAAAAAACTCAAACAAGACTGATTTCTATAAATACCTGACGCCTAAGCTTATTGTTTGATTAATTCTGAGTGACACAGCCCGACGTCGCAGCACCAGGAATTGACATTTTGGCATCATACACTCCCTTGAGGTCGCTCACCGGGCTGAAAGGTGATACACAGCACTCAAGATTTTCTCTTATGTCAGGGACTTCCATGGCTTGCCCTCATGTTGCTGGGGTAGCAGCCTATATAAAGTCATTCCATCCAAATTGGACCGCAGCAGCAATCAAATCCGCCATCCTGACAACAGGTAAAAATATATTCCTGCTTCAATAGTTCCCAATTCAGTTATAATCAACTGTCCTGCTTACACTTCCATCCAATCTTTGTCAAGCAAAACCTATGAGCTCGAGAGTGAACAACGATGCAGAATTTGCCTACGGTGCTGGTCAAGTAAATCCTGATAAAGCTAGAAACCCTGGCTTGGTCTATGACATGGATGAGATGTCTTACATTCAGTTCCTATGTCACGAAGGCTATAACAGATCCTCCTTAGCTGTCTTAGTTGGTTCAAAATCCGTAAATTGCTCCTCATTGCTTCCTGGAATTGGCTATGATGCTCTCAACTATCCGACTATGCAACTTAGTGTAAAAAATAAGCATGAACCGACCGTCGGTGTTTTTATACGGACAGTTACCAATGTAGGTCCTTCTCCTTCCATCTACAATGCAACCATCCAGGCTCCTAAAGGAGTAGATATCGTGGTAAAACCTATGAGCCTCTCCTTCTCTCGTTCCTCGCAGAAGCGAAGTTTTAAGGTTGTGGTCAAGGCAAAACCGATGCCAAGTTCTCAAATGTTGTCAGGTTCACTCGTATGGAGAAGCAATCGGCACATTGTGAAGAGCCCCATCGTTATTTTTAAACCACTGGACTAATACTCAAATACAAATCTGATAATGGGAAAGAAGTACTCTGTATTATATACAACCATACGAGTTTGTGTGTGTGTAGTGTACTTGGTAAATTATGTCATGCTGATATAGTTTGTTGATGATTGCCTTTGTAAATTTTGGTGTACATCTGATTCTAGATGAATTTGCCAATTCTTGGCATGCCAAACAATGATAAGCTGAAAGTGATTAAGAAATTGCATTTACCCAGGAAGGCTGAAATGCTTGCCTTAATTGTATAAAGGGATTAGGAAATGGATCTTGCTTAATTTCAACATTAGTGGAAGGGATTAGATTAAAGCAAGGACTACCCTCATCTTACAGTGCAAAGTTCAATGGAGAAGAAGACAGATTACTTGCTATATGAAAGAACTAAGGTTAACCGTTCCTAAGAAAAACCACAAAATTATTTTATTTGGAAAAATCAACAAGGCTTCATGTTTCGAAGCCTTGAAATAAAGAAATATTTTGGTAAACAAGATAGTTGGCACCATACTCTAAATTAAGAACTCTCTGCACCTCTTGTCACGTTCCAGGCTGGCCCTTCTTAACAAAAGCCATTTTCATTCAACACCAACTTTTTTTTTTTTCCAAATCTCAAGAGATAAAAACTAAGAGCATGATCTTCATAGAGCCTCAACTACGATATTTCGCAGATTTGATTTTTATTTGATATGTTGTCCATTACATGCGGATCACCTCATAGAGAGGAGAAGAGTGTTTTGCAAACGATCATAAAGAATTTAGCCATTAATTGTGGGTTTATAATGGGAGCTCTTTTGATGTTTTTTGGCATCATGGACTTCAAGAAGATCTTGGAACAAGCCAAATCCCCACAGCGACATGCTTCAGCTACGTTCTTTCTGGTAGTTTTCGCCTTTTATTTTGTCATTTTTGTGGTTTTTGCAATCATACAATGTGTAGATTCCATCAGATTTATCTTTACTTCTCACAAGATTGCACCCTTCGAAACTGCGGAACCAGAGGCCGGGGCTCAACCCCAGCCTCGACCATGATTATCATGATCAAATCCTGCTGTCTCTAATCTTGCATGCTACATTGATTTTCTTCTCTTTTTCTTTGTACGAAAAGCAAGCTGCTCGTTTGTTGCTTAATTCTGTAGTTTGCTTATCAAAATAAGCAATGATTTAGGTTTAACTTGCCTGCAATGAGACTCCTCATGGAGAGATTGTCTCTTGCTTGTATTTGCAATTAATCTGAGATGAAAACAAGTTTAAATAATGAAAAACCAAATAATTTTTAAAATTATAATTAATCTAAAAATATCTCCACCCACACCATACCTCAGTACCAGATACATCCGAAGTCACTCTCCATCATCTTAGATAAAGCAAAAGAAGGCTTGAAACACGCAAGGAAGGTCCATGAAAACAAAAGCTCGTGGCAAATAAAAAGCTCTGTTCTAAGTTGGCCAAACCCATCACCAATCGCCCTCCACCAAGCATCATGTCC
>Ga0325411_1002013_pt1 | contig 22795 bp, 20 predicted proteins | sample PopdelMetagenome_13_FD_206181 | JGI IMG/M metagenome (GOLD analysis project Ga0325411, IMG submission 206181) | Populus deltoides microbial communities from Bellville, Georgia, United States - Xylem-PdIQD-R4 | ecosystem: Host-associated > Plants > Phyllosphere > Stem > Wood/Secondary xylem... | reverse complement strand
TTAACTTTATTGCTGTACAATAAGAAATTAATTACTTTGCACGTCACTCTATCACGGTAAGCATATGGAATATATATGAACTTGAAACTTCAGCTGTGAATTATCAGCTTCACCCCTAATTAAACTAGTCATTAAAAAAAAAAAAAAGAGTTTAAGCAGCCATTAATAGCATTCATGGAAATTCTCTTGGAGGATGCTAATTATAGTGAATTCTCTTCTTACATGTCAAGACAAATAAATTTTGCAACTCAGTATATTTATGGCAGACCAAAGACATGCATGAGAACAAACAAAAGACAGTTTCACTCGAGAAGCTAGAAAGAGTAAAAAAGGGCTCAAAAAGAAGAAGAAAAGGAAAGCTTGAAAGAACTGTAAGAGTGTAGTGAACAAGGCATGAAAAGGATCAATTAGCATTAAATGCTTCATTTATTGTCTTCACCTACACCTGCCCATATTGAGAAGCTACAGTTTTATGGACATTTATGACTCTCCTCCCCCCCCCCGCCCCCTCTCTTCTCTTGCCTGAAACAACACTCCTGCTACCACCATCAACAGACTCACCCCACTTAAAGTTTTCTCTTCAAGCATTACCAACTTTTTTCAGTAGGCCACATGCAAAAGAGAGACTTTTTTTTTTTTACCAAAATGAGATGGGGTTGAAGTTATACTTGAAAGAAGCTGAGTGTTGGCTCTAAATGTGATCTAATGCAAGTTTGTTGATCCGAAACATGCAAAAGTCTGTCTTCCAGTTAAAGGGTGAGTTATTTTTTGAAGCAGGAAGGTGTAAAGATCAAAAGCTGCTCAAGTTCTTGGATTTTCAGTATAAGGTGTTGTGTTTATGAGATTGTAGTTTGTAGAGCTTCTTGTTTCAAGATAGTAAGTTTTTTAATCTGGGTTTTGGTTGAACATCAGTAGCTTCGAGTATGTCTGCAATGTTCGTCACATTTTCTTCTCCTTTGTTGCCTATGGATGAGGGTTGTGTGTTGTGGTCTTTGGATGCAAAATATGGTGTTTAGGTGTCGTTCTTGACAGGTTTTTTCACTTCATGCTGGTTACTGTTGAACACTGACAGATATCAGAATTTCACATCATGTTTTAAGAGGCTAACATGCAAGTCATAATCAAGGTGAAGTCCTCGTCTACCTATAGTGCAGGTGGTTAACCATCAAAACATAAAGTAGGTGCCATTTCATATCTTTCTATCTTGGGGTTTGGCTTGTTTGATGGGGAATTTGAGCTATTCTGTTAGAGATTTTTTTATCAGGGTCTTGATAATCGGCAAATGGAATGGTGGATATTTGGTTCAATTTGTGGTTCTATCAGATTTATTGTGGCTAGTCTCAGGTTTAGGCTCCATGTCTTCCATTGCCATTTCTTATGGTGAGAATGGTCCTGTCTTTTGTGGTCTAAAATCAGATGGGTCTCATCTTGTGAATTGTTATGGTTCAAATTCAGCTATAATCTATGGAACTCCAGCTCATTTCCCTTTTATTGGTCTAACTGCTGGAGATGGCTTTGTTTGTGGGCTTCTGTTGGAATCTAACCAACCGTATTGTTGGGGAAGTAGTGGCTATCTTCGACCAGGTGTGCCTCGGCCTATGATGGAAGAGGCCGAGTATGTAGAAATCAGTGCTGGCGATTACCATTTATGTGGTTTGAGAAAGCCTTCAACAGGCAGGAGTAGAAACCTTTCCCTTATTGATTGTTGGGGTTACAACATGACAAGGAACCATGTGTTTGATGGGCAGATTCAATCAATCTCAGCTGGTTCTGAGTTCAACTGTGGATTGTTTTCGGAGAATAGGACTGTTTTCTGTTGGGGTGATGAGGCTAATAGTCGTGTAATCAGCTTGATTCCTCAAGAAAAGAGGTTTCAAAAGATTGCCGCTGGTGGATATCATGTTTGTGGGATTTTAGAGGGGGTGAATTCAAGAGCCTTCTGTTGGGGAAGGAGCCTGGGCCTTGAAGAAGAGATTTCTGTCATATCAGCAGCATATTTGAACCAAGGAAATGTTGATTTTCCTCCTAGTGATCCTATGTTGTCTGTCGTGGGAGGAAAGTTCCATGCTTGTGGAATCAAGAGCTATGACCGCGAGGTGATTTGTTGGGGCTATATTGTAAAGCGAAGCACTCCAACCCCGACTGCCATTAAGGTCTATGAAATCGCTGCTGGAAATTACTTCACTTGTGGAATTCTCGCCGAGAATTCCCTCTTACCTGTTTGTTGGGGTCTTGAGTTCCCTAGCTCTCTTCCCCTAGCTGTTTGGCCTGGACTCTGTGAAACTACTCCTTGTCCTCCTGGTTCCTATGAATTTTTCGATGCTAATCCACCTTGCAAGTCTCCAGACTCTCATGCTTGTTTGCCTTGCAGTAATGGTTGCCCTGCTGAAATGTACCAGAAAATGAAATGTACTTTGAAATCAGATCGTCAGTGTGATTATAATTGTTCAAGTTGCTATTCAGCAGAATGCTTCTCAAACTGTTCTTCCTTATATTCCAATAATGCTAAAGGAAAGAACAGGTTTTGGTCATTGGAATTGCCGGTTGTTATTGCAGAGATTGGCCTTGCTGTGTTCTTGGTGATTGTTGTAACAACAACTGCTATTTTGTATGTTCACTATAGGCTGAGGAACTGTCAATGCTCGGCAAAACAATTGAAGCCCAAGAAAAACAACGGCGGCGGTACTTCAGTTTCTAAAGATAACGGGAAGATCCGCACTGACATGGATGAGATTAAGTTAAGGAGGGCAAGGATGTTCACTTATGAGGAACTTGAGGGGGCCACCAGCGGATTCAAGGAAGAATCCATAGTGGGAAAGGGAAGTTTCTCATGTGTTTATAAGGGGGTATTAAAGAATGGGACAGTTGTTGCGGTTAAAAAGGCTATTGTGTGTACTGATAAGCAGAAAAACTCCAAAGAATTCCACACTGAGCTTGATCTGCTATCAAGGTTAAACCATGCTCATTTACTCAACCTGCTTGGCTATTGTGAAGAGGGTGGAGAAAGGCTTCTGGTTTACGAATTCATGGCTCATGGATCCTTGTACCAGCATCTTCATGGGAAGAACCCTGCCTTAATAGAGCAATTGGATTGGGTTCGAAGGGTTACCATTGCAGTCCAAGCAGCTAGGGGAATCGAATACTTGCATGGTTATGCCTGTCCACCTGTAATTCATCGAGACATCAAATCTTCAAACATTCTCATTGATGAAGAACACAATGCCAGGGTGTCTGATTTTGGCCTTTCTTTGTTGGGACCAGCTGATAGTAGTTCGCCGTTGGCTGAGCTTCCTGCAGGAACTCTTGGCTATCTTGATCCTGAGTACTACAGGCTTCACTACCTCACAACCAAATCCGATGTTTATAGCTTTGGCGTGTTGCTCTTAGAAATCCTCAGTAGCAGAAAGGCCATAGATATGCAATACGAAGAAGGAAATATAGTTGAATGGGCAGTTCCTCTGATCAAAGCAGGAGATATATCAGCCATATTGGACCCAGCTTTGAAGCCTCCATCCGATCCCGAAGCTTTGAAAAGGATTGCAAATGTAGCTTGCAAGTGTGTTAGAATGAGGGGGAAGGAAAGGCCATCCATGGATAAAGTAACAACAGCTTTAGAACGTGCCCTTGCACAGTTGATGGGCAGCCCATGCAATGACCAACCAATATTGCCGACCGAAGTTGTTCTTGGAAGCAGTAGAATGCACAAGAAATCCTCTCAGAGGTCTTCAAACCAATCAGCAGTCTCAGAAACTGATGTCGTCGAAGGCGAAGACCAAAGGATCGAGTTTCGAGCACCTTCATGGATAACTTTTCCAAGCGTTACTTCCTCCCAAGGGAGAAAGTCATCAGCCTCGGATGCAGATGTCGATGGTAAATCCTCAGCAAGAAATTTAGGCTATGTTGCAAGTGTAGGGGATGCGCTGAGGAGTTTGGAGGAAGAGATTGGACCTGCCTCACCTCAAGAAAGATTGTTCTTGCAGCATAACTTCTGAAACATATTGAATTCTTGGTTGTGATTTGTTGGGTTTGCTTCTGGCTTCTTGTTGAATGAAAATGTGTTAAAAAAAAAAAAAAAAGAGTTTCAACATCTGTAATAGTAGTGCCACCATTAGCATTACTACATTCTATCACAACCATAGATTTAAAAGATATTTTAAAGTGTTTGATAATCAATTATAAATTTATTTAAGAAAAAATCATAAATTTATAGTTTTTTTTTTAATTTATTTTTTAAATCATAATCATAAAAGTTATGCAATGCTCAACACAACAATTGATACTAGCATGGGGCAATCACTTTGTTGTGGTGTAACTTTCAGCTGGCAATTTATGCTTTCAATTCTAGCAATGAGGTAGTTCCCTTCATAAATTTGGACCCATGATTTCCATTAGTCTGTATTATTTTTTTAATTTGATGTTGACCAATCAGAAATTATAAAAATATAATTGTTACATTGGGTTTGAAAATTGACTTGAAAAGGAGTTTGAGTTATTATGTCAACTCAAATTAATTATTTTTATTAAAAAAATTAGTTTTGTTTTTTTAATTCTTGTTGTTGACATCTGATAGTGAAATGAAAATGAAAAGAAGCTAAGGAGAAAAAAAAAATATATATATATATAAAGAAACTAAAAACCAAAAATGCCCCCACGCAGGATCGAACTACGGACCTTCAGTTTACAAGACTGACGCTCTACCACTGAGCTATAGGGGCTTTTCGGGTACAGGTTATAAAACTATATTTACTAATCATCAGATTAAAAAGGAGCGTTAACCGGGTGGCTTCTTATTAAAGGTGTAAAAAATGCATATGTTTATTTATAGTAATGCATTTAATGCTATAAACTCTGGCCATGGAAGTTCTGTAATAGTAGAGTGTGTTATTGACCCAGTTGAGATCACAACAACCATGCCGGCGGTGGTGGACCTCGTGGTGACAACAAGGAAAACTACGACTATGATGGCAGTGGCCACTAGGGAAGCGGTTGCCATGGCAACCCAAAAGTTAAGAAGGTGTTACATAGTAAACAATTTAGTTCCTATTTAATCCCTCTACCAAATAATGCTAAGTGATTCTTCAGCTTAGAAGACAATTTAGGTAAAGAAAAAACTAGATGAATCTTTTCTATCAGTATGATCTTCATAACTCATTTACCTGTATGTCCTGTAGTTTTTCTGACACTTCAGTACAGTACTGCTTTAATACATGGATCAAAAGTCAGATCATATGCTTTGATATTTTCAACATGCAGCCACTGTTAGATTTGATTTCCAGGCACTGCGCACTTGAAAACTAGATATCTTTGACCATTGATCTTAAGCTCTCTCTGCTACTCTAGAAAAACAGGAAGAATAAGTCTTTGCAGGGCCGAATCAATGTCTAAAATATTTCAAAATGAAACTCGTCCTGGGTCTGCAGGTTATTATATCAACCCGCTAGGCTAGATTTAATAACAAAACATAAACATGTGCCTTTTTGCTTTCTCATATTTTCATAAATCAATTATCTTTTACTTTACATATCAAGTTTTCTTGTGCATTCACAATGCTTGTTGATGCCTTCCTAGTTCCTACTCCAAGAGGAATTACTATGTTGGAATACCATATATATTTACATATTTATAATGTACATCGATCTTTTGATTATGAAACTTCAAAATTGTACTATTGAAGTCCTCGAGTGAGAAAAATCTACATCTGCAAAACTTTCTCCTGAGCAGATTGTTGAAGAAGAAAAATTTGTCTGTAATGTACTAACTGTGAATTCTGTTGTGTTGTGTAAGATAAACTTCATGATCTTTCTCTTGGGATATTTGGAAGTTGATCTCCAGCATCTTGAATCTTTCTCGATTCTTAGAAAGTTGTGATGGATCAGAAAACAGCTAACAAAAACTAGATAAAAATTGCATGAGCGCCTAATTCCAAACTGAGGGGTTTCTAAACAGTGTTGCCATTGCATTCAACAGAAACCTGACAAGCTTTTCTCTTGCAACCTCCTTCTCCTTCTTAAGTTCGATATGACGAACCTGGAAATATCAGTCCATGAATTAACAGTTCATCTTCACTGCATCAAGATTACTTAAACAGCTCAAAACTGGAAAAGGAAAGGAGAAAAAACGCTTGAGGGTTCCCCCAAAGACTTTGGTCAAAGTTGACAGCTTATGCTAGCCAAGGTAGGTGAGGTATGCCTAACTTACAGTGTCCAAGTAATTTATATGGAACGTTGCAGTATTAGAGCATTCCCCCATACAAAATGCAGCAAAGTTCAGAACAGGTTTTGATCATTATTACCTTGACAACATCTGTTCGTGATACCCCTGCATCTGTTATGATGACAAGGCATCTTATATCATGCTCACTTGCATATTCATACTGCTCTGTAAGGCTTGGATCAGGTTGTGGGACAAACTCAGCCTGGTGATCATAGACAAACAAACCAATTAGTACAGTGCAACTAAGACATTTGAAGGCACAGTATTTAATTTTCAACCTTAATATTCTCTTCCCATAATTCAGAAACTAATTCCATGCGCTCAACCAATAAACCTCCTCCTCCTCTTGAACAAACAAGAACAGTGGTGGCAGCTTCATTTCTGCAGTAACAAATGGCAAGACAATATCCACTCTTGCGAATATAGTTAAATATTAAAACAGTGGATTGGAAAGAAAAAGAGGAGCAAATGAAGGAAACTGCACCTAACAGGCTTGAACTCTCCAGGAGAATACTGAATAATTGTCTCTAATGCAAGGCTGGTGCCAACAGCACCAGGAGGACTTGCTCTCTGAATAAAAGAAGACAGAAACATTAACAAAAATGCACACTTCACATAAGAATTATGCTTCAAAACTATAATCTATGCCACACTGGACAATATCAAGTTGTCTTATCAAAAACAGATGGCTGAACTACCCACACATGATAGATATCAGTAAATGCACAGAACTGAATGGACAGATGAGAAAGAGGGGAAGAAATAAGGAGAATGACATACATATTCATTATCCCACATTTGATGCAGCAAATAGTCATACCGACCACCAACAGCAAGCAATGCGCCTTCATTAACTGATCCAGGATTGTTCTCCTTAGTTAAATATATCTGGGCAAGGAAATAACAACTGGTTATCAAAACTATCAGCCAAAAAAAAATATGTGCATATAGTTATCAAGTAGATATAGAGAAATCAAACAAAGAGAGTGAGTCAGGAGCTATGCCCAGGCCTAGAGCAGCTCCGCGTATCCTTTAACAACTCCTCTCCACCAAAATGATTATATGTTTTTTCACAATTAGGCCATTGGAATTAGCTTGCAGAATAGATCGTTCAACTAGCCAAATTGGAATTAAGAGATACCATAGGTTATGTGGAGCATAATTGAACTAAAAAATATGGTACGATCATACTTGGGCCAAAAGGAATCTGCATGTATCTAGGTTGAGCTATATATCATCTGGAATGATGAATGTAACACCCCCACCCCACTAGCAAGAGCACTTATAAGGCCTTGGCTCTGGACGCTCGCTTCCGATGTGGGATCTTACAATAAAAGATTCCACACAATCACTAGGCTAATAGTCACTATCTCAGAGACAGAAACACAAGATAACTATGACCAACAAGCATTAGAAAGCAGTAGTAAATAAGTATTCTGTATGAGCATATAAAATATTATACTAGTATAGACGTATGACTGCAGCTAATTTACCTGAAAAAACAAATCTCTATGATAATTTTCAGTTGGTGGCATCAGAGCATTTATGTACACATGGTTCTCTATCTTCCAAACCCTCAAATGGATAAAGAGGTCTGATAGCTCATCAAGTGCCTTCCGGATACGATTATCTGCAGTTGTATCAGAGCTAAGTAAAAGTTATATTGGATATCAGATGAGCAAAGCAGAAACACGCTTTGTACCAGCTGGCAGAGCTCCCCTTAACCGAGGAAGGGCCTGGTCTGCTGCTCCACAAAACCTCAAACCAACAGTCTGCAACCTATTCACAACAGCTTCTGCTAAATTTAATTCCTGAAAGATTGGGGTTGGGGGGCAGTTATATCGTTTCGAATTGTAATATTGTAGAATATGAACTGCAATATTAAAAAACATGGCTTTGCCACTGAAGATGAATATTCTGCGCGTCATGAGCCTATCAATGTACCAAGCATATTCAAGTGAGCAAACAAAAAGGAAAGGGATGCAAATTGCAATACCACAGCAGGATAGAATGAGAATGAACAGAAGTCAGCAAGAAGATATGAAGCCCAAACGAGGACAGATGAACCTAGCTTATAACACAGTACAAAATAATACGAAGACACTGAAAGCATCAGAAGATGATTAAGCATACAAGGAAACTTTGAAATTATATGTTTACTCGGTCAGCAATGTGACAAGGAGGGACCAATAATTATTTTCCATTCAGATCTAAGTTTCTTAGAGAAAAAGGAAGAAACACTTTTCATGGTGCTACATCATGTAAACCCTGACATTTTCAGTAAGCATAAAAATCAAACAGCTGAATTATATTAATAATCAAAAGTCAGGAGCGCAAAATGGCTGCAAAGACTATTTAAGAGGAATGAAAAACTAGAACTTAAACAAAGTCATGTGCCTTAAATAACTAATTTCAAATGGCCTAGCAAAAAGATACAAATAGGCATAAGAGCTTCTAAAAATGAATGCTACAGTTGCTTGAATAGCGCTGCTGTATTGTCCATGACAGAGTACCCTGGAGTACTAGAGAACTGCTCCAGTTTCTCTGTAGCAAACTTTTAGTTTTTCCTTTCAGCATTAGTTCTCCATGAGCTAGCAGTATCCCCGAGTTTAACTTAGACTTTCCAAAATCTCTTGGGTTCAAAAACAAAGATTTCCATCCTTCCATTCTCTATTTACCTAAATAACTTGATACAAAATGAACATTAATAAACTCAAGATACAACTTCTGGAGGGAGCCCAAACTTTGGTATTCTTCTACCAATAAGCAAGCAGATGCTATTTTCCCTAAAAGCGTTCTTAACCGTGTACAAATCAAAGATAAAAAGAAAAAAAACCAAAATTCCCACAGGACAATCACACGGACCAAAGGAGGATAAAAGTGATATTGGCATTGATAACTGATGGGGGGTAACAAATGTTTTAAGTGATTTGTGACATTTATCAAACCTGCAAAAGCTGACGCCTAATAACTGCCCATTTCAACTTCCGTTCAGAGGATTGGGGGCGCAAAGAACCCATCAGAGAAAGAAGCTTCATTTGAAAAGAAGCATCTGTGAGGTCATATTTGACAAACCCAATAATGCATCTCATATATAAATCAACAGAATACCTCTGCTACTTTCTGTCTATGCTCTGGCTTGATTCCTACCCAAGACCAGATAGCATCCAGTAGGTCCCCGTGATTTAGATGAATATCACAAGAATCTGGGAAAAAGAAGCGAGTTACAATGTCCATTGTCACCTGAGAAATAAACAAAAAATTCAACGAATTCAATAATGAAGCATTCTAAAAATTGTAAATACGGTGAAGAGACTAGTTAATGAAAGATATATTGCATGTAACTTTTATCAGTCACTCCATGATATTGATAGTTGTGACTTATTCTTTTTATATAAACCTTTATTTGATGCAACTTCTTGCAACAGTATACCAGGATTGTAAAAATCCTAAAAAACTACTAGTTCTTTATAACAGTATACCTTGACGCAACCAGTTTTCAACAATCATTTTATCCTGAATTAGAAATGGTCCATGGAGGGGTATTATTGAAAAGACATTGCCAAGTCTTATGAAACTATACAGAAACTTGGTGTTTTGTTTAACTCAAAAAGATAGTAACCTCAGAAAAATATTATTTAGAGAGGAAACTAGATTACACTTATCTTCATTAAGTGGGAAATTTACAGGTACTAAAAATACAAAAATGCAGAATAGCAGAATTTGAAACCTTGCATGATTGCATAAAGTATTCTCTCGATCTAAATTACATAGCTTTTATTAGATAGTTTCAGAGCATCTCAGTTTCACTCTCCATAGGTTTCAAAATATGACATAAACCTTTCCCCAAAGGCGGTAGTGCTGTTACTATAAGATCAAAACAAGTCAACTTTTTATCATACACAGAATAACTTTACATTTGGATGAATCCTATTATCCTAGTCACAGTTGTACAGGATGCATAGTTGTCATCAATAATTGATATTAAATATTTTCACATTTTTACATCAGCTCCTTTCAACATGTTTTTGAAAACAGATACCCCCCCATTCTCAGAAGACAAGTGAACAGAATAGAGAAGAATTAAAACGACATATAACTCAACTCAGCTTTAGCTTCATTCAGTTCTACTGTGGACTAACAAGAGATGAGAACTTGCAAAATAAAAGAATGGGTCTTGAAAAGATACAAAATTTAACTGTCAACCCACCACCCGACACACATCCAGCCTCTTCAGCTAATCTTTTTAACTAGCAAGCTAAATTTTTTAATTGTCTTTAATCCATCTCCATCCTATATGAACTTCATCAACATTTATTTATTCAGAGAGAATGAAATAGAAAGTAAAAATTCTTCGAAGGTGTCATTTTATTTAATGTATACTTAACCTTGCCTCATCAATCTCCCTTTTTTACTCAAAATCTCTCTATCAATTTCTTCAATTGGAAACCCTATTTCCATAAGTTCAAATAGGCTACAGAAATTTTTCTGGAGTCCCATATCAGGGACCTTGGCAGATGCTTTAGTAAAATCTCATCATTACCTCCATAAAGACAAGTTGAGTAGTTTAACAAATATCTAAAGATTATCCTGGAAAAAACCAAAAGATAAAGAGAACAGTACCTTAATAGCCTCTGCCTCTGTCAGAGCTGATGCACCTCCAATAATGTCAAAATCTCCCTATTACATAAAAAAATGCATAATATTCAGAGTTCTGACAAGCAAGTGGATGCAAAAACATTTGATCATAGATATTGCAGATGACTCGCTGGACAAATATTAAAATCCGTACCTGGAGATAGCGATTTGGTGGTGAATGACCAATTGCTCGTCTAAAAACAGATGATATTTCATAACGTTTGAAAGATGATTTCTGTAAGAGATAAAGTACAAGAATGGTTCACTCATTCCACACTAACTTCTTTTAGATGATTAACAATATATTAATTGAACAGTTATGCTGAGGTAACAAAGAGAAGCATGTGTATGGTGATGCTTTGCTGGGATTGGATTTTGCACAGTTCATCTTCAGTGATACATCCTAACTTTTGAGAACTTGTCTGCACACAATGTCAACATCTTCTTGAACAGAACTTCATTCTACATCTACATCTACATCCCAGATTTTGTTTGTAGAAATAACAGTTGGCAATTTTACATTTATTTTAAGCTCATGATAACAAGTCGACAGCGTGCATATTTTTATCCAAGTTTATCCCTAATAGGCCCTATCCTGATCTCGCTCAAAAATGACAAAAAGGTAAGGGATGATGCTAAAATAATTTGAAAGTAACCTTTTCCTGACCATATTAAGATAACTTCTTTCATTCAGTATAAAACCCATGTAAACGTTTAGTTTTCAGAACTACTACTACTACTTTAACAATGCATACATGTAAAAACAAAATAAATCCTTGCTGGTAATTATTTCGTAATCTTTCTTCCCAAACAATTATAAAAAAATAGTGTGCCCCTCTACTATTCAATTATTCAATTCAGATTTCCTCCCACTGATTGGTAGAAACTTGTAATAATGAGTGAGAAGGGTTGACATGTCAAACAAAACCCCTAAGGTTTTTTGACTATCATCCATCAGATGAGTCTCCAGATCTAAGTGCCATGTTTATTTTGTGCAGCAAACTTTTCAAGTCTGTTCATTTCAGATGCTTTGTAAGTCAAATTTCCCAAATTAAGGAAAACTTTCATTCAATAAAGAAAGAAGCCCTTTGCAATATGTTTATTAGGAACCATAAATGAATTGGAATTTTTCAAAACCAATATCATTTCCACTTTGCATATTTTAAATTAAATAAAAAGTACTCCCTGATTTTGACCTGGATTGCTAAACCCTGGTGATGCCAACTCCCTCTAGGTATGTCATGGTTCAGAACAGTGTGCAGCTAACGAGGAAAGTTGAGAGAACGAAGAAAACAGAAAAAAAAACTACAATTGAAAAAGAAAAAGGGGATAGTCTAATCAAACTGAGAAGATAAGCAACTCCCTCCTTAAACTTGTATGCCAATTTACAATTATCATATATATGGCAAGAAATCAATGTCAAACAGTATGGAGTTTGGTACCTGGTTTGCAATAAGCCATCTAACAAAAGGCAGACGCAGCTCATGACAAAGTTCGAGCAAATCTCCCCCATGGGTCAAAAGTTTTACAGTGTTCCTTCCCATGCAAAACCATAAGTTAGAACCAGCTCTAACACTAGACAAAAACGATGACAGAAATATTTGGGTAGAACTAACCTGTTAAATTGTGGGGAATCATCCAATAAGCGCACGGGTATTATTTCCAGATGCTTTGCACAATGTAGTTTGAACACTTCTCTAACGATTTCAATAACACAATCACGGAGCTCAGTGTCTAAATCTTCAAGCTGGATACAGGAAGTATCATCTCTGGCAATCCTCAATCTACCAGCACGTTGATGTTGGTTTTTCATGCGTAACATCTCTTCATCAAAGATAGCATTCACAACTTTATCATACACACTTCTGTCCTCAGAAGTTTGCATTGTTCTTAGCATATCTGAAAACATAAGGCAAAAGGGCAATAAGTTGAACTGATTAATAAAAAGCTACATGATCACTTCAGAAGACATAAAATTCCATATTTTTCCAAAAATAAAAAAATATATATATGTTAAAAAAAGTGGTCCATAAAAATTCATTATAGATTCTAAAGTGCTTGTAATTTCACAGAGATCGCTCCCTAGCAGTAATCATACTACTTATTTGAACTTGTAAGAAAAAAATTCTGGTATTAGCGCACCACTTTTAAGAGTTATACAAGTCTTTTGTGCCCCATTCATTTGATGGAATTGTGACCACAGATTTTAAATTCCTGATAATTGAGTATCCTCTATCCCGGTACATTCTTCTTTTTCTGATGATACAATTCCATATATCTAAATACATTCTTGAAATTCCTCAGTTTCTGTTATTTTTACAAATTCTAACACTCAATTCTTATGAAAGTCAAAAGGTACAAAAAAAAATTGGAAATAAGCTGAGAAATGCAAGTCCAAATTTTATCATCCTTTATCATGATCTCCAAGTTTCCCTTTCTTCATCTGTTAAGACAATAAATCCTACTTGTCCATCACAATAATATTGTATGTAATTTTCAAAGACACAAATGAGCAAATGAATACATACACACAAGAATACGGAAAAAAAAAATACTCACTATCTAACAACTCGGATTCCATTCTTGGAGGAAAAGCGTGCTTTAGAAGATCTGTGGCAGATGGACGATCTGATGGACTTGGAGACATTAAGCGCCGCAACAAGGATGCTTGCTCTGGAAATTGAGCAACCCATGAGGGAGGAAGCTCTCCCTTTAGTTTCAGATCAGATAGAATAACATGTCTCTCCATGGCTGTCCCAAAAGGGTGCCAAACCTCAAAAAACACAATTCCTAAGCTGTACATGTCAGCCTGAAATGTAGATGGGTTAGCAATCTTGCAAATAATATCTGAACAAAATGTATTACATGACTGCAAAATTGGAGCTTAACTAGCATGATGCCTAATGCTGAAGATTAAGTTGAAGAAGCTGCCACCAAAAGTTTACCTTTTCATCAATCTTTGGCCATCCTTGCTCAATTTCAGGAGCAGTATAAAAGTAGGTTCCAACTTGACCAGTACCGTCCATTGAAACTCCAGCTGTATCTGTAGGCAAAGCTGCATCATGATCCAACTGCTCCAATTCCAAGAACTTGGCTGAAACCACAGATCAAACGTCTGTTAGAAAATGAACAGAGATATTCCTTTTTATTTTATAATGGAATTGAGATATTGCTTGATCATGAATAAATGCATGCCCTCATCGGTATAAGGGAATCAAATTCTTAGTTGGATGTGGTGAAAGCTCCAATTATGAGTGCTTACACATGTGCACATCATGGTCAGGTTAAGAACTTCAAAAGGCACCTGTGGTAAAAGCTCCAATTATGAGTGCTTGCACATGCGCACATCATGGTCAGGTTAAGAGCTTCAAAAAGCACCTCCTTTCTTATCATGTCCAACGAGACTTTGGGGGATGATAATAACACTCTAAAAATGTTTAACCAGAATCCCAATATGTCAACTTTGTTTCTTATTTTGTATCAAAATATGGGATAGTGGGAGTTTGGTAAAACTTTTTGGAGTGTTAACATCGTCTCCTTGGACATCTTTTTTTATTTGTGTTACTGTTTTTTCACTGGAGGATTTATTGCCAAACTGAAAAGCCATTACCAATGTAAAAGACAAAAACATTTCCCTCCTAGAATCAAAGTTATAACATGAAATATTAGAATTTTCTGGTGTTAATTGTACATTATAAACACTTGCGATAAAAATTTGGGTCTTGATTGACCAGTTTTGAGTATTTAAACTAAATATGAGTCTGAAGAAATTTTTACTTTATTAAAAAATTGTAATTAGAATTCTCTTCAACTTTCTAGCACCAAGTAGTTCTTGCTAACTTTGTAGCCATTTTATAACATAATCCAAAATTGTCGATTGGTGCAATCCAATTAGCTTCTTTGCAATTCATTTCATCTTTTTGGCACATCATATATTCAAGAGAAATACTCACAATTGCAACCGACATAATTAATTAAATAGACAATAGTACTTGCAGAGAAAGAGAATTGCTCCTGGATCTTACCGAGACCAAAATCTCCAATTTTAATATCATTCCGAGCATCAAAAAATATGTTATTAGGGGTCAAGTCTCGATGAATGATTCCTTGTGCATGTATGTGTGCCAAGCCTTCCACAATTTGCCGACATAAATGCCATGCTTGGTCTTTGTCAAAATGATTATATGATTCAAAAACCTGGCGGAGAGTCCTTCCAAAATCGAAAGCAATGAAAAAAAAGAAAAAAAAGCAGCAAGGTCAATAAAATAAGTGAACAGGAATAAAACATGCAAAAGCTCTTTAGTTTCATAAATTTATAGGATAAGAAGAATAAAGCAATAGTATTCCTGACAATTATGGCAAAAAGCAAAATCATAACTCAAAAGCAGTTGATAACTTGAAGAAAGTGATTTGCTATTCAAACTGCATAAACAAAAACAAGAAGAAGAAGTTACAACAAAAGATTAACAACTATAAGCACTTCAAGATGAAAAATAAGTAAATTTATGGAAAGTCTGTATGAATTATAGACTTCCTTTTATATTCATTAAATGGATAAAAGGGATAAAATAATCATATGCTCAAAGACATTTTTGCATTTCATGCAATTTTTTCACTGCAAATTCATGAAAGTTTATTTTGTTCTTCTCATTTAAAACAAAGGAGAAACTAACCTGCAAAAATGAATGATGAAAAATCATCTAAAGAATACTATAAAGGATACAAAACAAGGCATGAAAAAATTGAAGTGAAGAAAACACAATACCTGGGGCAAAATTCCATTTGAATGTACAGATACGTTGATTCGAGCTTATTCTCTTGCCCAACACCAGCAGAGCTTGCACCCTTGTGGCTGAATGTGGAGCTTGTTGCAGTAGCAGAACCCCAAGTGGAGTCACCAAAAATACCAACAACTCCTGTTTCAAACCATGCCTGGGAAGTTTCACAAATATCACAATCATCATACAGGCCTGAAAAATATAACAGCATTTTTTCCTGAACCTTACATTTCTATAGCCAAAACTAAAAGTAGCTTTCAGAAGCTGTATAACCTCTTTGCCATAGAAAATATAAGCAGCATGCTGAATTAACACATCCTATAAATTTCAGAAAAACTCATAACAATCTCATATCATTCTACAAGTGACGAGTGACTGTCTTATACATTTTACACGTATGAATATCTTGACATGCTACACTTAACCAACAAAGACATGATTGTGATTCTTTCCTACTCAATAATCCACAGAACAAGCAGAAAAGAAAGTTATACCTGATAGTATCGGACAACATGCTGATGCTGCAAACGTGAAAGGGTGGCTACTTCCCTAAGTACCTCGCGATGGTTGGCACAAATCTTAAAATAAAATCAAACATAAAAAAAAATGTACTGCAAACTTCAAGCAAATTTTACATGATCAGAACACAAAATCAAGTTTCCACTCCATTTTTAATTTGGAAAAAAAAACAGAGGGAGTTCTATTGCACCAAAAGAGAATGATGTTTCTAGGGAGTCAAAAGAAAAGAAGACATGTTGGCATTCGATAAACCTTGAGCACTGACTTCCACTGCATAATCTAAAATAAATTTACCTCAAGATTCGGTCATTAACAGGCAGGGTTTTGTCCTTGAGGCGAATTTTCTTCACCGCATACTGCCTTCCATCAAGCTTATTTTTGCACAATACAACATGGCCAAAACCACCATGACCTGTTACCATTCATAAAGGAAACTCTAAGTAAAGCATAAATATGGTATCAACTGAACTTATGGCCACAAAAAAGGCATATTGCAGTTTTGTAATGTCAAAAACGTTTGTAGACGAATTGATGCAGACAGGAGTAACACAAGGACAGCAAGCACAAAGAAAGACAGAATTTTGCCGAAAAGGGATCACACAAAAACCCTAATTCAAAACTTTATTCAACTCCTTAAATAAACCCAAAAACCAACCTAAACAAACCAGTAAACCTAAAAATAAAGGAAAAGTAATAAAAGTCTTAACAAACTAAGAAAAATAAAGTTATTAAGCATATTATTTAATTTCCTAAACTAAAAAGGAAATAATAAAAATAATTTTCCTTAATAACCTCCTGTGTCACAAATGTAATGTCAAAGTATTCAGTCACAACAATGCTATGAAGACTAAAACATGAAGTTTCATAAAGAAGCATCTAGTAAATCAGTAATTAAATTTTCAAGTACATAAAAGTCTTGGTCAAATAGTAAAAACACATTTATAAGCAAGCATCTTCATAAAGTACCTATATGTCAGCACCTAACATTCCACCTTTCTATGATCTCACATAGACATATGTATATATATACACAAAGAATTCAATCAGTATCTAAATAAACTCATAGAAACACTTGCACACACGCAGATATGGAGGATTATAATACCAAGGGGTTGCAGCTCTTCAAAGTCATTCAGATATCGAGAGCTTGGGAGAGATGCACTAGCCCCTCCTAAATCAGAAGTAGGTTTCCAAAATTGAGATACTCTAGATGAGACCTAGATAAAATTAATAGAACAGACAACAATGTAAAGAACAATTTGAAATCAGTTTCCAGTTGTCAAAAAAACAAAGACAGAGAGAGTGGCGAACCGTATGTTGATGGAAAACATGATCAAATGTCTTGTTAAACGTTGAGGATGGTTTAGAAGCTAATTCCCGTACTGACTCAGGAATTATCTGCACCAGGTTATCCATCATCAGAGAACATATTTAAGAAAACTTTGACTTTTCCCAGACAACAAAAAAGACTTCATTTCTTTGTGCAAGACAGGAAGACATATCAGATTACATACACCTAAGTTGCAGAGTTCAGTGGTTATTTGAGGCAGAGAATCAACCAATTCTCCTTTTGAGGCACAAGCAAGACGAAGAAGATGAACCTAACGAAGAAGCAATATCAGTCCATAAGTGAAGTGGAAAGGAATAACCAGTCCAGACTCTTCAAACAGAAAAGGTAAGGAGAAAATATGAAGGGTATGATTCTTATCCCAATAATAAATGAAGTACCATTATAAGATCCTTTTCAATAGTTTGAGATGCTTGATTAAACCCTAAGGAAATCGATGACAGTGATTCCCAAGGCTCACTTTCAAAATCTTCATCATCATTGCTATTGTTACCATTGTCCTGGTCATCATCGTCTTCTAACCCATAGCCATGCTCCTCGAGAAAAATACCCTATAAAAGTATGCAGTATCTTTGTCAGTGAATATTACAATACAAATTTGACCTTGAATTTGAAGAATGATGACAAATAATGGTAGTTATTGGTGGTCTGTTTGTCATACATTCTTTATTACGGCACAACAATTGAACTACTTTGAGCAAATCCATGGTTTATTCAGGCATATTTATGAAATGCACAAACAATTACCTTTTCTATTTTCATCAAGCTCATCTCCATTTTCAAGAAGCAATCAAAAGCTGAATTGTACTTTTTGCCCAGAATTTCAGAAGTTGTGTCTTGGTAACCTAGGATTTTTATATTTTCAGTGCTTATTTTACAAAACCTGTCCATCAAGGATGGTTTAACTCCTTTATAATTAAAGTCTTTTCATAAGCAATCTATTGGAAAGGCAACAAAGGAGGTGCCACCCACCCATTCACAAAGCATTAAAGCTGCACAAAAAATAAAAGGAGAGCAGTGCATATACTCTCTGATTTTGACCCATGCATAATCAATAATAACTATAATGAAGAGCCCAGTGAATATCTGAAAGCTAAGAAAATTGACAGCACTTCCATAACCACCTCATTGTTTTAACAATTTGGTGTTGGTTATTATACACAATTAGAAATGATATATCCAAAGAAGAGCATTAAAAGGATGGAAATATCGAGTTTATATGAAGAACAATGGAATCACAGGCAACACAAACTTAAAAAAATCAAGAAGTTAACACTCAAAAGGAAGGGGGGGAAAAAAAACATGTTCAATATTATTCACCTGCTTCTCCCCTTTCATGTCAATTCCTGCCAATTCCTCCACTAGAGATCTACTTGAATTAGAAGTAGATAGGCCCTTATTTTCATATTCACTTTCTTCTTCAAGGGTATCCAACTTGGCAATAGGGGAAACCAACAGACCTTGCTTTGCCTCTTGGACTGTCAATGGCTTTGTAATCTTATCAAGTTTCTTATCCTGTACCTCATATCCAACTTCTGAATCGTCTAACACGTGGGATTTTAATTCATCCACAGCAAGACCCCAATGCCATGACTCTCCACAGCCACTGAAGAGGTCTATGAAACCATAAACAAAAGGTCCCCTGGATGAGCAACTCTTGTTACTAGAAACTGCAATGTCCTTCTGAAACAACTGAATGCTGCTATTGATGGATGAGCACAAAACCTACAGAAGAAATGAATAAATTAGAGCACATCTAAACAAATAGAGAACATAAAGAATGAACAATAACATAAAAAAATACAGGATATATGACACTGCTATGACACTTTTTTTCTTTTGGACCTTCATCCCACCCCTTCCCCTTAAATCACCATTGTGTTTGACTTTGTTATTACCACTTTGTTATTAAGTGTAGCTTTCTAATCTTCACTCTATGCTATAGTTCCACCCAAAAGGAACACTCCTCAACTCTTTACATAAAATAAAGACCTAAAAATTAAAAACAAAATTTTCTAATCTGAAAACATAAGAAATATAGGACAGCCATATGGTAAATAATATCAATTCCCCAAGTCTCCGATCATGACAAAGATTAAGAAAACACCAAACCAGAAAATGCTGATAAACAGACATTGATTCATGGAATAATCATGACACAAGAAGAGCCAAAACTAAAACAAATCAAAAACTGAAATGTATGGCTTTGCAAGTGAAAGCATGGAAGCAAACTAATGAATTGATAATAAATATATGGCATATTGATTAAAAAAATTGGGAAGACAAGAGGCAATTCCATGTCATAGCTTACAGGTTCAGGTGCTGGAACCAATGGAGCTATTTCTGAGAGGAACTCTTGAGCAGCCTCCACCAGATTGAAAATCATTACTCGTCCTTCTCGGGCATTAGAATTTGCCTTAATCGAAAGAGATTTGCAGTAAGAGAAAGGCAATTCAATTCAACCCAATAAAGTGAAATGTTGGAAGCAAAAACATAAGTGTATTTATAGCAATAAAATTAAGTACATGATAATGCATGTATATGTATGCGAAATTTAGAATAGTTACTTAAATAAATTTGAATTTATTTAAGTAAAAAATTGAAATGTTGGAAGCAAAAACATAAATTTGAATTTCAAGTTTAAGTTAACAAAGTCATTAGATAACCCTTTGCTAAAATATCAAAGAATCACACAACCCAAAAACTTATTTTGTAAGGTGAAGATCAGAGGTAGGCTTTAATATCTTTAGCATGCCTCATGCTGAAGCACATTAACCATAAAATGTTGACTAGGCAAAGGCCTACCACCCCATTGTGTTGAATAATAAGTAAATAAATGAAGAGGGTTTGAGGATTTGAAGTCCTGACCACTAGGTCAAAGAGGCTATCATACCCTGTGAAAGAACCCCTTGATCCAAAAGCTATTCGGTGAAGTGAAGGATTGGCTTTACTATCTTTAGAAAATAAACGTGACGGCAACAAAAAAGATGCTTTCAGGATTGCAGATTATGTGCATGATAGTATATTGCCAATCAAGCTCAAATTAGTCATCCTTTACCTGGTCATTTAGGAGAGAGAGAAGATTATCTGCATCACATTTTGTCAAACCTTTTTCAGGAGTAATCTGCAACCTTGGACACTTGTCTGGGTATCCAGGCAAGCACCTGATTAATAAGTTAAAGTAAAAAGGTATGAGAAGATATGCGTTAACATTAAACAAAAATAACAGTAACCAGTGGATCACCAACCTGACTGAAAGCAGAGCTGAAACATCTAGATCCTCATAGCCCATATCTTTTGAGTAAGGCCTGCTCAAATTCAAACATAGCAAAACACAATCAAGACAAATCATATTTCATGTAAAAGTTAGAAAAAATAATGAGATAAAATGAACCTGAGCTTTATGGTGATTTGTGGAGGCGAGTCTGAAATGATCTGGCAATCTTCTTGAAATATTGCATTCCTAAATGCATACAATATTAGAATAAAACACAAAGACACAAGTGTGAAAAGTAAATCCTTAGATAAAATGAAAGCAAAAGTGGGCACAAGCTGGACAAAATTCTGATCGTATTATGGCCTTCAAAGTAATATTTTAAATATAGGAAAAGTTTAAAGGTTAAAGCTTTTCTTCCATTTGCAAAGAATGCCATAGGCCATCATCAAAAGGTATTATTTGAATTAAAAGCATCCCGAAAAATATGAATGAATAAGTAGAATCTGTCCTCGGATACTCTTTAAATCCAAACGCTAACAATTTCAATGCACCAAAGGTCCAAAACCATCTCAATTACAATTGTAATGATCCTCAAGTGAATATCCGATTCCAAAACCTATTCAAATTCGTCAGCAAAATATATTATTATTTGTCGTCTGAGCCCATATATATGGTATATCCCATTAGAAACCAAGTCTAAATTTCAAATATTTTTAAGGCAGTGAAGATCACCAACTTGAAGCCTTACACCCTTCTATTCCAAAAACAACATGCTGAAATTCAAACTTTTGAACCAGACCACGAAGTACACCAAAGCATCTTCCTTTGGCTTCCAAAATCAAAATATGAATTAGAAAAAACAGTGATCTAGTAGAAACGAACATATCACTAAACAATTCCATTCAAAAATCCAGACAAAAACCACTTACAAGGCAGTAATCTCTTCAGCAAGAAGCTCATTATCATCTAATGCATTAAAGGAATGATCTTTTGATTGAGACCTTCCTTTGCTTCTCCTTCCACTCCCTCCTCCTCCTTTCTTCTTCTTCTTTGAACTATGACCCATTCTTCAAAATCCCACAAACCCTTTTCACCTTGTACTCAGAAAGATTCAATCTTTCAACCAAAAATGTAAAGAAATCAATGAATTTTCATAAACCCAGAAACCAAAATGCCTTGAAATCTCTAAAAATAGACCTGTTTTTTCTGTCATAAAAAACCCATGAAGCCACCAAAGTTTCCTCCTTTTTAAAGTAAAAATATATATATAATTTGTTTGAAATCAAAAGAGATTGCTTAAATTAATTTGTGCTATGAAAAAAGTGGTATTTTGGGGTGATTTAAAGAATTGAAGTTTGATTTATATACGTTACAGCTGTATTGGTGGGAGCTTGGAGGCTGGTTTTTCTAGGCACTAGAATTTGATTTGTTGGATTCTCATATTTTATTTATTTATTTACTTATTCATTTTTAGACAGCATAATGCATGTTTGTTATATTCCCATATTTTATTTATTTATTTATTTATTTATTAATCTCTGTTTAATAATGTTAATTATTTTTGTAACATTTTGATATTAGATTGGATGAGCTTTTATCTTGGATAGCATGAATTCTATTTATTTTTTTGGATAAAATAAAAACATTATGGGTGTGGCTGCTATCCTTTCAAAACATGACAAGAAATCCATGGTGGCTTTTTCCTAATGGTGAAAATATTCTCAAATCAATTTTTACACCCAAGATCGATTCCAACTTTAAATAATGAAATGGGGAATAAATTTCCTTCCAACCAAGAATTGATCTCCAAGAGTATTTCTTCCATGATGAAAGGTCCTTGTTATGTTAACAAACTAGCATCATGGCATCTTTACACTAAATTTGTGGCTGCGATTTTAATTGGTTAGTGTTTTAGAGCATAAAAAAATATAAAAAATATAAACATATTTAATTGAATAAATAAAGGTGAAATTATTAATAGATATATTTATATAATAATTTTAAAATGATTTTTTATACTCTAGAAACATAAAATACAAGAAGTCATGTTCTTATTGTTTTTGTATTTTCTATTTCAAGACA
>Ga0325411_1002008_pt1 | contig 22829 bp, 8 predicted proteins | sample PopdelMetagenome_13_FD_206181 | JGI IMG/M metagenome (GOLD analysis project Ga0325411, IMG submission 206181) | Populus deltoides microbial communities from Bellville, Georgia, United States - Xylem-PdIQD-R4 | ecosystem: Host-associated > Plants > Phyllosphere > Stem > Wood/Secondary xylem... | reverse complement strand
ATTTGAGGGCCATCCAACGGTCGGATCAAAAGTTACGGCCCTTTCGACCCGGTACGCTGGTCTAGAGCGCTTAGACCTCCGCCTCACCGAGTAGCGATTCCACATCTACTCTACGGAAAACATGTTTCTGGAATTCCTGTAAAAATTTGAGAGCGATCCAACGGTCGGATCAAAGTTACGGCCCTTTTTAACCGGTACTCTCGTCTCTAGCGAAGAAACCTCCGCCTCACCGAGTAGCGATTCCACATCTACTTGAAGGAAAACTGCGTCCGGAAACTCCTGTGAAAATTTGAGGGCGATCCAACGGTCGGATCAAAAGTTATGGCCCTTTGAACCGGTACTCTCGCCTTTAGCGCAGAGACCTCCGCCTCACCGAGTAGCGATTCCACATCTACTCCAAGGAAAACGGCGTTCGGAAACTCCTGTAAAAATTTAAGGGCGATCCAACGGTCGGATCAAAAGTTATGGTCCTTTCGAACCGGTACGCTGGTCTAGAGCGCTGAGACCTCCGCCTCACCGAGTAGTGATTCCACATCCACTCCAAGGAAAACAGGTTTCGAAAACTCCTGTAAAAATTTGAGGGCGATCCACCGGTCGGATCAAAAGTTACGGCCCTTACGAACCTGTACGCTTGTCTGGAGCGCTGAGACCTCTACCTTGCCGAGTAGCGATTCCACATCTACTCTACGGAAAACAGGTTTCAGAAACTCCTGTAAAAATTTGAGGGCGATCCAACGGTCGAATCAAAAGTTACGGCCCTTTAGAACCGGTACGCTGGTCTCGAGCCTAGAGACCTCCGCCCCATCGAGTAGCGATTCCACATCTACTACAAGGGAAACGGCCTCCGCATCTCCTGTAAAAATTTGAGGACGATCCAACGATCGGATCAAAACTTACGACACTTTTGAACCGGTACTCTCGTCTTTAGCGAAGAGACCTCCGCCGCACCGAGTAGTGGTTCCACATCCACTCCACGGAAAACATGTTTCGGAAACTCCTGTAAAAATTTGAGGGCGATCCAACGGTCGGATCAAAAGTTACGGCCCTTTCGAACCGGTACGCTGGTCTCGAGTGCAGAGACCTCCGCCTCACCGAGCAGCGATTCCACTTCCGCTGCAAGGAAAACGGCGTCTGGAAACTCGTGTAAAAATTAAAGGGCGATCCAACAGTCGGATCAAAAGTTACGGCCCTTTCGAACCGGTACGCTGGTCTCGAGCGCTTAGACCTACGCCTCACCGAGTAGCGATTCCACATCTACTCTACGGAAAACAGGTTTCTGGAACTCCTGTAAAAATTTGGGAGCGATCCAACGGTCGGATCAAAGTTACGGCCCTTTTTAACCGGTACTCTCGTCTCTAGCGAAGAAACCTCCGCCTCACCGAGTAGCGATTCCACATCTACTGGAAGGAAAACTGCGTCCGGAAACTCCTGTAAAAATTTGAGGGCGATCCAACGGTCAGATCAAAAGTTATGGCCCTTTCGAACCGGTACTCTCGCCTTTAGCGCAGAGACCTCCGCCTCACCGAGTAGTGATTCCACATCCACTCCAAGGAAAACAGGTTTCGAAAACTCCTGTAAAAATTTGAGGGCGATCCACCGGTCGGATCAAAAGTTACGGCCCTTATGAACCTGTACGCTTGTCTGGAGCGCTGAGACCTCTACCTTGCCGAGTAGCGATTCCACATCTACTCTACGGAAAACAGGTTTCAGAAACTCCTGTAAAAATTTGAGGGCGATCCAACGGTCGAATCAAAAGTTACGGCCCTTTAGAACCGGTACGCTGGTCTCGAGCCTAGAGACCTCCGCCCCATCGAGTAGCGATTCCACATCTACTACAAGGGAAACGGCCTCCGCATCTCCTGTAAAAATTTGAGGACGATCCAACGATCGGATCAAAACTTACGACACTTTTGAACCGGTACTCTCGTCTTTAGCGAAGAGACCTCCGCCGCACCGAGTAGTGGTTCCACATCCACTCCACGGAAAACATGTTTCGGAAACTCCTGTAAAAATTTGAGGGCGATCCAACGGTCGGATCAAAAGTTACGGCCCTTTCGAACCGGTACGCTGGTCTCGAGTGCAGAGACCTCCGCCTCACCGAGCAGCGATTCCACTTCCGCTGCAAGGAAAACGGCGTCTGGAAACTCGTGTAAAAATTAAAGGGCGATCCAACAGTCGGATCAAAAGTTACGGCCCTTTCGAACCGGTATGCTGGTCTCGAGCGCTTAGACCTCCGCCTCATCGAGTAGCGATTCCACATCTACTCTACGGAAAACAGGTTTCTGGAACTCTTGTAAAAATTTGAGAGCGATCCAACGGTCGGATCAAAGTTACGGCCCTTTTTAACCGGCACTCTCGTCTCTAGCGAAGAAACCTCCGCCTCACCGAGTAGCGATTCCACATCTACTGGAAGGAAAACTGCGTCCGGAAACTCCTGTAAAAATTTGAGGGCGATCCAACGGTCGGATCAAAAGTTATGGCCCTTTGAACTGGTACTCTCGCCTTTAGCGCAGAGACCTCCGCCTCACCGAGTAGCGATTCCACATCTACTGCAAGGAAAACGACATGCGAAAACTCCTGTAAAAATTTGAGGGCGATCCAACAGTCAGATCAAAAGTTACGGCCCTTTCGAACCGGTACGCTGGTCTAGAGTGCTGAGACCTCCGCCTCACCGAGTAGGGATTCCACATCAACTCCAAGGAAAACAGGTCTCGAAAACTCCTGTAAAAATTTGAGGGCAATCCAACGGTCGGATCACACGTTATGGCCCTTTGAACCGGTACTCTCGCCTTTAGCGCAGAGATCTCCGCCTCACCGAGTAGCGATTCCACATCTACTCCAAGGAAAACGGCGTTCGGAAACTCCTGTAAAAATTTAAGGGCGATCCAACGGTCGAATCAAAAGTTATGGCCCTTTCGAACCGGTACGCTGGTCTAGAGCGCTGAGACCTCCGCCTCACCGAGTAGTGATTCCACATCCAGTCCAAGGAAAACAGGTTTCGAAAACTCCTGTAAAAATTTGAGGGCGATCCACCGGTCGGATCAAAAGTTACGGCCCTTACGAACCGGTACGCTTGTCTGGAGCGCTGAGACCTCTACCTTGCCGAGTAGCGATTCCACATCTACTCTACGGAAAACAGGTTTCTGGAACTCCTGTAAAACTTTTAGGGCGATCCAACGGTCGTATCAAAAGTTACGGCCCTTTCGAACCGGTACGCTGGTCTAGAGTGCTGAGACCTCCGCCTCATCTAGTAGTGATTCCACATCTCCTAGAAGGAAAACGGCGTCCGGAAAGTCCTGTAAAAATTTGAGGGCGATCCAACGGTCGGATCAAAAGTTACGACCCTTTCGAACCGCTACGCTGGTCTCGAGTGCAGAGACCTTCGCCTCACCGAGTAGCGATTCCACTTTTGCTGCAAGGAAAACGGCGTCCGGAAACTCCTGTAAAAATTTGAGGGCGATCCAACGGTCGGATCAAAAGTTGCGGCCCTTTCGAACTGGTACGCTGGTCTAGAGTGCTGAGACCTCCGCCTCATCTAGTAGTGATTCCACATCTCCTAGAAGGAAAACGGCGTCCGGAAAGTCCTGTAAAAATTTGAGGGCGATCCAACGGTCGGATCAAAAGTTACGGCCCTTTCGAACCGGTACGCTCGTCTCGAGCGCTGAGATCTCCGCCTCACCGAGTAACGATTCCACATCTACTGGAAGGAAAACGGCGTCCGGAAACTCTTGTAAAAATTTGAGGGCGATCCAACGGTCGGATCAAAAGTTATGGCCCTTTGAAACGGTACTCTCGCCTTTTGCGCAGAGACCTCCGCCTCACCGAGTAGCGATTCCACATCTACTGGAAGGAAAACGGCGTCCGGAAACTCCTGTAAAAATTTGAGGGCGATCCAACGGTCGGATCAAAAGTTATGGCCCTTTCGAACCGGTATGCTCGTCTCGAGTGCTGAGATCTCCGCCTCACCGAGTAGCGATTCCACATCTACTGGAAGGAAAACGGCGTCCGGAAACTCCTGTAAAAATTTGAGGGCGATCCAACGGTCGGATCAAAAGATACGGCCCTTTCGAACCGGTACGCTGGTCTAGAGCGCTGAGACCTCCCCCTCACCGAGTAGTGATTGCACATCTACTCCAAGGAAAACAGGTTTCGAAAACTCTTGTAAAAATTTGAGGGCGATCCAACGGTCGGATCAAAAGTTACGGCCCTTTCGAACCGGTACTCTCGCCTTTAGCGAAGAGACCTCCGCCTCACCGAGTAGCGATTCCACATCTACTGCAAGGAAAACAGGTTTCGGAAACTCGTGTAAAAATTTTAGGGCGATCGAACGGTCGGATCAAAAGTTACGGCCCTTACGAACCGGTATGCTGGTCTCGAGAGCAGAGACCTGTGCCTCACCGAGTAGGGATTCCACATCTACTCTACGAAAAACAGGTTTCTGAAACTGTAAAAAATTAAGGGCGATCCAACGGTCGGATCAAAGTTACGGCCCTTTTTAACCTGTACTATCGTCTCTAGCGAAGAGACCTCCGGCTCACCAAGTAGCGATTCCACATCTACTGGAAGGAAAACGGCATACGGAAACTCCTATAAAAATTTGAGGGCGATCCAACGGTCGGATCAAAAGTTATGGCCCTTTCGAACCGGTACTCTCGCCTTTAGCGAAGTGACCTCCGCCTCACCGAGCAGCGATTCCACATCTACTGCAAGGAAAACGGCGTCCGGAAACTCGGGTAAAAATTTTAGGGCGATCCAACGGTCGGATCAAAAGTTACGGCCCTTTAGAACCGGTACGCTGGTCTCGAGCGCAGAGACCTCCGCCCCACCGAGTAGCGATTCCACATCTACTACAAGGGAAACGGCCTCCGGAAACTCATGTAAAAAATTGAGGGCGATGTAACGGTCAGATCAAAAGTTACGGCCCTTTCGAACCGGTACGCTGGTCTAGAGCGCTGAGAACTCCGCCTCACCGAGTAGTGATTGCACATCTACTCCAAGGAAAACAGGTTTCGAAAACTCCTGTAAAAATTTGAGGGCGATCCAACGGTCGGATCAAAAGTTACGGCCCTTTCGAACCGGTACTCTCGCCTTTAGCGAAAAGACCTCCGCCTCACCGAGTAGGGATTCCACATCTACTGCAAGGAAAACGGCGTCCGGAAACTTGTGTAAAAATTTTAGGGCGATCCAACGGTCGGATCAAAAGTTACGGCCCTTTCGAATCGCTACGCTAGTCTCAAGTGCAGAGACCTTTGCCTCACCGAGTAGGGATTCCACATCTACTCTACGAAAAACAGGTTTCTGAAACTGTAAAAAATTGAGGGCGATCCAACGGTCGGATCAAAGTTACGGCCCTTTTTAACCTATACTCTCGTCTCTAGCGAAGAGACCTCCGCCTCACCGAGTAGCGATTCCACATCTACTGGAAGGAAAACGGCGTACGGAAACTCCTGTAAAAATTTGAGGGCGATCCAACGGTCGGATCAAAAGTTATGGCCATTTCGAACCGGTACTCTCGCCTTTAGCGAAGAGACCTCCGCCTCACCGAGTAGCGATTCCACATCTACTGCAAGGAAAACGGCGTCCGGAAACTCGGGTAAAAATTTTAGGGCGATCCAACGGTCGGATCAAAAGTTACGGCCCATTCGAACCAGTACGCTGGTCTCGAGTGTAGAGACCTACGCCCCACAGAGCAGCGATTCCACTTCTGCTGCAAGGAAAACGGCGTCCAGAAACTCGTGTAAAAATTTGTGCGCGATCCAACCGTCGGATCAAAAGTTACGGCCCATTCGAACCGGTACGCTGGTCTCGAGCGCAGAGACCTACACCCCACCGAGCAGCGATCCCACTTCTGCTGCAAGGAAAACGGCGTCCGGAAACTCGTGTAAACATTTGAGGGCGATCCAACAGTCGGATCAAAATTCACGGCCCTTTAGAACCGGTACGCTGGTCTCGAGCGCAGAGACCTCCGCCCCACCGAGTAGCGATTCCACATCTACTCTACGGGAAACAGGTTTCTGGAACTCCTGTAAAAATTTGAGGGCGATCCAACGGTCGGATCAAAAGTTATGGCCCTTTGAACCGGTACTCTCGCCTTTAGCGCAGAGACCTCCGCCTCACCGAGTAGCGATTCCACATCCACTGGAAGGAAAACAGCGTCCGGAAACTCCTGTAAAAATTTAAGGGCGATCCAACGGTCGGATCAAAAGCTACGGCCATTTCGAACCGGTACTCTCGCCTTTAGCGAAGAGACCTTTGCCTCACCGAGTAGCGATTCCATATCTACTGCAAGGAAAACGGCATCCGGAAACTCGTGTAAAAATTTTAGGGCGATCCAACGTTCGAATCAAAAGTGACGGCCCTTTCGAATCGCTACGCTGGTCTCAAGTGCAGAGACCTTTGCCTCACCAAGTAGCGATTCCACATCTACTTTACGAAAAACAGGTTTCTGAAACTGTAAAAATTTGGGGGCGATCCAACGGTCGGATCAAAGTTACGGCCCTTTTTAACCTGTACTCTCGTCTATAGCGAAGAGACCTTCGCCTCACCGAGTAGCGATTCCACATCTACTTGAAGGAAAACGGCGGCCGGAAACTCCTGTAAAAATTTGAAGGCGATCCAACGGTCAGATCAAAAGTTACGGCCCTTTCGAACTGGTACTCTCGCCTTTAGCGAAGAGACCTCCGCCTCACCGAGTAGCGATTCGACATCTACTGCAAGGAAAACGGCGTCCGGAAACTCGGGTAAAAATTTTAGGGCGATCCAACGGTCGGATCAAAAGTTACGGCCCTTTAGAACCGGTACGCTGGTCTCGAGCGCAGAGACGTCCGCCTCACCGAGCAGCGATTCCACTTCTGCTGCAAGGAAAACGGCGTCTGGAACCTCGTGTAAAAATTTGAGGGCGATCCAACGGTCGGATCAAAAGATACGGCCCTTTCGAACCGGTACGCTGGTCTAGAGCGCTGAGAACTCCGCCTCACCGAGTAGCGATTCCACATCTACTGGAAGGAAAACGGCGTCCGGAAACTCCTGTAAAAATTTAAGGGCGATCCAACGGTCGGATCAAAAGTTATGGCCCTTTGAAACGGTACTCTCGCCTTTTGCGCAGAGACCTCCGCCTCACCGAGTAGCGATTCCACATTTACTACAAGGAAAACGGCGTTCGGAAACTCCTGTAAAAAATTGAGGGCGATCCAACGGTCGGATCAAAAGTTATGGCCCTTTCGAACCGGTACTCTCTCCTTTAGCGAAGAGACCTCCGCCTCACCGAGTAGCGATTCCACATCTACTGCAAGGAAAACGGCGTCCGGAAACTCGGGTAAAAATTTTAGGGCGATCCAACGGTCGGATCAAAAGTTACGGCCCTTTAGAACCGGTACGCTGGTCTCGAGCGCAGAGACCTCCGCCCCACCGAGTACCGATTCCACATCTACTACAAGGGAAACGGCCTCCGGAAACTCATGTAAAAATTTGAGGGCGATCCAACGGTCGGATCGAAAGTTACGGCCCTTTCGAACCGGTACGCTGGTCTAGAGCGCTGAGACCTCCGCCTCACCGAGTAGTGATTGCACATCTACTCCAAGGATAACAGGTCTCGAAAACTCTTGTAAAAATTTGAGGGCGATCTAACGGTCGGATCAAAAGTTACGGCCCTTTCGAACCGGTACTCTCGCCTTTAGCGCAGAGACTTCCGCCTCACCGAGTAGCGATTCCACATTCCTGCAAGGAAAACGGCGTCCGGAAACTTGTGTAAAAATTTTAGGGCGATCCAACGGTCGGATCAAAAGTTACGGCCCTTTCGAATCGCTACGCTGGTCTCGAGTGCAGAGACCTTTGCCTCACCGAGTAGGGATTCCACATCTACTCTACGAAAAACAGGTTTCTGAAACTGTAAAAAATTGAGGGCGATCCAACGGTCGAATCAAAGTTACGGCCCTTTTTAACCTGTACTCTCGTCTCTAGCGAAGAGACCTTCGCCTCACCGAGTAGCGATTCCACATCTACTGGAAGGAAAACGGCGTACGGAAACTCCTGTAAAAATTTAAGGGCGATCCAACAGTCGGATCAAAAGTTACGGCCCTTTCGAACCGGTACTCTCGCCTTTAGCGAAGAGACATCCGCCTCACCGAGCAGCGATTCCACTTCTGCTGCAAGGAAAACGGCGTCTGGAACCTCGTGTAGAAATTTGAGGGCGATCCAACGGTCGGATCAAAAGATACGGCCCTTTCGAACCGGTACGCTGGTCTAGAGCGCTGAGACCTCCGCCTCACCGAGTAGCGATTCCACATCTACTGGAAGGAAAACGGCGTCCGGAAACTCCTGTAAAAATTTAAGGGCGATCCAATGGTCGGATCAAAGTTACGGCCCTTTTTAACCTATACTCTCGTCTCTAGCGAAGAGACCTCCGCCTCACCGAGTAGCGATTCCACATCTGCTGGAAGGAAAACGGCGTACGGAAACTCCTGTAAAAATTTGAGGGCGATCCAACGGTCGGATCAAAAGGTATGGCCATTTCGAACCGGTACTCTCGCCTTTAGCGAAGAGACCTCCGCCTCACCGAGTAGCGATTCCACATCTACTGCAAGGAAAACGGCGTCCGGAAACTCGGGTAAAAATTTTAGGGCGATCCAACGGTCGGATCAAAAGTTACGGCCCATTCGAACCAGTACGCTGGTCTCGAGTGTAGAGACCTACGCCCCACAGAGCAGCGATTCCACTTCTGCTGCAAGGAAAACGGCGTCCAGAAACTCGTGTAAAAATTTGTGCGCGATCCAACCGTCGGATCAAAAGTTACGGCCCATTCGAACCGGTACGCTGGTCTCGAGCGCAGAGACCTACACCCCACCGAGCAGCGATCCCACTTCTGCTGCAAGGAAAACGGCGTCCGGAAACTCGTGTAAACATTTGAGGGCGATCCAACAGTCGGATCAAAATTCACGGCCCTTTAGAACCGGTACGCTGGTCTCGAGCGCAGAGACCTCCGCCCCACCGAGTAGCGATTCCACATCTACTCTACGGGAAACAGGTTTCTGGAACTCCTGTAAAAATTTGAGGGCGATCCAACGGTCGGATCAAAAGTTATGGCCCTTTGAACCGGTACTCTCGCCTTTAGCGCAGAGACCTCCGCCTCACCGAGTAGCGATTCCACATCCACTGGAAGGAAAACGGCGTCCGGAAACTCCTGTAAAAATTTGAGGGCTATCCAACGGTCGGATCAAAAGCTACGGCCATTTCGAACCGGTACTCTCGCCTTTAGCGAAGAGACCTTCGCCTCACCGAGTAGCGATTCCATATCTACTGCAAGGAAAACGGCATCCGGAAACTCGTGTAAAAATTTGAGGGCGATCCAACGGTCGGATCAAAATTCACGGCCCTTTAGAACCGGTACGCTGGTCTCGAGCGCAGAGACCTCCGCCCCACCGAGTAGCGATTCCACATCTACTCTACGGGAAACAGGTTTCTGGAACTCCTGTAAAAATTTGAGGGCGATCCAACGGTCGGATCAAAAGTTACGGCCCTTTTGGAACCGGTACTCTCGTCTCTAGCGCGGAGACCTCTGCCTCACCGAGTAGCGATTCCACAACTACTACAAGGAAAACGGCGTCCAAAAACTCCTGTAAAAATTTGAGGGCGATCCAACGGTCGGATCAAAAGTTACGGCCCTTTAGAACCGGTACGCTAGTCTCGAGCGCAGAGACCTCCGCCCTACCGAGTAGCGATTCGACATCTACTACAAGGGAAACGGCCTCTGGAAACTCATGTAAAAATTTGAGGGCGATCCAACGGTCGGATCAAAAGTTACGGCCCTTTCGAACTGGTACTCTCGCCTTTAGCGAAGAGACCTCCGCCTCACCGAGTAGCGATTCCACATCTACTGCAAGGAAAACGGTGTCCGCAAACTCGGGTAAAAATTATAGGGCGATCCAACGGTCGGATCAAAAGTTACGGCCCTTTCGAACCGGTACGCTGGTCTCGAGGGCAGAGACCTCCGCCTCACCGAGCAGCGATTCCACTTCTGCTGCAAGGAAAACGGCGTCTGGAACCTCGTGTAAAAATTTAAGGGCGATCCAACAGTCGGATCAAAAGTTATGGCCCTTTCGAACCTGTACTCTCGCCTTTAGCGAAGAGACCTTCGCCTCACCGAGTAGCGATTCCACATCTACTGCAAGGAAAACGGCATCCGGAAACTCGTGTAAAAATTTTAGGGCGATCCAACGTTCGGATCAAAAGTTACGGCCCTTTCGAATCGCTACGCTGGTCTCAAGTGCAGAGACCTTTGCCTCACCAAGTAGTGATTCCACATCTACTTTACGAAAAACAGGTTTCTGGAACTGTAAAAATTTGGGGGCGATCCAACGGTCGGATCAAAGTTACGGCCCTTTTTAACCTGTACTCTCGTCTATAGCGAAGAGACCTTCGCCTCACCGAGTAGCGATTCCACATGTACTAGAAGGAAAACGGCGGCCGGAAACTCCTGTAAAAATTTGAGGGCGATCCAACGGTCAGATCAAAAGTTACGGCCCTTTCGAACTGGTACTCTCGCCTTTAGCGAAGAGACCTCCGCCTCACCGAGTAGCAATTCCACATCTACTGGAAGGAAAACGGCGTCCGAAAACTCGGGTAAAAATTTTAGGGCGATCCAACGGTCGGATCAAAAGTTACGGCCCTTTAGAACCGGTACGCTGGTCTCGAGCGCAGAGACGTCCGCCTCACCGAGCAGCGATTCCACTTCTGCTGCAAGGAAAACGGCGTCTGGAACCTCGTGTAAAAATTTGAAGGCGATCCAACGGTCGGATCAAAAGTTACGGCCCTTACGAACCGGTACGCTTGTCTGGAGCGCTGAGACCTCTACCTTGCCGAGTAGCGATTCCACATCTACTCTACGGAAAACAGGTTTCAGAAACTCCTGTAAAAATTTGAGGGCGATCCAACAGTCGAATCAAAAGTTACGGCCCTTTCGAACAGGTACTCTGGTATAGATCGCTGAGACCTCCCCCTCACCGAGTAGTGATTGCACATCTACTCCAAGGAAAACAGGTTTCGAAAACTCCTATAAAAATTTGAGGGCGATCCAACGGTCAGATCAAAAGTTACGGCCCTTTCGAACAGGTACTCTCGCCTTTAGCGAAGAGACCTCCGCCTCACCGAGTAGCGATTCCACATCTACTGCAAGGAAAACGGCATCCGGAAACTCGGGTAAAAATTTTAGGGCGATCCAACGGTCGGATCAAAAGTTACGGCCCTTTAGAACCGGTACGCTGGTCTCGAGCGCAGAGACCTCCGCCCCACCGAGTAGTGATTGCACATCTACTCCAAGGAAAACAGGTTTCTAAAACTCCTGTAAAAATTTGAGGGCAATCCAACGGTTGGATCAAAAGTTACAGCCCTTTCGAACCGGTACGCTGGTCTCGAGCGCAGAGACCTACGCCCCACCGAGCAGCGATCCCACTTCTGCTGCAAGGAAAATGGCGTTCGGAAACTCGTGTAAAAATTTATGGGCGATCCAACGGTCGGATCAAAAGTTACGGCCCTTTAGAACCGGTACGCTGGTCTTGAGCGCAGAGACCTCCGCCCCACCGAGTAGCGACTCCACATCTACTCTACGGAAAACAGGTTTCTGGAACTCCTGTAAAAATTTGAGGGCGATCCAACGGTCGGATCAAAAGTTACGGCCCTTTCGAACCAGTACGCTGGTCTAGATCGCTGAGACCTCCCCCTCACCGAGTAGTAATTTCACATCTACTCCAAGGAAAACAGGTTTCGAAAACTCCTGTAAAAATTTGAGGGCGATCCAACGGTCAGATCAAAAGTTACGGCCCTTTCGAACTGGTACTCTCGCCTTTAGCGAAGAGACCTCCGCCTCACCGAGTAGCGATTCCACATCTACTGCAAGGAAAACGGCGTCCGGAAACTCGGGTAAAAATTTTAGGGCGATCCAACGGTCGGATCAAAAGGTACGACCCTTTAAAACCGGTACGCTGGTCTCGAGCGCAGAGACTTCCAAGGCACCGAGCAGCGATTCCACTTCTGCTGCAAGGAAAACGGCGTCTGGAACCTCGTGTAAAAATTTGAGGGCGATCCAACGGTCGGATCAAAAGTTACGGCCCTTACGAACCGGTACGCTTGTCTGGAGCGCTGAGACCTCTACCTTACCGAGTAGCGATTCCAAATCTAATCTACGGAAAACAGGTTTCAGAAACTCCTGTAAAAATTTGAGGGCGATCCAACGGTCGGATCAAAAGTTACGGCCCTTTTGGAACCGGTACTCTCGTCTCTAGCGTGGAGACCTCTGCCTCACCGAGTAGCGATTCCACAACTACTACAAGGAAAACGGCGTCCGGAAACTCCTGTAAAAATTTGAGGGCGATCCAACGGTCGGATCAAAAGTTACGGCCCTTTAGAACCGGTACGCTAGTCTCGAGCGCAGAGACCTCCGCCCTACCGAGTAGCGATTCGACATCTACTACAAGGGAAACGGCCTCTGGAAACTCATGTAAAAATTTGAGGGCGATCCAACGGTCGGATCAAAAGTTACGGCCCTTTCGAACTGGTACTCTCGCCTTTAGCGAAGAGACCTCCGCCTCACCGAGTAGCGATTCCACATCAACTGCAAGGAAAACGGTGTCCGCAAACTCGGGTAAAAATTATAGGGCGATCCAACGGTCGGATCAAAAGTTACGGCCCTTTCGAACCGGTACGCTGGTCTCGAGGGCAGAGACCACCGCCTCACCGAGCAGCGATTCCACTTCTGCTGCAAGGAAAACAGCGTCTGGAACCTCGTGTAAAAATTTGAGGGCGATCCAACGGTCGTATCAAAAGTTACGGCCCTTTAGAACCGGTACGCTGGTCTCGAGCGCAGAGACCTCCGCCCCATCGAGTAGCGATTCCACATCTACTCCAAGGGAAACGGCCTCCGGAAACTCATGTAAAAATTTGAGGGCGATCCAACGGTCGGATCAAAAGTTACGGCCCTTTCGAACCGGTACGCTGGTTTAGAACGCTGAGACCTCCCCCTCACCGAGTAGTGATTGCACATCTACTCCAAGGAAAACAGGTTTCGAAAACTCTTGTAAAAATTTGAGGGCGATCCAACGGTCGGATCAAATGTTACGGCCCTTTCGAACCGGTACTCTCGCCTTTAGCGAAGAGACCTCCGCCTCACCGAGTAGCGATTCCACATCTACTGCAATGAAAACGACGTCCGGAAACTCGTGTAAAAATTTTAGGGCGATCCAACGGTCGGATCAAAAGTTACGGCCCTTTCGAACCGGTACGCTGGTCTAGATCGCTGAGACCTCCCCCTCACCGAGTAGTGATTGCACATCTACTCCAAGGAAAACAGGTTTCGAAAACTCTTGTAAAAATTTGAGGGCGATCCAACGGTCGGATCAAATGTTACGGCCCTTTCGAACCGGTACTCTCGCCTTTAGCGAAGAGACCTCCATCTCACCGAGTAGCGATTCCACATCTACTGCAATGAAAACGGCGTCCGGAAACTACTGTAAAAATTTGAGGGCGATCCAACGGTCGGATCAAAAGTTACAGCCCTTTCGAACTGGTACTCTCGCCTTTAGCGAAAGGACCTCCGCCTCACCGAGTAGCGATTCCACATCTACTGGAAGGAAAACGGCGTACAGAAACTCCTGTCAAAATTTGAGGGCGATCCAACGGTCGGATCAAAAGTTATAGCCTTTTCGAACCGGTACTCTCGCCTTTAGCGAAGAGACCTCCGCCTCACCGAGTAGCGATTCCACATCTACTGGAAGGAAAACGGCGTCCGGAAACTCCTGTAAAAATTTGAGGGCGATCCAACGGTCGGATCAAAAGTTACGGCCCTTTAGAACCGGTACGCTAGTCTCGAGCGCAGAGACCTCCGCCCCACCGAGTAGCGACTCCACATCTACTTTACGGAAAACAGGTTTCTGGAACTCCTGAAAACAGGTTTCGAAAACTCCTGTAAAAATTTGAGGGCGATCCAACGGTCGGATCAAAAGTTACGGCCCTTTCGAACGGGTACTCTCGCCTTTAGCGAAGAGACCTCCGCCTCACCGAGTAGCGATTCCACATCTACTGCAAGGAAAACGGCGTCTGGAAACTCGGGTAAAAATTTTAGGGGGATCCAACGGTCGGATCAAAAGTTACGGCCCCTTAGAACCGGTACGCTGGTCTCGAGCGCAGAGACCTCCGCCCCACCGAGTAGCGATTCCACATCTACTACAAGGGAAACGGCCTCCGGAAACTCATGTAAAAATTTGAGGGTGATCCAACGGTCGGATCAAAAGTTACGGCTCTTTCGAACCGGTACGCTGGTCTAGAGTGCTGAGACCTCGGCCTCACCGAGTAGGGATTGCACATCTACTCCAAGGAAAACAGGTTTCGAAAACTCTTGTAAAAATTTGAGGGCGATCCAACGGTCGGATCAAATGTTACGGCCCTTTCGAACCGGTACTCTCGCCTTTAGCGAAGAGACCTCCGTCTCACCGAGTAGCGATTCCACATCTACTGCAAGGAAAACGGCATCCGGAAACTCGTGTAAAAATTTTAGGGCGATCCAATGGTCGGATCAAAAGTTACGGCCCTTTAGAATCGCTTCGCTACCTCACCGAGTAGCGATTCCACATCTACTCTACGAAAAATAGGTTTCTGAAACTGTAAAAATTTGAGGGCGATCCAACGGTCGGATCAAAGTTACGGCCCTTTTTAACCTGTACTCTCGTCTCTAGCGAAGAGACCTCCGCCTCACCGAGTAGCGATTCCACATCTACTGGAAGGAAAACGGCGTCCGGAAACTCCTCTAAAAATTTGAGGGCGATCCAACGGTCGGATCAAAAGTTATGGCCCTTTCGAACCGGTACTCTCGCCTTTAGCGAAGAGACCTCCGCCTCACCGAGTAGCGATTCCGCATCTACTGCAAGGCAAACGGCGTCCGGAAACTCGTGTGAAAATTTTAGGGCGATCCAACGGTCGGATCAAAAGTTACGGCCCTTTCGAACCGGTACGCTGGTCTAGATCGCTGAGACCTCCCCCTCACCGAGTAGTGATTGCACATCTACTCCAAGGAAAACAGGTTTCGAAAACTCCTGTAAAAATTTGAGGGCGATCCAACGGTCGGATCAAAAGTTACGGCCCTTTCGAACCGGTACGCTGGTCTCGAGCGCAGAGACCTCCGCCCCACCGAGTAGCGATTCCACATCTACTCTACGGAAAACAGGTTTCTGGAACTCGTGTAAAAATTTGAGGGCGATCCAACGGTCGGATCAAAAGTTACGGCCCTTTCGAACCGGTACGCTGGTCTAGAGCGCTGAGACCTCCCCTTCAACGAGTAGTGATTGCACTTCTACTCCAAGGAAAACAGGTTTCGAAAACTCCTGTAAAAATTTGAGGGAGATCCAACGGTCGGATCAAAAGTTACGGCCCTTTCGAACTGGTACTCTCGCCTTTAGCGAAGAGACCTCCGCCTCACCGAGTAGCGATTCCACATCTACTGGAAGGAAAACAGCGTCCGGAAACTCGTGTAAAAATTTTAGGGCGATCCAACGGTCGGATCAAAAGTTACGGCCTTTTAGAACCGGTACGCTGGTCTCGAGCGCAGAGACCTCCGCCCCACCGAGTAGCGATTCCACATCTACTGCAAGGGAAACGGCCTCCGAAAACTCCTGTAAAAATTTTAGGGCGATCCAACGGTCGGATCAAAAGTTACGGCCCTTTCGAACCGGTACTCTCGCCTTTAGCGAAGAGACTTCCGCCTCACCGAGTAGCGATTCCACATCTACTGCAAGGAAAACAGCGTCCGGAAACTCGTGTAAAAATTTTAGGGCGATCCAACGGTCGGATCAAAAGTTACAGCCCTTTAGAACCGGTACGCTGGTCTCGAGCGCAGACACCTCCGCCCCACCGAGTAGCGATTCCACATCTACTACAAGGGAAACGGCCTCCAGAAACTCCTGTAAAAATTTTAGGGTGATCCAACGGTCGGATCAAAAGTTACGGGCCTTTCAAACCGGTACGCTGGTCTAGAGCGCTGAGACCTCCGCCTCACCGAGTTGCGATTCCACATCTACTGCAAGGAAAACGTTGTCCGAAACTACTGTAAAAATTTTAGGGCGATCCCACGGTCAGATCGAATGTTATGGCTCTTTCGACCCGGTACGCTGGTCTAGAGCGCGAAAACCTCCGCATAACCGAGTAGCGATTCCACATCTACTCTACGGATAACAGGTTTCTGGAACTCCTGTAAAAATTTGAGGGCGATTTAACGGTCGGATCAAAAGTTACGGCCCTTTTGAACCGGTACTCTCGTCTCTAGCAAAGAGATCTCCGCCTCAACGAATAGCGATTCCACATCTATTGGAAGGAAAATGGCGTCCGGAAACTCCAGTAAAAATTTGAGGGCGATCCAACGGTCGGATCAAAAGTTATGGCCCTTTGGAACCGGTACGCTGGTCTAGAGCGTTGAGACTTCCACCTAATCGAGTAGCGATTCCACATCTACTGCAATGAAAACGGCGTCCGGAAACTCCTGTAAAAATTTGAGGGCGATCCAACAGTCGGATCAAAAGTTACGGCCCGTTCGAACCGGTAACCTGGTCTCGACAGCAGAGACCTCCGCCTCACCGAGTAGCGATTCCACATCTACTGCATGGAAACGGCGTCCGGAAACTCCTGTATAAATTTGAGGGCGATCCAACGGTCGGATCAAAAGTTACGGCCCTTTCAACCGGTACGTTGGTCTAGAGCGTTGAGACCTCCGCCTCACCGAGTAGCGATTCCACATCTACTCTACGGAAAACAGGTTTCTGGAACTCCTGTAACAATTTGAGGGCGATCCAACGGTCGGATCAAAATTTACGACCCTTTTGAACCGGTACTCTCGTCTCTAGCGAAGAGAGCTCCGCCTCACCGACTAGCGATTCCACATCTACTCCAAGGAAAACAGCGTTCGGAAGCTCCTGTAAAAATTAGGGGCGATCCCACGATCGGATCCAAAGTTACGGCCCTTTCCAACCGGTACGCTGGTCTAGAGCGCTCAGACCTCCGCCTCACCGAGTAGCGATTCCACGTCTACTCTAAGGAAAACAGGTTTCTGGAACTCGTATAAAAATTTGAGGGCGATCCGACGGTCGGATCAAAAGTTACGGCCCTTTTGAACCGGTACTCTCGTCTCTAGCGAAGAGACCTTTGCCTCACTGAAGAGTGATTCCACATCTACTGCAAGGAGAACGGCGTCCGGAAACTCCTGTAAAAATTTGAGGGCGATCCAACAGTCGGATCAAAAGTTACGGCCCCTTCGAACCGGTACGCCGGTCTCGAGCGCAGAGACCTCCACCCCACCGAGTAGCGATTCCACATCTACTGCAAGGAAAACGGCGTCCGGAAACTCTTGTAAAAATTTGAGGGCAATCCAACGGTCGGATCAAAAGTTACGGCCCTTTCGAACCGCTAACCTGGTCTCGAGAGCAGAGACCTCCGCATCAACGATTAGCGATTCCACATATACTGCATGGAAAACGGCGTCCGTAAACTCCTATAAAAATTTGAGGGCGATCCAACGGTCGGATCAAAAGTTACGGCCCTTTCGAACCGGTACGCTGGTCTAGAGCGCTGAGACCTCCGCCTCACCGAGTAGCGATTCCACATCTACTCAAAGGAAAACAGGTTTCTGGAACTCCTGTAAAAATTTGAGGGCGATCTAACGGTCGGATCAAAAGTTACGACCCTTTCGAACCGGTAACCTGATCTCGACAGCAGAGACCTCCGCCTCACCGAGTAGCGATTCCACATCTACTGCAAGGAAAACAGCTTCCGGAAACTTCTGTTAAAATTTGAGGGCGATCCAACGGTCGGATCAAAAGTTACGGCCCTTTCGAACCGGTACGCTGGTATAGAGCGCTGAGACCTCCGCCTCACCGAGTTGCGATTCCACATCTACTGCAAGGAAAACGTTGTCCCAAACTCCTGTAAAAATTTAAGGGCGATCCCACGGTCGGATCAAAAGTTACGGCCCTGTCAAACCGATAACCTGGTCTCGAGAGCGGAGACCTCCGCCTCAAATAGTAGCGATTCCTCATCTACTGCATGGAAAACGTCCGGAAACTCCTGTATAAATTTGAGGGCGATCCAACGGTCGGATCAAAAGTTACGGCCCTTTCGACCGGTACGCTGGTCTAGAGCGCTGAGACCTCCGCCTCACCAAGTAGCGATTCCACATCTACTCTATGAAAAACAGGTTTCTGGAACTCCTGTAATAATTTGAGGGCGATCCAACGGTCGGATCAAAATTTACGGCCCTTTTGAACCGGTACTATCGTCTCTAGCGAAGAGAGCTCCGCCTCACCGACTAGCGATTCCACATCTACTCCAAGGAAAACGGCGTTCGGAAGCTCCTGTAAAAATTAGGGGCGATCCCACGATCGGATCCAAAGTTACGGCCCTTTCGAACCGGTACGCTGGTCTAGAGCGCTCAGACCTCCGCCTCACCGAGTAGCGATTTCACATCTACTGTACGGAAAACAGGTTTCTGGAACTCCTGTAACAATTTGAGGGCGATCCAATGGTCGGATCAACATTTACGGCCCTTTTGAACCGGTAGTCTCGTCTCTAGCGAAGAGAGCTCTGCCTCACCGACTAGCGATTCCACATTTACTACAAGGAAAACGGCGTCCGGAATCTCCTGTAAAAATTAGGGGCGATCCCACAGTCGGATCAAAAGTTACGCCCTTTCGAACCAGTACGCTGGTCTAAAGCGCTTAGACCTCCGCCTCACCGAGTAGCGATTCCACATCTACTCTACGAAAAACAGGTTTCTGCAACTCATATAAAAATTTGAGGGCGATCCGACGGTCGGATCAAAAGTTACGACCCTTTTGAACCGGTACTCTCGTCTCTAGCGAAGAGACCTCCGCCTCAACGAATAGCGATTCCACATCTACTGCAAGGAAAATGGCGTCCGGAAACTCCTGTAAAAATTTGAGGCCGATCCAACGGTCGGATCAAAAGTTACGGCCCTTTCGAACCGGTACGCTGGTCTAGAGCGCTGAGACCTCCGCCTCACCGAGTAGCGATTCCACATCTACTCTACGAAAAATAGGTTTCTGGAACTCTTGTAAAAATTTGAGGGCGATCCAACAGTCGGATCAAAAGTGACGGCCCTTTCGAACCAGTAACCCGGTCTTGAAAGCAGAGACCTCTTCCTCACCGAGTAGCGATTCCATATCTACTGCAAGGAAAACGGCGTCCGGAAACTCCTGTAAAAATTTGAGTGCGATCCCACGGTCGGATCAAAAGTTACGGCCCTTTCAAACCGGTAACCTGGTCTCGAGCGCAGAGACCTCCGCCCCACCGAGTAGCGATTCCACATCTACTGCAAGGAAAATGGCGTCCGGAAACTCCTGTAAAAATTTGAGGGCGATCCCACGGTCGGATCAAAAGTTACGGCCCTTTCGAACCGGTAACCCGGTCTCGAACGCAGAGACCTCCGCCCCACTGAGTAGCGATTCCACATCTACTGCTAGGAAAACAGAGTTCAAAACTCCTGTAAAAATTTGAGGGCGATCCAACGGTCGGATCAAAAGTTACGGCCCTTTCGAACCTGTACGATTGTCTCGAGCGCAGAGACCTCCACTCACCGAGTAGCGATTCCACATCTACTATAAGGAAAACGGCGTCCGGAAACTCCTGTAAGAATTTGAGGGCAATCCAACGGTCGGATCAAAAGTTAGGGCCCCTTCGAACCGGTACGCGGGTCTCGAGCGCTGAGACCTCCGCCCCACCGAGTAGCGATTCCACATCTAGTGCAAGGAAAATGGCGTCCGGAAACTCCTGTAAAAATTTAAGGGCGATCCCACGGTCGGATCAAATGTTACGGCCCTTTCGAACCGGTAACCCGGTCTCGAGCGCAGAGACCTCCGCCCCACCGAGTAGCAATTCCACATCTACTGCAAGGAAAACGGCGTCCGGAAACAACTGTAAAAATTTGAGGGCGATCCGACGGTCGCATCAAAAGTTATGGCCCTTTGGAACCGCTACTCTCGTCTCTAGCGCAGAGACCTCCGCCTCACCGACTAGCGATACCACATCTACTGCAAGGAAAACGGAGTCCGAAAACTCATGTAAAAATTTGAGGGCGATCCGACGGTCGGATCAAAAGTTACGGCCCTTTTGAACCGGTACTCTCGTCTCTAGCGAAGAGACCTCCGCCTCACCGAAGAGCGATTCCATATCTACTCCAAGGAAAACGGCGTCCGGAAACTCGTGTAAAAATTTGAGCGCGATCCAACGGTCGGATCAAAAGTTACGGCCCCTTCGAACCGGTACGCTGGTCTCGAGCGCAGAGACCTCCGCCCCACCGAGTAGCGATTCCACATCTACTGCAAGGAAAACGGCATCCGGAAACTCCTGTAAAAATTTGAGGGCGATGCGACGGTCGAATCAAAAGTTACGGCACTTTTGAACCGGTACTCTAGTCTCTAGCGAAGAGACCTCCGCAACACCGAAGAGCGATTCCACATCTACTACAAGGAAAACGGCATCCGGAAACTCCTGTAAAAATTTGAGGGCGATCCAACGATCGGATCAAAAGTTACGGCCCCTTCGAACCGGTACGCTGGTCTCGAGCGCAGAGACCTCCGCCCCACCGAGTAGCGATTCCACATCTAGTGCAAGGAAAACGGCGTCCGGAAACTCCTGTAAAAATTTGAGGGCGATCCCACGGTCGGATCAAAAGTTACGGCCCTTTCGAACCGGTAACCTGGTCTCGAGAGCAGAGACCTCCGCCTCACCAAGTAGCGGTTCCACATCTACTGCATGGAAAACGGCGTCCGGAAACTCCTGTAAAAAGTTGAGGGCGATCCAACGGTCGGATGAAAAGTTACGGCCCTTTCGAACCGGTAACCTCGTCTCGAGAGGAGAGACCTCCGGTCACCGAGTAGCGATTCCACATCTACTGCATGGAAAACGGCGTCCGGAAACTCCTGTAAAAACTTGAGGGCGATCCAACGGTCGGATCAAAAGTTACGGCCCTTTCGAACCGGTAACCTGGTCTCGAGAGCAGAGACCTCCGCTCACCGAGTAGCGATTTCACATCTACTGCATGGAAAACGGCGTCCGGAAACTCCTGTAAAAACTTGAGGGCGATCCAACGGTCGGATCAAAAGTTACGGCCCTTTCGAACCGGTACGCTGGTCTAGAGCGCTGAGACCTCCGCCTCACCGAGTAGCGATTCCACATCTACTCTAAGTTAACGGCCTCCAGAATCTCCTGTAAAAATTTGAGGGCGATCCGATGGTCGGATCAAAAGTTACGGCCCTTTTGAACCGGTACTCTCGTCTCTAGCGCAGAGACCTCCGCCTCACCGAAGAGCGATTCCACATCTACTGCATGTAAAACGGCGTCCGGAAACTCCTGTAAAAACTTGAGGGCGATCCAACGGTCGGATCAAAAGTTACGGCCCTTTCGAACCGGTAACCTGGTCTCGAGAGCAGAGACCTCCACTCACCGAGTAGCGATTTCACATCTACTGCATGGAAAACGCCGTCCGGAAACTCCTGTAAAAACTTGAGGGCGATCCAACGGTCGGATCAAAAGTTACGGCCCTTTCGAACCGGTAACCTGGTCTCGAGAGCAGAGACCTCCGCTCACCGAGTAGCGATTCCACATCTACTATAAGTAAACGGCCTCCGGAATCTCCTGTAAAAATTTAAGGGCGATCCGACGGTCGAATCAAAAGTTACGGCCCTTTGGAACCGGTACTCTCGTCTCTAGCGAAGAGACCTCCGCCTCCCCGAATAGCGATTCCACATATACTGCAAGGAAAACGGCGTCTGAAAACTCCTGTAAATGTTTGAGGGCGATCCGACGGTCGGATCAACAGTTACAGCCCTTTTGAACCGGTACTCTCGTCTCTAGCGAAGAGACCTCCACCTCATCGAATAGCGATTCCACATCTACTGCAAGGAAAACGGCGTCCGGAAACTCTTGTAAAAATTTGAGGGCGATCCAACGGTCGGATCAAAAGTTACGGCCCTTTCGAACCGGTAACCTCGTCTCGAGAGGAGAGACCTCCGGTCACCGAGTAGCGATTCCACATCTACTGCATGGAAAACGGCGTCCAGAAACTCCTGTAAAAATTTGAGGGCGATCCCACGGTCGGATCAAAAGTTACGGCCCTTTCGAACCGGTCACCTGGTCTCGAGAGCAGAGACCTCCGCCTCACCGAATAGCGATTCAACATCTACTGCATGGAAAACGGCGTCCGGAAACTCCTGTAAAAATTTGAGGGCGATCCAACGGTCGGATCAAAAGTTACGGCCCTTTTGAACTGGTAACCTGGTCTTGATAGCAGAGACGTCCGCTCACCAAGTAGCGATTCCACATCTACTGCACGGAAATCGGCGTCCGGAAACTCCTGTAAAAAGTTGAGGGCGATCCAACGGTCGGATCAAAAGTTACGGCCCTTTCGAACCGGTAACCTGGTCTCGAGAGCAGAGACCTCCGCCTCACCAAGTAGCGATTCCACATCTACTGCATGGAAAACGGCGTCCGGAAACTCCTGTAAAAAGTTGAGGGCGATCCAACGGTCGGATCAAAAGTTACGGCCCTTTCGAACCGGTAACCTCGTCTCGAGAGGAGAGACTTCCGGTCACCGAGTAGCGATTCCGCATCTACTGCATGGAAAACGTCGTCCGGAAACTCCTGTAAAAATTTGAGGGCGATCCCACGGTCGGATCAAAAGTTACGGCCCTTTCGAACCGGTAACCTGGTCTCGAGAGCAGAGACCTCCGCCTCACCAAGTAGCGATTCCACATCTACTGCACGGAAATCGGCGTCCGGAAACT